>Ga0209167_10000010_pt1 | contig 307494 bp, 260 predicted proteins | sample Coa_R1_9_FD_187154 | JGI IMG/M metagenome (GOLD analysis project Ga0209167, IMG submission 187154) | Surface soil microbial communities from Centralia Pennsylvania, which are recovering from an underground coalmine fire - Coalmine... | ecosystem: Environmental > Terrestrial > Soil >...
CAGCATGGCCCGCCTCCGCTTCACCGACCAGCGCCAGCATGCTATGGTCTAATTCCAAGGGCAAGGCTTTTGCAGCGAATGGTAACCTGTCCCTAATTTCCCTGTCTCACCTCAGGGGTGCGGTCCCCAACATTGACGTGAATTACGGCCTGGGCAACAGGGTTCAGCTCAAGTACGAGGTGCCTCTCAGCCTCCACGAGTCGCGGGATTCCTCCGGCCATGTTGCCGCAGGCCTCGGAAACTCTTTGCTTGGGGTTAAGTGCCGCTTTTACTCGCACCATCCGAAAACCGCCGTGCCGGACGCAAATGGTAAGAGAGAGTCCAATTTTGCGATGTCGATCTACCCTCAGCTCCTGTTGAACAACCCGACGCGCTCCGTACGCCGTGATATTGTGGAGCCGGGTCCCCAACTTCTCATTCCCATGGAAGCAAACGCCAGGATCGGCCCTGTCCGCATCTCCGGGGAATTGGGATACTGGTTCACTAACAAAGACGTACCGAACTCGTGGATACGAGGCGTCATCGTTGGTCACGAGTTTAAGAAGAAAACAGAACTCGACCTCGAACTCTACGATCAGGATGCAACAAGAACGACTGCCGTTGAAGCTAAAACCCGTGAATCAACACTCGGCATTGGCTTCCGCACTCCGCTTGCCAAGGAGGGATCGGTCTGGTTCATCGGGATGGCGGGCCGCAGCCTGGTAACCGTCACTCAGACCAATGGGCAGCCAACTTGGATCGCTTCTCTGGGTCTCCAATTTTTGACAAGTCGAAGGAGAAGGCGCAGCATTGATTAGAGTTTCATTCGGCGGCGGTGGTGGCACGTTTTGAAATGGAGGGAGCGAGGCGATGGAACTCTGCGGCATTCTCCCTCCAAGTTAGGTAACCGCATTACGATGTCTTGCGCACAGTTGAAGATAATCTCGGGGCTTCCAACTCTTGCTGATGGGGATCGTCAAGCGACGGCCATCAAATGGCATTTGGCTCGCGTTCTCATGGGTCCTGGACACCTTTCGGACCCATCCCAAGGTTGAATACCGATGACGTCGGATACAGCCCGGAAACGCAAGAACCGCACCATCGTCGACTTCTTGCGGCCTCACTGGAAAGCCCTGGCGCTGGCCTTGTTGGCGGTTTTGGGTGAAGCCGGAACCGGTGTGCTTCAACCCTGGCCCTTAAAAATCGTTCTCGATTATCTGCTCCAATCCAAACAGCCGCCCGCTTGGCTGGCCTTGCCGCTCCGGTGGATCGGGCACGACAAACTGGCCATCCTCAACTTCGCGGTGCTGGCGGTGGCAGTCATCGCCATCGTCGGCGCAATCAGTTCCTACCTGGAAAACTATCTCACCACCAACGTCGGCCAATCAGTCATGCACGATCTGCGGCGCACGCTCTATCACCACATCCACCGCCTGTCGCTGGCCGAGCACGACGAGAAAAGGACGGGCGACCTCATCGGCCGGGTGACCACGGACATCGAGGCCATTCAGGCGTTCATCACCACGGCGCTGCTGGGCATCTTGAGCAGCGTCCTCACCTTGGTGGGGATCATCGGGATCATGCTCTACCTCAACTGGCGCTTCACGCTCATCTCGCTCGCCGTTGCGCCCATGCTCTTCGTGGTGGTTTACATCTTCACGAGGCGCATAAAAAAAGCCTCGCGCGCCGTAAGGAAAAAAGAGAGCGAACTGCTTTCGATTGTCGAAGAAGTGTTCTCCTCGATCCGCGTGGTCAAAGCCTTTGCCCGCGAGGACTATGAGGAGCGTCGCTTCGAGCGCCAGAGCCTGGCAAATGTCGAGACGGCCCTGCAGGCGCGCAACCTCAAGGGGATGCTCTCGCCGATCGTCGATATTATCGTGGCGATAGGAACCTGCTTGATGCTCGGCTATGGCGCCCGGTTGGTGCTGGCGGGCCAGCTCACGCCAGGGGGGTTGGTCCTCTTTTTGTTTTACCTGGGCATGATGTACAAGCCCATGCGCGATCTCTCAAAAATGACCGACACGGTCTCCAAGGCCGAGGTGGGGTTCGATCGGATTCGCGAAGTTTTGGAGACCGAGAGCGGGATGCGGGACCTGCCGGGCGCGCGCCGCGCCGCGCGCTTCAAGGGTAAAATCGGCTTTGATAAAGTCTCGTTTGGGTACAACCCGGATCAATTGATCCTGAACGACGTGAGCTTCGAGATCGAACCCGGACAGGTGGCGGCGTTCGTCGGCCCGACGGGAGGCGGCAAGACCACCATCATCAGCCTAGTGGCGCGCTTCTACGATCCTCTCTCCGGCCAAGTCAAGATCGACGGGACCAACATCCGTAACTACACCATCAAGTCGCTGCGCCAGCAGATCAGCTTTGTCCTGCAGGACACGCTTCTGTTCCACGCCCCGATCTGGCAGAATATCGCCTATGGCCGCCCGGAAGCGAACCGCGCGGAGATCGTGCGCGCCGCCGAGCTGGCCAACGCCCACGAGTTCATCAAGGAAATGCCCGAGGGCTACGACACCATGGTAGGCGAGCGCGGCGTGACGCTGTCCGGCGGCCAGCGCCAGCGGATCGCCATCGCGCGGGCGATTATCCGCAATACGCCCATTCTCGTTCTGGACGAGCCCACTTCAGGGCTGGACGCCGCGTCCGAGCAAGCCGTGTTCGAAGCCCTGGACCGTTTGATGAAGGGTAAGACTTGCATCGTCATCGCCCACCATCTGGCGACCATACGCAGCGCTGACATTATCTTTGTGGTGAAGGACAACGCTCTGGTCGAGCGCGGCACCCACGAGGAGTTGCTGGCGGCCGGCGGCCTCTACTCCGAGCTTTACGAGATCCAGTTCCGCAAGGAGGAGCCCGAGCCGTCGTCGGCGCTGAAGGCTTAGCCGGGCCGGGCCATCGGATGAAACTGCTGATTCAACCCGAGGACGGAATCGCCCCGCTGGTGGCGGCCATCAGGAGCGCCAAAAAGACGATCGAGATCGTCATCTTCCGTTTCGACCGCGCTGAGATCGAAGCGGGACTGAAGTCTGCGGTCAGCCGCGGCGTGGCGGTGAGCGCGTTGATCGCCTACGCCAACCGGGGCGGCGAGAAAAACCTGCGTAAGCTGGAAATGCGCCTGCTCGCCGTGGGCGTCAAAGTTTCGCGGACCGCCGACGATCTGGTGCGCTATCACGACAAGCTGATGATTATCGACCGCCGCCTGCTCTTCATCCTGTCGTTCAATTTCACTCACCTGGATATCGACCACAGCCGTGGCTTCGGCATCGTCACGCGCAACACCCGGCTCGTCCAGGAAGCCGTGAAGCTGTTTGAGGCCGACACCACCCGCACGGCCTATACGCCCGCGCTGGATACCTTGGTGGTCAGCCCCGCCAACGCCCGCAAAGTGCTCGCCGCCTTTATCCGCAAAGCCAAGACGGACTTACTGATCTACGATCCCAAGATCGCCGACCCGGAAATGCTGCGTGCCCTCGGCGAGCGCACCAAGGCGGGTGTGAAGATCAGGGTCATCGGCCGCGTCGGCAAGAAAAGCACGGGTCTCGAGGTCTGGAATCTCGCTCCCATGCGCTTGCACACGCGCACCATCATCCGCGACCGCCAGCAGGCCTTCGTGGGCAGCCAGAGTCTGCGCAAGGCCGAGCTGGATTTGCGGCGCGAAGTCGGCGTGATCGTCCGCGAAGCGAAAGTGGTGAGTGGTCTAATCAAGACCTTCGAGGAGGATTGGGCGATGAAAGAAGCCGATGAAAAGCGGCGCGCCGAAGCCAAACCCGATGTTCACAAAGCGACGGCGAAAGTGGCGGTCAAGGAGCTGTCGCCGCTGAACCCCATCGTCAAGGAAGCGCTCAAAGAGGCGGTGGCCGAGGCGGGGAACACGAGTCTGAGTTCGGAAGAAGTGAAAGAGACGGTGAAAGAAGCAGTGAAGGAAGCGGTCCGCGAGCGCGTCCAAGAAATGGTGAAAGAATCCTTGGAGGAGTCTTAGCTACTGCGAACCATCAATTCCCCCGCCGCCTCATCCATCATGCCGCGGACCTCGCGTGGTCCAAACAATAGTGAAGGCTCGAGGTCATTTCCAGACCCCACTAATTGGCTCGGCATTGCCATCGCCGGAATTGAGAGGCGCCAATCCGAAGTTGTCTTCAATCGTCCTCAAGACGCTGTAATGAGTATATGTTCTTGTAATCTCTCCGGGCTTCACCATGTCTCCCAAAAACACGGTATAGATTCGGTTGGTCTTCTCGGCGAACTCTGACTCGTCGAAGGTGACAATGACGAGAGTTCCCTTCGTCGTCTCGTCCAGAGGAAACGAATCCTTCAAGAATGTGTTCAGCCAACTTGAAGCCTTCCTCAATCCCCGGCCCGGCAGCAAGACGGGGTCGTGCCCGTCATCGTCCAAGTTTGGGCTATAGAACATGTATCGAGGGAGAGGATACTTCTTCGGGTCGCTTCGGAAGTCTTCGACGTCGGCTAGAAATCTGTTGTGCGGGTCCTTGGGATTGACGGATATCACGTTGCCGGAGCTTTCTTGTTGAATTTTCGCAAAACTCAAGAACGGGACGTGCTTTCGCGCGTAATGGCCGCGGTCACCAAGAAAGGGTTTGGGTTCAGATGGGTAATCTTCGGCATAGTTCTTCCAATCCAGGAAATCACCGATGGTCCGATGGCTATGGTCGTCGGGGAGAGTAATTTGGTCGTTGCTTCGGACGCCAAAAGAGCTGCCGGCAATCATGGCCAGATAATTGGGGTAGGACGGGTGAATCAGGGCCTTGAAATCGCTGAAGCTAGCTCCCATCTTTGCCACGTGCGCCAAGAAAGGGTCTTTCATTGCGGAACCGTAATTCTGGTTTTCCAACACGATGATCAGTACGCGGTCGAAATGCTTCCCCGCACCCACCAGCGGGGCCAGGGCGTGGGCTGGCGCCTGGGCTTGTGCCGGGCTGCCTGCCGCATTTGGAGCAACCGGAGTCGCCGACCGCAACTGATCGAGCCCCGTCATTACGCTCTGCCAGCGAACCGCGTTCTTCTTGGTCTCGATCGGTCGAGAAGTGTCGGAATAGAAGTACAGGATGTTGTCGCGCAGGTCCGTCGTGGTCAAATCGAACTTCCGCGCTGAAAGCTGAGCCAGCAACTTTGCGTAGGTGTCGTCACTCAGCGAGTATTCGGCCGCCGCGGTTCTCTTGCCGCTGTCGAGATCACAATTCGGGAGCAGCAGTGAGTCCGTGCGCACTTCTTCGAGAAAGGCCCTGTATTGATCGACGGTAGTGTTGATGCTCTTGAAATACAGGTCCTCGGTCTGCGCTGTCGGGTTATTGAAACCCAGCGCCTTGAAGGGACCGATCCTCGGCATGTATCGCAAGAGGGTTGACAGCACCCGCGTGCCCACTCCCGACTTCATGTAGTCCTTTCCCCACTCCTTTTCATAGCCGGAGCGCGAAAGACGGTAGAGGAACCTCCGTTTCGCGAAATTGGGCGCCTCACGCATCAGGTCTTTCTTATGGGTTTGCAACGCGACCCGGGTCATCTCCGGGATCAGCCGGCTGACCGAGAAGCGATACGAGCCGACCGCCAGATCCTCGCGCGGTAGCACGTCTTTCAACTCCACTCCGTACACGACGGGAAAGACCCGCTCCAGCAGGGGCTTGGACACTTTGAACCCGATGAAATCGTGGTACTGCTGCGACGCATAGCGATTCTTCGCCACCTGCACCATGTCGAATCCGAACTCCGTTTTCAGATGTGCGGTCTTGTCTTGAGCGTACTTCACGGAGTTGCCGAATTTCGCCCGAAGCTTCGGAGATTGGATCGCGACAGATTGGTTGACGGCTGGGTGACCGGCAATGTCCGACGCATAGTGAGCAAGAGCGCCCAGCGCGAAGGCGTACTCGTCGGCATCCTGGCTTTCCAGCAGCAGCTCGTGAACGAAGTCTCCGCTACGGACGTAATGCACCAGGTTGCTGAACTCCGCGCTGCCGAATGGGTAGTAGCCAAGGTCCTGGATGACAGCTCCTCCATAGGCGTAGGCGTGCGCCTCCTTGATCTGGTCTTCCGACATCTGCGGATATCGCTGCAGCAGGAGGGGCCGGATCTCATCGGTCCATAGCAGGTCGACAATTTCCTCGTGCGTGAGAACGGAGTACCCGAACGAGCTACTGCGGCACATCAGCACGACGATAAGGAAAGCGAGCACACGGACACACGGAAGGCGCCAACCGCCGGCAACCGCGGCGAGAGATGACACGATGTGCTTCCGCCTCGTTGAACAACAGTTCGACCGCTTGGTCATGGATTTTAATTCCTCCGTGCCCTGGCGCGAAGTCCGCCCGGACTAATCCCCACCAACACTGAACCGGCGCCTGTCCGGCCACAGAGCCACGTCATCTCACGTCCATCTTTTTGGAAGGTGTCTTGAGAAGATCGTGCCGAGGAGTGGGCCGCCCCTTGGGCCCCTCTGCTTCACTTCCCCATGTGGAACTTGGTGATGGAACCCCACAGTCCGGCAACCTTCAGAAGCCATACACCCACCACAATGACCACGACGCCATTCAGGATCGACTTGATGGACCCCGCCATGGGTATGAACCGATTGACGATCCACAGAAGAAAACCAACCGCGACCAACACCGCTGCGACTTCAATCAAAGGCATGATGGAATATACCTCCCTATTCGGTTTACGGAAGCAGGCGCCCGTGACGACTGCCGGGCCCTCGCGGCCTTTAGAGCCGGCCCAATAACACCAGGATGACCAGAATCACCAGGGCCAGGCCGACCCCGCCGCTCGGGACATAGCCCCAATTCCGGCTGTGACCCCATCTGGGCAGTGCGCCCACCAGCATCAAAATCAACACCACAATCAACACTGTTGCGAGCATAGCGCTCCTTCTTATTCTTGGGTCAATAGCGGCGGCTGCGAATAAAGGTTTCGAGGTTTCCGAATCGTCTCCGCAGACGCTTTGGCCGCGGCCTTCGTAGAGGTGCCGCCGCACGCGCGGCCGAATTTCTCAGGCCCTGGCCGGCCGGCCCCGCACAAAATGGACGATTAAACAAATCAAGGCCACAATCAGCAGGAGGTGAATCAACCCGCCTGCAACGTGGAATGCGCCCCAGCCCAAAAGCCAGGCTACGGCGAGCACGATGAACAGAAGAAGAAACATGGACCCCTCTCTTTCCTGACGGGCGTAGCGCCTGGGTTTCACTGCCTTGCTTTCCTCACCGAGACCCCGATCTGCCCCCTCCTCGCCGGTTCTCCCCTGCGCTAGTGCCAGTTGGTGAGTGCCTTCAACGTACCAGATCAGCTTTGGGCCGTCTGTCCAAAAGCGCTCCGCCGCGTGAGCAATTCTGAACAAACTTGCCGTCTGGATTATGTGACCTCTTCCTCTATGTCCCGGAAGGAGTCTTCGTTTCCCGGTTTAGGGTGACCGCCTGGGCGTGGTGAAGACCGAACCTTCGTGACTGCGAGAGGAGCGTGGTTTGAGGGCTCGAAACCGTCGGCAGGCCCCTGCTCTCCGGCACCACCAACCCAAGAACAACCCCCATTCGCGCGTATAACCAGAGTTGGGTATACGATGGCATCGGCGTGACGCTGGTTTCTTGTAATGACACGATGATTACAAATCGAGTCCAAGCCCCAGATCAAGGCCTAGTCGAAGGCTTGTCGTACGCATCGCCAGCAGATCGTGAACGTAGCCGAGAAACGAGTACGAAATGCAAGAGCCTGGCTGCCGAGTCGTGACTCATTGCGGATAGCCGCTGTCTTACAGTACTTCTGTTCTGAAACTCAATCCGATTGACTAAGTTCTCGTGCAGGTGCAGAATTCTTGTTTGGCGAAGCGAATCTGCTCGATTCGGTCGAACCGGGTGACCGGGCTGAGGACATCGACCCGGGAGCTCTCCCATCGGCGCGTGGATCCACCGGGCGTGTGTCTCGTCGTGGCGCACCGGGCGGCCATGCGGCGTGAACCCGGACTTCCAAGAAATCGACGGGCGCGTGGGCCAAGGTTAGCAAGGTGAGCCAACGGAGATGAAAAACAAGCGACTGAAATTTGGCATCGGCGTCGGCGTCATCCTGATCGTCGTCGCCTGGGAAGCCGTCTCAGGATTCCAGCAGAGCAAGACGTACTACGTCACGGTGAGCGAACTGCTGACCGGGAAGGCAGCGCGGCGACACATCCGCGTGGGCGGCGTTGTCCAGGATAATTCCATCGAGCGTCATGGCGGAATTGTGACGTTTCGCCTGGCGCAGGAAACCAGCGTGATTCCCGTGACCTACGTGGGCTCGGACACCCTGCCCGACACCTTTACCGGCGGAGCGCAAGCCATCATCGAGGGTGACTACACGGCGGAAGGCATGTTCCGCGCCGAGAAGATTCAGGCCAAGTGCACGTCGAAGTACCAGGCTGCGCCGCCCGGAGTGAAGCCTGCCCAGAAGGTGGCCGAGAGTCGGGGCCAAGGAGCCGGGAGCTAGGAAGCCATCATGAATCAGGCCGGAAGCCTGGCGCTGATTGTGGCGCTGGCGCTGGCGGGATACGCCGTCGTCGCGGGCGCCGTGGCGGGCAAGCTGCGCAGCATGCGCGTGCTCAAGAGCGCCGAGCGCGCCACGCTCGCCTTCGGGGCGATGATCACGCTGGCCATCGTCGCACTCGAGTATCTGATCCTCACTGACAACTTCCACAACGCCTACGTGGCGTCGCATTCCAACCGCGCGCTGCCGTTCATCTACAAGCTGCCGGTGCTCTGGGCAGGCCAGGAAGGCTCGCTGCTGTTCTGGACCTGGCTGCTTTCGATTTACAGCGTGCTCGCGGTGCTGCTCAACCGGCGCAAGAATCGCCAGCTCATGCCTTACTTGGTGGCGATTACCATGGCCACCGGAGTGTTCTTTTCTATCCTCATCAACTTCGTCGCCAACCCTTTTTCCGGACTCTCGCTCGCCTCGGCGGCGGGAATGCGCGCGTTCACGGCGCCCGACGGCAACGGGCTGAATCCTTCCCTCCAGTACCCTTCCATGGTCATCCATCCGCCGATGCTCTACCTCGGCTACGTGGGATTTGTGATCCCCTTTGCCTTCGCCATGGGATCGCTCGCCACGAAGCAACTGGGCGACAACTGGATTCGCACCACGCGCCGCTGGACGATGGTCCCCTGGATGTTTCTGGGCGTGGGCATCGTGCTGGGAGGCAACTGGGCCTACGAAGTGCTCGGCTGGGGTGGATACTGGGCCTGGGACCCGGTCGAGAACGCGTCGCTCCTGCCCTGGCTCGCCGGCACCGCCTTCCTGCACTCGGTGATGATCCAGGAAAAGCGCGGCATGCTGAAGGTGTGGAACATCGTGCTGATCATGGTCACGTTCTTCCTCTCTATCTTCGGGACGTTCCTCACCCGCAGCGGCATTGTGTCGTCAGTCCACGCCTTCGCGCAGTCCAATATCGGACCGTTCTTCGCGGTGTTCCTGGGCATCATCGTGCTTTTCTCAGTGACGCTGCTCTTCCTGCGGCTGGATTATCTGCGCAGCGACAACAAGCTTGACGCGCTGGTCTCGCGCGAGAGTGGATTCCTGTTTAACAACTGGATCCTGCTCGCCGCGGTCTTCGCCGTGCTTTGGGGCACGATCTTCCCCATCCTCTCGAAGGCGGTCGAGAACCAAACGGTGACCGTCGGCCCTCCGTTCTTCAACAAGGTGATGATTCCGATCGGCCTGCTGCTGCTTTTCCTGACCGGGGCGGGACCCTTGCTCGCCTGGCGCAAGACAAGTTTCCAGAGCATCAAGCGCAACTTCACCCTGCCGCTCGCGGTGGCGGCGGTGGCGGGCAGTGTCCTTTTCGCTCTCGGTGTACGCAGTCTTTACGTGTGGATGACGCTGTTCCTCTGCGTCTTTGTGGCCGTCTGCGTGGTGGGCGAGTTCTATAAAGGAGCGCGTACCCGCCAGCGCACGCTGGGCGAGAATTTCGCCGCCGCGGTCTACAACCTGACGATGCTCAACACGCGGCGCTACGGCGGCTACGTGATCCACCTCGGCATCGTTCTTCTCTTTGTGGGATTCGCCGGCCAGGCGTTCAAGACGGAAGCCAAGACGCTCATGCAGGAAGGCGATTTGCTGCGCGTCAAGAACTACGTGCTGCGCTGTGAGAGCCTCACCACGGGCGAGAATCCGAATTACGCCTACCAGCGCGCGGTCCTGGCCGTCACCGAGAATGGTCACGCGCTCGGCACCATCGACCCGGAACGGCGGCTGTTCAAAGCCAGTCAGGAGATGACCAGTCACGTGGCCATCCGCACCTCCCTCAAGGAGGACCTCTACGTGGTGCTGGCCGGGCAGGATCCGGAGACCAATAAGGCTATCGTCCAGGTGTTCATCAACCCGCTGGTGGTGTGGGTGTGGATTGGCGGGATCGTTGTCTTCCTTGGGACATTGCTGGCGTTGATCCCCAGCCGCGTTGAGCGCGAGATGGCTCAGGTGCGCCAAGGTCCAGAAGAAGCGGTCGAGGTGAGGGACCAGGAGTTAGAAACTTAGTCCCGGTGGGTCAATTTGACGGATGTAGAGGCGAGTTTACCTCGCCAACTTGGCGGCATAAAGCCGCCTCTACCGGAAACCCACTAACCGAAGTTTGGAATAATAAGGAAAGACAAAAAGATCGAGAACTCGAGGAACGAACCGAAGAAGTGGTTTAGAATCAGCAAGAGCAGAATCCATGAGTCAGGAGTCAGGAGTTAGAAGGGAAGGGCAGAAGCTCCAAGACTGAGGCTCTAGGCTGAACGCTGAAGGCTAACAGCTCTAAACGCTGAAATCGAGGAACGAACCGAAGAAGTTGTTTAGAATCAGCAAGAGCAGAATCCAGGAGTCAGAAGACGAGTCAGGAGTTAGTACACTGCCCTCACCCCCTGCGGGAGAGGCTGGCGTGCGTGCGCCGGGTGAGGGGGGGGGAGAGAGTTGAAAGCTAATCGCTGATAGCTAAAATCAAGGAACGAACCGAAGAAGTTGTTTAGAATCAACAAAAGCGTTTTGACGGCGCCGCGTCGCAAATCCGCAAATACGGCGATACTCGTACTTGCTGCGGCAGGGCTTGCAGTCGCGACCGCCTGGGCTGTAACCACCAGGCCGACCGTGCAGTCGATCGGTGCGGGGGTCATCTGCCAGTGTGGATGCAACTTCCCCGTCGCGACCTGCAATCACGAGGTGTGCTCGTCCCGCGACGAGATGAAGGCGATGGCGGCGAAGGAGATTGCAGCAGGCAAGGACGAGACTGCCATCCTGCAGGACTTCGTGCTGCGCTACGGCGTGAAGGTGCTGGCGACGCCACCCGCGAGTGGCTTCAACCTTTCAGTGTGGATTCTGCCAGGAGTGGGCCTGATCGCCGGACTCGTCGTCGTACTGGTGCTGGTTCGCCGCTGGCGGACGCCGCCCGCGCCACCCGCCGGTCCTCCGGAATCAAGGATCGATCCCGCGACGCTGGCGGCGGTCGAAGAAGAGATGAAGACCTCGGGCCTCGAGGTTTGAAAACGGCTTGGGAGTCATTGGCCTGAGGCGGACGAAACGTTGTAGGATAGGGACTCGAAAACCTAGCAAGCGGGTCTGGTTTGGCGGTTGAAGGGGGCGCCGCGGTCTTGGCCGGCCGGGACGAGCCATCCAGAAACCTTGTGGCCGAGGCGTCTCCATGTACGTCGCGATCGCGCTGGCAGTTGCACTGGTGCTGGTTGTCTTCGTGGTTGCCCCGTTGCTGACGACGGATTCAAAGCAGGACGCGGTGGTGCCCGTCGACGTGACTCCCGCTGCCGACCTCAAGCGTCGGCGCCTGGTGGTCTACGAGAACATTCAGGACCTCGACTTCGAGTACAAGTCGGGAAAGATCGCGCCCGACGATTACGAGTCGTTGCGCGAGAGCTACATGTCAGAAGCCGCCCACCTGATGCTCGCCTCGCAGGAGGCCGACCGGCCGCTCAGCGCCATGGACTCGTTCATCGAGCGTGAGGTGGCGGCGCGTCGCGCGCGCCACAAGGCTCGGCCGGTCGAGGAGTACCGTTGCGCGAAGTGCGGCTTCGAAAATCCCGTGCCGGTCAAGTTCTGCGGCAACTGCGGCGCCCCGGTGGTCGCGTCGGCGAAGGGCAGCTAGGCTAGATGTCTTTGGACCGCCGGCTGTAGCGCCGCTCCGTGAGCGGCGGAAGCCGGTTCCTTTCAGGGACAGGCTTCGACCGGCGCTCGAGCAGAGTGCAGGGAAAAGGACTTTGAGCAAGCCGTCACCTTGATGACCCCCGACCACAACCTGTCGCGACCCTGGGTTTCGGGCGTCCTGCTTTTGGCCGCCTGCCTGCTGCTGACTTTGCCGTCGGCGCTCCTGGCGCAAGCCGCCACCGCACGAGTCGAAGGCCGGATCTTGAACGGCACCAACAACCGTCCCATCGCGAGCGAAGAAGTCCGGATGCTGTCGCCCCGCCAGCAGATGCAGCAGGTGGCGACGGCGACGAGCGACGCAAGCGGGCGCTTCGCCTTCAGCGCCGGCGAGATCGACCCGAGCGGATTCTACCTGCTCGAGACGACGTATCAAGGGGCGCGCTACCACGAACCGGTACGCTTCGATTCCTCGGGCGCTGCCAACGTCAACTTCACCGTCTACGATTCCACCACGTCGGCGGCGTTGCGCGTCCAGTTACTTCGCATCCTGGTGCGCGTCGACAACGGCAAAGCGCAGGTACGCGAGCAGTATGAAGTCGAGAACTCTACGCAGCCGCCGCGCTCCTATGCCGATCCCAAAGGCACGTTTCGCTTCAAGCTGTCGCCCGACGTTGGCAAACCCACGGTTTCGGTGACTGGCTTGCTCAACATGCCGCTGCCGCAGGAAGCGGAAGCCGGCAAGGCGCCCGGAGAATTCTTCATCCTTTATGCGCTCAAGCCCGGCACGACCGAAGTGACCGTCGACTATCAGGCCGACTACAGCACCGCGAAACTGGCGCTGGCGGAGCGCGTCGCCTATCCCATCGACCACGCCGAAATGTACATCTTTCCTGCCTCGATTGCGGTGGACTCCGCCGTTCTGAAAATGGCGGGAGTGGATTCCAAGAACAGCATCCAGAAGCTCGCGGCGGACAATCTTCCGGGCGGGACGGCGCTCGAAGCGACGCTGAGCGGCGAAGCGACGGCGCCGCCGTCGGCGGGCGCGGCTGCCTCCGGCCAGGGCGGGGCAGGCGAGTCGGGCGAGGAAGTCAAGATTGTCCCCGAGGAATTGACGCGCCTCGCGTTGCCGCTGCTCGGTTGCTTCCTGCTGGTGTTGCTCTGGGCGCTCGGGGTGCGCATCGCCAAGGAATGGCCGCGTTTGAAGACGCGTGCCGCCGCGCCGGCTCCAAGTCAGCCAGGACAGAAGCGGCTTAGCGCCAAGGCGGAGAAGCTGCTCAATTCGCTCGCGGACCTCGACGAGCTGTTCGCCGCCGGCAAGGTTGCCGAGAAGGATTACTGGAAAGAACGCCTGGAACTCAAAGCGCGCCTGGCCGAGAATCTGAAGAAGAGCGCCACCCCATTCCACGAGACTTATGCCAGCCGACGCGGCCAGCGCTAGGCCCATACTCGAACTTCGCGGCGTTTCCAAGTACTTCGGTGACCTCGTCGCGCTCCGGCGCGTCGAGCTGCGCGTCGAGCCGGGCGACGCGGTTCTGCTTTATGGCCCGAACGGCGCCGGCAAGACGACTTTGCTCCGGACGCTGGCCGCGCTCTCCCGTCCGACGGAAGGTGAAGTCCTCTTCAACGGCGAGGACATTCATCGTCATGCCGGGCTGTCCAAGGCGCGCGTGGGATTCGTTTCGCACGCCACTTTTCTTTACGGCGAACTCACGGGGCGCGAGAACCTGCGGTTCGCAGGGACGCTTTTCGGCTTGGACGATCTTGAGCGCAGGATCGACCATGCGCTTGATCTCTTTGCGGTGCGCGAGCGCGCGTCAGAGCCCGTAAGGGGCCTCTCGCGCGGACTCCAGCAGCGCGTGTCACTGGCGCGCGCCTTTCTGCACGATCCGGATTTCCTGTTGCTCGACGAGCCGTTCACCGGACTCGACGCCGCCTCGGTCAAAGGTCTGGAAGCGATTCTCGGACGTCTGCCGGGCGAGGGGAAGGCGATCATTTTCTCGAATCACGATTTCGAGCAGGGCGTGGCGCTCGCCCGGCGGCTGGTGGCGCTCGAAGGGGGCCGCGTGCGCTATGACGGTCCGCTCAGCCTTGCGCCGCTCGAGTCGCTCAGAATCACCGCAGGCTCGAAGCCGCGGGGATAACACGTGAGTTTCTGGAATCGTTGACGATGCGCAGCCTCAGCGTCATCTGGGCCGTCTTTGTGAAGGACCTCCGCGTCGAGTGGCGCAGCCGCGAGACGCTCGCGCCCATGTGTGTTTTCGGCCTGCTCGTGGTGTTCCTCTTCAACTTCGCCTTCGAGACGGCGCACGAGGAGACGCTGCGCCTGCTGCCTGGACTGCTCTGGATCGCCTTCGCCTTCTCCGGCATTCTGGCGTTCAATCGCTCCTTCGCCGCCGAGCGCGAAAACGCGTGTCTTGAAGGGATGCTGCTCGCGCCCATCGACCCGAGCGCCATCTTCGTCGGCAAGCTGCTCGCGAACCTCGTGTTCCTCGGCGTCACCGAAGCGGTGATCGTGTTTGCATCGGCGGTCTGGTATAACTTCTCTTTCCTGCCGTCGCTCGGCGCGTTTGCGCTTATCCTGTTTTTTGGGACGCTGGGTTATGTGGCGCTGGGCACCATCTTCGGCGGCGTCGCCGCCAACACGCGGATGCGCGAGGTGATGCTGCCGGTGCTCCAGTTTCCGGTGGCGTTCTGGGTGCTGATCCTCGGTACCGATGCGACGTCGGATGCGCTGCGCGGCGCGGCGCGCGGTGACGTCGCGCGCGGCGTCTTCCGCGTCGCCGGCGTCAGCCTGATTTTTGCCGTCGTCTCCTTTCTGCTCTTCGAGTATGTGCTCGAAGAATAGCCGTCCTCGATGGAGTACCTGTTAATGAAGAAACTCTTTCCTCCTGCGGTTCATCTTGCGGTCCTCGCGGTGTGGTTGACCCTCGCGCTCTACCTGATCTTTCTCTATGCGCCGCGCGAGGCGACGATGGGTGAGGTGCAGCGCATCTTCTACATCCACTTCTCCTCCGCTTGCACCGCGCTGCTCGCCTACTTCTTCGTGTTCCTCGGCAGCATGGGGTACCTGTGGAAGCGTTCGCGACGCGCCGACGATTTTGCCTACGCCTCGGCCGAAGTGGGATTCCTCTTCTGTTGCGCGGTGCTCGTGACGGGTCCGTTGTGGGCGAAGCCGGCGTGGGGAATCTGGTGGACGTGGGACGCGCGGTTAACCTCGACGTTCATTCTGTGGCTGCTCTACATTGCCTACCTGATGCTGCGCAGTTACGTGATCAACCCCGGGCGCGTGGAAATCCTCGCGTCGGTGGTCGGCGTGATCGGCTTTGTGGACGCGGTGATCGACTACATGGCGATTCGCTGGTGGCGCACCCAGCATCCCCAGCCGGTCCTCGGAGGCGGGTCAGGCTCGGGACTCGACCCGCGGATGTGGGTGACGGTGTTCGTCACGTGGGGCGCTTTTCTTTGCTTGTTCTCTTATCTGGTCCGGCAGCGCATGGCGATGGCGGAGGCTCGACGCGAACTGGTTGAACTGCGGCGCGAGCTGGCCGCCTAATCAAGGAGCGGCATCGTGAACACGTACCTTTTTCTCGCCTACAGCATCGTGTGGGTGATCTTTGTCGGGTACGCGTGGACGCTGTCGCGCCGCCATGCCCGGCTCAGGAAGGAGCTCGAAGACCTGAAGGCGAGAATCGGCAAGGCGCCCAAGCCGTGAGCCGCCGTAAGCGAAACGGAATCGATGGCCGGGCATACCTCTCGAGTTCGTTGAACAATGCGTCAGGGCACACTTTGAGGCGTGCAGCCTTTTGAGTCGTTGAATAATGCGTCAGGGCACGCCTTTAGGCGTGCCGCCTTCGGGGCCGCTTCAGCCGCTGAGGGCCATGTTCACAGGGCCTGAAGGCCCGGAAAAATCCAATCAGCGTTCGAACGGCAGGGCTGAAGGCCCTGCCCTGACGAAGCTGAACCGCTCGACGAATTCGGGCGACGCTAGCGCGCTAGCGTGACCGGCGCCGTCAACCTGAACGTCAGCTTGCTTTCCGAGGCAAGCACGATTTCTTTCTTGCCGGTAAGCGCTGCTCCTGCCGTTCCGCCACCGGCGCCCACGGCGGCGCCAATCGCCGCACCCTTTCCTTTGCCCGCGAGCGCTCCAACCAACGCACCCACGCCCGCGCCTCCGCCGATCAATTCAGCGTCACGCTTCTTGTGCGACTGGCCCTTCGCGCTCCAGGTGGTGGTCGAGATTTGGACCGGTCCGCCGCCTTCCGGAGTAAGCGAGGTCAGAGTCAGCGCAAGTTCGGCCGGACGATTCAGCCGTCCTGAACTCACGGCGCTCGTCACTTGACCGGTCACTTTGCTGCCGGTCGGCGCGACGTCGACGCCGTTCACGGTGAGGGGAGCGGCGAGCGTCGCTTCAAATGGAGACCCTGCCGCCGCGTGGCCGGAGTCAATGCCGGTGGCCAGCCGCACCTCGAGAGGCGTTCCCTCCGGAATCGTGATGGGTTCCGGCTGGTGTGCCGCGGTGGCGGCCGTGGAACCTGCTGCTGCCGGCCGATGCTTCAGCTTTCCAGCTTTGGCAGACCCTTCCTTTGCCGGCGTCTCGGCAGACTGACCGGCGGGTTGCTCCGCCGACTGGTCGGCCGTCTGCTGGTTGCCGCGGTTGCAGCCGGCGAGGACGATCGCCAGCGCCCACGCCATCAAACCTGCTACGAGTGATTTCGTTTTCATGGACTCCTCCCGCGCTTCGTGAATCGCCGACACCTGACGGAGGCCGGTGCTCGACTCAAGCCTGGTCGTTTTCCCGGCGACTCGCTTCGGCGCTGTTGCTCGCTCCCCCTTCTGCGCGCCCACGCTCGACGTGCCAACGGGCGCGCATAGTATAAGGTGAATCGCCCTGTTTCGGTAGCACTGGCTTGAGTCCAGAGGGCAGAAAAATCAGCGGGAAAAAAGTCGACGCGAGGCGACGCTGCATGCTACCATTCGGGGTGCTCGCGCGGAGTTGGAAGATGGCTCCGCCGCGAGCTCAAGGAGAGCGCATGTCAGACTTCGGGCTCTGTGCGACGGATGCTCGTGAACCCCGCCAGGTCCGGAAGGAAGCAACGGTAGCGAGCCTCTCCGTGTGCCGCAGATCAACCCGAAGTCTGGCCCATTCCACTGTCAGTTTTCGATTGCCGGTTTCGCATCGCAAGTCTTCTGCTGCGATCCCATCGCCAAGACTCTAAGATCGTTCCATGTCTTATCAAGTCATCGCCCGCAAATACCGGCCGCAGGTCTTTGATGAAGTCATCGGGCAACCTCTCATCACCGGCACCCTGAAGAACGCCATCCAGCACGACCGCGTCGCGCACGGCTACATCTTCTCCGGCGCGCGCGGCGTGGGGAAGACCACGACGGCGCGCATTCTCGCCAAGGCCCTCAACTGCGCGCAGGGTCCGACGGTGACGCCCGACGGGACGTGTCCTTCGTGCGTCGAAATTGCCGCCGGGAACTCGGTCGACGTGCTGGAGATTGACGCAGCGTCGAATCGCGGCATTGACGAGATTCGCGAGCTGCGCGAAACGGTCCGCTATCTTCCGGCACGCGACCGCTACAAAGTCTTCATCATCGATGAAGTCCACATGCTCACCACCGAGGCCTTCAACGCTCTGCTGAAGACCCTGGAAGAGCCCCCGCCGCGCTCCCTCTTCATCCTGGCGACCACCGAGCCGCACAAGCTTCCTTCCACCATCCAGTCGCGCTGCCAGCATTTTGCGTTTCGTCTGCTCGACTACGCGGAAATCTACGCGCAGCTCGAGCGCATCTGTGCCTCGGAAAAGGTCCAGGCGAATGAGAAATCCCTGAGCGCCATCGCCCAGGCTGCCGAGGGAAGTTTGCGTGACGCACTGTCGATTCTCGACCAGGTGATCGCCGCCTGCGGCGACCAGTTGGACGAGAACCGCGTGCGCCAGTTGCTGGGCGTCGTGCCGGCGAGCTTCATGAACCGGCTGGTCGAGGCGATTCGCGCCGGCGACGCGCGACAGGCGCTCGAGAGCGTCAGCCAGCTCGCCGCCGAAGGCTACGAACTCGGTCACTTCTGCGGAGAGTTCACGCGTTACCTCCGCGATCTCATGGTGGCCCGGAGTTGCGGTGCCCAGAGTCCGTTGCTTCAGGTACCACAGGACGAACGGCCGACGCTCGAAGAGCTGGCGCGGCAGTTCAGCGAAGAAGACCTCTCGCGTTTCTTCCAGATCATGCTGCACACCGAGACGGAGCTGCGTTACTCGCTCCAGCCGCGGTTCCATCTGGAACTCGGGCTGATGAAGCTGGTGCACGCGCGGCGACTGGTGTCGCTCGAGGGCCTGCTCGGCGAACTGCGAACTGCGGGTCCCGCGACGTCCGGGCCGCCGAGAGCCGGATCGAGTTCCACGGGATCTGGAAGCGTGAGGACGAGCTCGGTGGCTGAGCCATCGTCATCCACGCCCGCGAAACGTCAGGAGATTGCCGCGGCCGTCGGATCGCTTGTGACTCCTCGCGTGCCGGCGGCGACGCCTGCTCCGCCCTCCCAGGCGGCTCGGCCTTCATCCGCCGCCGCCGCCGAACGCGGTGCTCTCGGAGCTTCGTCGGCGGCAGCGATTCCGCCTGCGCATCCGCGCGACGCAAAGCCTGACGACGAACGCCTTGCTGCCATCAAGACGCTAATCTTCGGCCAATCGAAACTGCTCGGCAGTTGCCTTGAGCCGCTGGTCGGATGGCGTTTTGAAAACGGCGAAGTGCGTTTCACTTACGCGAAGAAGGATTCGTGGGCGGCGGACTTATTGAAGAGCCGCGAGCGGCAGGAGACCTTGCGCGCCGCGTGCACGCAAGTGCTGGGTGAGGCGGTCAAGGTTTGTGTTACACTCGTCGAAAGTGAAGAGCCGGTAGTCGGGGCTGCGGCCAGCGCGAAGGAGCGCGCCGGACGTCACCCGGTAATCGAAGCTTTGCGGAAACATTTTGATTGCGTCGTGGTCGAGGTCGAAGATCTGAGCCAGGGGTGAGGCGATGAAGAATCTGCAACAGATGCAGCAGATTATGAAGCAGGTCCAGCAGATCCAGGAGCAACTTCAGAAGCAACTGGATGAGCTGGTGGTCGAAGCTTCGTCGGGCGGTGGCATGGTGCTGGTCAGGATGAACGGCCAGAAGCACCTGGTCAACGTGCAGATTGATCCGGAAGTCTTTGCCTCGAAGGACGCCGAGATGCTCCAGGACCTCGTGGTGGCGGCCGTGAACGAGGCGGCCCGCAAAGTGGACGAGCAGCTTGCCGGCCGCGTGGGCAATCTGGCGAGCGGCTTGAGTGTTCCCGGCCTCACTTGAAGAACGAAACTCGAAGCTGGAAATTGGAAACTGCCCGGATTCCTTCGAGTTTCGAACTCCCAATGAAAGACTTCGCCGAGCCGCTGGCTCGCCTGATCGATGAGTTGAAGCGCCTGCCCGGCATCGGACAGAAGTCCGCCCAGCGCATCGCCTTCCACCTGGAGCGTGCCTCCCGCGAGGACGCCGAGCGGCTGGCGCAGTCGATTATCGAGGTCAAGGACAAGATCCGGCTGTGCAGCATCTGCAATAATCTCACCGAGCAGGATCCCTGCGAGTATTGCTCTGACCCCTCGCGCGATCCCTCCGTCGTCTGCGTCGTCGAGACTCCCTACAACGCCATCGCTATCGAGAAGACGCGCGAGTTCCACGGCTTGTATCACGTGCTGCACGGAGCTTTGTCGCCGTTGCGCGGCATAGGACCTGAGCAGCTCAAGCTGAAAAGCTTGCTCGACCGGCTGAAAAGCGGTAAGATTCGAGAGCTCATCGTGGCGACGAATCCGAATGTGGAAGGTGAAGCGACCGCCATCTACCTGTCCAAGCTGATCAAGCCGCTGGGCGTCAAGGTAAGCCGAATTGCGATGGGCATTCCGGTAGGTTCGGAGCTGGAGTTCGCCGACGAAGTGACGATGCTTAAGGCTATCGAGGGCCGCCGGGAAATATAAACTCTTATCTCAGGGAAGGTTTAATCGACAACTAAATAGCCGGCCGACACGCAGAATCGCACACGGGACCAGTCAGGAGGGATCCGATGGGTCGTGAATTCACGATCGGCATTGGGGGCGCAGCGGGTGACGGACTCGACAAGTCCGGAGATACTCTGGCGAAGGGTGTCTCCCGCGTCGGCCTCTACGTGTATGCCTACAACAGCTACCAGTCGATCATCCGCGGCGGCCATATCTGGCTGCGGGTCCGCATCGGCGAGAAGAAGGTGTACTCCCACGGCGACCACCTGAACCTGCTCATCGCGCTCAACCAGGATTCGGTGGAGCGGCACGCGCGCGAGGTTGAACCCGGCGGCGCGGTGCTCTACAACTCCAGCCGCTTTACCTGCGATACGTCCCTCATGCGTGACGGAGTCGTCGGATTGCCCCTGCCCGTCACCGAGATCACCAAGCCCTTCGGCAAAGTCCTGCCCATCATGCAGAACACCGTAGCCCTGGGCGCGACCATGTTCCTGGCCGAGCTCGATTTCGATTCCACGGCGGGCGTCATCGCCGACACTTTCCAGCACAAAGGCCAGGCGGTGATCGATCAGAACGTGAAAATCCTGCGCGCGGGCTTCGACTACGCACGCGAGCATTTTGTGCCGCTGCTCAAGGACGGCTGGACGTTCAGCGGAATCCGCCGGCCGTTCGCAACCGGCAACGAGCTGTTCGCCCTGGGTGGAGTGGTTGCCGGGTGCAAGTTCTATTCGGCTTATCCCATGACTCCGGCTTCCTCGGTCCTCCACTGGATGGCGAGCCACGGCGAGAAGTGCGGCGTGGTCGTCAAGCAGTGTGAGGACGAGCTGGCGGTGGTGAATATGGCGATTGGCGCGGGGCACGCCGGCGTTCGCGCCATGTGCGCGACTTCAGGCGGAGGGTTCGCGCTGATGACCGAGGCCATCGGCATGGCGGGTATGATTGAAGCTCCGGTGGTGGTGATCGAGGTCCAGCGCGGCGGCCCTTCGACCGGAATCCCCACCAAGACCGAGCAGGGCGACCTGAATCAGGTGTACGGAGCGTCGCAAGGCGATTTCCCGCGCGTCATCATCGCGCCCATGGATACCGCCGACTGCTTTGGAACGACGGTTGAGGCGTTCAACCTGGCGGAAAAGTATCAGCTTCCCGTCCTGATTATTTCGGACCTGCTGGTCTCCGAGCATCCTGAAACCATCGAGCCCGAGGCGCTCCGCCACGATGTGCCCATCGACCGCGGAGAACTGGTGACCGAGTGGCCGAAGGGCAACGGCCCGTTCAAGCGCTACGTCAACACGCCCTCGGGCATCTCGCCGCGCTCTCTGCCTGGCTCCGAGAATATGGAGTACGTTGCCGCCACCGACGAGCACGACGAGGAAGGTATTGTGATCAGCGATATGTTCACGTCGCCTCCCGTCCGGCGCAAGATCATGGAGCGCCGCATGAAGAAGGTCGACCTCGCGCTCAAGGATCTCGAGCCGCCCAAGCTCGAAGGCCCGGCGGATGCGCCGATTACGCTCATCGGTTGGGGATCGTCAAAGGGCGTGATCCGTGAGGCACGCGAACTGCTCGCGGCCGAGGGGATCCAGGCCAATCAGCTCCAGATCAAGTACCTGCATCCTTTCCACACGGCGGAAGTGAAGGCGGCGCTCGCGAAATCGAAGCTGATGATCGGCGTGGAAGGGAACTACACCGGCCAATTTGTGCGATTCCTGCGCGCCGAGACAGGGATCAGCGTCCACGACAAGATCCTGAAGTATGACGGCGAACCGTTTGAGCCGCGCATCATCGCCGACGAGGTGAAGCGGATTATGGCCCGCAAGCCCATCGACCTCGATGTGACCCTCGAAGAGGCGCGCGAGATGGCTTACCACTACATCCGGACCCACCTCGGCGATGCGGCGCGACCGGTCAAGATCGAGATGATGGACGGAAACTCGCACGGCGAGCCGGTCTGGTCGATCGAGATCGCGGACCGCGAGTCGGGCGACAAGCGCGGCGAGTTGAATATCGGCGCGAGGACTGGCGCGGTGCATGCGTGGCAGCCGGTGGCGGCCGCGAGCACGGCGTTGTAGCACGGGAGTCGCGAAGCAACGCAGTCAGAGGACTAGGAGGATTCATGGCAACTGTCGTGCAATTGCCCTTGGAAGCGTATCAGGGACTGGTTGATCCTGACTGGTGTCCCGGGTGCGGCGATTTCGGCGTGCTGCGGGCGCTCGAGCAGGCGGCGCAGAAGCTTCAGCTTCCGACCAAGGACATCTTCGTGGTCTCGGGCATCGGCTGCTCCTCCAACCTGCCAGGATTCTTCCACGGTTACGGCGTCCACAGTTTGCATGGACGCGCCGTGGCGGTAGCGAGCGGCGCTAAGCTCGCGAACCACAGCTTGCACGTGGTGATCACCGGCGGGGATGGAGACGGGTACGGCATCGGCCTCAACCACTTCATCCACGCGATGCGCCGCAACCTCGACCTGACCTACATCGTCATGAACAACCAGATCTACGGGCTGACGACGGGCCAGGCGTCGCCCACCACGGAGAAGGGTCACAAAACGAAATCGACGCCGCGGGGTAATGTCGAGTTCCCGATTAACCCGCTGGCGCTGGCGCTCGTCTCCGGCGCCACCTACATTTCCCGAGGATTCTCCGGCGAGATGAAGCACCTCGCTGACATCATCGCCGGCGGCATCATGCACCACGGCTTCTCGCTCGTCGACGTCTTCAGTCCCTGCGTCACCTACAACAAGATCAACACCTATCCATGGTTCAAGCAGCGGGTCTACAAACTCGAAGACGAGAAGGACTATGACCCGTCCGATTTCCAGTCAGCCTTGCAAAAATCCTTCGAGTGGGGCGCGAAGATTCCCCTCGGCGTCTTCTACCGCGGCGAGCAGCTGACTTACGAGGATACCGAGCCGGCGCTCAAGAAAGGCCCGCTGGTCCGTCATCCGCTCGGCATGGAAAAAGGCTTGTTCGACAATCTGGTCGAAGAGTTCTATTGAGGGACGCGATTCTTCGGCAACGCCTTCGTAAACCCTGATGCAGCCACCGGCGAGCGTTGCTGCATCGCGGTGGCCTCCACTATAATCAAATACGGTGCAGACGCGCCGTGCCACGCTCAGGCAACGCGCGGCGTGCCTCGCTAAATTCTCACGCCCCGGCTTCCCCTGATGCTGCGTCGCCTCAAGCCGCTCAAACCGTATCTCGCCCGCTACAAGCGGGGCTATGTCACGGGATTCCTCACTTTGATCATTACGCAAGCGGTCGGCGTGACCGTGCCTTTGATCATCAAGGCGGGGATTGACACGCTGACCACGGTGGATACCCAGGGGCATCTTCGCTTTCACCCCGGGCTCGAGAACGCCGTCACCTCGAATCGCCTGCTTCTGCTCGCCGGACTGCTGCTCGGCGTCGCGCTCGTCAAGGCGGTCTTCCAGTTCTGGATGCGCTGGATCCTGATTGGCATCTCGCGTGATGTCGAGTACGACCTGCGCAACGACCTGTTCGCGCATCTGATGCGGCTCTCCCAGCGCTATTACGTCTCGACGCGCACCGGCGACCTGATGTCGAAGCTGACCAACGACCTCAACGCGGTGCGCAACCTCGTGGGTCCGGGCATCATGTACTCGGCGAGCACCGTCGTCGTGATGATCTCGACCGTCGGCCTGATGCTGGGACTTGACTGGCGGCTGACGCTGCTCTCGCTCGTGCCGCTTCCCCTCGCCTCGTTTCTGGTGAAATTCTTCGGCCAGCAGATCCATGACCGCTTCGAAAGAATCCAGGCCATGTACTCCGAGCTCACAGAGCGCGTCCGCGAGAATCTCTCCGGCGTGCGCGTGGTGCGCGCCTTCTGCCAGGAAGAGGCGGAGATGGCGGAGTTCGACCGCATGAACCTGGAGTTCGTGGAGAAGAACAAGCGCCTCATCTGGATCAGCAGTTTCCTGTGGCCGGCGCTCGGACTGATGTTCGCTATCGCCTTCATGCTGTTGCTGGTGGTCGGTGGACGCCACGTAATCAGCGGCCAGATTTCGCTCGGCACCTTCACCGCCTTCAACATTTACCTGATGTACCTCATCTGGCCGATCATCGCGCTCGGCTGGACGGTGAATCTGGTGCAGCGCGGCCTCGCATCGCTCGAACGCCTGTGGACGATTTTCGACTCGCAGCCGGAGATCGACGACCGCGGGGTCGCGGCTCATCCCTTGACGCGCCTGCAGGGCGAGATCGAATTCCGCAACCTCACCTTCGCGTACAACGGCAAGCCGGTGCTCAAGAACATCAACCTGCGGATTCCGCCGGGGCGGACGGTGGCGATCGTGGGCGCGACGGGCGCGGGCAAATCGACGTTGGTGAGTCTGATTCCGCGCCTTTACGAGGCGCCCGAGGGCGCGCTCCTGGTGGACGGCGTCCCCATCCGGCAGATCCCGCTGCGGACGCTGCGAGAGCATATCGGCTTGGTGCCGCAGGAGACGTTTCTCTTCAGTGAGACGATCCGCGAGAATGTGAGATTCGGCGCGCCGGCAGTGTCGGAGGCCGAGGTCGAGCGCGCCGCGGACGTTTCAAATATTCTGCCGGAGATTCGCGAGTTCCCCAAAGGCTTTGACACGCTGGTGGGCGAGCGCGGCCTGACGCTTTCGGGCGGCCAGAAGCAGCGCACGGCGATTTCGCGCGCCGTGGTCCGCGACCCGCGCATCCTGATCCTCGATGACGCGCTCTCGAGCGTTGATACGCAGACCGAGGAAAAGATCCTGAGCGGTTTGAGCGGCGTGATGCAGAACCGTACGACGCTCCTCATCTCGCATCGTGTCTCGACCATTCGCCACGCGGACGAGATTGTCGTACTCCATGACGGCGAGATCGTCGAGCGCGGTACGCACGAGGAGCTGCTGGCGCGCAACGGATACTACACTGAGCTCTACAACAAACAGTTGATCGAGGAAGAGCTGGAGCAGGAAGTCTGAAATGGCCGACAGTATTCACGAAGAAGAAGTGCTGGGCAAAGCCTATGACTCGCGGCTGATGCGGCGATTGCTTGAGTACCTGCGCCCTTACTGGTTGGTGGTGTTCGGCGCCGTGGTGGCGACGTTCTTCTACGGGCTGCTCCAGGCCGTTCCGCCCTACCTCATGAAGGTGGAGGTCGATCGTTATCTGGACCCGACGGGGCGTTCGCGCATCCCGGGTTTCCTCGCCCACTTCCTCAGTGCGAACCCGCTCGTGGGCATCCTTCAGATTGCCTTCGCGCTTTTCCTGCCGACGGTGATCCTGACGTTCTTCCTCGAGTTCGGGCAGACGTTTGCGATGCAGCTCGTCGGTCAGAAGGTGATGTACGACCTGCGCAAGCAGATCTTCGGACATCTGCAGCGCCTGGAGATGACCTTCTTTGACCGCAACCCGGTCGGGCGCCTCGTGACGCGTGTCACGACGGATGTCGATGTGCTCAACGATCTGTTTGCGGCTGGTGTGACGGCGATTTTTCAGGATTTCTTCACCCTGGTGAGCATCGTCGTCGTGATGCTCGAGATGAACTGGGAGCTCGCGCTGCTCACCTTCTCCGTGCTGCCGCTGATTGTCCTGACCACCATGACGTTCCGCCGCGCCGTGCGCCAGTCCTACCGCAAGATTCGGGTGGCCATCGCGCGCATCAACGCTTATCTTCAAGAACACCTCACCGGCATGACGGTGCTCCAGCTCTTCAATCGTGAGGCGCGCAGTTACGAGGAGTTCGAGAAGATCAACCGCACCCACATGGAAGCTTACAAGGACTCGATCCTCGCCTACGGACTGTTCTATCCTGCGGTCGAGTTTCTGGGGGTGATGGCGGTCGCCATCATCCTGTATCTCGGCGGGGCAATGAGCCTGCGCGGCGCGGTGACCGTCGGAACTGCGATCGCTTTCATTCAGTATTCGCAACGCTTCTTCCGGCCCATTCAGGACCTGAGCGACAAGTACAACATCCTCCAGTCGGCGATGGCGAGTTCGGAGCGCATTTTTAAACTGCTCGATACTTCGGTGACCATCACCGACCCGACGCATCCCGTCGAGCTGCCCGCGGCGGTCGAAGCCGCTGGACTTCCTGAACCCTCAAGCGCGCTCGTATCTGTTGCTGGTCCGGATGGCGGTGACGGTCACGTCGTGGCGGCCGGTCCCGTCTCGCTCGCCGTTCCACGCGTCGAGTTCCACGATGTGACCTTCGCTTATCAGGGCGGGCACCGCGTCATCGAGAACGTCTCCTTCACGATCGAACCCGGCGAGACCGTCGCCGTCGTCGGCCATACGGGAGCGGGCAAGACGACCCTCACCAGCTTGCTGCTGCGTTTCTACGAGGTCGGGGAGGGAGGCGTCCTGCTCAACGGCGTCGACGCCCGCACGCTGCGCCTGCGCGACCTGCGCAGCCACTTCGGCATCGTGCTGCAAGACCCGTTTCTCTTCTCAGGCACTATCGCCTCGAACATCCGCATGGGCAGCGCGTGGATCACCGACGCCCAAATGCGCGAGGCGGCGTGCCAGGTAAACATTCTCGACTTCATCGAAAGCCTGCCGCGCGGTTTCGACGAGCCGGTGAAGGAGCGCGGCGCGACGCTCTCGACCGGGCAGAAACAGTTGCTCTCGTTTGCCCGCGCCTTGGCACACAATCCCCGGATTCTCATCCTCGACGAAGCCACGTCGAGCGTCGACACCGAGACCGAGTACCTGATCCGTGAGGGACTCCGGCGGCTGATCCAGAACCGGACGTCGCTCATCATCGCCCACCGGCTCTCCACCATTCAGAACGCTTCCAAGATCATCGTCATGCACCGCGGGCGGGTCCGCGAAGTCGGGACACACCAGGAACTGCTCGAGCGGCGCGGTATCTATTTCAAGCTTTATCAACTCCAGTACAAAGATCAGATTTGGCGGGAGGCACAGGCTCGGCCTGCGAAGGCTGCGGAGGATGACTCCGAAGCGTCTGCGGCGCGCGAGCCGGCGGCGCCCCTCGCCGACGAATAAACGATGGCTGAAATTAGATTGATGATGGTGGCAGGTGAGCACTCGGGCGACGTATATGGCGCGCGGCTGGCAACGGCGCTTAAAGAGAGGTTACCGGAGGCGCAGATCTTCGGCTGTGGCGGCGAGGCGATGCGCAACGCGGGAGTTCGAACCGTGGTCAACGCGCACGATTTCGCCATGGTCGGGATCACGGAAGTGGTTTCCGGGCTGCCCCGCGCGCGCCGGGCGTTCCACCGGTTGCTCGACGAGGCGAGCCGCGAGCGGCCTCAGCTTGCCGTCCTCATCGACTCCCCGAGCCTCAACATCCGCGTCGCCCGCGAGCTCAAGCGGCGCGGAGTCACGGTGGTCTACTTCGTGAGTCCGCAGATCTGGGCGTGGAAACGCTGGCGACTCCAGCAACTCAAACAACGCATCGACAAGATGCTGTGCATTTTTGATTTCGAGGATCCGATTTACCGGCGCGCGGGAATACCCGTTGAGTACGTGGGGCATCCGCTCGTCGATACCGTGCGCGCCGGGCTGTCGCGCGAGGAGTTCACTGCTCGTGCCGGACTTGACCCGACGCTGCCGATCGTGGCGCTGCTTCCGGGCAGCCGCCGGATCGAGGTGGCGTTCAACCTGCCGCGGATGCTGGAAGCGGTTCAGCGGCTGACGCGCGCCCGCCCGGTCCAGTTTGTACTCGCAGTCGCGCCCACCATCGATCCTGGTTGGCTCGAGCGCGAGCTGATCCGGGACCATGGGGATCGCTCGGCGATCCATCTCGTCAGCGGACTGACCTATGACGCGCTGGCGCACTCGGATGTCGCGGTGGTGGCCAGCGGCACGGCGACCGTGGAAGCGGCTTTGCTCGGATGTCCCATGGTGGTAGTTTATCGCGTGGCGTCCCTGACGGCGCTCTTCGCCCGGTTCATGGTCAAGGTGCCGTTTTACAGTATGGTCAACCTGCTCGCCGGGAAGCCTGTGGTCGAGGAGCTGATTCAGGGTAAGTTCACCTCCGGGAACGTCGCCCGGGAAGTGGCCTACCTGCTCGACCATCCGGAGACTTGCGAGGCCATGCGGGAGGAGTTGAAGGCGCTGAAGTCGCATCTCGGTACGGGCGGGGCGATCGAACGGGCGGCGGACGCGGTAGTCCAAATGCTTAGGCCGACCGGCGCCAGCGTCAGCGCGGGGATAAGGCAGCCGGCAGTGTAAGCCTTTCGTCGCCGGCCCTCATGCAACTTACAGGCCACGGGAGCAATCAAACGGTAAGGCAGCCAAACGAATGATTTATCAACCGTCGCGAATCAGGCGGACACTCGGGAGCCCCCCGAACGCCCTTTCAGCGTCCAACCATCGCCGTGCATGTAGCGTGCTTCGCTTCGCATGGAGCGTGATATTGGCGGGCGCGCTCTTGGTCAGCCAAGCCGCGGCGCAGACGCCAGGCGAAACGCAGGCGTCGCGCTTTGAAGTTACCCAATACGCCATCGCCGCCGAACTGTTCCCGTCGACCCACATGTTGAAGGCGCGGGCTCGGGTCCAGTTTGTCGCCAGAGCGGATGTCACGTCGATCGCCTTCGAACTCGACAGCAATCTGCGGGTGGAGACCGTTACGGATGGCAGCCAGAATCTGGCTTTCCGGCAGGACGGCTTGACGCTCACGGTGAGTCTGCCCAACCTCGTGCAAGCCGGGAAGACCTCGTCGATCACCGTCGATTACGGCGGGTCGCTCGCCACGGCCGATGGAAGTCCGGTGGACAACCTGAAGCTGAACTACGTGGGTCCTGAGGGATCTTATTTGCTGTATACGGGCCGCTGGCTGCCGGTGAACGGATACGGCACCAACCGGTTCGCCGCGGCGATACGTGTTACGGTTCCGTCCGATGAGGTGGTAATTGCTTCGGGCAAAGCGTCGGCGCCGGAGCGCGAGGCGGGAAAGGTCACGTACACCTTTACCTTCGACAAGCCGTCGTTCCCGGGCACGGTGCTCGCCGGCAAGTACGTTGTCGAGCCGGTAGCCGCCGCCGGAGCCGACATCACGCTCTATCTCAAGGAAGGCCATCAGAAATTCGCTCAGACTTACGGCGCCGCGGCCGGTAAAATCATGGCCTTCTTTTCCGACAAGTTCGGACCGCTCCCGAGCGGCCGCCTCGCAATCGTCGAGATCGCGGATGACACGGTAGGCGGCTACTCCGCACCCGGCATCGTGGCGCTCGCTTCCCGCGGTTTCTCGAATCCCGTCAATGACCGGCTGCTGTCGCATGAGCTCTCGCACCAGTGGTGGAGGTGCCTGGTGAGCCCTGCGACGCCCGATGATGCTTTCCTGGATGAGGGCCTCGCGACCTATTCAGCGGCGCTCTACGTTGAGGACTCGGCCGGTGAGAACGCCTTCGGCGACGTGATGCGCGAGATCGAAATTGGAGCCCTGACCCACGAGGACGTGGCGCCCGTCAGCCAGGCGAGCCATCTCCACGAATTCACGCCGGAGTACCAGTCGATCGTCTTTCAGAAGGGCGGAATGGTGTTTCACATGCTGCGCTGGGTGATCGGCGATAGCGCCTTCTTCAATGCTCTTCACGCCATGACCCAGCAATACGCCTGGAAATCACTTTCAACCCAGGAGTTCCAGAGGCTCGTCGAAACCGCCAGCAAACAGCAGCTCACCTACTTCTTCGCGCAGTGGGTGGACTCGACCGGTGTCCCGCAGTTCAAACGCACCTGGGCGGTTTACAAGATCAAGAGCGGTTACCAGGTGGTGGGCAAGATCACCCAGGACCTCGATATCTTCCGCATGCCGGTGGAAGTGCGAGTCACCACCGAAGGACGCAAGCCCGTCGACGAGCGGGTGGAGATGGTCGGGACCACGAGCGATTTCACCATTAACACGGTGACCAAACCGCTGAAGGTCACGGTCGATCCGGTGAGCCGTATCCTGAAGTATGACGACCAGACCAAGATCGCAGTCGAGATGGCGCGCGGGGACCAACTTGTACAACAGCAGGCGTATCTCGAGGCCATCAAGCAGTACCAGCAGGTCCTGGAGCTGAACAAGAACTCGTCGCTGGCTCACTATCGCATCGGCGAAACGTTCTTCAAGCTTCACAACTACAACGCCGCCGCGGAAGAGATGCGCGCCGCCATCGCCGGCGACCTGAATCCCAAATGGGTCGAAGTGTGGGCGCACCTCACGCTGGGTAAGATCTTCGACGTCACGGGCCAGCGCGACCGCGCCCTGAACGAATATCAGCGGGCCCTTCAGACCAACGACAATACCCAGGGCGCTCTCAACGAAGCCAACGCCTATATCCAGAAACCTTACAGCGAAGCCAACCGCCAGATTGGAGTGGCTGACAACACCCAAGCGAAGCCGGCGGCAAAGTGACGGAAGGCCCGGCCCGATTCTGCCAGCCATCCACCCCAGGTTTGCGCTACACTCTGCGTCTCGCCGCTCGAGACGCTGCCATGACTCAAGTGTCGCACGCGCTTCGACTCAGCGCGCGCTCGCCGCTCGCCCGCGCGTCCTTGCTGCTCACGCTCCTCCTTCTCGCATTGGCTCCCCCGGGTCACGCAGCGGATGGGGCTCGTGCCGCAACAACCAATCCGCAATCGGTGTATCGGAACACCGCGCCGGGTGTCGGCCATGTGGGTTCTCAAAAGTGCGCCTCGTGCCACCAGGATATCTACGACGAGTTCCGCAAGACCGGCATGGGACGATCCATGTCGCTGCCGAGTGATCCCTCGCAGCTTGCCAAGGTAAGCTCGCCGGTTAGCGTGTTCGACAAGAAAGCTGACCGGCACTTCGAGGCCTATCGGCAAGGCTCCGATATCTACCAGACGGAGTACGAGCTCGATGCCGCCGGCAAGGAAGTCTTCCGGCGCACCGAGAAGCTCGACTTTGTGGTTGGATCGGGCATCGTCGGATGGACGTACGTCATCGAGAAAGGTCACTACCTGTTTCAGGCACCGCTCTCGTTCTACGCGAGGTCCGGAACCTGGGAGCTCTCGCCGGGTTACGAGTTCCAGGACGCGGGCTTCAACCGGCCCATCCTGTCGCAGTGCATCGCGTGCCACAGCGGCGAGCCGGCGCCGCTTCCCACGAGCACGGATCATTCACACTCACCGTTTAATGTCGATCCTTTCGAGGCATCCGATCCCGCCTTCCATGAGCTGGCCATCGCTTGTGAAAACTGCCACGGCCCCGGGCAGTTGCATGTCGAAGAACGCCTGAAGGCACAGCCGATTTCGGGCAGCATTGACACGGCCATCGTCGATCCGGCCAAGCTTCCGTCCTGGCTTGCCAACAACATCTGCATGAACTGCCACCAGGCGGGCGACGCGCGCGTCCTGAAGCCCGGCAAGACTCTGTTCGACGTTCGACCGGGAGTGCCGCTTGACAAGACGCTGGCCATCTTCCAGATTCCGCTGACCCCTGAGTCGCCTCCCGAGTCCCCGCTCCTCGGACACTACTACGGAATGATCCTGAGTAAGTGCTATCTCGCGAGCCAGGGTCGCCTGAGCTGCCTCAGTTGTCACGATCCTCATCTTCAGCCGTCCGCCGAGGAAGCTCCGGTTTATTTCAGAAAGAAGTGCCTCGCCTGTCACACGGAGAAGAGTTGCGCGACGCCGCTCGCGACGCGTCTCCGTCAGAAGCCGGCGGATGATTGCGCAGGCTGTCACATGCCGAAGCGCGACTTGACGGTGATCTCGCATGCCGCCCTCACCGAGCACAGGGTCGTGGCAGTGAAAGGCGAGCCGTATCCCGACGCGGCTTTCCATATGACTACGCCCGCCCTGCCCGACCTCGTCCACCTTGATGCGACTCCGAACCAGTCCGATTCGGTTCCGGCGGTGACCTTGCTCGAGGCGTACGCCGGACTCGCCGCCGCTTCGCCAACCTACCAGCGCCGCTACCTGGAGGAGCTCGAGCGCGCCTCGAAGACGGACCCTGATGATCCTTTTGTTCTGTCGGCACTCGCCCAGAAGGCGCTGTGGGAGCGCAAGCCGGACGCGAACCCGCAGGCCATCCAGTATCTTAGCCGAGCCATCGAGCGAGGCTCCACTTATCCCGCCGACTTTCTGCGATTAGGAGAACTCCTGGCGCGCGCCGGCCGCAACGCCGAATCGGCTCAAGTGCTCGAACGCGGGCTGCGCCTCGCGCCCTACAACAGCTTGTTCTACCAGATGCTTGCCACTAAGGATCTCAACCTCGGCAAGTACGCTGAGGCGGGAGACATCGTGAAGAAAGGACTCGAGAACACTCCCGACGACCCCGTCTTGCGCGAGTTGCTGAAGAAGACGGCAGCCGCAGCGCCGCCTGGTCGCTAGCTGACCTTCGCTCCGTTGCCGCATCACTCATCGCTGCGAATACTTCAGTCCCGCCAACTCAGGCCCGTGGACTCCCCGGTGCTGGATCAGTACCTTGAAGACGTTGCCCATCGACGTGGGGTCGAGCAAGCGTTTCAGCTTGAGCCGCGCCTGAAGCTGCTCCGCTTCCGTCTGACCAGGGTCGTAGAGGTCAGCGAACTCGTTGGCTTCGCCCAGCGCCATGAGAAACCGTTCCTGAGTTGTGAATCCGGTAAGGCTGAGTCCCGCCTCGCGACCCGTGTCGATCAAGGCGCTGAAGTTAGCGTGAGCCGTCAAGTCCTGTTCGCCGGGCGCGGCGAAGACGTTCTCAGATGTCGTGTGTCCCTGATAGCCGAGCAGCGTCCCACGCGGGCGGTCCGCAGTGTAAAGGCGGCCGGCGACATCACCATAGTCGATCGTGACGGTAAATCCGCGCGTGAGCTTCTCCGCGACGCCGCGCAGCCAATCGACCGCCGCAAGGCTCACCTCCACACGCTGGCCTTCTTCAAGTTCGTGAGCATAACGCGCCACTGCCGCAGCGATGCGCGAGTCGCTGAGTGCGCCCAGCTTCTCGCAGAGATTTTCCCCTTCGGCCGCGACGTAGACCTCCTTAAGCCGCCCTCTGGATCGCGTCACCACGGAGACCGGGAAGGCATCGACCAGTTCATTCGAGAAGAAGCAACCGGTCACGGGCTCGAGATTCTCGAGTTCAGCGACGATGCGCACGTTCGCCGGCTTCTGCGACGTCTCGCGCGAACCGAGTTGGTTCAAGCGCTCGGCCAGATGAGCGCGCTGCGCAGGCGCGGGCTCGACCGCGACGTACTCGAGCGCTCGGCCGAACTCAGGTTCCACGTGCTTGACCCAAGCCAGGAAGTCCTGGCCGAACAACCCGCGTCCTGCGCCCATTTCGACCCAAGTGAAACACGTGGGCCGTTCGAGGATTTCCCACATCTCCGCCGATTGGCGCGCGACAAGCCGCGCAAAGACGGGATGAAGGTCGGAGCTCGTGAAGTAATCGCCGCGGACGCCGGTGCGCTCGCGTCCCTGCATGTAGTACCCGAGCTCAGGATGATAGAGGCAGAGCGCCATGTAGTGCGCGAAGGTGATGGGGCCCGAGCGGCGCAGCGTATCCAGTAACAACGTCTTGAGCGGAGTGATCAAGGGCGTATGAAGAAAGGTTAAAGGATGAATTGTAAAGGGTAAAGGGAAGGGAGCGAGCCTTTCATCTGCGGGGTTACGCTCCGGACTTACCTTGGTCGCTCCCTTTAGATGGTTCCCGTCTGTCGTCGTGCACGCGGTCGCCATTGTCTTTTGTGCGGGCCTGGAGCCAGCGAGGTAGAGCCTGCCACGCGCCTACTCTTTCTCCCATGCGCTCAGAAAAGTACGATCCTAACAGCCAGTATAGAGTCAGCAAGAATGCGGCCAGGAACCCCTCAGCTAACGGGCGAGCAAGCAGATCGACCAATTGCGGGTACTCGATCCAGCCCATGGCAAAGCCGTACAAACCAACTAGCAAGACAAGAGACGCTCCGAACAATCCACCCAAAAAGCTGAACAACAAGATGCTTCCCAGCTTATGCTTTGTCGGTATGCGCTCGTCCATTCGGCCTCGCCGCAGCAAGCTATCGGTGGCGCATCAGCCGCCTATCCCCTGTCCTGTACCTTCGCGCATCTGCGGGTTGCGCTCGAACATCTCGACAACGAAGTCGTGCAGGCAATCGTACAAGAGCCGCTGGAACGACCAGGGGAATTGCCGGTCCTCAATCTCGCGCTCAGCGAGCGTCACCTCGTAGTGGTGTTTGATTTCCAGTTCCTCGCGCAGATCAATCACCAGCAGCGCGCCCGTTCCCGCGGGCTCCACTGAAAAGCGAAAGAGCGGATGCTCGTAGCGGGCCAGTTCGCGCTGGACCTTTGCGACCGCGGAATCCGTGTTCTCCATCGCGCTCACTGCTGGCGCAGCGCCGGCATGGGAATGGGAACGGTGTACGTCGTAGCGCCCACGCCGACTCCGCCCTGGCACGTATTGGGCGGCGTCGTGCAGACGGTTCGCGTACCCTGGCACTCCGCCGCCCAGAACATGTAGCCCAGCATGCCAGCCGTCGTCCCGGCTCCATTGGGTGCGACGTTTTGAACAAAGGTGCCGGTGCTGTCTTCGAGCGAACTGCTGAAGTTCGTGCATTCCGGGGCGGGACTGCGCCCGGTGACCAGAAACACGCTTCCCGTGAACCGGGCGGGAGCCAGAGGCGGGACCGGAGGACTCATCCGGGGAGCGCCGCTGACGTGCTGCTGCCAATTGGTCTCGGCCGCCGAAGCGCTGGGCTGTTTCGAGGGCACCATGGCGTTGGCATAGTCGAGAACCGGCTTCGCAGGATTGAGCCAGGCGGACGTGGCCTGGGCCGCGAGCGGGATCAGGTAGCGATCCCCGGCGCCGAGGTCGATGGTGAGGCGCGCCGCGGGATTCGCCCCGGTCGCGTCGTAGGGCTCGATAGCGCGATAGGCGTTGATGAAGGCCTGGAGTCCGGTGAGGTTGGGGCTGGTGTTGTTCTCGTAGTCGATCTCCATACCCACGCCGAGCGCCTTGGCGGCGTTCGCGGCGTTGGTGCCGAGCGCGGTGGGGTTCGCTGCCAGAGCCTGGTCCCAGAAACTCGTGTACGTCTGGCCGCCGATCGAAAGCATCACGCGGACGTTGTGGCTGGTGAAGTAGCTTACCACGGCGGAATTCATGCCGATGGGGATGCCATTCACCGTTTGCGAGTCGTTGGTGAGGTTCATCAGCTTTACCGGCTGAACGAAGCTGAGGATGACCAGGTTCACCGAGGGCTGGCCGTTGCCGCGATCGATCAGCCAGTGGTTCTTAGTGTCGAAATCGGTCATGTCGCGCACCGTGCCCCAGGTGCAGAAATCGTTGCCGCAGTGCCAGGCGCCGTACACCTGGATCTGTGTGGCTCTTGCGGAGGGAATGAACGCGAAGACGCCGAGCGCGACCAACATCAGGATTCTCTGAACCATGAGTGCCTCCTTTGCCCTCCCGCAAGGGCAGGGCTAACATCGTCCGCTCGCCGGACGCGCGGTGAGTTGCTGATAGGTTTCCTCAAATACCTTGAGCGTCGCATAGTCGTAAAGCACGAATACCACTTTCTCGAGACTGCTGTGCAACTTCAGATGCTCGAGCACCTCCGTGATCATGATGCGCGCGCATTCGTCCATAGGAAACCCGGCGATGCCGGTGCCCACCGCTGGAAAGGCGATCGACTTGATGGCCTTCTCCTCGGCGCGCAACAGCGAGTGCCGCGTCGCCATGCGCAGCGCGTCCGCCGTAGTGCGCTCGCCCAGGCGCATACTCGCGGCGTGAATCACGTACAGCGCTTTGAGATTGCCGCCCGTCGTCACGGCCGCCTCGCCGAGCGGTATCGTGCCGATGCGCTCGCAGTCTTCCTCGACCTGCCGTCCGCCCTTGCGCCGGATCGCGCCCGCCACACCCGCCCCGAGGATCAGGTCGTTGTTGGCGGCGTTGACGATGGCGTCCACGGCCATCTCTGTGATGTCGCCCTGGATAAAGGATATCTTGGCTGGCATAGCGTCGCGCGACCCCCGGCATCGGGAACCCGCTATAGACGACACTATACGCGACTTGGTCGTTAAGGTGAACCCCAGGCTGTTTCTAATCAAGAATTGCACTGGGCGTTGGACCTTTCAGCGACCGTTAAGCCATAACTCCTTGAGGGCGCGACGCACGAAAACCCGCACCATGTGGCGCCGATACTCCATCGTCGACGCCGAAGTCCGCAGTGGCTTGGCGGCGCGGATGGCTTCGTGCGCGACCTCGTCGGCGAGGGCAGGATCGTAACGGTGGCCTTGGAGCAGCGCGGCGGCGAGGACGAGTTTGGGCGCGGGATTGACGGCCGTCAGCGCGATGCGTGCGTCGAGGCAAACGCCACCACTGTCCTTCCTCATCGCGACGGCGACACCGGCCAGCGGATAGTCAATCGACTGGCGAATACGCAGCTTCTTGTAGACCCCGAGCCAGCCGGCGCTCGAAGCAGGCACGCGCACCCCAGTCACGATTTCGTCGTGTGCCTTGTTCATGCGCAGCAGGCCGTCGTTCACGTAGAACTCGGCGAGCGGAACGGTCCGTTGTCCGCGCGGACTCGCGAGATCCACCGTCGCATCGAGCGCCAAGAGGGCCGGGGCCGTGTCGCCGGAGAACGCGGCCCAGCAGACGGCGCTGCCCGGAGCGACGTGACAGCGCGTGCCGTCCTTCTTGATGCAGTAGCCGAGCGACTCGCGCCAGAATCCGGACTGATTGTAGTAAAGGCAGCGCGTGTCGAGGCAAAGGTTGCCGCCCAGCGTCCCCATGTTGCGGAGCAGCGGACTCGCGATGGTCTTCGCGGCTTCGTGAAGAACGGGAAAGTAGCGCGCCAGCACTGGCGATTCCGCTATCGGCGTGATGCGAGTCAGCGCGCCGATTTCGAGTCCACGGTCGGGGTCAAAGCGGATGAAATCGAGATCGCGCAGGCCCTTCAAGTCGAGCAGGACGCGTGGCGCGAAGAGGCCCTGCTTCATGCTGGGGACGAGGTCCGTGCCCCCTGCCACCATTTGGGCGTCCGCGCCATAGCGGGCGAGCGCGTCAATCGCCGATTCCAGCGACCGCGGTCTGACGACTTCAAAGGAAGGAAGGCTCACGATCTCTCGCGCTCTCCGGTGGCGGCGAGCGCCAGCCAAGCGACAACCGTCGACGACTTTTCGTCCTGACGCCACGGAGGGCCGAGGAGCCGTCCGAATTCCACCAAGCGGCGGCGCAGTTCGTCCTCCGCGATTCCAAGTTCCGCCGCGCCGCGAGGATAAAGCTCGCGCTCTTTCACTCCCGTCACTGCGAGGCCGCAGTGGGCGCCGGCGTCAGACAAGGCGTTGCGGAAGAGTTCTCCTTCCGCCGTGTGAATAAGCGGGTGTGAGGCCAGAATCGACTCGAGCGGCGGCAGCGGCCTGCCGGAAGCGAGCACCACGCCGCACGCGACCACGCGATGGCCTTTCTTCCCGAGCTCGCCGATGAGCGCCTGAACGGCTTGCCGCGCCAGAGCCTGCGTCCGGTCAATGGAGTGCTTCACCCACTTCTCGGCCTCGGCCGGCTTCATCTCGGCGGCCGCGTGATAGGGCTGAAGAGCGTCCTGGGTTTTCTTGTCCACCAGTTCGATCCGCCGCCGGTCAATCACCACCGGTGACATCGGTGGGCCGGTGACTGCGACCGCCGCTGCCCATCCCGAGTGTGCACGAAAGCCTAGCGCTGCTGGAGCCGTGTTTGCCATTTGGTCATCTGGAATCTAGAATTGGTTTTCCACCCTCCAAACAGGCTACGTCGACTCGGCTTGGCGCTTTGCCTCAATCGCCTTCAAGATTTTCTCCGGCGTGATGGGCAGCGTATCAATCCACACTCCGACCGCGTCGTAAATCGCGTGCGCAACGGCGGGAATGGTCGCCGCGAGCGAACCTTCTCCGGCTTCCTTCGCGCCAAACGGACCCTCGGGATCGTTCGACTCGACCAGTATCGGCTCGATGGGCGGCGACTCGAGCGTCGAGGCAGTACGATACTCGAGCAGGCACGGATTCATCAGCCGGCCGTTCTCCCAGAGCATCTCTTCCTGCACCGCCTGGCCGAGTCCCATCCACACCGAGCCTTCCACTTGACCCTCGACCGTCATGGGATTGATCGCTTTGCCGCAATCGTGCGCGGCGATGATGCGGTCGACAGTCACCTGGCCGGTCTCGGGGTCGACCGTGACTTCGGCGACCTGCGCACTGTAGCTGTACGCAGGCGACGGTCCGACGCCCGCGCCTTTGAACTTGCCGCCCGTGGCCTCCTCGGGAGTGGTGTAAGTCCCGACCGCGGTTAGAGCTTCCGCGCCGTTCATCGCCAGGCGGACGGCCTCGGCAAAATCAAGCGTGATTTGGCCCGTGGCTGGGCCCGTGATTGAGCCGTCATTCGGCGGGCCAGCACTCGCGGCGCCGAGGAGCGCGAGCGCTTCGGGCGATACTCCCAGTTTGGCAGCGGCGGCGCTGAGGATTTTGCGCTTGGCTTCGCGCGCCGCCTCGCGCGCCGCATTGCCGGCCATGAAGGTAACGCGGCTCGAGTAGCTGCCGAGGTCCACGGGCGTACGAGCCGTGTCCGCGGCGACAATCTTCACCTGGTCGACCGGCACGCCCAGCTCGGCGGCCACGATCTGTACCTGAACGGTGTCCGAGCCTTGGCCGATCTCGGACGCGCCGCTCAGAATGGTCACGATACTTTCGCCGTCGATCGAGAGCTTCACCGTACTCTGCGGTATGGGCGACCGAATGATCGGATTCGCCGCGCCGCTCACGTAGTGGCTGCCCGCGATGCCGATACCCTTTCCGTAAGGCAGCTTGCCGTACTTTGCTTTCCAGCCCGAGGCTTCGGCCACCTTCTCGATGCACTCGGGATAGCCATAGCTCAGGACGCGCAGGTTATTGGGCGTCATGCACGGCGGCTTCAGAAGATTGCGGCGTCGGATTTCCACTGGGTCAATGCCCAGCACGGCGGCGAACCGGTTGAGCTGCTGCTCAAAGGCGAAACGCGTGTTCACCGTGCCGTGTCCGCGCATCGCGCCGCACGCGGGCTTGTTGGTGAGGACGCGGTAGCCGTCAAACTTGACGTTCGGGATGTCGTACATGGCGTTCAGCAACTGGCCCGAGTAGAGGATGGTCACCACGCCGTAGCCGCAATACGCGCCGCCGTCCTGGATGATGCGCGCCTCGACAGCCGTCAGCTTCCCATCGCGCGTGGCGCCCGTTCTGAGCTCGACGATTTGTCGCGGGCGTCCGCGATGCGCGTAGAACACCTCTTCGCGCGTGTAGGTGATCTTCACCGGACGCTTCGCCTGGCGCGCCAGCACCGCAGCCGCCAATTCGAGCGGAATCACTTCACTCTTGCCGCCGAATCCGCCGCCCACCAGCGGCTTCACGACGCGCACGCGCTCTTCCTGCATCTGGAGCGTCGCCGCCAGCGTCTTCATGAGGTAATAGGGAACCTGCGTTGACGACCACACGGTAAGCGCGCCGTCGGGCGCGAAGCTCGCGAGCGTCGAGTGCGGCTCGAGCGCCGCGTGCGTCACTTCGGCGCAGTCAAAGCGGTCCTCGCGAATGTAGTCCGCCTCAGCGAATCCCTTCTCGACGTTGCCGAAGTGGTGGTGATATTCCTTCTCCATGTTGTGCGGCTTGTTGTCGTGGATCAGATTCTGCTCGGCGCGCATTGACGCTTCAGGATCGAAGTAAGCCGCGAGCGGTTCGTAGTCAACTTTGATAAGTCTCAGAGCCTCATCCGCGATAGCTTCTGACTCGGCCGCGACGCCGGCGACGTTGTCGCCGATGTAGCGCACCTTGTCGACCGCGAAAATGGTCTCATCGTGGCCGACGGGCAGGATGCCGTACTTCACGGGCGTCTCGCGGCCAGTCACGACCGCGTGGACACCTGCCAATCTTTCAGCCTGCGAAGTATCGATCGAGCGAATCCTCGCGTGAGGATGAGGACTGTGGAGAATCTTGCCGACCATCATGCCGGGTAATGCGAGGTCGTCGGCGTACTTGCCGGTGCCGGTGACCTTGTCGACGCTGTCGACCATCGGGACGCGCGCGCCGATGGGTGAGCTACCGGGCTTCACATCGGGAGGCGGCGCGCTCATCGCGATCCCACCTCCTGGGGCTCCACTGGGTCCTTAGGCCCTGCGGGCTGGCGCTCGCGCTGCAGTTCGATGGCTTTGCGCACGGACGCGAGGATCTGCGTGTACCCCGTGCAGCGGCAAAGATTGCCGGAAAGCGCGTCGTTGATTTCTTGATCGGTCGGATTCGGATTCCGGGCAAGCAGGTGTTTCGCAGTCAGGATCATGCCCGGCGTACAGAATCCGCACTGCGCGCCACCCTCGACCGTGAATCCGCGCTGCAAGGGATCCAGCGCGCTGCCGTCCGCGACGCCCTCAATGGTCGTAATCCCGCAGTCCTGATACGAGACCGCGAGCATCAGGCAGGACATTTGCGGCGAGCCGTCAATCAGGACCGTACACGCGCCGCAGCTCGAATCATCGCAGCCGCGTTTGGTGCCGGTCAGGCCGAGGTCCTGGCGAAGAACATCGAGGAGCAGACGATTGGGTTCGACCGTGAGTTCATGACTGCGGCCGTTAATCCGCAGCGTGATCTGTTCTTTGTGCATGAAAGACCTTTCACCGCGGTGAACGCAGAGACCGCAGAAACACGAAGCACACGACAGAAAACCACAAGACGGGAGAACAACTGGGCAGAGACAACAAAAGCAAAACCACTCCGGATCCGCTGTGTTGCTTTCCCTCCTGCGTCCTCTGCGATCTCCGCGGTGAATCTCCCTACGAACGGCGCGCGCCTTCCGACGGCTCGAACTCAGTCTCTTTCTTGGGTACGATCCAGTCCTTCTCTTTCATGATCGTGCGCAACACTTCCTTGTCTGCCTCGGTAGGCAGCACCGTGGGTAGATACTTCTCGTACTCCTCCACGGTCAATGGCTCGCCGGTGATGGTGTAGAACTTGCCTCGGTACTCGCCAATCTGCCGGTTGAATTTGAGGTCGGGGACCACCAGCTTGGGCTGATCCTGAGGGATCAGCTTGTTCAGCAGGTCGGTGAGCTTTTGCGCTTCCTGGCGGTAAAGCCCGCGCGCGTTCTCGTTCAGGCGGTCTTTCTCGGCAGCGGTCCCGGCGTCGCGTTCGTTGTAGCGCCCCTTGAGACCCCACACGTACGCCCACTGCGCCGACGACGAGTGGTCGGTGCCGAACAGGTCGAACGAAGTGGGCAGCCACTTGTTGTAATAGCGCTGGATGATCGGGATGGGAATCCTGCCGGCCTGCACGATGCGGCGCAACCCGTTGTTGCCCGTCCCGAGATGGAAAGATTCTTCCTTGAGCATGGGCGGCATGCTCTGGGCGAGCGGCTGGAAGCCTGAGAAGGAGAGCATCGTCAACTGGAACTTGCCATCGCGGTCGACGAACTGCGTGTAAGTGTAGAAGTCGAGCCAGTTCTCGACAATCTCGTTGAAGGCGCCGAGCAGCCGGTTGTCCGTGAAGGCGCGGCGCTCGAGCAGCTTCTGCGCCTCGATGCGGCCCGAGCGGCCGAACTGCGTGACGAGCAGATGGCTCATCTGCCAGCCGTGGCGCATCTCTTCCGTCATGACGCGCACCAGGCTCAGGTAGTCGTAGCGGCTGGGCGCTGTCTCGAATAGATGACGTTGCTGCTCGACCGAGGCGAACTCCGTGTCACCCTGGTAGACGATCAGGTTGAGCGCGGCGTCACGGACGCGCTGGTCCGGGATGTGCATCACCGTCTTCCAGCGCAATTGTCCCTTGTAGTCGCCAAACTCGATTTCGTTGTTGGGCAACTGGCCATACTTCGCCTCGAACTTGTAGTCGCGGAACTCCGGCGCGTCGAGGCCGATGTCTTTCTGCCAGCCGTAGAAGTAATCAATCCAATCGTCGAAGTTAGAAACTTTGAGCATAACGACCTCCTGCGCCGAAACTAACCCGTGTCATTCCGAGGAACCGAAGGCGACGAGGAATCTCGCAGTGTGATTTTTCAGCGCGAGATCCTTCGCTGCGCTCAGGATGACATCGACGGAGCGTATCGCAACAATTGCTACGCTCCCTTGTAGGTCGGCTTGCGTTTCTCGAGGAACGCCTTCAAGCCTTCGGCAAAGTCTTCCGACTCGAAACAGCGCATCTGCGCCGACACTTCGTATCCCATCATCAGGTCGAGCCGCGTCTCGAGGTGCTCATACAGAGCTTGCTTGACCAAACCCAGCGGCAGGGGCGGGGCCGCGGCCAGCCGTTCCGCCAGCTTTCTGGTCTCGGCGGCGAGTTGGTCGTGCGGCACCAGGAAGTTCACCAAACCCATACGATGAGCCTCTTCAGCGCCCAATGGCTCGCCGAGGAAGAACATCTCGACGGCGCGTCCGGTTCCGATGAGGCGAGGCAGGAAAAACGTCCCACCCCAGTCCGGATGTAAGCCGATCCTCACAAACGCCTGCATGAAGGTTGCCCGGTCGGAGGCGATGCGGAGATCGCAGGCCAGCGCCAGGTTCATTCCGCCGCCCGCCGCCGGACCGTTCACCGAGGCGACGACGGGCTTGGGCAGTTGGCGGATCTGGCGTATCAGATCGTGCCCCGTCTCGAGAAAATTCCGAAAGGTTTCCGATCGGCGGCTGTTCTTGAGCTCCGCCATCTTGACGATGTCGCCGCCGGCGCAGAATCCGCGGCCCCCCCCCGTAATCACCACAACGCGAACACTTGGCTCACGCGCTACGGCGGAGAGCGCCGAGACGAGTCCGGTCGTCACGTTCTCATCCAGCGCGTTCAGCTTCTCCGGACGGTTGAGCAGCAGCGTGGCCACGCTCCCGTCCTGAGTGAGTACGACCGGTTCATCAGGCATGGGCTTTAACTCCCTCGCGCCTTTGGCGCTTCACCCATCGCCCGAGACGCTCGAAATAAGCGAGCTTCTCGACGCGCCGCAAACTTCCGTTGCGACCACTGGTCGAGGGCAGGACGAACACGCGCGCGCCCTCCACGCACTCGCGCCGCCAGCCGAGCTGGGTCGGGCGTCCGCTGAATTTCTCGTACGCCACTTTGCCGTTGAACGCCACAACCTGTGGCGCGGCTGTCCGCAGCTTCGTGCGCAGTGCCGGAACCCCGCCCTCGAAATCGGCGGAGCGCAGGTCGTTGCTCGACCTCGACCATCGCTTCACGACGTCCGTCAGCCCGATGCCGAATTCGAGCACGCGATGGTCGTCCTCGGGTTGGAGTGGCGTCGTCACGAGTCCTGACTCGAAGAGGAAATTCCAGAACTGGTTGCCGCGCCCGGCGTAGTAATGTTCGATGCGCGAGGATCGATCGCCGGGATTGAAGCCCACGAAGACGACTTGCAATCCGGGCTTGAGATAGTCAGGCAGCTCTAGCCGCGTCGCTTCCATCACATCTCCCGGGGGCACAACGTCGACTCATTCTGCCTTCTGACTTCCGGCCGCTGAACCTTCACTTCTCTTCCGGCACTCGGCGACGAACTGCGCGAGCAGCCGGCGCTGCTCCTCGTGCTCTGCGACCAACTCTTCCGGATGCCATTGCACCGCGAGCAGAAACGGATACTCACCTGCCGCCTCGACGGCCTCGACCAGACCGTCCTCGGAGTGCGCCGTCACCTTGAGCCCGTGTCCCAGGCGCTTGATCGCCTGATGATGCAGGCTGTTGACGCGGCAGCTTCCCTCGAAGACGCCGCCGAGCTGCGATTCGGGATCCGTCAGCGTCACTTGATGTGTGGTCGCGCTACGGCTTCCGCTCTGCTTGTGCTCAGACTCCGTCGTCGCATCGCTCGCCAGATCCTGATAGAGCGTGCCGCCGAACTTCACGTTGATCACTTGCGTGCCGCGGCAGATGCCGAAGATCGGCAGGCGGCGGTCCATCGAGCGGTCGAGGAGCTTGAACTCGAACTCGTCGCGGACGCGGTTTACCTGGACGTTCTGGTATCTCTTCTCCTCGCCGTAGAGCTTCGGGTCGACGTCTTCGCCGCCGGCGAAGAGGACTCCGTCGAAGTCGTCGGCGTGAACGCTTCGTGCATCGGCGGCGGAGATGAGCGCGAGCTCATCGGCTCTGGCGCCCGCCGCCAGCATGGCCTTGAAGTACGGAGACTCAGTGCCTTTGGCTTTCTCTTTCTCCGAAACTGACAACGCGATTTTCATTTAAGGATCGCCATCCTTTGCTGATCGCCCCTCCGGCTGGTGGCCTACTCGGCGATAGCGCCGGTCCATGAGCCGGCGGTCTTTCTATTGCCCCTTGAAATTCGGTGTGCGCTTCTCGACGTAAGCGGTGAGGCCTTCATGGGCGTCATGGCTCTGGAAGAGGTCGAGTTGCAGCTCGCGCTCGAGCGCCAGGCCCTGGTCGAGCGGCATTTCGAGTCCCGAGCACACGGCGCGCTTGATGCGGCCAACGGCGCGCGACGCTTTGCGCGGCGGCAGGAACTGTTTCGCGTATTCCGTAACCTGCTCGAAAAACCCGTCGCGGTCCAAGACCTGGTTGACGAGTCCAATCTCCTCTGCTTCCTCGAAGGAAAACGTCCGGCCGGTGGCCATCAGTTCGATGCCGCGCGACTTGCCGACGAGGCGCGACAGCCGCTGCGTCCCGCCAGTGCCGGGCAGCACGCCGAGCGCGACCTCGGGCAATCCGATCTTACCCGCATCGCGCCGCGCCAGGCGGATGTCCGCAGCCAACGCGATTTCGAGTCCGCCGCCCACCGTGTGACCGTTGAGCGCGGCGAGCACAAGCTTGGGTGTCTGCTCGAGGCGGTTCAGCGTCTCGTTAGCGTGCAGGCAGAAGTAGTACTTGAACTCCGGCGTGACGCTCGAGAGCATCTTGATGTTGGCGCCGGCGGAGAAGAACTTCTCGCCCGCGCCCCGCAGGACGATCACGTGGACGCCGGTGTCCATACGGGCGCGCAGAATGGCCGCGTCAAGTTGCTGCATCATTTCGTAGGTGTAAGTGTTGGCCGGCGCATCGTTCATTTCGATCCAGCCGATGCCGTCGGCCGCGCTGTAGTTGATGAGTGCGCCTGCCGTCGTCGAGACGGGTGCTGTGGTCGCCATGACTTTTCCCTCCTGCTAAATTAGATGGCCGATTCGCGGCGGGTGTCGATGTCAGCCAGCGGCGGCGCTTCGTGCGCCGGCTCGCTTCGCCTGATCCGGCCGGGTTAACCGATCTTCCGAACTGCCCTGTCTGAGCCGTTCGTCCCTGGCGGCTGAAGCGGTGCGGCGTTGACTCCATGACCACCCTTGATGCGCGGCGTCACGGACCGCGCTTCGCCCAAACGTCGCGCTCTGGTATTGAAGATACCGTGCAAAAAAGTGTCGCTCATCTGTTTGGCCATCGTCGCGGCGTCGGGGTCGATCCTGGGGTTGTACCAGGTGTACATCCAGTTCATCATGCCGAAAAGCGAGAGCACCGCAAGGCGCGTATCGAGGCCGGCGAGGCGCCGCGCGCGCTTCAGCGCGTCAACCTGGTCGAAGCAGAGCCGGTAATAGGCCTTCTTGATCGCCTTGAGCTCGCGGCGCAACTCATCCTGGAGCGATTCCTCCTCGTGCGTGAGCACTTTCATTTCGTTGGGATGCTCGAGAAAGAACCTGAGGTGTAGCTCGACGAGAGTGCGCAACCGTTTCTCGGGATCGTCTATCTCTGCCAAAGCGGCGCGCGCTTGCGCGACAAGCGTCTGAAACGCGTGGCGCTGGATGAGATACAGCAACTGTTCCTTGCTTTGGAAATAGTAGTAGAGTCCCGCAAGACTCACGCCGGTCGAGCGCGAAATGTTGCGGATGGAGGCGCGATGGTAGCCGCGCGCGCAGAAGACCTCGGCGGCCGTGCGCAGAATTCCGTCGAGCTTGCGATCGAAGGTCCTAAGTTGTGGTTCGGACATCGCCCGGCCAATAACCGTACTAATCGAACGTTCGTTCGAATCCATTATAACGCGCGGCCGTAGGCGGATGTCAACGATGGCCTTACTGTTTTCAAGAATGGTGGAAGCTCGAACCCCCTCACCCGGCGCTTGCGCGCCACCCTCTCCCCCAAGGGGGCGAGGGCAGTTTTTCATGATGGGGGTGTAGCAGCCAAGAACGGGTGGCGCGTTTTCATTCAGGCGCTGGAGGTGTCGCGTTACGCGTGACCGGTAACCGAGCATCCTGAAACAATCGCCACAGGTGCGGTGTCAATAGGGGCGACGAGAAGCTGCATGGCAAGGAACGAGAGCGCGCTCTCGGTTAGAACGCCGGAGTGTTTGAGGAATTCGACTCGCAGGGCGGGGTGCGCCCGCTCGCCGCCAGGAGGTTGACGATGTTTGACCATACGCTACTCGACTCCGCGCCCGCGCGCAAAGCACTGTCGCTCGGCTATCTCCTGGAGGCAGCGCTGGTGGGGGCGCTCCTGTTGATGCCGCTCATCTATACCGAGGCGCTGCCGAAAGCGGTGTTCGAATGGATGATTCCCATGCCTCCGCCTCCCGCGGCTCCGGCTTCGGCTCCCGCTCGAGTGCGGCACGAGCGGCACATCACCGCGGACGAGATTCTGAATAGCCGGCCAGTGATTCCGCCGACCATCAAGCGAATTGTCGAGACGCCTGAGCCGCCTGAAGTAACGGGCGCGACGAACTCGACCGGAGTTCCAGGTGGCGTTCCGAACGGCGTACCCAACGGAGTGCCCAACAGCATCCTTAGTCCTGGCGCCGGATCGCCGCCTCCGCCGCCATCTGAGACCAAGCCAAGTCAACGCGGGCCGCGCCGGGTGGGCGGTGCAGTCGAGGCGGCCAAGCTCATCTTCGGACCGCGACCCGAGTATCCGCCACTCGCCCGGATGGCGCGGATTCAGGGGGTCGTACACCTTGAAGCCGTGATCAGCGCCGACGGCACCATCCAGCATCTGACGCTCATCAGCGGTCATCCGCTCCTGGTTGACGCCGCGATGAAGGCCGTGGCGCGCTGGCGCTATCAGCCGACGCTGCTGAACGGCGAGCCCGTCGAAGTCGTGACCGATATCGAGGTGAAGTTTATCCTTGGTGATTAACCACGCTTGAAGGCGTCCCGTTTTGCAGGCAGGTTCACAATCCTAATCGTCGCTGATACCCGGCGCGCGTGGCGATGCGAAAGCCGCATGGGCGGATTCGTTGACGAGTTGCACGGTGAAGGCCTGAATCCTCGCGCCGTAGCGCCAGGCGTTCTTGGGAAGGCCCGCCTTCTGGCAGGTCTCCTCGAGGAAGCGCTCGCGGTCCCAGTCCCACTCGACCGGGACCTGGGGCAGCAGGACGCCGCGTATCGAGCCTTGAGACACGAGCAGTCCGTGACGACCCACTTCGACCTGGTAAGGTGAAATGTCGACGAGCGCCGAGAGTACGGAAATCTCGATGTGCAGGTCGGGCAACTCGTGGGGAGCCACCGGATCGAAGCGGGGATCGTGCAGCGCGGCCGAGGCGGCGCATTCGACCACTGTCTGATAGAGCGGCTGGAAGGCTTCCACCATACCGATACAGCCGCGCAGACGCTGGACGTTGCGCAAGGTCACGAACGCGCCGCGGTGTTCCCGCAGACCTTCCGGAGGCGATTCGATCTCCGGCAGCCGATGGCGCCGCACACCCTCCTCGAGGGATTGACGCGCCAGACGCAGCAGGGCCTGCTGATCGAGTTCACTGAGCGGCGACATCCGTCTCCTCCCGTTCCTTGCCTGCTGCGGGAAGTACCACCAGACGCGGTGCGTTGATGACCTTCGAGCGGCCGGTCGATTCCTTCCAGAAGCCCACGAAGTACTGCGTGGCGGAGACGAGCGCGAACAGGACGACCAGCCAAAGCAGCCCTTCGGCCCATAGATGCAGCGCCACGAATCGCGGCTCGAGAACCAGCACGGTGATGGCCAGGACCTGGAGCACCATCTTGGTCTTGCCAAGCTGCGAAGGCTCAATGATGAATCCCTCCACGGACGCGATGCCGCGCAGCCCGGAGACCGCGAACTCGCGGCCCACGATGACCACCACCATCCAGGCGGGAACGAGCCGCAATTCGACGAGGCAGATGAAAGCAGCGGACGTCAGAATCTTGTCGGCGATGGGATCCAGCATGATGCCGAGCTTGGTGATCTGCTCGCGCCGCCGCGCGAAGTAACCGTCCAGCAGGTCCGTCGAGGCGGAGAGCAGGAAAATTCCCGCCGCCCACAAGTCCATCTGCGGCCCCTTGGCGAGTAGGAGTATGACCACCAGGGGTACGAACAGAATGCGCAGCAAGGTGAGTGAGACGGATAAATTCATGTGCCTTCGACTTCCAACCTCAGGGGCAGGCGATCAGAGGGGAGCGCATTCACCAGCCGGCAAAAGATGGTAGCCGGATTCCCTGGGTCAATATAACGGACGCCCCGGAGCGTGTCAACGTGGCTCGGTCTCCTGTAGCCGGCTCGCTAGCCTTTGTCATCTCAATGCGAGATGCGCCGGAATTGCCGATTTTACGCGGTTTCGAGCGCTCCGTGGGCTAGGCGTGTCCTGCCCACAAATTGTGCAAAACTTGTCTGTTAGACTAGCCCAGGCGCCAAGCCTTCGAGGTCGCTTTGGGGGCCGCCCGAAGCCCTTGGTAATGCCAGTAAAGCCTTTAAAAATGCTCATTTGCAGCGCCAAACCCGGTTCCTCTCGCATTTTATGCGGGTCTGGCCAGCTTGGCCCTCGTGGAACCCGCGCCCCGCTTTTCCACAAAGTTTTCCACAGGGCAAAAGGCCCGCAAAATCGCTGCTTTTCTATACCGCGGCGGTAAACTCGTCCGCAGGCGGCAAGCTCGAATCGAGGCGAGCGCGCAGCGACTCGGACACGCGTGCCCGCACGTGAACGCGCTCATCCTCGAAGCGCGTCTCGAGCACCTCGCCGCAGCGGTGTAGCAGCGCCAGCCGCTCGCCGTCGGCGCTCGGAAAATCAAACTGCGCTTCGACCAGCGGATCGTCGCACAGTCCGGCGTCGATGCGGCGCAAAAGCTCGTCGAGTCCTTCTCCGCGGTAGGCGGAGACTGCGACCTCGTGAAGTCCTAGAGCGAGACCCTTCACTTGCGCCGGATCGAGGAGATCCATCTTGTTCCACACATGCAGGCGCGGCGTTGAGCCGAGACCCAGCGTTTCAAGCAGCGCCTCGACCGCGGCGTCCTGCTGTTGATGTTGCGCGTGAGACGCGTCGGTCACGTGAACGAGTAAGCTCGCGCCTTCCAGTTCTTCGAGTGTGGCGCGAAACGCGGCGACCAGGTGGGGCGGCAGCTTGCGGATGAAACCCACGGTGTCCGAGAGCAGCGCGGGACGGCGCGACGGCAGTTCGAGCGCGCGCACGGTGGGATCGAGCGTCGCGAACAGGCGCGCCGAAGTCGCCACTTGAGCGCGCGTCAGCACGTTGAACAGCGTCGACTTCCCGGCGTTGGTGTAGCCGACCAGAGCGACGGTGCGAAAGGCCAGCGAGCGCCGGTGCTCGCGGTGCAAAGCACGCTCGGAGCGCACGCGCTCGATCGCATCCTTCAGACGGCGGATGCGGCTGCGGATGCGGCGGCGATCGAACTCGAGCTGTTGCTCGCCGGGGCCGCGCGTGCCGATACCGGCGCCCAGCCGCGAGAGCAGCGTGCCTTGTCCGGCGAGGCGCGGCAGGAGGTAATTGAGCTGCGCGAGCTCGACCTGGAGTTTGCCTTCGCGGCTCAGCGCACGGCGCGCGAAGATATCGAGAATAAGCTGCGTGCGGTCCAGAACCTTGAGGTCGAAGGCGCGCTCCAGGTTGCGAAGCTGGGTGGGAGTGAGGTCGTGGTCGAAGATGACGAAGTCGGCGTGGCGGATGCGCGCCTCGCGGCGAAGCTCCTCTACCTTGCCGCGACCAATCAGGGTTGCGGGATCCGGCGCCGGCGAGCGCTGAAGCGCGGCGCCCACCACCACGGCTCCAGCGCTGGCCGCGAGTTCGTGCAGCTCTTCGAACGCCTCGTCCTCGTCAAGCTTGTTGGCCGCGGCGAGAGAGCGTCGCGTCGACGCCCAACCCGCGAGATAAGCCTTCTCTGAAACTTGCGAGCGGCGAATGAGCTTACCCCTCCTGAGGGCCGGTTGAGGACACTCGAGCGGCGGCGGGCGGTGGAGTCGAACTCACGGCGGCTGCCGCTGAAGCCGTCGTTACCGGCGCCGTCGAGCTGCCGGCGCGAGGAAGTACGACGGTCGAGATAGCGTGCTTGAAGATGAGCTGTTCCTGGTTGCTGCTCTCGAGCACTACCGAGTATTTGTCAAAACTGCGGATTCGCCCGGTCAGCTTCGCGCCGCTCACCAGATAAACGGTGACCACGGTCCGCTCCTTGCGCGCTGAGTTCAGAAACCCGTCCTGAATGTTCTGCTGTTTCTCCGTGTGCTCTCTTCTCTCAGGCAGAGGCATGTTGGAAACCCCTTTGTAAAGGTAGCCAGTCGAATATCTGGCGCTGGATCTCAGGGTCATCACCGAACCCCGCAAACCATGTGACTTCCGTTTCGCGCCGGAACCAGGTCATCTGCCGCTTGGCGTACTGGCGTGTGGCGGCCTGGGTCTCGAGCAGCGCTTCCTCCCGGGTGATCTCACCCGAGAGCGCCGCCGCGGCCTGGCGGTAACCGAGCGCCTCGAGCGGCTTCAGGCGCGAAGCATCTCCGCCCGCCAGGAGTCCGCGCGTTTCCTCGATCAAGCCGGCGGCGAACATTCCTTCAACGCGGCGATTGATGCGCTCATTGAGCTGAGCCCGGTCGGGGTTGAGTCCAATCTTGAGGACTGCGAAACCCGTCAGGCCCGCCCTCCCGCGTTCCAGCATCCTCGACATCGGCTGGCGCGCCAGCAGGCAAACTTCGATGGCGCGCAGCACTTTCTGCGCGTCGCGCGGATGAATGCGCGCCGCGCTCGTTGGATCAAGCCGCCGCAACAAGCGGTGGAGCGCCTCCGCCGGCGCCGGCCCGTCTGGCGGGGCACTCTGCCCGGCGGACTCGGGCCGAATCGGGCCTCCCTCTTTGTTGCCTCGGCGCCTCTGCCGGTTGGCCACAGACTTTAGCCGGGCGCGCAGGCTTTCCGAACGCGGGGGCCCGTCGAACAAGCCGTTCAGGAGCGCCCGCAAGTAAAGCCCCGTGCCGCCGACCAGCACCGGCAATCGTCCGCGCTCGCGGATCGACTCGAGCGCGCGCACGGCCTCGCGGCGATAGTCGCCGGCCGTGAACAACTGCTCGGGCTCAGCGAGGTCGAGCAGATGATGCGGAATGCCGCGCCGTTCCTCGATCGGCACTTTGCCCGCGCCCACGTCGAAGCCGCGGTAGACCTGCACGGAATCGCAATTCACGATTTCGCCCTGGTAACGCTCAGCCAACGCGAGCCCGAGCGCGGACTTTCCTGACGCGGTCGGGCCGAGGATGACGACCAAGGGAGCCGTCGCGAATGAAACTTGACGGGCCGTCGTGCTGCATGCCTTGAGAACCCGCGGGGCTACCGGGTCCACCATAGAATCCGCAGAGTGCGAAACAGCAGTAGACACAGAATTGCTCCGAGAAGCAGAAAGCAGCCGAGAAGCTGGGCTCGCGAAAGGCGCATTCCATTCTGCCTGGGGTAACAAAGTCATTGCCGCTGGCTGCCCGCGGCGGGCAGTGCTTTTTCCGGATTCCCCCTGCAGCGAGTCTAACATATCACCCGCACGATTTCCCCGGCTCCCCGTTAAGTACACCGCCCGATTTGAAGACGCCGGTCAGACACCGGCTAACGACCATTCCGAGAACGCGTCTCAGAGACGGCGCTACAGTTCAGCGCCCCGCGGCCGCGGCGGCGGATTGAACACTGAAGACGGGAGCGGGCGGCTCGGAGTGCGCGCCCTTGACGGACTGCCAGATGACGCGATTGAGCGCCTGTTCGGGGGCGGCATCGGGACGCGTGAAGTCCCAGCGCGCTGACTCGCGCGCGCCCGGGGCGTTCGCGTCGTTCATTTCGTCGGGGGAGACTTCGGGAGTGCGCTCCGTGTAAGCATCGAGCACCGGCTGTTTGTCAAAGTCCTCGAGCAGGCTGGGCGCGCGGTCGTCAAAGTAAGTGAGGCTGCCGAGTCCGAGCAACTGCTCGATGGTTTTCAGCACCGAGACGGTGGAGAAGCGCGCGTGTTCCACGAGCCCGTGGTGCACGTAAGGCGAGATGACGAAGAGCGGCGAGCGATGCGCGTCGACGTGGTCGGGGCCGTCCTGGGCGTCGTCCTCGAGCACGAAGATGACGGTATCGCGCCAGAAGCGGCTGTGTGACACGACGTCGACCAGGTGGCCCAGCGCCTCGTCGTTGTCGGCGACCATGGCGCGCGGCGTGGGCTTGCCGTGACGTGTCCCCGTGGTGTGGTCGTTCGGCAGATGCATGACGGTGAGTTGCGGCAGGTTGCCCTTCTGCTCGAACTCGCGGAACTCGCGCTCCCACTCTTCGATCCGATGCCGGTCGGTGGTCGCGCCGATGCCGTCGATGTAGTGCGGGTCGTAGTGGCCCTGGAGTCCGCTGACGAAGGCCCGCGTCGTCCCCGGCTCCGTCTTGCTGTCGACGCACCATTCGCCGTAGTCGCGATAGCTCACGCCCGCCGCGCGCGCCAGGTCCCAGATGAATCCCGAGGCGGGCACGCCGATGGGGTGATCGTGCTCGGCGTCGCCGTCGTATCCCTTGCCCCAGAAGTCGACCTTGACGTGGTCGCCGTAGGTGGAGGGCCAGAGCTTGCGGACGTAGTCGGTGGCGGACGCCGTGGTCGACCACATGTGGCCGTCGGCGCTCACGTCGCCGTCCACGTAGAAATTGTCATAGAGCACGAACTGGCGGGCCAGTTGATGCTCGTTGGGCGTCACCGCGTCGCCGAACAGCGTCAGATCGGCTTCGCCGTTGCCCTGCTTCAGGTCGCCCAGCACCTGGTCGTAGGTGCGATTCTCCTTGATGATGTAGATGACGTGATGGATGGGCGTGTCGGAATTCTCCTTCGCCGAGAAGGTGTCGATCGCTTCGAGGGCACGCGCCGACGGCAGCTCGCGCCGCGGTCCGTAGACTTGCCGCGCCAGGCTGGTCATGCGCGATGCGAGACCCGCGAAGTCGGCGGCTCGAATCCCTTCGATTCCTCCCCCGATCAGGTAGCCGATGTAGGCGAGCGGCGATCCGGACCCGCTGTGATAGTTACGCGCTTCCGGCGGAAGCTTGTAAGTCGTCGCGGCCAGGCTGTTCGGCCCCTGGACGGCGTTGCGGCCGTCGGCGATGTAGAGCGTCTGGGCGTGGGTTGAATAGACGAGCGACGTGGGATAAGGCCCGACGGGAACCAGTCCGTCGAACTTGGTTTCGGCCTCGCCGCCTTTGCCGAGGTCGAAGACGGCCAGAGCGTTCACTGCACCGAGCGCCACGAAAAGTTTGCCCGAGGCGGCGTCGAACGCCAGCGCGTCAGGCTGCGCGCCGCCCAGCGGCGAGTCGGGAATGCGGATGTCGAGACGCTGGATTTCATTCAGCGTCTTGAGATTGATGACGGAGACGAGATCGGAGTCGGCGCAGGCGACCAACAACAGGCCGCCCTCAGGCGTCACCAGCATGTCACTCGGGTGGCTGCCCACGGTGATTCGCTTGACTCTACGCAACGTGGCGGCGTCGAGGATGTCAACCGCCGACTGCCCCCAATCCGACACCGCCAAGTGCTTGCCGGGCAGGAGCTTCAACTCGTAAGGAAACTCGCCCACCTCGGAGCGCTTGAGCACGCGTCCGGTACCGGGGTCGAACTCGATCAGCAAATGATTCTGGTTGCACGCCACGACCGCCGTCGACTCGTCAAGAATCGCGAGGCCCGCCGTCATCTGGCAGCCGTCGAACGCCACGGGGCGCGGCTGGCCGAAGCGTTCCTCCTTGAAGGGCAGCGCGTACACCGAACGGTTGCCGTCGGAGGCGAGCACCAGTTGCTGCTGCGGTTCGTAGGCGAGCCCGTACCAGAGGCTGGGAAGCGTTACCTGGTCGGAGATCGCATGGCGCGATTCGTCGTAGGCGAGCAGGTACTGCGTGCCGTACGGCGAGTTGGTGCTGAGCAGGAATCCGTCAGGAGTCTCAGCGAGATTGAGCGGAACGTCGGCGCGAGTGACGGGGGTCGCGACCGAGTTCTCCTCTTGGGCAGGGAGTGGTTGGGGGCTTGCCCCGAGCGAGTCTGGGTGGAAACGCGTGAGCAGTTCTTGAGCGGCTTTGCCGCCCTGCTGTGCGGAAAGGCTCTGCCTTTCCGTCAGGGCGCCAAAGCCTTGATTATTTTCATCAGCCGTGCGGAAAGGCAGAGCCTTTCCGCACAGCAAAGCGGCGGAGCCGCTAAGATACACCCCAAGTGCGGTAAAGATTGAAATTACAATTGCGAGCCGCATTGGGCTTCGATGCCAAGACCATCGTCGTTTCCTCATGTCTGACCATTATAGGCGAGGATGCGGATTTCAGTGGCGCCGATGTCAGGAGATTCGCGCCGACATCCGATGACGAGTCTCCACAACTGCGGTAGACTACGACGACTCGATCGCGCCGGGAGGTTCTGATGACCACCAGTCCTATGGACGCAAGACCGGCCGGAGCGCCCCGAGTACGCCTGGGTTGCCTGGGCTGCCTCGGGAAGATGTTCCTCTACCTCGTCGGCCTCCTGGTGCTTGGGTCGGTCCTGGTGCTGGCGATTGACGCGGTGTTCATGCCTTGGAGCTTCTATATGGGCGGCAGCTTTCACCCGATTCCCATGTGGCGCGGCTGGGGCAATATGCATTCGGCGTCAGGCCGTGACTACGTCCTGTACGTCTGGTTTGAGCCGTTTCATTATACTGGCCGTCGAGGCGTGTCCCTGAGCTCAGCGGGACCGGAAGTCGTCGGCTGGGGGACGCTCTGTACGCCGCGCGGTGAGAGCTACAAGCTGCGAGTGGTGGGTTACATGGACAAGCGCATGCGCGCCAGCACCGACGGCATCCGCATGGACATGCGAGTGTACCGGCGGCCCTGGTACTACTCCTTTGCGGGCACATGGGACGATCGTCCCCGGCTGGGATTCCGCGGCGCGTGGCACAACCCGGACCTGGTTCTGGACGATGGCGGCAGCCTCGACCATGCCTTCAATCCAGACGGCTCGCTGAGCAAAGGTCCTTCATACTTTCCGGTGTTCTCGAAGCCCGGCGTTCCACTGACGCTGCACGAAGGCACTAAAGACGAGTTTGAGGCGGCTTGCAGGGAGGTCCAGGGACACTGATCGCGATTTAGCGTTGGTGGGGAGCGCGGATCAGAGCGCTGACGTCACGCCGGCCGCGCGGCGACGGGTTGAGGCTCGCGCGCTTCGCTCGAGGCGGGATCCTTCTCGAGCGCCTGATCGACCAATTCCTGAATCGCCTTGACGAAGTGCAGCTCGATCCCTTCCAGCATCTCAGGCGTGAGGTCTTCGCGGACGTTGGGCTCGTTTTCCGCCGGCAGGTAAACCTCGCGGACGCCGGCGCGCTTCGCCGCCAGCACCTTCTCCTTGATGCCGCCCACCGGCAGGATCTGGCCGCTGAGCGTGATCTCGCCCGTCATGGCGACGCGCTCGCGTACCGGGCGCCGCGTCAGCGCCGAGACCAGCACCGTTGCCATCGTCACTCCGGCTGACGGGCCGTCCTTGGGGATGGCGCCCGCCGGCACGTGGATGTGGATGTCGTTGTTCTGGTAGAAGTCCGGGTCGATGCCGTAATCGCGGGCGTGGCTGCGCACCCAGGCGAGCGCGGCTTGCATCGACTCCGCCATCACCTGGCCGACGTGTCCGGTCATGGTGAAATTCTTGCCGCCCTTCATCGTCTTGGCTTCGACGAACAGGATGTCGCCGCCGGTCGGCGTCCAGGCGAGTCCCACCGCCACTCCCGGCTGCCGCGTCCGCTCGACCAGCTCCGTCTCCAAGCGGAACTTCGCCACACCTAGGAATTCTTCCAGGTTCTCGGGAGTCACCTCGAGCTTGCCGGTGAATCCCTCGGCAATCCGGCGTGCCTGCTTGCGGCACACGGTGGCGATTTCGCGTTCCAGGCTGCGGACGCCGGCTTCGCGCGTGTGGTGGCGGATGAGGTTCGCCAGGCCTTCGCGCGTAAACTCGATCTGCTCGGGCGTACGGACGCCGTGCTCCTCGGTTTGCTTGGGGATGAGGTGCCGGTAGGCAATCTCGATCTTCTCCTCCTCCGAGTACCCTTGCAGCTCCATCAACTCCATGCGATCGAGCAGCGGAGGCGGAATGGTGTCGAGCACGTTGGCGGTGCAGATAAAGAGGACCTTCGAGAGGTCGAACTGCACGTCGAGGTAATTGTCGCGGAAGTGCGAGTTCTGCTCCGGGTCGAGGACTTCGAGCAAGGCGGAAGAAGGATCGCCGCGGAAGTCGCGGCCAATCTTGTCGACTTCATCGAGCACGTAGACCGGATCGCGCGTTTCGGCGCGCCGGATCCCCTGGATGATCTGGCCGGGCAGCGCGCCGATATAAGTGCGGCGATGTCCGCGGATTTCCGCCTCATCGTGGATGCCGCCGAGTGACATGCGGACAAACTTGCGGTCGAGGGCGCGCGCAATAGACTTGGCAAGCGACGTCTTGCCCACGCCTGGGGGTCCGACGAAGCAGATGATGGGGCCCTTGATTTCCGGCTTGAGCTTCAGGACGGCAAGGTAGTCGAGGATCCGCTCCTTGATCTTCTCCAGATCAAAATGGTCCTCGTCGAGGACGGTCTTGGCTTTGGGCAAATCGACTTTGAGTTCGCTGACCTTGTTCCACGGCAGCACCACCAGCCAGTCGAGGTAGGTGCGCGTGACGTGGTAATCCGCCGCCGCGGGCGACATCTTCGCCAGCCGCGCCAGCTCGCGCAGCGCCTCTTTCTTCGCCTCTTCCGGCATCCCCGCGGCTTCGATCTTCTTGCGCAGCTCCTCGGTTTCCTGCTGCTCGTCCGCCTCGCCCAATTCCTTCTGGATGGCTTTCATCTGCTCGCGCAGGTAATACTCGCGCTGGTTCTGCGTTACCTGGTCCTGCACGTCAGACTGGATTTTGGAGCGCAACTGCTGGAGTTCCACTTCGCGCGCCAGTTGCCGGTTCAAGCGCTCCAGCCGGTTCTGGAGGTCGAGGCTCTCGAGCAGTTCCTGCTTCTCGGTCGAGGAGAGCGAGGGAAGATTGGCGGCGATGAAGTCCGTCAGCCGGCCCGGATCGTCGATATTCATCACCACCGTCTGGAGGTCGTCCGAAAGGGTCGGTGAAAGCTGCACCACCTGCTGGAAGAGCGAGGTGACGCTGCGCACCAGCGCCTCGAAATCGGCCTGCTTCTCGGTGGGCGTGATGTCGGTCAGAGGCTTGACGCGCGCCCTGAGGTAAGGCTCCTGCTGGATGATTTCTTCAACCGCGATACGCTGCAGTCCTTCAACGAAGATGAACAGGCTCTGGCTGGGCAGTTTGATGATTTTGTGGATGTAAGCCGCCGCGCCGATCTGGTAGAGGTCGACGGGCTGCGGATTGTCGACGCGCGGATCGCGCTGCGCCACCACGCCGATGAACTTGTCCTCCTTCTCGGACAAGTCGCTGATCAGCTTGAGCGAGTTTTCCCTTCCCACCGTCAGCGGCAGGATGGCGTTCGGGAAGAGCACCGTGTCGCGCACCGGCAGGATGGGCAACTCGTTGAATTCCGCCGTCTTCTTGGTTTTGGGCATTCGCTGATAACCTCGTCTCAGCCCTTCTCAACCGTATTCGTATCCAAGCTTTCCCGACGCTGTCCGGAGGCGCTCACAGTATAACAGCGTTCAGCATGACGTTCCGCTGTCCAAACTCCTTCAAGTGCTGGCTACCCGGAGAGAGACTTCGGGCCTTCGACCGTTAAGTAGATCGCCGATTGACGACTTGCCTGGCTAACGTCCCAGAAACATGACGTGAATGTAGGTGCCCAGCCGGACGTTATAGGCCAGGTACCAGCCCACGTGGTCTGGGTCGGCGTAAATCACGATCTGGTCAGTATCCCACAGCCAGTCATTGCAGTAGTCGTAGTCGGGTTGGGCGACGCTGAAGTAGAAGCCGCCAAACCAGAAGCGGTCCCTGCCTCCGCCTTCTAGCCTGTAGACGTGGCTGCGGCCAATGCCGCCGGAGAAATGTCCATGCTCCCAAGGATGATCCAGGTGATAGCGCGGGTCATCACGGCCGCTATCGTGTCCGACCCACTGACCGTTCGTGTGAACATGGGGAGCGTCAGGATGTCCAGCCTGGTCGCGATAATTGCGGTTTTGCGCGGGCTGCTCACCTCGGGCCTGAGGACGATTTTCTCGCGCGCCGGACTGCTGAGCCTGGGCCGGGGTGCCGCCACGATTTTCTCGGGGGGCAGGCTTTTGAGCTCGAGCCGGTGCCGGACCACGAGCGGGGATGTATCCCCCACCAACTTTTTGACCGCCGCCACGGCCTTTCTCGCCGCCTCTTTCCTGACCGTTGTGTTGAGCAAAAGCGCAGACAGAGAACAGCAAGGTCACTGCAAGAAGCCCGGCAATTTTCCTCATATCAACCCCTTTTGATCTGGATTCCCCTTCTCTGTCTACTGATTAGATGCTGAATCACGCTCCGCGGTGCAGGCCAGCCGCTTTGAGCCGGCAAGCGGCAACGAATCTGCGCCTTGGCTGAACATACCCGGTTTCCGAGTCGAAGCTAAGCGGCGCTCGTAGCCGAAAGATAAGTGAGCATCTAAGTATGTTTCAGGAAGAAGCGCGCCGCCTCATCGACCATGGAGTGCAGGAAGAAGAACGAGCTGTAGTGCGCGCCGGGATACCAGCGCAGCGGCGGACGTCCCAGCGCCTCCCAGAGTTCCAGGGTGAACTTAGGCGGGACGATTTCGTCGAACTTGCCCGCCATCATCATAAGGTTCTTGACCTTGTTGTGACGCGCCAGGCGCGTGGGATTGGTCACCGACCAGATACGCTCGAGCTCGGCGAAGGTGATGCCGGCGCGCTCGATGTCCGCCCGGACGTACCGCGTCAGCCGGCCTTCCCAGGTGATGCCGGCGCTGTTGCCTGCCGCGACCACGGTGATTCCGGCGGGCAGCGGTTCCACGGTCATCAGCAGGTGGCCGAGGATTCCCCCCAGGCTGAATCCCAGGAATCCGACCGCTTCCGAAGTTTGGCTGGCGGATGACCGCTCGCCGGCCCAAGGCTTCTGCCGGAGCCACGGCCGGCTCCGCAGGAATGGCAAGACGGCGCGCATCTCGACCACCGCCTGCTGAAAGCTTTCCGCGGTACGGACTACGTCACCCGAGATCATGTACTCGCCGCTCCAACTGCCGGCCGGGGCGCGTCGCAAATGATAGGGCAGGACGGGGAAGAAGCTTTCGATGCCCTGGCGCGCCAGCCGCAGGCCGATGTGCCGGATCTCCGTCGCCAGCGACTTCCTGCCCCAGCCGTGCAGGACGACGAGCGCCGGATGCGGACCGCCCTCGTCGAGGCGTACGTGATAGGCATACGCGGTGTTGTTCTCAGGCCAGCGCGTCTGGACGGGACTCGGGAAGGCAAGCTTCTCGACGCGGTATCCGCGCTGCCGGCGCTCGCTCACGATCGTCGGCTCGAAGACTGGCTCGGGCCGGAAATAGAACCGCTCGGGATCGTCGAGGAAGGCTGGGTCCGTGATGTGCCGCATGTCGCGCGTGTAGGGCGCTTGTGGCGTGGTCGGACGCTTGGAGTCGAGGCGCATCCAGATGTTATCCACCGCGCGCGCCAGCGGCCGAAGCACGAAGTCCATGGTCAGTCGAATTGTAGCAGGAGATACACCCCGGCTCGTTGTCGCCCGTGGGCCAGGGAGAGCCTCATTGAGGAGGCCATCGCGGACCGCGCCACCGCTTCCACCTTATTGACACCCCCGAGGCTTGCGGGTATCCTCAGACTGGATAGGCACCGTTGAGACCCGACCTCTAACCGCGCATCTAATCCACGCAGGTCCGAAGCTCAAGGCAAGCTGTTGCCTCCGCAAGGTGGAGGCTGGGCGAGGAGGATGGCCCGTGGAGCTCGGGTCAAGTGAGCCAGATTCATGAAAGCCTTTGGACGGCAATCCGGCGAGTTATTGCGGCGCATGGCGCGGCTGATCCTGATCCCGTTGCTCCAAGGCCCCGAGGACTTCCTGATCGGCGGGCAGGCGGTGATAGAGGGCGTGATGATGCGCTCGCCGCACTCCTACGCCGTGGCAGTACGCCGCCCCGACGGTGGGATCGCCGTCAAGCAGGAAGCACTCGACCGCCCGACCGAGAAGTATCCCTGGCTGCGGTATCCACTGCTGCGCGGGCTCGGGGTGCTGGGCCAGGCGATGACGCTCGGGATCCGCGCCCTGCGCTACTCCGCCGAGCAGGCCATTGAGGAGCCGGCGGACAAGCGCCAGCCGGCGGCCGCGGAGGGGGGTCAAAAGAAGGCGGAACTGAGCAACTGGGTCCTGGCGCTGAACCTGGTGTTCTCGCTCGCCTTTTTCATTCTGTTCTACAAGTTCTTGCCGCTGTATCTGGCGACACTGCTCAAGCGGCGTTATGCGGCGTTCGATAACCTGATTCTCTTCAACCTGGTCGATGGCACGGTGCGCATCATTCTTTTTCTCGGCTTTCTGATTCTGCTCGCGCAGTGGAAGGACATGAAGCGGATCTTTGAATATCACGGCGCGGAGCACAAGGTGGTCTGGGCGTTCGAGAAGACTGAGGGCCACGTGGACCTCGCGGCGGCGCGCGGCTCCACGCGCTTTCATCCGCGCTGTGGCACGAGCTTCCTGCTGGTGGTAATGGTGATCGCGCTCGTCATCTATATGTTTCTGCCCTTCCACTCGTTTGCCGGGAAGCTGGCCGCCCGGATCGCCCTCCTGCCGGTGATTGTGGGCGTCTCCTACGAATTCATCCGGTACGCGGCGAAGTCGAAGGGGATTCTGTGGCGCTGGGCGGCGCAACCCGGACTCTGGTTGCAGCGTGTGACGACGCGCGAGCCGGATGACAGCCAGCTTGAAATCTCCATGCGAGCGCTCGAAGCGGCGATGGAATTGGAGCGCAGCCGGGGCAATGAATTGGTTGTCGCCTAGGAGTCTGGGAGTCCGAGTTGTAGCGCAGACCTCCGGGTTCGAGGTCTGCGGCACGTCGCCTTGAGGCAAGTTTCCCGGGTTGGGAAGCCACGACGGCGAAAGGTCCGCAGACCCGAAGAACGCGGGTCTGCGCTACACGGAAAATGCAAGAAATGAAGGAACGAACCGAAGAAGTGGTTTAGAATCAGTAAAGGCAGTTGTCAGAAGTCAGGAGTTAGGAGTCATAAGACGGACAAAAGCAGTGTTTTCTTCAATCTGCGCTCATCTGCGCAATCTGTGGATGGCCTTGGCTGAGAGCTGGAAGCTGACAGCTAATCGCTGATTTGAAGGAACGAACCGAAGAAGCCCTTTAGAATCAACGAATGCATTTCTTGGACAAACTCGCGGAGATCGAACGCCGGTACGACGAGCTGACCACCCAGCTCAGTGCGCCAGACGTGTCCTCAGACCAGGCCCGCTACCGGAAAATCGCCAAAGCGCACGCCGACCTGCGCGAGGTTGTCGATAAGTTCCGCCAGTGGAAGGACATCCAGAAGGGTCTGGTCGACTCCCGGACCCTGCTCGAGGAGTCGGCCTCTGACCCGGAGATGAAGAACCTCGCCCACGAGGAGATCGAGCGGCTGAAGCGCCAGCAGGAAGCGATCGAGGTGGAACTCAAGGTGCTCCTGATCCCCAAAGATCCGAACGACGAAAAGAACGTCGTGCTCGAGATCCGCGCCGGCACGGGTGGCGACGAAGCCACGCTTTTCGCCGAGGAAATCTTCCGCATGTACTCCCGCTACGCCGAGAGCCAGGGTTGGCGCGTCGAGGTGCTCTCGAGCAGCCTCTCGGGAATCGGCGGCCTCAAAGAAGCGATTGCGGTAATCGAGGGCCAGAAGGTTTACAGCAAGCTGAAGTACGAAAGCGGCGTCCACCGCGTGCAGCGCGTCCCCGCCACCGAGCAGCAGGGCCGCATCCACACCTCGGCGATCACCGTGGCGGTGCTGCCCGAGGCCGACGAGGTCGAAGTCCAGATCGATCCCAAGGACATCCGCATCGACACCTTCTGCTCCTCGGGCCCGGGCGGCCAGTCGGTGAATACCACGTACTCGGCGGTGCGCATCACCCACCTGCCCACCGGCATGGTGGTCTCCTGCCAGGACGAGAAGTCGCAGATCAAGAACCGCGCCAAGGGAATGCGCGTCCTGCGTTCGCGGCTCTACGAGAAGAAGCTCGAGGAGCAGCAAAAGCAGATTACCGAGGAGCGGCGTTCGCAGATTGGCTCGGGCGACCGCAGCGAGAAGATCCGCACCTACAATTTCCCGCAGAACCGCGTCACCGACCACCGCATCGGCCTGACGCTGCATCAGCTCGATCGGGTGATGGACGGCCGGATCGACGACGTCCTCGAGGCGCTCAACGCCCACTACCAGGCGGAGAAGCTGAAGCAGCCGCCTCCCGAGCCGCCGCACGATGAGCCGCGTCCGGGCGCCGGAGCGTGACCTGTAAGCTACTCAGCTAGCCTATCGAATCTTCCCATGCAGTTGCGCCAGGTCCTCCAAGCCGGTTTGGCTCAGCTCCTGGAGCAGCACGTTCCCTCCCCGCAGCTCGCCGCCGAGCTTCTTCTGATGCACGTCCTCGGCCGGGATCGCGGATACCTCTACAGTCATCCCGAAGTCGAGCTTTCGCCGGACGCTGCCGAGCGCTACTTCGGCTTCATCCGGGAGCGCGCCACGGGCAAGCCGACGCAGTACATCACCGGGCACCAGGAATTCTGGGGGCTCGACTTCGAGGTAACGCCCGACGTGCTGATCCCGCGGCCCGAGACCGAGCACGTGGTCGAGACCGTGCTTGGGAGCGCGGGCGTCTCGCCCGCTCCCCGAGGCGCCGGGCTCTCGATCGTCGACGTCGGAACCGGCTCAGGCTGCATCGCGCTGGCGCTCGCCTCGGAGCTGCCGGATGCGAAGGTCTTCGCCACCGACGTTTCGGCTGCCGCGCTTGCCGTGGCGCGTCGCAACGCTGAGCGACTCGCGATGACCGAGCGCGTTCAGTTCCTCGAAGGCGACCTGCTCGCGCCGTTTCTCGACGGCGATCGGCCAGCACTCCCCGGCTTCGACTTCGTCGTCTCGAATCCTCCCTACGTGGCGCGCGATGAGCTCGACAGGGTGCAGCGCGAAGTGCGCGAGTTCGAGCCGCGTATCGCCTGGGGCGGACTCGAGCGTGGTGACGAGATCTATCGCCGGCTGATTCCCCAGGCGCTTGCCGTACTCAAGCCCGCCGGCTACCTGGTGGTCGAGATCGGCTACAATGCCGCCGAGCGAGTCCGCGCGCTGCTGGGGAGTGAGTGGACGAGCGTTGAAATTCTTCCCGACCTCGCCGGTATCCCGCGCGTGGTGGGCGCGCGACGGGGCGCCGGGGGCTAGGGGATGGGTGCTGGGATGTCGGTTAATGACGCAATGACTCACTCGCGCAATGGCCCAACCCCTCAAATCCTCCACGTCGACATGGACGCCTTCTTCGTCTCCGTCGAGGAGCTCGAAGACCCGTCGCTCAAAGGCAAAGCGGTCGTGGTGGGCGCGGATCCCGACGGGCGCGGCGTCGTCGCAGCGGCGAGCTACGAAGCGCGCAAGTTCGGCGTCCACTCGGCGCAGCCCATCCAGCAGGCGAAGAAGCTCTGCCCGCACGCCATTTTTCTGCGCGGGCACTACGAGAAGTACCGCGAGTACTCGGAGAAAATCCGCGCCATCTTCGGCGAATTCACGCCGGTCGTCGAGATGATGTCGATTGACGAGGCCTATCTCGACCTCACAGGGTGCGAGCGGCTGCACGGCTCGGCTTTCCGCGCCGCCGACCGGCTGATCCGCGGGGTCAAGGAGCGTACCAACCTCAACTGCTCGGTGGGCGTCTCGACCTCGCACCTCGTTTCGAAGATCGCCTCCGACCAGGCGAAGCCGCACGGCCTGCTGTGGGTGTTGCCGGGCTGCGAAGTGAAATTCCTCGCGCCCCTGCCCGTCCGCCGCATGCCGGGCATCGGCAAAGTCACCGAACCCGAACTCGGCGCGCTCGGCATCCACACCATCGGCGACCTCCAGCAGTGGAGCCGCGACGGCCTGAAGCAGCGCTTCGGGCAATACGGCGAGTGGCTCTACGTGAAGGCGCGCGGCGAGGACACGGGCGCCTACGCCTATCAGGAGGAGCCGAAGTCGATCAGCCACGAGACCACGTTCGACACGGACACCGACGACGCGGACGAACTCGAGCGCACGCTCTCTTACCTCGTTCAGCTCGTGGGCCGCCGGCTGCGCGACCACGCGCTCTTTGCCCGCACCGTGGGATTGAAGCTGCGCTACTCGGACTTCCGTACGCTGACGCGCGACGTCACGCTCGACGAGCCGACCCACCTCGATTCCGTGATCTACGAGAGCGTGCTCGCGCTGTTCCATCGCGCCCGCAACCGGCGGATGAAGGTGCGCCTCGTGGGCGTTCGCGCTTCGAACCTCGAGCGCTCCACGTTCCAGCGCAACCTGCTCGAGTCGCCGCAGCGCGAAAAGCTCGACCGGGTGCTCGAAGCCGCCGACAAGCTGCGCGACCGCTTCGGGTTCGAAGCCGTACAGTTGGCGCGCTCGCTCGAGCCTCAGGAGCCGGCGCCACCCGATTCGCAGGGCGAGCAGGCGCGCCCGAAATCGCCGCGGCAGCGCAAGCCGAGGCGCCGGTTTCTGGGACGGGAGGATTGAGCAGCACGGACCGCTGCTATTGCTTGCGTGCCGCCGCAGACACTCGTTTCAGCACCTCCGAGCGCGTGGTGCCGAGCGTGCCCTCGAGCGATTCCTTGGGGATACTGGTGACGAAGGGGCCGATCAGCCAGCCGAGGCCGGTGGGGATGGCGCGCGTCAGCGAGATCGACTCACACTCGATATAGACGCCGCCATCGCGTTCGACGAACCGCCAGTAGGAATTGATCCGCCAGAGAAACCCGCCGTCGTGGCCCACGGGCTTCTCGTGCTCGCCGGACTTCCCCGCGTCCACCACCTCGGCGATGCGCGTCGAAAACGAACGGCTCGACCAGTGGGCGTCATCGAGCCGCGTATAGCGGATGTCGTGCTCGGTGTCGAGCGTCACGGTAATGACCTTGTGCTTGCGGACGCGGTAGAAAATCCTGAAGTCGTCGTCGTCGTGGCTGAGGAGCCGCGAGCGCACGATCTCCGGATAGTAATCCTGGTGATGATTGTAGTCCTGGACGAAGGCCAGCACCTGCCGCATCGACGCGCCGGGGATGAACACATCGCCAATCCAATGGTGGATCAGGCCGTCAGGCACGTCGATTTCGTGGCCCGAGGCGTCGCGCGTCTCGAGGCGATCCATGAAGATCTCGCCGCGCTTGAGTTCATCGAACACCTGCGGGCGTCGCGTCCCATCGAGCTCGTCGACATAGAGGAAGCCCTCGGGATGCTCGACTTCGCGGTTGATGCGCGCTTCCGTTGCCGCAATGTAGCGTGTGAAAGCTTCGAGTGTCGCAGGCTTCAGCTCAACGTTGATGATGTCGGGCGCGGGGGCGCCCAACAGTGCGGTCATAAGGAGAGATGCAGAAAGGACGGGCGTGTATCGCGCCAGCCAGGTCATGCGTGTCGAGGCTCCGCCTCACAACGCTGTGATGCCGTCACCGGAGTAAGGGTCGACATCACTTCCTTCCGGGTGAACACACGAAACTGGCGGCGCTGTTTGCATCGCCCGAGCCTCGGTACTTCGCAACCTCGGGATACGGACACAACGGGCGCGTCATCTTGACGCCCTTCGCGGCGGAGTCGTCGAGGTGTTTCGTGGCGATGATCTTCGATGGCGCGCTGCCCTTTTCCACCCACTGTTCAAGCGCCATGTACGCGTTGTGCTCGGGATCGGTGGGCGTCATGCCGCTGAATTGTCCGAAGGAATTGGGCCCGGGGCCGCCGCCGCAGTGCTGCATCCCGGGCACCATGTAGAGCCGCAAGAAGGAGTCCACGGAGCGCCGGCCCATTTTGGCGACGACGCTCTGGTAATAGTCAATGGTGCTGACCGGCGCGATGGCCGCGTCGCTCCAGCCGTGATAGAGGATCAGCTTGCCGCCGCGGGCCTCGAAGGGATTCAGGTTCGGGTCCGTCGCATTGAGGGCGCTCGCTGTTTTCGTGTCGGCGAGTTTCACGGCGTCGTCGACGCTGAACGTCTTCGGATCCCAGTCGGCCTTTTCGTAAACCATGTTCGAGAAGTAGCCTTCTCCGAAAAGAGTGATCAGGCTGCGACCCGGCGCGGGACCGAAAACCCAGAGTCCCCAGCCGCCGAAGCCTGCTTCGCCGCCGGGCTCGAGGCCGGGAAATATCCGGTGTCCTGCCAAGTCTTCAGATCCGCGATAGATTTTCTTGAGCGCCGTCACTTCGGGCGCCGTCAGACACTGGTCGGACTCGGCTCCCTTGCACGCCAGCGTCGCCGGATCGAAGTGGCACTGCCGCGGGTCATTGAGGATGCCGTCCGCGAGGCCGTCCTGGGCGTCGCAAGCCGCGAGTACGGCGGTGCTGATGGCGGGAACCTTGCTCGCCGGAATATAGCTCGCCGGGTCTTGAGTGAGCGCCTGGACGTCCCACATCGCCGATGTGAGCAGATGCGTCCAGTAGTTGGCGGGCGCGCCGGCGATGATGCCGTCGTAGTCTTCCGGGAAGCGCTGCGCCTCCATCAACGCCTCACGTCCGCCGTCCGAGCAACTGGAAAAGTACGAGCGCGCGACGCCGCGTCCGTAAAAGGCCGTCATGATGAGCTTCGCCTGGCGAGTCATCTCGTGGATGCCGCGATAGCCGAAGTCAATGACCTTCTCCGGATGTCCCAAGGCCCACGCCGCATCGACCCCGGACCCCGCGTGTCCCGTGTCCGTGCCGGCGGACGCGTAGCCCAGTTTCACGTCGGCTGCGAGGCCGGTATAGTCGATCGACCCGGCGAAGCCGCCGTTGCCCTGTCCGCGAAACTTACCATTCCAACCAGTGGCGGGCATCCAGACCTCGATCTTGATGTCTGAGTCGGCGGTGGGCTTCGCGTCGACTGTCACGCGGCAAAATGCCGGGACGTCCTTATAGCTTGGCGCCGGACCCGGTCCGGGATTCGGCGTGGGCGGCGTGAATGCTCCGGCCTCGACCGTCTGCGCCGACGCCACCTTGGCGTTCGGCAGCGACACTTGCGTCAGCCGGTCGCAAGGGTGTGGAGGCGGCGTAGCCGGCTCACTGAAGGCGCTCGAGGCGAACAGTCCTGCCAGAACGACGAAGCTCAGCCGCTTACGCATTGCGCCCCCCCTTCTTGATTCCTTGCTGCGAGCATCGAGTCCGGACTTATAACTCCCGGAACGCAGGGAAGCAAGCAGAATGACGCGCCGCGTCTTGCGCGCTTGCCCAGAATCTGCGAACATCGAGCTTCAAGTTTCAAAATCAACTCGGAGGCATCATGCCGTCTCGACTTCCCAGCCGCACAATTTTCGAAGGACCCACGCGCGCCGGCGCGCGCTCCATGTTGAAGGCCATCGGATTCACCGACGCCGATCTGGCGCGTCCTATCGTGGGAATCGCCAATACCTGGATCGAAACCATGCCGTGCAATTTCCATCTGCGCCGCCTGGCCGCCAAAGTGAAGGAAGGCATTCGCGCCTTCGGCGGTACGCCGATGGAGTTCAACACCATCGCCATCTCAGACGGCGTGACGATGGGCACCGAGGGGATGAAAGCATCGCTGGTCAGCCGCGAAGTCATCGCTGACTCGATGGAACTGGTCGGGCGCGGCCACATGTTTGACGCCATGGTGGCGCTCGTCGCCTGCGACAAAACCATCCCGGCAGGCGCGATGGCGCTCATCCGGCTGAACGTGCCGGGAATCCTGCTCTACGGCGGCTCGATTGCCGCGGGCCACTTTCAGGATCACGACGTCACCATCGGCGACGTCTACGAGGCCATCGGAGCACACGCGGCCGGCCTGATGTCGGACGGCGACTTGAAGAAGCTCGAGGACGTGGCGTGTCCCGCGGCCGGCGCCTGCGGCGGACAATTCACCGCCAACACCATGTCGACGGTGATGGAGTTCATCGGCCTGTCACCGATGGGATTCAACAGCGTGCCGGCGATGGATCCCAAGAAGGACGAGATCGCCTACGCTACCGGCCAGATGGTGATGGAAGTCCTCAAGCGCGGGGCGCGTCCCAAGGACGTCTTGACGCGGGCCGCTTTTGAGAATGCCATCGCCAGCGTCGCGGCGACCGGCGGCTCGACCAACTCCGTGCTGCACCTGCTGGCCATGGCGCGCGAGGCGGGCGTGCCGCTCTCGATCGACGACTTCGACCGCGTTAGCGCGCGGACTCCGATCATCGCCGACCTGAAACCGGGAGGGCGTTACGTTGCCGTGGACGTTCACCGCGCGGGCGGGATTCAGCTCATCGCGCGGCGGCTCGCGGAAGGCGGGCTGATCGATGAGCATCAGATGACTCCGAGTGGCCGGACGATTGGCGAAGAAGCGCGGCGCGCCCAGGAGACACCCGGCCAGGACGTGATCAAGACGGCCGCGAATCCGTTGAAGAAGACCGGCGGCCTGGTGATCCTGAAAGGTAATCTCGCGCCGGAAGGCAGCGTGGTGAAGATCGCGGGCCACGAACGGCTGCACCATCGCGGCCCGGCGCGCGTCTTCGATTGCGAAGAGGACGCCATGCGCGCCGTCACCTCGAAGAGCCTGAAGCCCGGCGCCGTGGTGGTGATTCGGTACGAAGGCCCGCGCGGCGGACCGGGGATGCGCGAGATGCTCGGCGTGACGGGGGCGATCGTCGGCGAAGGATTGGGTGAGTCCGTGGCGCTGCTGACCGACGGCCGGTTCAGCGGCGCGACGCGCGGACTCATGGTGGGACACGTGGCGCCCGAGGCGGCCCGCGGTGGACCGATCGCGGCGCTCGCCGATGGCGACACCGTGGTGTTCGACATCAGCGCCCGCCGGCTGGATGTTGAACTGAGCGAGGGAGAAATCAAGCAACGGCTGAGCGCGTGGCAGGCTCCTAAGCCGCGCTATCAGAGTGGGGTCTTCGCCAAATATGCGGCACTCGTCTCATCCGCTTCGGAGGGTGCAATAACTTCGGCGAATTTCCGGCCGTGAACTTCAGCGTCTTAACGCTTGACGAAGGCCGGTCCCTTCGCGCCTTTGGCGTGCAGCGTCTGCCCGAGTTGGGACTCGAGATCTCGTCGGGTCGCTTCCAGCCGCTGAGCTTCTGCGGTGGCTGGCATCGCCGTCTGAGCTTGTGGTGAACGGCCAAACCTGCGGACGTGCAGAGTCCTCGACGGAAATGGCGTTCGAAGACGCGCTTCGTGTCGACTGCGAAGTCTTGCTATCCAGAAGTCGACAACGAGTGTGAGCACGATCAGGGCTACTGCTGCCGAGATCAAAACAGTGGCGTAGTCGTGAGCCATGCCTCCGATTCCCATACAACCCCCCAGAAACAAAGTCGTCAGAAAGAGCCAAGACACCGGACGCCGTGCCACGCAACGGGCAAGCTTTCTGGCTGTCATTGTGGAGAGGAATTCTCGTACAGTCAATACACGCCAGTATAATATGCGTAGGCATACGTTATTATTATGGTACATCTCACCGAAAAGTCACGGATTAGTCGTTCCGGACTAGTGAAGAGCCTTCCGTGCGAACCCAGGGCCTTTCTACATCCGGCGACTCGTGCGTTGTACTCTTGAAACTCCGCGATACTCATCCCCAAACCTTGACGTTGCAAGAAACGATTGTCGCTCTGGCGCGTTTGTGCCAGAATAAGGTAATCACTGACACGGGGTCTTCCAAGCTTGGGGCGAGAAATGAGGCATGACAGGCAGTGCACCCAGATCTTAAGACCGTAATCGAACTTCAGCAGGTCGATCTGAAGATCGCCGACCTGACCGCGCAGATCGAAGCCGCGCCATCCCAGATTCAAACTCTCGAAAGCCAGCTCAACGACTTCCTCCACGCTCACGAAGAGCGCAAGCTGCGGCTCGCGGCGAACCAGAAAGAGCGCAAGGAGCTGGAGGCCGAAATCCAGACGGTCCAGGGCCGGATCGCGAAGCACAAGGATCAGCTCTATCAGGTGAAGACCAACGAGCAGTATCGCGCCATGCTCAAGGAGATCGAGGGCGAAGAGGAGAACATCCGCAAGATCGAGGACAAGATCCTGGAGAAGATGCTGGAAGCGGAAGGGATCCAGAAGCAGGTGCAGGAAGCGGCCAGTCGCCTCGAGGGCGAGAAGGCGCGCGTGGCGGCGGAGACCCAGCGCCTGGAGGCCGCGCGTCAGGCGGCAGAAGCCGAACGCGGGCAGGCGCTCGGGCATCGCGAAGTCCTGGCCGGCGCGTTGAGCGAGAATGTGCGCGACACTTATGAGCGCGTCCGCCGGGGACGCCGCGGTGTGGCGGTGGCGGAGGTGCGCGACGGCTTCTGCACCGCCTGCCACGTTCGCCTGCGGCCGCAGATGTACAACGACGTGCGCATTAACGGCACGGTGCTCACTTGCGAGAACTGTAGCCGCATCCTGTACTATATCGAGCCAACCGCCGAACCCGCCGCAGCGCAGGGAAACCCGAGTCAGTCACGCGGCGGTTACCAACTAGAGCGGTAGCGCGCCCAGTCTGAAGCTGGAATTGGCTCCCCGCGGTGTATACGAAACAGGTTTAGAGCAGTCGAACTTCCACGCCGAGCTGGGATAATCTTTACGCCGAAGACCGGCAGCCACCAGTCACAATGAAGAAGGTAGTCCTTACTACCGACGGAGCGTGTATCGGTAATCCCGGGCCCGGGGGCTGGGCGTGCGTCTTGCGCTCGGGCCATGTCGTCCGCGAGATGTTCGGCAGCGAGCCGAGAACCACCAACAACCGCATGGAGCTTCGGGCGGTGATCGAAGGCCTGCACGCGCTTCGCGAGCCCTGCCAGGTTACCCTCTATACGGATTCCGAGTACGCGCAGAAGGGCATCACGGAGTGGCTGGCGCGATGGAAGTTGAACGGATGGAAGAAACGCGACAAAGGAAAAGTTGTGAATCAAGACCTCTGGATGGAGTTGGACAACGCTGCACAGGAACACCAGATTCGCTGGGAATGGGTGCGAGGACACGCGAGCCACGCCGACAACCTGCGTTGCGACTTTCTGGCGAACCGGGCGGCGCGCGAACAAATCTCGTCCGATAGTTCAATTCGACAGAACGTCGAGGCCGAGGGTGGAGTTGAGACACACCAACATCCGTCGCGCCTTCGAAGGTGAGCTTTTTAGAGGAGACTGACATGTCGGAAACCGCAGCGGTGGCTCACTCCTCAGCAATTCCTCCGTTGACGGCGCTGACCGAGGAAGAGCGCCTCTTTCAAGCCGCGGCACGTGAGTTCGCCGAAAAGGAGATCGGGCCGCACGTCGCCGAGATGGACCGCGAAGGCGTCTTCCGCCACGACCTGATCGACGCTTTCTTCGCCCAGGGATTCATGAGCATCGGAATCCCCGAAGCGTACGGTGGCAGCGGCGGGTCGTTCTTCATGGCGTGCCTGGCGATCGAGGAATTCTCGCGCGTGGATGCTTCGGCCGGCGTGGTCATCGACGTTCAGAACACGCTGGTGTCGAACGCCGTCTCGCGCTGGGGTACCGACGCCCAGAAGCAGGCCTTCCTGCCGCGCCTGGCGCGCGACACGGTGGGAGCGTACGCGCTCTCCGAGCCCGGCTCAGGCAGCGACGCTTTCGGACTCATGACTCAGGCGCGCGAAGAGGGTAACGACTATGTCCTCAGCGGACGCAAGCTTTGGATCACTAACGCCAAGGAGGCCGGGTTCTTCATCCTGTTCGCCACCGTCAACCGCGGGCTCGGCCACCGCGGCATCACCGCTTTCCTCGTCGACCGCGCGACGCCGGGCTTCAGCGTAGGCCGCAAAGAGGACAAGCTGGGCATCCGCGCCTCCTCCACCTGCGAGCTGATCCTCGAGGACTGCCGCGTCCCCAAGTCGAATGTGCTCGGAGAAGTGGGCCGCGGCTACCGCGTGGCGATTGAAACGCTCAACGAAGGACGTATCGGCATTGCCGCGCAGATGCTGGGCGTGGCGCGCGGCGCGCTCGAACATGCCATCGCTTACGCCAAGGAGCGCCGGCAGTTCGGCAAGCCGATCGCCGAGTTCCAGGCCATCCAGTTCCAACTGGCCCGCCTCGCGACCGACGTGGAAGCGGCGCGGCTTGTGACCTATAACGCGGCACGCCTCCGCGACGCCGGTCTCCAGTACTTGAAGGAAGCCGCGATGGCCAAGTATTTCTGCTCGGAGGTCGCCGAGCGGGTCGCGTCCGAAGCGGTGGAAGTCTACGGCGGCTACGGATTCACCAAAGACTATCCCATGGAGAAATATCTGCGCGACTCAAAGATCGGCAAGATTTACGAAGGCACGTCGTTCATGCAGCTCCAGACCATCGCCAAGTTAGTGCTGGCGACGAAGGAATAGCATCAGGGCATGGCCCCGCGCCGCTATTTAGTACTTGACAAGCAACGGCTGCCTAGTATACCGTCAGTAAACTCGACCATGAACTATCGACCAACCGAAGAAGAATTCTCTTCGCCGAGGTCCGCGTGTTGCTACGTAATCCATACCTAGCGGGGCTTCAAACAAAGCCGGAATGTCCTTTAGAATCATACGGAAACCGTTCTCAGCACCCCTTCCTATTGCGGATTCAAAATCGGCCATTGAGGACAACCGGCGGGCGGGAAGAGAGATGGTTTCGGGAGAATCGCCGAGGCGTAGCTACGCGCCGGTTCCCAGCTTCTTCAGGTGGGCGCGGATGCGCGCCGCATCGGGAGCGTTGGGGGCAAGGTCAAGATACCGCTGATACTCCTGGCGGGCGCGTGAGGTATCGCCGGCGGCTTCGAGCGCCAGGGCGAAGTTGTGGTGGGCGTCGGCCAGGCCGGGACTCAGACGCGTCGCATCTTCATATTCGTGGATGGCGCCCGGAATATCGTTACGCGCTTTCAACACGTCGGCGAGCGCCAGATGAACGCCGGCATCCTGGGGGCGCAGCCGCAAGTATTCCTTGTAGTCGCCGATCGCCTCGTAAAGCTGTCCTTGCTGGCGAAGCGCGTCAGCCAGCGCCAAACGCGCTTCCGCGAAGTCCGGCTTGTCGCGCAGCGCCTCACGGAACTCATCGAGCGCGTGGGCGGACTTGCCCTGCGTCAGCCAAGCGTTCGCGAGGACGTAGTGCGCTTCGGGCGAGTTAGGAGTTACCTTGAGAACCGACTGCGCTTCGGCCGCGGCCCCGGCGGGATCGTTGAGGTGAATGAAGACGTCCGCCAGCGCCAGATGCGCTTCCGGCCAATCCCGGCGCGATTCCAGCGCCGCACGAAAGGCATCGCGCGCGCCCTGCCAGTCGCCGGTCTTCTCGAGAGCTTGTCCCAGGCTGAACTGTGTTTGAGGATCGTTAGGGACACGCGCCAGCACTGCACGAAAGGCGTCGGCCGCGCCCTTGAAATCGCCGCGCTGAAGAAGCGTGGCGCCCAGTTGCCGCTGGTAGTCGGGATTGTCCGAGGAAATGCGCAGCGCCTCCTTGGACTCCGCCAAGGCGGCGTCGAGGTCGCCGCTCGCGCGCAGGACAGCGGCGAGCTTCTCGTGCAGTGAAGCGTCCTCGGGCCGCAGGCGCAGCGCGTCGCGATAGGTGGGAATCGCCAGGGCGAAATTCTTCTTCGCGGTCAGCAGGTCCCCCAAGGCGACCAACGCTTCCGGATAATCCGCCCGGAGTTGGACCGCGCGCTCGAGTTCAGACTGAGCGCCCGCTTCATCGCCGGAGGTTTTGAGCGACATCGCGAGGCGATAGTGCAGCTCGGCGCTCTGCGGACGCCGGTCGAGCGCCTGCCGGTATTCGCCGATGGCGTTCTTGATCTGTCCGCCCGCCTCGTAGGCGTTGGCGAGGTGGAAGTGCGCGTCAGGATCGTCAGGGCGCAGCCGCACTTCCTCGCGGTACTCGACAATGAAGCCCGGCACGTCCCCTGAAGCCTGGAGCGACTCCGCCAGGTTGCGATGGTCATCGGCGTTGTCGGGCGCGAGCGCGGTGGCTTTCTTGAGCTCGACGAGCGCCTGCGTGAGGTCGCCCGTCTTGCGAAGCACCAATCCGAGATTCTCATGCAGCGCCGGATCGTCGGGCTTCAGCCGCAGCGCCTCGCGATACGCGGTGACCGCCGCCGCGTGATTCCCCGAGGATAGGAACGTGGCGGCCAGCTCCTCATGCGCCATGGCGTCGGTAGGACGCAGGCGGATGATGTGGCGCAGTTCGGTCGCCGCGCCGCCGTAGTCCCCCGCCTCGCGCAGCGCCAGGGCCAGCGACATGCGGTAGTCAGTCTGGTTGGGCTGAAGCTGGACAGCCTGGCGATACTCTTCGATCGAGTGGATCAGGTCGTCCGAAGCGCGCAGGGAGTTCGCGAGCGCCCAGTGCAGGTCGGCATCCTTGGGACGGAGGCGCGACGCGGCGCGACACTCGCTCACACCCTCAGCGACCTTCCCGGCTTGGGTCAGCGCCGAAGCGAGGCCCTCGTGCGCGTCGGCATTCGAGGGATCGAGCTTGACCGCGCCCTGATAGGCCTCGACTGCCGCTTGGGCATTGCCGGATTGGAGCAAAGAACTCGCGAGAGCCAACCGCACCGGGGCGTTTCTAGGGGCGATGGCCAGGGCGTGCTGATACTCGCGAGCGGCGTCAGCAAAGCGCCGGTTCGCGGTGAGCGCGTTGCCGAGTCCCAGGTAAGCCTGGGGGTCGGAAGGATGCCCGCGAACTTCCGCCTGATACTCCTCAATCGCCCGCCCGAGCTGACCCTGCGCCTCGTACAGCGCTCCCAGGTTGCGGTGGACGCCCGGGAGTCCGGGCTTCAGGCGGAGCGACTCCTGATACTCGTGAATCGCCTCGGGTATCTTCTGCTCGGCGCTGTAGACTCCGGCGAGATTGTAATGAGCCTCGGCATAATTGGGTCTGAGTTCGAGAGCCTTACGGTAGGCGGCGCCGGCCTCCTTCCACATCTCCCGGCGCGCGAATTCCAGGCCTTGCTTCACGAGCGACTCGGCGGTGCGCGCGGCTTCTTCCGGGCGGGAGGTTTCCTGCGAGTAGCCGCCTGGGCTTGCCGCGGCCAGCACGGCCAAAGCCAGCAGAGCGCCGGCACTCCGGCAGAGGCGACTGTGCCTTTTTTCGCCCATCATTTATTAGGATACACCCAATCGCGCGACGCGATGCCCGGCGGGTTTGACAAGCACGCGGGCCTCGGTCATCCTCGCGAGACGAAGATGAGCAGCGACCCCGTCCGTCCTCTTGCCGCCGCCGACCAAGCCGTTCACCCGTCCGCCGGACTCGTCTACGCGGCGCTCACGGGCTCGGCGTTCTTCTGGGGCGCGGGTTTTGCGGTCGGACGATTCGCGTTGCGCCAGGTTACCCCGCTCGAACTGCTCGCCGGTCAGGCGCTCGGCGCGGCGGTCGTCGAAGTAGCTTGGACCGTGGCTCGAGGTCGCGTCAAGGCGCTGTGGGTGCCCGGCTCGATTCTCATACCGGCCCTCCTCCTGGGGCTCATCGGGCAGAATATTCTGAATGGCTTCACCTACCTCGGGTTGGCTCTGACCTCCGCCACCAATGCCGCGCTGATCTACGGCTTCTCGCCCGTGCTCATTGGCATCATGGCGGCCATGTTCCTCCGCGAGCCGTTCTCGCGGCGCAAACGATGGGGAGCGCTCGTCGGCTTTCTGGGAGTCGTCGCCGTAATCACCCAGGGACACCTTGAGTCGATCCGATTGCGCGGCACGATGCTCGGGAATCTCCTGGTCTTGGGCGGCGCCATCTACTGGGCGGCGTACGCCATCGCGGCGCGGGCGCTGGCGCGCCGCATCGATCCGGACGTCTTCACTTTCTACATTCTGGCGCCGGCGATCGTACTTCCTGTGGCATGGATTCTGAGGAAGGGGCAGCGCTTGCCGTGGGCGGTCCACGACTCGCGAACCTTGCTCGCCATGGCGGTTCTCGGAGTAGGAACCAGTTTTCTCGCGATGCAGTTCTGGAACTGGGGACTGTCCCGGATCGAAGCGAGCCGCATCGGCGTGTTCTCCTATCTCGAGCCGGTCTTTGCCGGCCTCATCGCCATCATCTTTCTTGGCGAGCGCCTTACCGCTGCAACCGCCGTGGGCGCGATAGTTGTTTTCACGGGCATCTTTCTCACTACGCTAAACGGATGACCTGCCTTTTGCCTTTTGCTTTCTGCCTTCCGCCTTCTCTCCACGTGCCTCTTGTCACTGGCTGTCGTTTTCGATATAGTGCGCCTCGCGACGGAAGCCCGCCTCGCTGTTCCACTCATCTCGACGTTTGCGGTCCGCGAGCAGCGGGCGCGATGAGCTTCCCGCCAGCTTCGTCGGCGACACTAACCGATACCGGAGGCATCCATGAACACCCTTTGCCCGCGTTCGCGGTTGGGCCGTGCCTCGCTTCGCGCGGCGCGGTGGCACGTCTTGGCGCGAGCACTCGCCGTAGTGATTTTCTCCGTTCTGTGGATCGCCGCGTGCTCGCCGCCGGTTGAGCGTCCCAAAGGAGCGGCAGGGGCCTATCTCGACGCCACCGACATGTTCAAGCGGGGCCGCTACGACCGCGCGCTCGAGTTCACCGAGAGCATTGCCAGTGCATCACCGTCCAACGCCTACAGCGACCGGGCTCGGGTCTTGCGAGTCGTGATTCTGACTGGCCAGATGAATGGCTACAAGGAGCTGGGGGACGCTTACGCCAAGGGAGCCGACGCCACCAAGAATCCGCAATACAAGGCCGAGTACGAACGTTTACGTCACGACGATCTTAAGTACGCCTCACAGCTCGCGCTGGGTCTGGGCGAAGTCGCACAGCAGTTCACCGCCAGTGGCACGCTTCCCAAGGAATTGTCGCTCGATGCTCCCTATCCCACGCTCGAAGGCCCGATGACGATCAGCCAACTGGAGCGCGTCCGGCAGGGCGGTTGGATCGAGCAAGGCGACCAGGAGCAGGCGGCGCTTGACGCCCCACGCGCCGGAATTGACGATGCACTGGCCGAGGTCGTACGCGGCGATCGCTTCAAGGCCCAAAGCGTGATGAAAGCCGGTCCCGTCAAGCTCGACTCCGTGGACTTCGGAATCTTCCTTGGCAACGGCGTACTGACCGGCGCCACGCTTTTCGACAAAAAGCACATTCAGGACCCGGAGAAATTCAGGGTGGTCTATGCGCTCGCACAGTCGACCGCCAAGGCGGCGGGCGACGCCCTCAAAGCGAGCCCCGATCCTGATAAGGAGAAGCGGCTGAAGAAGCTCGAGGACGACATCAAGGCGGAGCTGAAAAACGGATACCCCGCTGCCTGAGAGCTTTTGATGCCCCAGGCCAGCGCCAAAGCCCGCGCCCGAACCCTGCCCGGTATCCGCATCGGCCATGCCAGCGATTTCCGCGGGCTGACGGGCTGCACGGTGGTGCTGTGCGAAGCCGGGGCCATCTGCGCCGCCGACCTGCGCGGGTCCGCGTCAGGCACGCGCGAACTCTCTGTCTGCCTGCCAGGCCACCTGGTAGAGCGCGTCCAAGGGATTCTGCTGACCGGGGGCAGCGCCTTCGGTCTCGACGCGGCGGCGGGCGTCATGCAATACCTCGAGTCGCGCGGCGCCGGCTTTGCCGCCGGGCGGCATCGGATCCCCATCGTGCCGGCAGCCGTGATCTTTGACTTGAGCATCGGCTCGGCGAAGGCGCGGCCCAGTCCCGGCATGGCGCTTTGGGCTTGCGAGAATGCTTCGACCGAAGTCGCTGAAGGTTCGGTTGGCGCGGGAACGGGCGCGACCGTCGGCAAGCTTTATGGGATCAAACACGCGACCAAAGGCGGCGTGGGGTTTGAGAGCGTGCGCCTGTCGCACGGCGCGATCGTCCAGGCGCTCGCCGTCGTCAACGCCTTCGGCGACGTCGTTGATCCCGCGGACGGGCGCGTGATCGCTGGGACACGCACGGCGGCGAGCGGTCATGGCGCGGCCCAGTTCGCCGATACCGCGAGGCACATGCTCGCCGGAACCACTCGCAAGGCTTTTGCGGAGACCAATACGACGCTGGCCGTGGTCATGACCAACGTCGCGCTCGACAAGCTTCAGGCCGCCAAGGTCGCCGAGATGGCCCAGGACGGCTTGGCGCGCGCCCTCCGCCCCGTTCACACGCGATTCGACGGCGACCTGGTATTCGCGCTGTCCTTGGGTCAGAAGCGCGCCGACCTGAACGCGTTGGGCACGGCCGCGGCCGAGGTAACGGCCGCCGCCATCGTGCGCGCCGTCAGGACCACGAAGGGACTCGGCGGTGTGCCGTCATTACGCGAGCTGAACGGGTGAAGGTCGCGCGTCTCAGTGGCTGGGCTCAGGCTGGGGTTCGGCAGGCGCGGTGCCGGAGGGCGTGGGCATCATCGAGCCGTGGGGCCCGCCCATACTCATGGGCGAACTCGATTCCACCTCCCAGTGATCCCCTGACCGGCGCAGCGTGTAGCGGATTTCGACGAACGATTGCGGCATCTCCTTGCTCTGAAACTTGACGTGCGCCTCCGCCTGGTCGCCCGTGAACTTCACGCTCTCCACCTGCAGGGTCATGTTCTGCATGATCAGCCCGGGACGATCCTTGAGGTGCTGTTCGATGGCGGCCTGGACGGCGCTCTTCGACTGGAGCCGATTGCAGCCCGCCACAACGGCCACCGCCACGCCGAGAATACATGCCGCGAGCCTGCGCATAGAATTCTCCTGCGCGTCACGGTACTTGAAGCGCAGCGGATTGTCAAAACTGCCGCGCTGGTTTAGATTGACTACGGACGGAACAAGGAGTTCCTGACTCATCATGCTCGACCTCGGCTTTGTGCGCGACAACCTGGAGCTCGTCAAGCAGAAGATGCGCGAGCGCGGCTTTCGCGAGGACGCTCTCGAGCAGTTCGGCGCGCTTGACAGCACGCGTCGCGCTCATCTGCTCGATGCTGAAAAGCGTAAGGCGCGCCGCAACAAGGTTTCGGACGAAATCGCCGCGCTCAAGAAGCAGAAGCAGGATGCTTCCTCGCTCATCTCCGAGATGAAGCAGCTCAAGGAAGAGATCACCGCGCTCGACACCAAGGCGGAAGCCGCTGAGAATGATCTCCGGGAACTGCTGAAGAACACCCCCAACATCCCGCACGCGAGCGTTCCGGTCGGGAAGAGCGCCGCTGACAATCAGGAAGTCCGGCGCTGGGGTGAGCCGCGACAATTCGATTTTGAACCCCAGCCGCACTGGGACCTGGGCACTGCGCTCGGCATCCTCGATTTCGAGCGGGCTGCCAAAATCTCCGGGGCGCGGTTTGCGGTCTACTACGGTGTCGGTGCCCGGCTCGAGCGCGCGCTCGCCAACTTCATGCTCGACATTCACACCCGCGAGCATGGCTATACCGAAGTGCTGCCGCCCTTCATCGTCAACTCGGCGAGTCTTTACGGTACGGGCCAGTTGCCCAAGTTTGCCGGAGACCTGTTCAAAGTGGAGAAAGGTGAGCCGACGCTCGCGCCGCCCGAAGAAGAAAAAAGAGGCAGCGACCTCTGGCTGATCCCTACGGCTGAAGTGCCGGTCACCAATCTTTATCGCGACGAAGTCCTCGACGCCGAGCGCCTGCCCGTCAAGCACTGTGCCTGGACGGCGTGCTTCCGCAGCGAAGCGGGTTCCTACGGCAAGGACACGCGCGGCATTATCCGCCAGCACCAGTTCCAAAAAGTCGAGATGGTGAAGTTCACGCTGCCGGAGACGTCGTACGACGAGCTCGAGTCGCTCACCCACAACGCCGAGGTCATCCTCCAGCGCCTCAACCTGCCCTATCGCGTCGTGTCACTGTGCACCGGCGACCTGGGATTCAGCTCTGCCAAGACCTACGACCTCGAGGTGTGGCTGCCCTCGAACCGCGACTACAAAGAGATTTCCTCCTGCTCCAACTTCGAGTCATTCCAGGCGCGCCGCGCCAACCTGCGTTTCCGCCGCGGCAAGGCCGGCAAGACCGAGCTGCTCCATACGCTGAACGGCAGCGGACTCGCGGTGGGGCGCACCTGGCTCGCTATCCTCGAGAACTACCAGCAGGCCGACGGCTCGGTCGTCGTCCCGGAAGCCTTGCGCCCTTACCTTGGCGGCCTGGAGTGCATCACTGCACCGTAGGCTGAAGGGCAGGCTCCGCAGGCAGCGACGCATTCCCGACGCTTACTCCGACCAAGACCAGCGTCACTTTTCCAGGTGGCGCGCGGGCTCGGGCATGTAGGTGTGGAACTCACCGGGCGGATGAGTGTGCTCGAACTGGATCGTGGTGTGAGTGATGCCGAACTCACGCTCCAGCACCTCACGGATACGCTGCCCGATGATTTCGCTCTCCGACGTGGGCATGTCGAGGATCTGGACGTGGCACGAGAGGGCGTGGATGTCGGATCCGAGGCTCCAGATGTGGACGTCGTGAACCTCGCGCACACCCTCGACGCGCAGCATGGCGCCCGCGACTGAAGGCAGAGTCATCCCTTTCGGCAGGCTCTCGAGCAGGATATTCACCGAATCGGCGATGATGCCGAGCGCCGTCCACAGAATCATGCCGGCGATGAGAAAGGCGATGGCAGGGTCGATCAGGTAGTCGCCCGTGCGGCGGATAACCCAGGCGCCCGCGATGATGCCGATATTCGAGAGCGCGTCGCCCAGATTGTGAATGAAGACGGCGCGCAGGTTGAGGTCGCGATGCTGGGCACTCAGCGCGAGGGAAATACCGCCGTTGGTCACGAAGGCGATCGCGCCCACCAGGATCATCATTCCGGTGGCAACCGCCTGCGGGTGGATGATCCGCTCGTAGCCTTCGTAGCAAAGGTAGATCGCTACCGCCACCAGCAGCAGCGCGTTCACGAAGGCGGCCAGCACTTCAGCGCGCTGGTAACCGTACGTTTTGCGTTCGTCGGGCGGCTTGCGTTCGAAGTAGAGCGCCACCCAGGCGAGAATCAGGGTGGGGACGTCGGTGAGGTTGTGCCAGCCGTCGCTGACCAGCGCCAGGCTATGAGCCAGCGCGCCGGTCACGAACTCGACGGCGACCAGACCCAGCGTTGCCAGGAGGGCAATTTTGACCACCCAGCCCGCCGACGATCCGTGACCATGGGAGTGAGCGTGCATGGCGGGCTCTGCGCCTCCTGGCGGAATTGTATGTCAACGGCGAACTCGCGCGCAACGCGCGGTTTTGAGCTAGAATAGATGGTTCAGCGGCAGGAAGGTGTAGTGGCGAGAGGCAAGAGCATGAGGTGGCAGGAGCCAGCGAAGCCGATCGGGCATCGTCCGAGCGGACTCGAACCAGCCTGGATTTTACCGCGACGCATTGTCCTGCTCCTCGCTGTGCTGGTCGCGGGGACGGGCTTTGAGCCAGGCTTGGCGGGAGCCGCGCAGAACGCCGCTCCGCCGCCGCAAGCTGCGCCGGCCGCGAACGCACCCCAAGCCTCAGCCGCCACCAACAAGGACAATATCCACGTCACCGTCCGCGTCGTCAACGTGCCGGTGTCGGTGCTTGACAAGCACGGCCTCCCAGTCATCGACCTCACCCAAAATGATTTTCGAGTCTACGAGGACGGACGACCGCAGACCATCAAGTACTTCTACCGCGGCACACGCCCGCCCCTGCGCATCGGCCTGATCCTCGACACCTCGAACAGCGCGCGCCGCAAGCTCTCCTTCGAGCAGGACGCGGCCAGCGAGTTCGTCTTCAACATGCTGCACGGCCGCAGCAGCCAGAACCAGATCTTTCTCCAGACCTTCGACGCCACGAGCTCCGTCGTACAGGACTTCACCAACGACCCCGAGGCCTTGAACGACAAGATCCGCACCTTGAAGGCGGGCGGCGGCAAGGCGCTCTACGACGCGATCTACGACGCCTGCAAGGAGAAGATGCTGAAGACCGGGCCGCCGGAGCAGAGCCGCCGAGTGCTCGTCATCCTGAGCGACGGTATCGACGTGCAAAGCAAACATTCGCTCGACGAGGCGCTCTCGATGGCGCACACCGCCGAGACCGCGCTCTACGCCATCGGTAACACGGCGTATGGCTTCGACAACCCCGGTGACAAGCTGCTGAAGCTGATGGCCGAACAGACGGGCGGCGCCGCGTTCTTCCCCGAGGAGATTGCCCCGGGTGCGGACCTCGGGAGCGGCTACTTGTCACACGGACAGGTCGGCGATGACGGCGAGATGGCGCAGAACCGGGGACTGGGCGCCCAAACCGGCATCTATTCCGCGGAGCGGCTCGAGCACCTGGCGGACTCGCTCGACGCCATCGGCCGCGAGCTCAGCGAGCAGTACAACATCGGCTACACGCCTACCAATCCCGCCTTGGATGGCACCTACCGCACCATCAAGGTGGTGGCCGAGCGCAAGGGCATCATCCTGCGAAGCAAGCCGGGTTACTTCGCCACCCCGAGTTCCCAGTAGGACGAAACGTTCCCGCAAGACCCCTGGAGTTCACATGGATGCAGCCGCATTGGCCGCGACGCTTCGCGCCGCGCGCGTCATCGATTTGAGCCAGACGCTCGAAGAGCACATGCCCGTCTATCCCACCCACTCGCGCTTCTACCACAACCTTTGGGGATCGTACTGGCACGGTGGCCGCTCGCTCTCTTACCAACTGGTGCTCAACGAGCACACGGGGACGCACGTCGATGCGCCCGCCCACTTCGTGAGCGACTCGAAGCCCGCCGCCCACGTCACGATCGAGCAGGTGCCCTTCTCGCGCCTGATGGGACGCGGTGTACGGCTCGACTGCCGGAAGTTCCACGAGGGTGAGAACGTAGGCCGTGATTTCGTGACCGAGTGGGAGGCGGCGCACGGCCCGATTGTCGCGGGCGACATCGTGTTGTTCAACTTCGGCTGGGCGGCGCACTGGCGATTGCGCCCTGACGATCAGCGGTACGTCACAAACTGGCCCGGCGTGGGCCTGGAAGCCGCCGAATACCTGGCGGGAAAATCCGCCACCGCATTGGGCGTTGATACGCTCTCGCCCGATGGACCGGAAGCGCTACGCGGCAATCCTATTCACCCCGTGGTGCTCGAAAAGCAGGTCTTGATCATCGAGAACCTCACCAACCTCGACCAGCTTCCCGACTTCTTCGTGTTCCTCGCCCTGCCGCTCAAAATTCGCGGCGGCTCCGGCTCCCCGATCCGTGCCGTGGCTCTCGTGTGAACGGCTGTGCTAACGGCTCGTCCGGCAAAGCCGCTCAGGACGAATCGCACGTCTCGCGGCTTACGACGAGGGTGGCGCCCGGTGTGACTTGGCTAACAGCATGGAGAGCGCCGAGCCGGCGAGGAAGCTGACGCCCAGGACGCCGAAGCCGACGAGGAAATTCCCGGTACGCTTGTCGAGGTAGCCGACCACCAGCGGCCCGAAGTATCCACCCAGATTTCCGATGGCGTTGACGAGTCCCATGGCGGAGCCTGCCACTTCGCGCGGCAAAGTTTCGGTGGGGATCGTCCAGAACGGACCCAGCGCGCCGTACGATCCGGCTCCTATGAAGCAGATGAAGAGGAAGGAAAGCTCGGGAGACCAGCGCGTGCTGAGGACGCTGGCCAGCATACACAAGCCGCCGAAGGCGAGGCCGACCGCCACGTGACCACGGCGCTCGTGCCGCTTGTCGGAGTGCCGCGAAATCAGCACCATTCCCAGCGCCGTGATCGCGTAGGGAACGGCGTTCAGGATACCGATCACGGCGTCGCTCAAAGGCCGTCCGCTCGCCCGGCCCGCCGTCTTCAAGACGCTGGGAAGCCAGAACAGATAGCCGTAATTGCCTGAGTTCAGGAAGAGATAAACGACGACTGTCAACAAAACGCGAGGGTCAAAAAGCGTCGCGAGATAGGATGCCCGGCGTATCGGAGGCAGCTCGACAGCCTCGCGCGCCAGGGTCGTCTCGAGGTAGGTCCGTTCTTCGGCTGAAATCCAGGAAGCCTGCCGCGGCGTGTCGTCGATGGCGAACCACCAGATCATCAGCCATACCAGCGGGAACGCGCCTTCGGTAATGAGCAGCACGCGCCAGTTCCAGCGTCCCAGGATCCAGCCCGAAAGCGGCGAGGACGCGACCACCGCAGCGGGCAGGCAGAGCATCCAGTAGGCGTTGGCGCGCGCCCGTTCGGCGCGGGGAAACCAGTGTGAGAGCAGGATCAGGGTGGCCGGCCACACGCCGCCCTCCGCCACTCCCAGGAGCAGCCGCATCACCCAGAATTCGTGCCAAGTGTGGACCAGTCCGGTGGCCGCCGAGCACAGTCCCCAAACCACCAGCAGAATGCTCACGAAGCGTTTCGCGCTCCAGCGCTCGGCGAGGTATCCGCCGGGAATCTGAAGTACCAGGTAGCCCCAAAAGAAAACGCCCGCCGCGCTGCCCGCCTGCTGGGGATCCATGTGGAGGTCGCGGCTCATGCTGGGCAAGGCGAGCGAGATATTAGTGCGATCGATGAAGGCGATCGTGTACATGATGAAGGCGACGGTGATGATGCGGGCCCAACGCTGTTCAGGCATCAGTGACTCGCGACAAGTATCGACGGAAGAGAACGCGCCGGCCTCGTTGGACGGCAAGCGACCGGCAGGGCGCGATTATAATTCAACTCCAGGGCGTGTTTCGATCAGCGTTTGCATCTCACTTCCGAGTCACCGGGTTGCGTCCTGTTAATCGCTTTCCGTGAATTGACATCCTTGCCCCGGCTGTGCTAGGTAAGTGGCATGTCGAGCGTCTCCTTGAGCGGCGAGAACCTTCAGTCGGCGTGGGAGCTGCTGAAGGAAGCTTACCAATATCAGATCGGCGGCGAGTACGATATGGCCGTCGAACTTTATAAACGCTCGCTGGACATTCATCCTACGGCGGAAGCGTACACCTACCTTGGGTGGACTTACCACTTTCAGGGCAAGCTTGAGGAAGCGATCGCCCAGTGCAAGAAAGCCATTCAGCTCGACCCCGAGTTTGGCAATCCCTATAACGACATCGGCGCGTACCTGATCGAGAAAGGCGAATTCGACGCAGCGGTGCCCTGGCTCGAGCGGGCCCTCCAGTCGCGGCGCTACGACTCCTACCATTTCCCGCACTTCAACCTCGGGCGCGTCTATCGTGCCAAAGAGCTGTATCAGAAGGCGCGCTACCACTTCGAGCAGGCGCTTAAGTTCTGTCCGGACTACACCCCGGCCAAGGAAGCCCTGGAAAATATCCGGCGTATGGTGCAGTGACGCTGCGGTTTGAAAACCCTTCATGGTGATCCGCCCTTAAGCAGGGACTCGCTGTGATAACATGACGTTGGGGACCCTGCGTCGGGCTGTCTTCGAGCGCCTTGACGCCTTCTCGTGAGGACGCATGCCAGCGCCCACCATGCAGGCCATCGTCAAGGCGGCGTCGAAGCCGGGCGCTGAAGTACAGCGCGTCGCGGTGCCGGAGATCGGTGCGCGCGAGGTGTTGGTACGCGTGCAGGCCGCTTCGATCTGCGGTACTGACCTCCACATCTACCGCTGGGACCGCTGGTCTGAGCGTCGCATCCACCCACCCCTGGTGTTCGGCCACGAATTTTGTGGAGTCGTCGAGCGCGTGGGCGACGAAGTGTCGACCGTCCAGAAGGGCGACTTTGTTTCCGCCGAAATGCACGTCGCGTGCGGACGCTGCTTCCAGTGCCGCACCGGGCAGCGCCACATCTGCAAGGACGTCCGCATCATCGGCATTGACATGGACGGCTGCTTTGCCGAGTTCGTCAAGATTCCCGAATCGAACATCTGGAAGGTTGACCCGGCAATTCCCGTCGACTACGCCGCCGTGCTCGATCCCTTGGGGAACGCCGTCCATACGGTGCTGGCGGGCGACGTGGCAGGGCTAAGCCTTGCCGTGACAGGCTGTGGTCCCATCGGCTTATTCGCGATTGCGGTGGCCAAGGCGTGCGGCGCGGGGCCGATTTTTGCAAGCGAACCGCATCCCTACCGCATCAAATTGGCGGAGAGGATGGGCGCGACGGTGGTGATCGATTCGTCGAAGACCGACCCTGCCCAAGAGGTCCTTGCCCAGACGCAAGGCGTAGGCGCCGACGTGGTGCTCGAAATGTCCGGCAACCCGGCGGGCGTCAGGCAGGCGTTTCAGATGCTGCGCCGGGGAGGACGAATCTCGTTGCTCGGCATTCCCTCGAAGCCGCTCGAACTCGACCTTGCGAACGACGTCATCTTCAAGGGCGCCGTCGTGCAAGGCATCAACGGGCGGCGCGTCTTCGAGACTTGGTACAAAATGCAGGCGCTGCTGAAGTCTGGCGCGCTCGACCTTTCGCCGCTCATCACTGACCGCATGCCGATGTCCGATTTCGCCCGCGGAGTGGCTCTCTTGCTCTCGGGCAACGCCTCGAAGGTTTTGCTCTACCCGGACGGCACTCGATCCGCCACTTAATCGTGATGCGCGCTTGGCTCCCATCCTGAACTGATTCTGTGTTTCCGGAGCGTCCATGCCTAAAGCCCAATTGCAATACCTCGCTGACGAGCTCGGCAAGCTGCGCGAGCAGAAGCTTTACCAGAAACTGCGTATCCTGGAAACCGAGCAGCTTCCGGTCGCGAATTTCGACGGCAAGGAGGTCATCAACCTCTCGTCGAATAATTACCTGGGGCTGACCACCCATCCCAAGCTCAAGGAAGCGGCGGTGCGCGCCGTCGAGGAGTACGGCGTGGGCTCGGGCGCGGTACGCACCATCGCCGGCACTATGACCTTGCACATGGCGCTGGAAGAGAAAATCGCCAAGTTCAAGAACGTGGAAGCCTCCGTAGTATTCCAGTCGGGCTTCACCGCCAACGCCGGCACGGTGCAAGCCATCCTCACCCGCGACGACGTTATTATCTCCGACGAGCTCAACCATGCCTCGATCATCGACGGCTGCCGTCTGTCGCGCGCCGAAATCAAGGTGTTTCCCCACAAGGACGTCGAGGCTTGTGAGAAGGTATTGCAAGAGCTCGATGGCCACAAAGGACACAAGCTGCTGATTACCGACGGCGTCTTCTCCATGGACGGCGACATCGCGCCGCTGCCCGCTCTGGTGGAGTTGGCCGAGAAATACGGCTGCATCATGATGATCGACGACGCCCACTCCTCGGGCGTCCTCGGCCGCAACGGACGCGGCACCGTCGACCACTTCAACCTGCACGGCCGCGTCGACATCCAGGTGGGCACACTCTCGAAAGCCATCGGCGCGCTGGGCGGATACGTCTGCTCGAACCACGACACCATTAACTTCCTCTACCACCGCGCGCGGCCTTTTTTGTTCTCCACTTCCCACCCGCCGTCGGTCGCCGCCGCTTGCATCGCGGCCTTCGAAGTTCTCGAAGAAGAACCACAGTTGATCGACGAGCTCTGGGCGAACACGAAATTCTTCAAAGACGGCCTGAAGCGCCTCGGATTTAACACCGGCATGAGCGAGACGCCGATTACGCCGGTCATCGTCGGCGACGCCACGCTGGCTCACGAATTCTCACGCCAGCTTTTTGCCAATGGAGTGTTCGCCCAAAGCCTGGGTTATCCCACCGTGGCGCACGGCAAGGCGCGCCTCCGGACGATTGTCACCGCCACCCACACGCAGGAAGAACTGACGCAAGCGCTCGAGATCATGGAGCGCGTGGCGAAAGGCCTGAAGATCATCTAGGCTCCGTCAGGTTCGTTCAGTAATTCGTCAGGGTACGCCTTCAGGCGTGCCGCCGGCGTCACGCCCCTTCAACAGGCGGCTTTAGCCGCTGAGGTCATCCCTCAGGGCCTGAAGGCCCGTGACACTCACCTGCGTCTGAACGGCAGGGCTTGAAGCCCTGCCCTGACGGTCGTATTCATCCGAGCAGGTTCTGTGACACGAGATTGGCGCGGACTCCAAGTTCTCGCGTGTTTGACTTGATGGTTTTGCGCCAAGTAACATCGAGGAGTGGGGACCCTCCGCTATTGCGTCCTGGTCTTGGCGCTGCTGGCGACTCAGATCGTACCGCTCTCCTTGCGTGCCCAGGACTCCGAGCAATCCGCCACGGACACGATTCAGTCAGCGCTCAAATCCGGCCATATCGATCAGGCCGTCGACCAGGCGCGCGAGGCGGTCGGCCGGTATCCGAACTCCTCCCGCGTTTTCCAGCTCCTCGGTGTCGCGCTGTTCAAGAAAGGCGCCAGCGCGGATGCCCAGACCGCCTTCCGCCGCGCCATCGAGCTCGACCCCAGCGTCCCGCAGAACTACTACGACCTGGCGCTCGTGGACCTGAGCGAAAAGGCGTACACGCGCGCTGCGGCGCGCCTCGAGACGTATCTGCGCCTCGATCCTGGGAACGCCACCGCACACGTCCTGCTGGGCCACGCCTACCACAACCTGAACGAAACGGCGCCGGCCATCGAGCAATTCAAGAAGTCCCTGGCGCTTGACCCGCAGCTTCCACTCGCCCACTACCACCTCGGGTTCGCCTATCAGAGCCAGGGCAACCTGAAAGACGCCCTCGAGGAATTCCGCAAGGAGATACAGTTCAACCCCACGTTCGTCGAATCCTACTGGCACGCGGGGGACATCGAGCTTGAGCAGGGCAACGCGGCTGCCGCCGAGGAATTGTTCCAGAAGGGGCTTCGCCTGAAGCCCGCAGACTTTGAGGGACGTTACGGTCTCGGACGTGTCCGGCTCGCAAAGAAGCAGTTCCCGGCCGCCCAAACCGAACTCGAGCGCGCGATCGAACTCGAGCCCGCGAACGTCGAGGCGCATTACGCTCTGGCTCGCGCCTATCAACAGATGGGAAACTCGAAGTCGGCGCAAGCCCAGTTCGCACTCTGCGCCCAGCTCAACGCCGAGCGGCAGCGCACGGCCTCGGGAATCGCAGGCAAGCAGCCTTGAGCACGCGCCGCCTCCTTCTGGTTACGGCGATCACCCTCGCCGGAATGACGCTCGGTGTCGCGGCGCGGCAGAGAAGCGGCGCGCGAGCCCTCCAGCGTCCCGCTGCGCGTCCCCCACTCGATCAATTCGTCGAGGTCTCGAAGCCGGCCGGCATCAATTTCACCCTGGCCAGCGGCGGCCCCGAAAAGCGGTACATTATCGAGGCCAAAGGCGGCGGAGGTGTTGCCTGGATCGACTACAACAACGACGGATTTCCAGATCTCTTCCTGGTCAATGGCTGCACCTTCGAGTTGTGGCGCGCTCATCGCTGTCCGCTCTCCCACCTCTACCGCAACAACGGCAACGGAACGTTTACGGATGTCACAGCGGGTTCCGGCCTCACGCACACCGGCTGGGGGATGGGCGTCTGCGTGGGTGACTATGACAACGACGGCTACGACGACCTCTACGTCACGTATTACGGCGGCAACGTCCTCTATCACAACAACGGTAATGGGACGTTCACTGACGTCACGGACAAGGCGGGCGTGCGAGGCCACGGCTGGGGCATGGGCTGCGCGTTCGGTGACTATGACAGCGACGGGCACCTCGATCTCTACGTCGCCAACTACCTCGACGTCGACATCAATCATCTTGGCGAGCCGGGGAGCGCGCCCAACTGTACCTACCGCGGCATCGCGACGTTCTGCGGGCCGCGCGGCTTGCCCGGCAGCCGCGACATTCTCTTCCACAACAACCGCAATGGCACGTTCACGGACGTCACCGAGAAGGCCGGTATCGACCCCAACAAGTTCTACGGCCTCGGTGTGGTGTGGGGCGATTACGACAAGGACGGCCGCCCCGACATCTACGTCGCCAACGACTCGACGCCCAGCTCGCTCTATCACAACAACGGTGACGGCACCTTCACCGACGTCGGCGTTCAGGCGGGCGTCGCCTACAGCAATGAAGGCCAGGAGCAAGCGGGCATGGGCACGGACTTCGGCGACTACGATAACGACGGCTGGCTGGACCTGGTGAAGGGCAACTTCTCCGACGACACCAAGAATCTGTATCACAACAACCACGACGGGACTTTTACTGACCTGACCTATCCTGCGGGACTGGGCGGCGTCGGCTGGCTGTTTACGACTTTCGGCGCCAAGTTCCTCGACTACGACAACGATGGCTGGAAGGACATCGTCCTCGCCAACGGCCAGGTGTTCCCGCAGATCGACCGCTATCACACGGGCATTACCTACGCGGAGCGCACCCTGCTCTTTCACAATCGCGGGCGGAGCGAGGGCGGCATCAAGTTCGACGAGGTCGGACTGCGCTCGGGTCCCGGGTTCGCCATCAAGAAGGTCGGCCGCGGCCTCGCCACGGCGGATTACGATAATGACGGTGACATCGAGATCCTGGTGACCAATATGAACGATTCTCCCGAGCTGCTTCGACACGCGCGGAAGAATCCCCATCATTCGATTCTGGTAAAGACGGTCGGGACGCGCAGCAATCGCGACGGCCTCGGCGCCAAGATCACCCTTGCGGCAGGCGGGCTGACGCAGTACGATGAGGTGCGCAGCGGAGCAAGTTACCTGTCCTCCAGCGACCTGCGCGTCCACTTCGGGCTGGGCGCGGCTATCAGGGTTGACCGGCTGGAAGTCGACTGGCCCAGTGGCCGGAAGGATGTGGCGTCGGACCTTCCCGCAGACCGGATTCTGGTAGTCCAGGAAGGAAAGGGCGTGGTTGAGGTGAAACCCTTCCACAAGCCCAAGACCGCAGCCGAACGTTAAGGGACGAGGCATGAAGGTCCGGCGCCACTTGCGTCCAGCCCCCATCGGCTCAAGCATCACGGTTTGCGCCGCGTGCCTCGCGGTTGTCTTCCTTTCCCCCGCCCGCCTCCACGCCGACGAATTCACGCAAACGTCCCGCTACTCGACGCGCCTTTTCTCTTTTGGCACGTTGGTCATCGAAGCGCGCATGGGCGATATCCGCGTCGAGGGATGGGACGAGCCGCACGTCGAAATCGAAGCCGAAAAGACGGTGCGAGCGGGTTCGGAAGCCAAAGCCAAACAGTTATACGACCGGATCAAGATTCAGCTCGATGGGAAAGACAAGGTCGTCCGCTTGCGGACGCTCTATCCCTCCCGGCGGCTCTGGCGTCCGTTCCGCGACGAGTCCAAGCTGTCGGTGAACTTCCGCATCAAGATGCCCTATGACGCTAACCTCGTGCTCAAGTGCGTGGACGGCGACGTGCGCGTCGCGGGGCTCATCGGCCAGGAGCAATTGCACGTCAATTACGGCGACGTAGAAATCGACGTCCCCGACGTCTACCGGCTTCGTTCGCTCAATGCTCACTCCTGGGTGGGGTACGTCGAGAGCGACCTGCACGGCGGCATGAGTCAGGACAGCGCCGGCCTGCAACAGAGGCTCACCTTCTGGAATTCCAACGGCAGCCAGGACATCCTGGTCCGCGTGCGCATGGGCGGCGTCTGGGTATACGGCGAACCGCAATGATCCTCGCTAACCTTCATCTCACCTCCCTCGTCTAATCGAGCGCGCAACGGAACCGATCGATCCCTCCGCGCGTATACTCGAATGACCACCAAGCCCTGGAGGATCACCATGAAGCAAAGAAGCACTCTGGCACTGTTGGCTACCGTAGCCGCCGCGGCAATCCTGGCTCTGCCGCGTCCCACACTCGCCGATTACCACTCGCATAAGACAATGAAGCTCGAGCCGGGCGAGCGCTTTGTCATCGATCTGGCGGTGGGCAGCGTTACCCTGACTGGAACGTCGGAAAGCGGAGCGCGGATTGAGATCACCTCGAACCATGACGACTTCGAACAATTATTCGAGGTCAGCTTCCAGGAGAGTCCGGGTGAAGCACGCGTCGTCGTGCGCAAGAAGTACAACTTTCACTGGCCGAATCGCCTCTGGGCGCACTTCGTCATCCAGGTGCCCGCCGACACGCAAGCGGATGTGAAGACGGCCGGCGGCAGCGTGGAAATCTCGCGGCTCCGCCGCGACGCTGATCTCAACACTTCCGGAGGGTCGATCAAGGTGTCGGAGTTCTCGGCTAATCTCCGCGCCCATACTTCGGGCGGCACTATCGCCCTCCAGGACGTGAGCGGGAGCGCTAAGGTCGACACCTCCGGCGGCGCGATTGAGGGAGATACCGTCTCCGGAACCCTTGACGCCAGGACAAGCGGTGGTTCGATCCGGCTCGACAAGGTCACGGGCGACCTGCTCGCGCACACGTCCGGCGGTTCGATCCGCATCGATGACGCCGGCGGCAAGGTCGACGCCAGCACTTCCGGCGGCTCGGTCGACGTGGCCTTCGCCAAAGGCAATGCGCGCGGCGGAGAAGTCGAAACGTCCGGTGGCGGCATTCGCGTGGCGCTCGACCCTTCCGTAAACCTCGACCTCGAAGCAGACACTTCGTCGGGACGCGTCAGCTCCGACCTGCCCATCACGACCAGCGGCACCATCTCCAGCTCTCACCTGCACGGCAAGATCGGATCGGGTGGCGAGATGCTGCGCGTGCATGCTGATGGCGGCCCCATCCACATCGAAGCGCGCTGACGGACTTCGACGTCGCTTGACTCCCTGCCCCCGAACTCTCAAGATGTCTCGACCCCGCAGGCCGGCACGATCCGGCCTGTGGGTTCGACTTTTTCAGCGAGAGTGAGGACTACGGTGCCATGGGAGTCAGAATAATCAAGAAGAGCACAACCCTTACAGTTCTGTCCCTTATTCTCGTCCCACTGCTCCACGCACAGCAGACGTCGACCACGAACCCCTGGGATGGTTGGCAGTTCCTGATGGGCGAGTGGACGGGCGAAGGCACCGGCGCTCCCGGTGAGGGCTCGGGGGGTTTCTCTTTCGCCTTGGACTTGCAGGGGAAGATTCTGGTGCGCAGGAATCACGCCGAGTATCCCGCGACCAAGGACCGGCCAGCCCTCTCGCACCAGGACCTCATGGTGGTTTACGCGGAGTCCGGCAGAGAGCCGAATCGAGCCGTCTACTTCGACAACGAAGGCCATGTGATTCATTACACCGCCCAGTTTTCGGATGGTGGCAAAACCCTGACCTTCTTGAGCGACGCCGCGACGTCCTCACCGCGCTTCCGGCTCACGTATACGAAAGTGGATGACAGCACGGTGTCGATCAAGTTTGAAATCGCGCCACCCGGCAAGCCCGACGCCTTTGCGACTTACATTCAAGCGAGTGCGCATCGGAAAGGAGCTCACTGACGCGATGGACTCGGCGCGGCATGACGACGAGTATCGCTCGGTGGCGGAGTTCTACGACTACGTGGTGCCCTACCGCGAGCGACCGCAGCCCTTATGGATCGAAGTATCCGGGCGAGTCGCAGCGAGGTGTGATAGCTGATGGCCGACGTTCCCCGCCTCGTCGTCCTCTCCGTCGACGGCATGCGGCCGGATTTCTACCGGCGGCCGGAGGAGTTTGGCCTGAAGATTCCCAACCTGGGGCGGCTCGTGTCAGCGGGCGCGAGCGCGGACGCGGTCGAGAGCATCTATCCTTCGACCACGTATCCGGCGCATGCGACGCTCGTGACCGGCGTGCCGCCGCGTGTACACGGCGTCTACAGTCACCTCGCTTCACGTGATCCAACGGAAAAGGCGCGCGTGTGGCACTGGTTCGCGAATGCCCTCCAAGCCCCGGCGCTCTGGGACGCGGCGCGCGCCGCAGGACTCAAGACCGCGGCGATCAGTTGGCCGGTGAGCGCGAGCGCAGCCATCGATTACAACATTCCTGAAATCTGGGATCCTGCGGCGCCTGACCCGGAGCGCGACTTCGCGACCGCCGGGCGTCACTCCACGCCGGGTTTGTTCGAGGAACTGTCACCGGTGCTCCGGCCGTTTCTCGACGATACAAACAACACCACAACATCGGACCGATTACGCACCGAAGCCGCGCTTGAGCTATGGCGGCGCCACCGGCCGAATCTGCTGCTCATTCACTTCATTCACTACGACGCGCTCGCCCACCGCTACGGGCCGACCGCGCCCGAATCGCTCGCGGCGATTGAAGAAGTCGACGCCGAGATCGGCCGAATCGCCGAGGCCGTCGAAAGCGATGCCGTGACGCTCGTCGTGCTCTCGGACCACGGCTTTGTTCCCGTCGAACGGGACGTCGCGCCCCACGTCGTGATGCTGGAGGAAAAGCTTTTCGATCGCGGTGCGGACGGCCGCCCGGTGCGCAAGCGCTTGGGGACGATTCACGCCGGTGGGTCATTCGCTTTCTACGCGCTCGAGCCGCCCACGCGCGACGACCTGCACGCTCTTGAACGGGCTATTCAGAAGCTTTGTTATACCGAGGCCGTCGGGAAGATCGTGGATCAGCCAGCGCTCGAGGCCTTAGGCGCCGATCCCAAGGCCGTCCTCATGCTCGATGCGTCACCGGGCTTTTACTTCTCCGATCGCTTCGAAGGCGCGCTCGTCGAACCGGGGCGCGATCGAGGCGCGCATGGACATCTACCTGATACGCCGGGACTAGAGGCGTCGCTCATCGCGGTGGGTCCGGGGATCACCGGCGGCAAGAATGTGGGTCGCATCACGCTGACGCAGATTGCGGCGACGCTCGCGCGAATCCTCGACCTGGGCTGGGCGCGACGCCCAGGCGTGGAGCCGCTGGATCTCAAAGATTAAGTGATGTTTTTGCACGGCGTTCGCAGGTTGCGAACCGGCGATTTTTTGCGCGAGATTCCTCGCCGCGCTCGGAATGACGGGACGGTAGAGGTTTTCCATCAACCTGTTCGATGCGATAGAATAACGTCATGCGGGAGACCCCTTCACTTCCGCTTTCGCCAGTCGCGATCGCCGGCTACCTCCGGTCGCGTCGCCGCTGGCTCCGCTGGCGAGACTGGACCAATGGGCGCCGGTACCGGCTGGCCCAATTTCAGGCTGATCCCGAGGCGCGTCGCGGACCCTTGGTCGTGACCGCGCATTCCTTCCGTGACACTCAGACGGCGCGCCAGATCGCGCAGGCCATCGAGCAGGATTGGCCGCTGGTCCCCGCGCCGTGCCGTGAAGCCTACGACGAAATCCTCTTCCGCGCCCCCGACCTCGTGGTGGTTCAACTGCGGCGCAGGAACCTGTGCGGGTGTCTTGCGCACCGACACGTGTTCCTACGCGAAGCGCCGTTCTCGGAAACGCATGAAGCTTTCGCCGGCGCCACGGTCGGCGAAATGGACATCGCGTACCAGCACGTCCAGCGTTGGATCGCGCTTCCGCTAACCGACACGGCCTTCGACACCAAGTTCCTGGAGGGAAGCCGCCACGAGGAATTTCGCGCCCAGCAGTTCCGCCTGAAACTCCTCAGTATCGTGCTGCATGAGACCAACCATCTGGTCTTCCCCCAGGAAGCCGAGAACTCGGTGCGCGAGCGAAGTATGGCGTTTTACCGCGAGGCGCTCGCTCACTACGTTGCCGAAGCCTTCGCCTCGCTGTCACTGACCATCGACCGTTCGTTCTCGCGCTTCCCGTAAAGCTTTTTCGATCCCCACGATCGGGCCGATCCCGATTTTCGCTTTGTGCGGACGCGGCTTTGTGATGAAATAGCAGACGATGAGCGTTCGCCGACTGGTTTGGGTCGTGGCGGCAGTGGTCTTCGCTGGCCTTGCAACTGGCTGCCGACGCACGACGACGCGGCCTGTAACCACGCAGGTCGTCGTCCTGGGCTTTGACGGCGCCGACCCCAATCTGCTCGCGAAGTGGGCCAAAGAGGGCAAGCTGCCGAACCTGGCGCGACTCGCCCAGTCCGGCACCTTCGAGCCCCTGGGGACAACCAACCCGCCTGAGTCGCCGGTCTCCTGGGCATCGTTTGCGACCGGACTCAATCCCGGCGGGACGGGCATCTTTGACTTCCTGCGGCGCGATCCCAAGACTTATCTCCCGGAGCTCGCACTCGTGACGGTCCAAAAGCCCGAATTCCTGTTGGGTGAGATCCCCATCAAGGCGCCCAAGCTCACCAACGAGCGCGGCGGGGTGCCGTTCTACAAGGCTGTCGCCGATGCCGGCTACAAGACCACGGTGATCCGCATGCCGCTCGAGTTTCCTCCTACCAACCTGCCGGGTGGAAAGCTTTGGGCCGGACTCGGCGTCCCGGACCTGCGCGGCACCTGGGGGACTTTCTTCTACTTCGGCTCCGAACTCACGCCCTGGGACGTGGGGGACACGGAATTCGGCGGCAAGCTCGTGCGACTCGAGCTCAACGGCAACCAGGCCGCGAGCTCCATCGAAGGCCCCGCCGATCCCACCGCGAAGTCGCTGCACCGCATCTCGATCCCGGTACACTTCGCCGCCTCGCCGGATGGCAGCGCCGTCACGATCGACCTGGCTGGGACGTCGGAGACCGTAGCCGAAAGGCACTGGAGCCGGTGGTTCCGAGTGAAGTTCAGGATCACGCCCTTCCTCTCAGTGCGTGGCATCTGCCGCTTCTTCGTGCTGCAAGTCTCGCCCGACCTGCGGCTCTACATGTCGCCGCTGAATCTGGATCCTGAGGATTCCCCGCTCCCTATCTCGTCTCCCTCCGACTACACCGCCGAGATGGTGAAGCGGCACGGCGTCATCAAGACGCTGGGCTGGTGGCACGACACCTGGGCGCTCAACGAAGAGAAGATTGACGAGGGTGTTTTTCTCGACGACCTGTTCCAGACCATGCAGAAGACCTCCGAAATTACGCTCGACGAGCTCAAGAACGATCCTCCCAGCCTGCTCGTCTCCGTGTTCACCAGCACTGACAGCGTCTCGCACATGTTCTACCGCCTGATCGACCCCGAGCATCCGCGCTACGACCCCGAGCTTGCCCAGCAGTACGGTGACGCGATCCTACGCGTCTACGAGCGCATGGACCAAGTGGCGGGCGAGGTCGAGAACGCCATGAAACCCGGCGGAACGTTGCTGATCGTTTCTGACCACGGATTCCACACTTGGCGCAAGGGCTTTAACACCAATACATGGCTGGTCGAGAACGGCTATATGACGCTGAAGAATCCCGGCGCAGAGCAGAAGGCCATGAAGCTTGACCAACTCTTCGGGCAGGGCAGCTTCTTCCCCAACGTCGACTGGACGCGGACCCAGGCTTATGCGCTCGGGCTGGGCCAGATCTACTTGAACCTGCGCGGACGCGAGAAGTCAGGCATTCTGGATCCCGGCCCCGACACGGACCGGCTACTTGAGGAGATACGGCAGAAGCTGTTGGCGTTTCAGGATCCGGACACTCATCAACCCGTCATCGAACACGTCTACCTGGGCAAGGAGATTTTCCATGGCGCTTACATGTCTCGCGCGCCGGAAATCCAGATTGACTTTCGTGACGGCTACCGGACGTCGTGGCAGACGTCGCTCGGCGCCATCCCGGCCGGCATCGTCGTTGCCAACATGAAGAAATGGAGTGGCGACCATTGCGCTTCTGATCCGAGCGATACTCGGGGCATCTTCTTCTCGAACCGCCACGTCGCGACTCCCCACCCCAGCATCATGGACATTGCCCCTACCGTGCTCGAGCTAATGCACGTTCCAACCCCCGCCCCGCTCGACGGGCGTGCGCTGAGCTTTCAATCCGCGAGCTCGAGCCGCTGAAGTACGTGACTGTACGCCGCAGTCTCCCGCGAGGCAGAAGCACCGACGCTAACCGAAGAATATACGCTTTCCTGTATACACTATTCCGTATGTCAAGCCATTCCCGTTCCGAGAATTAGCAATGAGGTGCCGTAGTATCAATCGGATAGAGCGAACAGGCCAATTTGGCCTGATTTTTGCTTGACAACTCCGGAGCGCAGGGGGTAGCCTTCGGGCGTCTCGGCGCTAGTTTCGTCGCTTCCATCAGCAAAAGCTCTTTCGTTGTGCATAACCTCTTTGCCGGAGGAGGGTTCCCACGTTAAAGCTGAACGAGTATTGTCAGGCGGATGTGATCATCCGGGCGTTCTCGCGGCTTTGCCTCGCGACCTCACCGGCGCGGTATCTCATCGGAACTTTGGACGTGTTGCAAAAACCCAAAGGGGGTAGTCCATGTACAAGATTCTAATTAGAAGATTCGCGTCCTGCCTGCTCGCGCTGTCCTGCTTTGCACTGATGGGCGCAAGCACGCTCCTCGCCCAAGGCGGCGGCAGCATCACCGGCGTTGTAACGGATGCCACCGGCGCCGTCGTGCCGGATGCGACCGTGACTGTCACCAATCAGGCGACCGGAGTGAAGTCCACGACGAAGAGCACCTCCTCGGGCAACTACGTGCTCAACGCGATGCCCCCCGCGACATACACGGTTCAGGTGGAGGCGAAAGGTTTCCGGACGTCCGTCAACACGGACCTCATACTGAATACCGACCAGACGCTGCGCGTTGACGCCAAGCTCGAGGTCGGCCAGGAAACTCAGACGATAACCGTGGAATCGGCAGCTCCCCTGATCAACACCAGTGAAGGGCGGATGCAAAACCTGGTGTCTGGCGCCCAGGTTGCCAATATGCCGCTCAACGGGCGCAACATTTATGAGTTGATGCAATTGATTCCGGGCGCCGTGAACTCGACGCAGATCGACATGGAAGCCACAACTGGTGGCATCCAGACTAACGTCAACGGCAATCGCGCCAACTTCAACGGCTTCCTTTTTGACGGAGTGTCCAACAAGGGACTGAGCGGTGGATCGAACGCACAACCCGCCCCTGATTTCGTGCAGGAATTCGCCATCCAGACAAATAACTTTTCGGCGGAGTACTCGAGCAGCGCCGGCTCTATTACCGACGTCACGACCAAGTCGGGCACGAACGAGTTTCACGGTGATGCCTGGGAATTCTTCCGCAATGACAAGCTGAATGCCCGGAACTTTTTCGACGGCGATACGAAATCAGAATGGCGGCAGAACCAGTTCGGCGGCACGATTGGCGGGCCCATCAAGAAGGACAAGCTGTTCTTCTTTGCTGGTTACGAAGGCGAGCGCTTCCGCACCGCGCAGCCCGCGCAGTACTTCACAGAGAGCGCGGGGTGGCAGGGTGCGGTCCAGAGTGCCCTTCCTAATTCCGTCGCTGCCCTCCTCTACAAGAACTTCCCCGGCCCGACTGCAACCTCAGGGCAGACCGTCGACGACATTGTAAATGGCAACGTCACGAATCCGAACGGCGATTTCGGCGCGACGATCGGCGCACCCTATGGCGGTCTTACCGGCACGAACTTGAGCGACGCCTATCTCGCGTACATGGATCCTTGCTATCTCAATTCGACCTTCGGCATCGGATCACCGGCGGTAGGTTCGGTTCCGTGGGGCAATCCGCAGACACTGGCCAACAATTCGGCGAAACTGTTCGGAGTAACCGCAGCGGAAAATGCGCAGATCGCGGCGAATATTGCCGCCGGCTGCCCGGGCAGCGGCCTCGTGGCACCGGGTGTGCAACCGGGCGCCATCTCTCGCTCGGCGCTGATGGAAGGGTTCGTCAATGCCTCCATCGCCACGCGCACCCAGGGCGTGTTTTATAACGGCGACCAGTACACCGCCCGCGGTGATTATGAAGGCGACACGAACCGCGTCTCAGCGCGCTGGTACTTCCTCGTCGAGAAGGACCCAAACCCCTCGCCGATTACGGCAGGTGTCCGGGGCTTCAGCAACCCGCTAGCGACTTCGTTTCCCGGTGGAGTTATCAGCTTCGTTCACACCTTCTCGCCCACCCTCCTGAACGAATTTCGAGCCGGCTTCACCCGGAATACGCTTGCGGAGATTCCCTTAAAGTCGCAGTTCGGCGTTCCGAACATCGGCTTTGACACCGGCGAGCCTCAGTTCGGTTCCTACAACGGCTATCCGCAATTCTTCAACGAAGACGTGTTTGACTTTAAGGATCTGGTTTCCGTCGTCAAAGGCAAGCATTCGCTAAAGATTGGCGGCGAGTTCAAGCGCAATTACGAAAACAGCGAGTTCAACGTGGGGCGTCCCAGCTACTATTTCTTTGACCCTGTGTTCTTTGCCTCCGACTTGCCTTACATCCAGTCTGCCGGAGTCAACCCCGAATTGGCCACCGGAGCGCCTTCTCACATCGACACGAATATCCGGGCGTGGCGCAACTATGAAGCAGGGGCGTTTGTTCAGGACGACTGGAAAGTGACCAATAATTTCACACTGAATCTTGGACTGCGCTGGGATTTCTTCAGCCCGCACACCGAGAAATACAACAAGGCCACTCAGTTCGTTCTCGGGCCGGGTTCCGACCCGACGTCGCGCCTGGCCAGCGTCAACTGCGAGACGTTCCTCAATGGAAGTTGCCTCCTGCCGACGGGTGACGCCAACACGCCCAACGGTGGATTCACCAGCGCTGCGTCGCTCTTCCCCAGCCGCTGGACGAACTTCTCGCCTCGCTTCGGTTTCGCCTGGGATCCGTTCGGCAAGGGCAAGACCTCCCTGCGGGGCGGCGCAGCCCTTTCCTATGAGGCCAGCTTCTACAATGCCCTCTCGAACTCACGCTGGAACCTGCCTTACTATTCGTTCAACGAGGCTTCCCCGCTCCTGGGTATTCCTGGCCTCCCCACCTATGGACCTACGGACGCCAACGGGAATCCCACGGGCGCGCAGCCTACTTACAGTGGGGCACCCAGTAACGTCGGCCAGGGACCGGCGGGTCTGGGTTTCGCGGGCAACATCATGGGCTGGCTGCCCTCCAACCCGGACCTCGCGGCGTTGACCGGAATCCCCAACCAGAACTATAAGTTCCCTTATGTGGAGCAGTTCTTCCTGGGTGTCCAGCATCAGTTGACTTCCTCGACGGTACTCGAGGTGAACGGCGTCATGAACCTGGGCCGCCACCTCTTCTGGGCCGAGAATCCTAACCGGGTGGTCGGGGGCAAGGAGCGGCCGCCCAACAGCGTCCTCGATCCTTGCACTGGCCAGATGGTCACGAGCCCGCGAATCAACCCGTGCTTTGGGACGATGCGAACCTGGGAGACCAGTGTGAACTCGAGCTACGAGTCATTGCAGGTCTCCTTGAACCGCCGGTCCAGCCACGGCTTGACTTACACTACAGCCTATACCTGGGCGCACTCCATCGACCTGCGCTCCACTTGGCACGCTTTGAGCAGTGCGGGCAGCGCCACGGACCGCAACTCTTACGGTGAGGCCGGCTACTCCATGGATCCGAACAACCTGTTCCTCGAACGTGGTGATTCCCTCTTCGACATTCGTCACCGCATCGTAGGTTCCGTCCAGTGGGAGATGCCCTGGATGAAGTCCCAGCAGGGATTCGTAGGGAAAGTTCTGGGCGGCTGGCAGGCCAACTCTGTGATCAGCTTGCAAACCGGATTCCCGTACACTGTTGGCTGCCACTGTGATTACAACGGGGACGGAATCAAGAGCGATCGTCCCAACACCCCGAGTTTCGGCAACTACATGTACTTCACTCACCAGCAGTTCGAGAACGGGGCGCTGGCCGCTCTCGCGGGTGACTTCCCGAAACCCGCTCCCGGAACAGACGGAAACTTGGGCCGGAATACGTTCAGTGGACCAGGCTTTTTTGACACTGACTTCTCGCTCTTCAAGAAGATCCCGATGGGCGAGCGCTTCAGCATGCAATTCCGGGCGGAAATCTTCAACCTGTTCAACCATGCGAACCTGTATCCACCGGTTGCCAACCTGGCATCCTCTTCCTTCGGTCTGGTGCAACAGTCCTTCGATCCGCGTGAGATCCAGTTCGGCTTGAAGCTCATCTTCTAAGAGCGAGCGACACACTCAACAAGAAGGGGGACGGTACGCCGTCCCCTTTTTGTTGGTGACGGCGCCGGCTGGCTTGTAGCGGCGCTCTCTGAGCGCCGAAATGTTCGAGAGCGAGAACCGGCCGCCAGAGTCCGCCGCTACAGCACAGGCCCAACGGCCAGATTCGCCAGAGCAAGGCTATTGGAAGGATTTCCGGTACTGCTCGCACAGAGCGCGGTCCTGAGAGCAGAGGATGCCGAATTCACGCCGCGCGCGAGCCGAGTTACCTGTCTTCTGATACGCGAAGGCGAGGTTGAGCCGGGCCGCAGTATAGTCCGGCTTAAGGCTCAGGGCCTCTCGATACGACTGGATGGCACTTCGGGATTGGCCAGTGTCGGCATAGGCCGTTCCGAGATAGTTCAAGAGGACGGGAGTCCGCTCGCCAAGATCCAGGGCGCGGTGGAGCGGCTTCAGAGCTTCCTGGTAGTCCCGCATCTCGACTAGCACGACCCCCAACTCCTGCTGTGACGGCGCGTAGTCAGGCTTTTCCTCAATCGCCTTCTCGAAGTCGCGCCGCGCTTCATCGTTGCGTCCTTGGGCCTGGGCGACGACGCCGAGGCCGTGGTACGCCAGAAAGTTGTGCGGATTCTGACTCGCGGCGAGATCGAGCCATGCCCGCGCCTCGTCGAACTTGTGTTGTGCGAGATCCGCCCGCGCCAGGCCCATGACGGCCTGGTCAAACGCCGGGTTCAGCTTGAGGCAGGCGAGCAGTTCGCGCTCCGAATCCGCCCAACGATGCTCCTTGGCCGCGTTCTCTCCCTGCATGAACGGAATCAGGTAGAGCTTGGGCTCGGTCGGACGCAGCGCATCGAGCAGGGCGTCCGAACGCTCGAAGCGGCCTGCGGATGCGAGGTCCTCAGCGCGCAGGATCGACTTGAAGGTCTCGATCCGATCCTTGGGATCGGGCAAGTCCTGCTCGCTTCCCGTGCTCACTGGCGCCGAGTAGGCAAGGTAGCCGAGCGATTTCAGTTTCTCGACCGTTTCGGGCGGTAGCGATGCGGCGGAACTCGAAGCCGCGTCCGCGTTCGTATAGCGGCGCTCGATACCGAGCAATTGATCGCGCAGGGCGGCAGCCTCTGCGGTGCGTTCCGTGTACAGGTTGCGCTTCTCGGCGGGGTCTTGCGCCACATCGTAAAGCTCCCGGCGCGGGGCGTCGATATACTCGTAGCGCGCCGTCGAGAGCGCACGTAATCCGCTCCAGCCGAAGGAGTCATGCGGATAATAGGTTTCGGAATAAACCGCGCCCTCCCGCGCCTCACTTTGGCCCAGCACCAGCGAGGCAAGACTACGGCCCTGGAATTGGCGGCTGAGAGGATCGCGGAGGTGCACGAGGTCGAGTAGGGTGGGCGCCACGTCAATCGCGCCGACCGGGGTATGTACCGCGCGCGGCTGTGGCGTCGCGGCACCGCGGGGAGGCTTGATGATCAACGGCACACGCAGAGTCGAGCGATAGGCGAAGAACCCGTGCTCGTCCTCGCCATGCTCGCCCAGCGACTCGCCGTGGTCGCTCAGCAAAACGATGAGCGCCCGGTCGTAGAGTCCGGCCTTGCGCAGGTCATCAAACACCCGTCCGAGCTGGCTGTCCGCGTAGGCAACCTCGCCGTCGTAGAGGTGGCCGGCGTAGCGCGTGTGAAACGGTTCAGGTGGATCATAGGGACTGTGGGGATCGTAGAGGTGAAGCCACACGAAGAATGGCCCGGTGTCCGCGCCACGAGCTTCCTGGTGGTGAAACCAAGCCAGCAGATGGGCAACTGTTTCGTCGCCGCGCCGCCGGATGTTTCCCGGGTTCCGCGTTTCAAACTGCCGCGGATCGAACCGGTCGTCGTAGGTCCCGAACCCGCGCTTCAATCCCCAGGAAGAGTCGAGCACGAAGGCGCTTACAAAGGCGGCGGTCGCGTAGCCGTGACGCTCAAAAGCCTGAGCGATCAGGCCCACGTCAGGACGCAAAGGGCGAGCCGTGAAGTCGTGCACGCCGTTCCACATGGGATACGTGCCGCTCAGGATGACGATGTGCGAAGGCAGGGTGATAGGTACTTGCGCGAGGGCGTCGTCAAAGCGCACGCCTTGCGCGGCGAGCGAGTCCATTGCCGGCGTGCGGACGGTACGAGAGCCGTAACATCCCAATCGGTCGGCCCGCAACGTGTCGACGGTAATCAGCAGGACCGGCGTCGAAAGTTCGGGTGCGGCAGACCGCAATCCACCGGGCGTTAACAGGAGAACGGCCAGTGAGAGCGTGCCGCGGAGGGCGAACCAAACCAAGCGAGGGTTGTGGTTCGACGCAACGGATACGATCCTTTTCACCTAGGGCGTAATCTCCCCGCGCAGGCGCTGGGCGAGCTTTCGAATCTGCTTCAGGTCCCGGTCGAGATCCTTGGAGAGGACGTTCTTCGAGAGGTCGCCCACTTCGCCCTGAACTTTTTTCGCCAGTGCGGCAAGTTCCTGGGCGTCCCTTTGCGCCCGAGCCGCATTAACCCTCTTCCCCTGCGCTTTGGCCTCGCAAGACTCCTGCTGGAAGTCCTCGGGTTTTTTGGGCGGTTTCGGATGATATTCGACCGGCTCCCCCGGCATCGGCGGACCCGCGGGCGGCGCATCGGGGGGATGCGCTGCGCTGTCCTGGCCTAAGGCCAAGAAGACTGGATGGGCGCCCAGCAGGTTCCAGACAAGAACTAGGACGCCGAGGAGCAATGGGATCTGACTTGCCCTTTTCATGACGGCTCTCCTCGTGACCGATTTCCGCTCATTGTACCGCCATTTGGCGAGAACAGAAGTATAAAACGAGGAAGCAACGTTGCAGCCGCCTACCTGGATCGGGCGCGAGCGAACTCCTTCTCGGCGTCCGCGTCGCGTCCCTGGGCCTGGTAGGCGCGACCCAGGTTGTAGTGAGCCTTGGCCGAATCCGGCGCCAGCTCGACGGCGCGCTCGAGAGCATGAACAGCGTCGTCCGTGCGCTTCAAATAGAGGTCGACCTCTCCCAGCGCCTCGTACGCCTGAGCATAGTCAGGATTGATGTCGATGGCACGCTGGAACTCTCTCCGGGCGGAATCCGCGTCGTTCTTCTTCAGCTCCAAGGCGCCAAGATCGAAGGCGGCCGAGAAATTCGTCGGGTCGAGCTCGAGCGAGCGGTGGAAGGAACTGGATGCGCCGTCCAAGTCGCCCAGTTCGATCTGAGTCAGCCCCATGTAATACGTGGCGAGGGCGAACTTCGGATCGAGCGCCAGCGCCGCTCTAAAGCTCTCCAGGGCGCGTCGGAAGTCCTTCTCACGATAGTAATCGAGCGCCATGAGGTAGTGGATAGGCATCAATGTGGGCTCGGCCTTCTGCGCTTCGCGCAGCTTGCGCAGCGACTCCTCGTACTGGCCGTGCTGGCCGTCGCTCATGGCTTCAGCGAACAGCTCGTAGACCTGGATACGATCCTTGGGATCGGCGAGCGCCTTGCCGCTGGCCTCGACGAACGAGCCGGCTGAAACCGCGACATATCCCAGCGACCGGAGCCGGTCGAGCAGCGCCGGATCCGTCAGTTCCTTTTCGGCAGCGGGATTCCCCTGAGTGGGCGTATAGCGGCGGATGACGTCGTACAGCCGGTTATGCATCTCGTGCGCAAGCGACTGGCGCGTCGCATAGACGTTCTTGAGCTCGTGGGGATCGGTGCGCAGATCGTAGAGCTCGGGGCGCGTCGCGTCGATGTACTCCCAAGTGTTCCACTGGAGGCCTCGCAACTGACTCCACCCGAAGTGCAGCAGAGGCAAGTACGTTTCCGCGTACAAGACCGAGGGACCGGCCTCTCCCGACCGCCGCAATAACATACCGAGCAGGCTACGTCCCTGGACGCTCGCCGGAATGGGGACGCCCAGGTCCTGGAGGACGGTCGGCATGACGTCCACCAGCGACACCGGACTCGCGACGGCACGCGGCGAAGCGTCCGCCGTCGTAGCCGGAAGCTTGATCACGAGTGGTATGTGAAGCGTGGAGTTGTAGATGAAGAACCCGTGGTTTTTCTCGCCGTGCTCGCCGAGGCTTTCACCATGGTCGGCGGCAAACACGATCAAGGAATCATCAAAAAGCTTCTGCTGCTTGAGGAACGCGAGCAGGCGTCCGAGTTGCGCGTCGGCGAAGGCAATCTCACCGTCGTAAGGATGCGTGCGATAGCGGGTCGCATAAGGTTCGGGCAACGTGTAGGGGAAATGAGGATCGTAGAAGTGAACCCACAGAAAGAACGGCTGGCGCGGACCTTGCTTCAGCCAGGCCAGCGCATCATCCGCGACAACGTTGCCGCGGCGCTCGATGAGGTCGAGCGAGCTTTCGTCAAGCCGGCTGACGTCGAAGTGGTCGAAGTAGATGTCAAACCCCTGGTTGAGACCGAAGCGGGATGAGAGCACCGCCGCGCCGATGAACGCCGCGGTCGTGTATCCGCGAGCGTGCAGAACTTTGGCCAGGGTTGTGGCGTCGGGCGACAACTTGTTGCCGCCGAAATCGTGCATCCCGGTTGCCATGGGAAAGCTGCCCGTGAAGAGCGCCGTATGGGCGGGCAGAGTGATGGGTACCGGAGTGTAGGCCTGGGAGAAGCGAACTCCGGCGCGCGCCAGTGCGTCGATCTTAGGCGTCTCGACGTGAGTGTAGCCGTAGCAACCGATGTGATCGGCGCGAGTTGTGTCAAAGGTGATGACAACGACGTTCGGCTTCGGCGCCGCGGCCATAGGCGAAACGCCGGGCGCTCCCGACGCGCTGCCAGCATGCGTGGAAATCAGCGCGCCGTAGCAGCAAGCAGCTACGAGCACGATGCGGTGCCATGGGACGAACCCGAAGCTATGGCCGCCGCCGGCTAACTTAGTCATACTTTTCGAAGCTGAGCGCCGACTCGTCGTAGCCCATTGCCAGGAACTGCTGGCACACATCATTGACCATCTTCTTCAGCCCGCAGACGTAGGCGTGGACTCCCTGCTTGCCGGCAAGATAGCGCGTGATCTGCTTCTGCACGTAGCCAGTGTGTCCGGTCCAGCTGGGATCGGGACGGCTCAAGGTAGGAATGAAGTGGAAACCGGGATTCTCGCGCGCAATGCGCTGGAACTCCTCGCGGTACAGGATATCGGCCTCTTTGCGCACTCCGAACAGCAGCCACACCTCCGCGGGATTGGGCGCTTGGTAGACGTACTGGAGCATGGCCCGGATCGGCGCGATGCCGGTTCCCGTGGCGATGAAGGCCGAGACCGGATCGAGCGGCTCGCGAAGCGTAAACGCCCCGAATGGACCTCGGAATTGGATCTTGTCGCCGGGTTCGAGATGAAAGAGCCAGGGCGAGACGAGGCCGTGCGGAATAATGTTCAGGCACAGGTCAAAGCGGTTGTCGCGGTGCGGCGAGGAAGCGACGGAATAGGACCGAATGCAGCGCTTGCCGTCGATCTCAACGTCCATGGAGATGAACTGACCGGGCTGATACTCGAACTGGGACCCGTTGCGCGTTTCGAACTCGAAGTGTTTGGTCCGATCGTTGGTGTACCAGACGTTACGAAGATAAGCTGTATGAGAAGAACTCTCCACCACCCTACCCCGCGTTACACAGAGCGAATTTCAGGCTCGAAGCGAACCTTTTATTGTACCGCGAAACCGGAAAACTCGAACCGCAAATCGCCGTCCCGTAACGATTCCAGTCCACCGTAGCGCCGGCCTTCAGGCCGGCACGCGTTTGGCGAAATAAGCCGTGGTGCCGACCTGAAAGGTCGGCACTACGAAACTACGAAACCAAAATGAGTCCACTCACGGCGACCAATTGCGGGCCACTCTCCACGGAAGTACAATGGAACTGCGATGCTCGAACTGGTGCAAATCGGCTCACCCGCGCGTCCGCAGCCGCGGCCCGAGTGGCTCAAGGTCAGGCTGCCCGGCGGCAAGAATTACCACGAGCTCAAGCAGACCATGCGCGGGCTGGGACTCCACACGGTTTGCGAGAGCGCGCGCTGTCCGAACATCGGCGAGTGCTGGCAGCACCGGACCGCGACGTTCATGATCCTGGGTGATCTCTGCACCCGGCGCTGCGCCTTCTGTGCCGTTCCCAAGGGCCGACCGGCGCCCGTCGACTGGGATGAACCCGAGCGCGTGGCCGAAGCTGCGGCAGGCATGGGCCTGAAATACATTGTGATCACTTCCGTCGATCGCGACGACCTCGAAGACGGCGGAGCTACAGCCTTCGCGCTCACCCTCGCCGCCTTGCGACGCCGCATTCCCGGTTGCAAGGTCGAAGTGCTGATTCCCGACTTTCGCGGCTCGGACGACGCGCTCCGTATCGTGCTCGCAGCGCGGCCGGACGTCTTGAATCACAACACCGAGACCGTGCCGCGACTCTACAGTGTTGCCCGGCGCGGCGCGCGCTACATCCGGAGCCTGCGCCTGCTCGCCCGCGCGCGCGAGATCGACCCCTCGATTCCGACCAAGTCCGGACTCATGGTGGGGCTGGGCGAAACGTTAGGCGAGTTGCACGACGTACTCCGCGACCTCAGCCGCGTGGGAATCGACATCGCCACCATCGGACAGTACTTGAGACCCACCCGCGACCACCTTCCCGTGGCCCGCTTTTACACACCAGACGAGTTCCTGACCCTCAAGCACGAAGGCGAGCGCCTGGGTATCCGCCACGTCGAGTCGGGACCGCTCGTGCGCAGCTCCTATCACGCGCACGAGCAGAGCCGAACAGTGGTTGCCTGACTTGAGCCGACGCCAAGCCTCTTGTACTTCGTTAGTCCAGCTTCTCGTTAGGATGAAGACGCGACAGCGCGCGCCTTGCTTCTGCGTGTATGGCCTTCTCAACCTCGGAGTTCATCCCCGCGGTGGATGTAAAGGCGCGGCGGTAGAGCGCTTCGCCTTGCGCCTGGTGGCCCAGCCGTATCTCCAGGCTTCCCTCGACCAAAATCCACAGCATGTTCTTTGGGTAGTTGTGCGCCAGTTCGTGGAACAGTTCCAGTGACTTTGCGTACTGCCTTTCGTTGGGACGTGAAAAGTCCTTGGCGAGATAGAACGTTGCCTCGTCGCGCACCAGTTCGCCGTGCTCCGATGCGCGCTGAAGCTGCTCGAGCCCCGTCTCGCGGTCGCCGCCCGGCAACGCGATCAGGAATTTCAGCAGCTTGACGATGGTGGGCAGCGTGTCGACGAAGTAGTTGTAGATCCCGAGTCCCAGATAGGCGTCGTTGAGGTTCGGGTCCTGGCCGACAGCTTTGAGCAGCAAGGCGCGCATCCTCTTGCCGGCGCGAGCCGTGGGCAGGTCGCTGTCACGCAGACCGTACAATCGGCCTCGCAATCCGTACGCCATCCCTTCGTACAACAGATTGCGCGCCTCGTCCTGATGCGCGTCCACACGCCGCGCGGCGTTGCGGATTGCCACGTTGACGAGATCTTCGAGATGTGCATCGTAAGGTGAAGTGCTGGAGCGCGTGACGTCGAACACGTCCGGGTCAACCAGGTTGCCGGTCGTGAGGTAAATCTTCCACCACGTCGCGTCGGCCTCGAACAGATAACCGAGCGGCGATTGCGGGTCCGCCCGCTGGACCTGGTGGAACGACTCGTTGGCCGCGTCCGGGTCGCCGTTCATGAGCAGCGCGATCCCCTCGCGAGCCATCTCGCGGTCTTCCTTGTCCTGACCGTCGATCGAGGCTCCCTGCTGGAACGCCGGGTGGCCGCTCGGTGCCGGCCTCGCGGGGCGGGCTTGCGCGGCCGACTCGGCGACGGCGACGAGCGCCGCTAGAAAGAGCATCTTGTAGGGTCGTGACGGGTGCGTCATAGCAGGCAGAACTGGGTGTCGTTGCTCGTCAGATCGCCGAACACCTGACGACGACGTCAGGAAGGCCGGCGCTCGCAAGCTCGGAACCATCAGGATAACCGGCGTCTGCGCCAAATAGCAAACACTCGCCAAAAACCACAGTGCGGCGGTGCTGCAGAATACTTTGGTAGTCCGACGAGCCTATTTACCGAGCGCCGTACACGCTCGGTCTATCACATCACAGGGAAAGGGTTTCTTGTTTTGCGGCGCGCGCATCATGTATGATTAGAGTCAGGCGGATCGGAGTTTGATTTTCTCGATCGGGGGCACGAACCATGGCCGAGGTTAAGGCTGGACTTCAGGATGTCGTCATCGCGACGTCCCAAATCTGCTCGATTGACGGGCAGCGCGGGAAGCTGACCTACTGGGGATACGACATTCATGACCTGGCGGCGCATTCCACGTTTGAAGAAGTGGTCTACCTCCTCTGGCACGGCCGGCTGCCCAAGCAATCAGAGCTTGATACTCTGCGCGAACAGCTTGCCGAGAACTGTCCCATCTCGCCCGAGATCATTGACCTGCTGAAGCGCCTCCCACCTCCGCAACACCCGATGGAGACGCTGCGCACCGCCGTCTCGGCGCTTTCGCTCTACGATCCCGAGGCCGAGGACATGTCGGAGGAAGCGAATCGCCACAAGGTGCTGCGTCTGACGGCGCAGATGGCGACGCTGGTTGCCGCGTTCGGGCGCATCCGTGACGGCAAGGATCCCATCGCGCCTGACCCGAAGCTGAGCCATGCCGCCAATTTCCTCTACATGCTGAAGGGGGAGCGCCCTCACGCGGACGACGCTCACTGGTTTGATGTCGCGCTTATCCTGCACGCCGACCACAGCTTCAACGCTTCGACCTTTGCCGCGCGCGTCACCGCCTCCACGCTTTCCGACATGCACTCGGCCATCACCAGCGCCATCGGCACGCTCAAAGGGCCACTGCACGGCGGCGCCAACGAGCAGGTGATGAAGATGCTGCTCGAGATCCAGACCGGCGACAAGGCGGAGGCTTACGTCCGCAATCTGCTGGCGCAAAAGAAGAAGATCATGGGCTTCGGACATCGCGTGTACCACACGGAGGACCCGCGCGCCACCGTGTTGCGCAAGATGTCCGCAGAGCTGGGGCGCCGCACCGGCCAGCCGAAGTGGTTCGAGATGTCGAAGAAGATCGAAGACCTCATGATCCGCGAGAAGAAGATCAACGCCAACGTCGACTTCTACTCAGCGTCCGCGTACTATGTCCTCGGGATTCCCGTTGACCTCTATCCGCTCGTCTTCGCCGCCAGCCGCATCGCCGGTTGGACGGCGCACGTGCTCGAGCAATACGCCAACAACAAGCTGATTCGTCCGCTCGCCGATTACGCGGGACCCACCGACCAGAAATACGTTGCCATCGAACGGCGCTAGTCTGACGCTGCCGCGTCCTGTGCCTTTCCTCCTCCTCCGACCTGCGGTCTGGCGAGCTGCGATCTCAACAACAATATGGAGGCGAAGGAAACGAGGGCGAGAAGGGCTCCTGTCCCCATCGCGAGCCTCGCGCTTTTCGCTCCTCCGCGGAGCACCATGATCGTCGCCGGATCTTCAGGATCGTAGCGAATCGTAAACTTCCGGCCCGGCGCGGTAAACGTCGCCAGGTCGCTGGATGGGTCAGCGCCTGGAGTGGACGGCGCGACCGCCGGCAGTCGAGCTTCGGAGGTATAGTCTCTGCCGTTAACCGTGTACCGGAGCTCGATCTCGAGCGTGTAGCGCTCCCACAACGTCGAGTAACGGCCCGGCGGAGATATTCTCCTCACCAGCTTTGAGTCGATCACCTCCGCCTGCGTCGTTGGCCAGCTGACGCTGGCCTTGACGCGTCTCCAATCCCGAAACCCGCTCGCGAGAAGCACGATAGCAGCCACGAAGACGAGGACGCACAGCACGATTCCGCCTACGATGACGAAGCGATGTCTGGTGATCCGCCCGGTTCCCTCTGAGTCCATCACTCACCTGACCTCGTGATGAGCTTCCAAGACTTCGAGGAGTCTATCAGACGAAATCGCAGCGACCAAGCTTACGGCGGCGCGTCTTCTCGTTGCCGGGCAAGACCGCTCACCGGTTGACGGTCGATGGCCAACTGCCAGCGGGCAACTGATTGTGGTATATTCGCGGGGGTTTGCCGCCCAGAGAACAAGTGATGACGCTTGTCGAGCAGATCGACCGGGACATCATCGCCGCCATGAAGGCGAAAGCCGAGCTGAAGCTGAGCACGCTGCGCATGATGAAGACCGCGCTCAAGCTCAAACAGGTGGAATCCGGCAAGCCCTTGAGCGATACGGAAGCGGTGGCCGTCCTGCGTACGCTGGTGAATCAGCGGCACGATTCCGCGGAACAGTTTCGCAAAGGCGGTCGGGCTGAGCTCGCCGACAAGGAAGAAGCCGAAATCAAGATCGTGGAAAGTTACATGCCAGCCGCGGCGACGGACGAAGAGATCGACGCGGCGGTCACCGCCGCCCTCGCTGAAACCGCCGCCTCGACAGCCAAGGATATCGGCAAGGTCATGAAAGCAGCGATGGCGAAGCTCGCGGGCAAGAACGCTGACGGCAAGCGGGTCAACGAGAGCGTACGCGCCAAGCTCGGCGGATAAACTGGCATCACGAAGACGTTGAACGGGGGAGAAAACGATGGCCGGCTCGGCGCCTGTAGAGACTCCGGTCACGGAATTCCGGCCTTATGTGCCGGCAGGGACGGTCATCCCCGAGTTCACGCCGCGCGCCGTGCTGGTCGGAGCGCTGCTCGGGATCGTTTTCGGCGCGGTCTCGGTATACCTCGCGTTGCGCGCCGGACTCACGGTCAGCGCGTCGATCCCCATCGCCGTTATCTCCATCAGCATCTTCAAGTGGCTGGGCAAGTCCACCATCCTCGAGAACAACATCGTGCAGACGGTGGGCTCGGCAGGCGAGTCGATCGCCGCCGGAACGGTGTTCACGCTGCCCGCGCTCATCTTCCTCGGCTTCCAGCTTCAATACTCGCGCATCTTTCTGCTGGCGCTCGCCGGCGGACTGCTTGGCGTCCTGTTTGTGATTCCCATCCGCATGGCGCTGGTGGTGAAGGAGCACGGCACGCTCGTTTACCCCGAGGGCAAGGCCTGCGCCGACGTCCTGGTGACCGGCGAGCGCGGCGGCATCCAGGCCGGGAAGGTGTTCGGCGGCGCGGGCATCGGCATGCTCTACAAGTTCCTGATGGGCGAGCGTGGCGGGCTTTCGCTCTGGAAAGCTCAGCCCGAGTGGCACCCCGCCTGGTATCCGGGGGCGACGCTCGCAGGCGAGATCACCCCCGAGTACCTCGGCGTCGGCTACATCATCGGAACGCGCGTCGCGGGCCTGATGTTTGCCGGCGGCGTCGTCTCGTGGCTGGTGCTGATTCCCGTCTTCAAGTTCTTCGGCGCCCACGTTCAGGACGTCATCTATCCCGGGACGATCCGCATCGCCGACATGTCGCCTGCGCAGGTCTGGGGAAGCTACATCCGCTACATCGGCGCGGGCGCGGTCACCATGGCCGGTCTGATCACCCTCGGCCGCACCATCCCCACCATCGTCAGCGCGTTCAGTTCGGCTTTCCGGCAACTACGCCAAAGCCGGCTGGGCGCCGCACTCACCACCGAGCGAACGGCGCGCGACCTGCCGCTGACCTTCGTGGCCGGTGGTACCCTGGTGATGGTCATCGGCATCTGGATTCTGCTCGGGCTGCGCATCAATCCCGGCGCGCACGGTAACTTCATCTCGTCGATCCTCATCGTCCTCTTCGGCTTCTTCTTTGCTACGGTCTCGGCGCGGATCGTTGGACTGCTCGGCAACTCGTCGAATCCCATCTCCGGCATGACCATCGCCACGCTCGTCGCCGTCTGCCTGATCTTCGTACTCATCGGCTGGACGGGCAGCATCTACGCCGCGGTCGCCTTGAGCATCGGCGCCGTGGTGTGCATCAGCGCGGCGAGCGGCGGCGCGACCACTCAGGACTTGAAGACCGGGTTCCTAGTCGGCGCTACGCCCCGGTATCAGGAAATCGGGCTGGCCATTGGCGTCCTCACTTCGGTGCTGGTGATCGGCGGGACACTCAACTGGTTGAATTCCAGCGCGACGCGCGTCAATCCTCTGAAGATCGCGAACGTCCAAGTGACGAGCGAGATGAAACCGCAAGGGCCACTGAACTACAACGGACACGAGTATGAGGTGTTGAGCGTGCTGGGCTCGCGCACCGTGCCCGATGGCCGCTACTATTACGACGCGAGCGCCCACCAGATCGACTATCAGGAAGTGCCGGGCATCGGCTCAGCGGACTACCCGGCGCCGCAAGCCACGCTGATGAGCGTGGTCATCAACGGCATCCTCACCCGCAAGCTTCCGTGGACCCTGTTGCTGTTTGGCGCCTTCATCGTGGTGGCGCTCGAGCTGTGCGGCGTACGCTCGCTCGCCTTCGCGGTGGGCTCGTATCTGCCGATCTCGACCACGGCGACGATCTTTGCCGGCGGCATGGTGAAGTGGCTGGCCCAGAAGGCGAGCCACGCGAAGGAAGAAGAGTCCGAGGCGGGCAGCGGCGCGCTCTTCAGCTCGGGCCTGATTGCCGGCGGATCGCTGGGCGGCCTGGCGCTCGCCGCCGTGGTGGGATTCAAGAAGGAAGACATCGTCGCGGTCGGGCTGCGCTGGTTCCCGCGCTTCGCCAACAGCGACCTCGCGGCGCTCGTCATTTTCGTGGGACTCGCGGTGTTGCTTTTTTTCATGGCTAAGTCTCAAAGCAAACCCGTCGACAGCAACTGAAACCTCTCTCCCCTTTTTTGCCGACCTGTCACTTGTCACTCGCCACTTGTCACTGCACTTATGGTACGCTTTTACAATGCCCTACTACCGCCAGACGATTTCGTTCGGGCCGCCACTGACGCGGATGGTGAAGTATCTCATCATCGTCACGTCCGCAACTTTCCTGCTGACTTACCTCCCGGCGCAGATCCTCGGCTGGGCGTCGCCTTTCGGCTGGTTTGGACTTCGGCCTTACGACGTGACGCACAATTTCTTTATCTGGCAGCTCGTGACGTACCTTTTTCTGCATGCGGGCTTCTTCCACGTCATCTTCAATTTGTTTGTGCTGTGGATGTTTGGCGCTGACCTCGAAAACCTGTGGGGCGGCAGGCAGTTCCTCTTCTTCTATTTTCTCACCGGCATCGGCGCCGGGATCTGCAACGTCCTCGTAGAACCCTCGAGCACCGCGACCACGATCGGCTGTTCGGGCGCCGTCTATGGCCTGATTCTGGCCTACGGGATGCTGTTCCCGGACAGGCCGATTCTGTTTGCGCTATTCATTCCCATGAAGGCGAAATGGTTCGCGGCGCTCATGGGATTGATCGAGTTCGCCAGCTCCTTCGGCACGCCCGGTTCAGGCATCAGTCACGTGGCGCACCTCGGCGGGATGCTCTTTGCGTTCCTCTACCTGCGCGGCCGGGGAGTGCCGACCAACCTGCGGTTGCAGTATCAGCAATGGCGTAACGCGCGGCTGCGGCGGAAGTTCGACGTCTACCTGCGGAAGCAGGACGACAAAGACGACCGCGGGCGTTGGATTAACTGAGAAAGCGAGCGAACCAAGCTCGCGGCGCGGAGGTGACACATGCCATCAGCGAGTCAAGAGATCCTGGCGGTCGAACGAGCCATGGTCCGCGATTTCAACGCCGGCAGGATTAGCCAGCTACTCCGGCACTTTCACCCGCGCGTGGTCGGATTCTCCTCGACGCGGCAGGAGCGCATCAGCGGACGAGCGGCGATGAAGAAGACGTTCGATTATTACCGCCAAGCATCGAGCCGCATCAAGTACCAAGTCTCGAAGCCTCAGGTTCAGCTTTTCGGTGACACAGCGATTGCGACTTTCTACTGGACGGTCGAGTTCGGCACGGGCCGTCCACGCGACGTCATCCGCGGACGCGGGAGTCACGTGCTGGCGCGCGAGCGCGGCAAGTGGGCCATCGTGCACGAACACTTCTCGATCGTCCATTGACCACGGGCCGCTTAGAAGCATTGGCGCCGTGGCTCCCCTCACCCGGCGGTCGCGCGCCACCCTCTCCCCCAAAGGTGCGAGGGTAGTGGATTCCGAACTTATTCCCGGCCCTCGCGCCAGGGCGGCACGCCTCTGCTAGTTTTTGAAAAGTCATGTTGCGAAACAGCTCGCCTGCACTCGCAGGAGGCTCTAAGGCCCCGACAGGGGCGGGGTTGACCACCTTGTGTACGACTGTACGACCCCTCCGGGGTCGGGACAATCGGGGGTCGTCAGTTTCTTTCAGAGCGAGATTCCTCGCTTTGCTCGGAATGACACGATTCCAGAACGTTTCAGCAATCTGCTGAAGATCCGACTGCCTTTCTGGAATCACTCCAGCAGGTTTAACGTCGCTTGACACTCGTGGCGGCGCGGTGATAGTTTTGCTCTCGATTGATTGCTCTTTGAAAATCTGGTTCCTGCGGTGACCCCGATTCGACGTCGGGGTGAAAAGGAAAGGCCGTGCAAATCGGCTGCGGTCCCGCCACTGTGAATCGGCGAGCCGATCCTCTGTGACCCTCAAGGGCCAGCCACTGTTCCGCTACATCGGGATGGGAAGGCTGAGGATGCGGCGACGACCCGAAAGCCAGGAAGCCTGCCCGGGAACTAAGGTCCAACTCTTCGACGGAGAGAGTTCCGGGAGTGCGCGAGCCTTCCACATCCGCTTCGAGGATGGGAAGGCTTTTCTATTTTGCCCGCCTCATTCCTCCGGACTCCTTCCGCCGGCAACAGCCTGCCGCGAGAGCGGGGAGGAGTCCAACATGTCCACAGAGGAAGCCGCACGTCAGTCTACGGAAAACCCACGCAGAGTGTCATTCCGAGGAGCCGAAGGTGACAAGGAATCTCGCAGTGTCCTCAGTGTCAGGGCAAGATTCCTCGCGCAGTTTACCCTGAGCTCCTTCGCTGCACTCAGGACCGTTCGCAGCGAAAGAGCGAACGGGCTCCGAATGACATGCGCCGATGACCTATGCCCAGTACGCAGCTGTGAAACACGGCGAACATTGGCTCTCCTTGTGGCACTGCTCTGCATTGTGGTCGGCGCGCCGGCTGCCCGTGCAGCGACCATACAGGGAACCGTCGTTGATCCCGACGGCCGCGCCGTCCCCGAGGCGCGAGTCAGCTTACTCGCGCCGCTGACCGCGCTCGAAGAGCGCCAGACCGACGCTCAAGGCCACTACCAATTCACTGGCTTGTCCTCCGGCGTCTATAAGCTGGTCGCCAACGCGCCAGGATTCTCGACCACGTCCTCGGACGTCCGAGTGGACGGCGCCGGAATCCGGACTGTCGACCTGCGGCTCGCGCTCAGCGCCATGGACCAGCAGGTGGTGGTCTCCGCCTCACTCGAGGGAACGCTCGCACCCCAGATCGGCTCCTCGGTCAGCGTCGTGACCCAACCGGAAATGGAGGATCGCGGCGCCCAGAGCGTGCTGGACGTGTTGCGCGGGATTCCCGGCGTGGAGGTGAATGAGACCGGGCGGCGCGGCGGCGCAACCGGCGTCTTCATTCGCGGCGGCAACTCGAATTACAACCTGGTGATGATCGACGGAATCCAGGTCAACCAGTTTGGCGGGGATTTTGACTTCGCGCCGCTTGCGGTCGACGGCGTGGACCGCGTGGAAGTGACGCGCGGTCCCCAGAGCGCGCTCTACGGCTCGAACGCCGTCACCGGGGTCATCAACATCGTCAGCCAGCGCGGCGAAGGTCCCCCGCATTTCAATCTTCTCGAAGAGGGCGGCAGCTTCACCACGCGAAGATTTGCGACGGGGGGCAGCGGCCTCACGCGCGGCTTCGGCTGGGCCTACGACCTCTCGCGGCTCGACTCGGGTGGCGTGGTCCCGAACGACCGCTACCGCAACCAGTCCGCCTTCGTGACCCTCGAGTATCCCAAGACGCCGCGCCGCCAACTTACTTTCCACTTTTTCGGCGACGCCAACGATGCGGGCGCGCCCGGCGCGTTCGGGTCTGACCCCGACCACCTGTTCACCGGGATCGATACCTTTTCCCGCGACAAGCAGAACCTGTTCGGATACCAGGCGAGTTACGCGGAGCAGTTCACGCCGCGCTTCCGCCAGGTAGTAACCGCGGACGTCGCGACCAACGACTACTATTTCCGCTCGCCCTTCGGCGACTCCTACTCGAACAACCTGCGCGCGGTGTTGAATACGCGCAGCGAAGTCACCCTTTCGAAGCACGACGTTCTGGTAGGCGGATTCGAGTACAACCGCGAGCAGTTCAAGAACACGTTCGTCACCGATGCGAACAACACGCCCTTCGTGCTGCCGCGGACGAGCCTCGCCTACTTTGCTGAGAACCGCTGGAATCCCACGCGGCGCCTGTTTGTGATCGCCGGACTGCGGGTGGATGATCTACGCACCGGCGCGCTGCTCGCCGATGCCGTGGCCGGTCGTCCGTTCCTGCCCGCGGGTTCTCTAGTGAAGGTAGACCCGCGTCTTGCCGTCGCGTACATGGCGCGCGAAGGCGCGTCAGGGAAGTGGCTGGGAGCGACGCGCTTGCACGGCAGCTTCGGCACCGGCATCCGCGAGCCGAATGGCTTCGAGCTGGCGTTTAACAATAACAATCCGCTGCTGAAACCCGAGAGAAGCGTCAGCGGCGACACCGGCGTCGAGCAGAGGTTCTTCGCCGACCGCGCCGTTTTGGATGTGACGTACTTCTACAACCGCTTCGAGGACCAGATCGTCGTCCTGGGCGGGTCGCTCGCGAATCTCAGCACCTTCACCTCGGCGAACCTTGGGAATTCGCGCGCTCAGGGTGCCGAGACTTCGCTTCGGCTGCGGCCGGCGCGCTCCCTCGAGGTCACGGCCGAGTACACCCGGCTCGACACGTCGATCCTGGCGGTCGAAGGCACGAGCCTCGCCCTTGCTCCGTTTCACGTCGGGCAGCCGCTGATCCGGCGTCCCAAGAATTCCGCGTTCTACGACGTCACTTGGCGGCACGGGCGGCTGATGCTCAATACTGACGCGGTCATTCGCGGCTCCGTCCTCGACCTCGAGCCAAACGACGGCACATTCGCCTGCCAACTCGGCCTGCCGTGCCTGTTCACCAACTCAGGCTACGTCCGCGCCGACGCGGGCTTCGCTTACCGCCTACCCCACGGCGTTGAACTCTACGGCCGGCTTAACAATTTCCTCAATCAGAAGTACGAGGAGTCCTTCGGCTTCCCGGCGCTTCACCTGAACTTTCTTGCCGGAGCGAGGTTCAACTTCCCGGCAGAGTAGTGGGGGCGCGCGCGAGTGGAAACCAAAGCGCGCCGTAGCGAAGAGCGCAAACAACAGTTTGGATAAAGGGGAAACGGAAACGCCCGGCCTTTGGGGGGGCCGAGCCTCGGCAGGGATTACAGCGTTATCAGATAATCAGAAGCGCTTAGATCGCCGAAGCGCACCTGATTCACACGCTCGCCAACGATATCCGCAAAGTGTTGCAGGATCTCGGTCAGCTTCAGGATGGCGGGTTTTTCCGCCAGCTTGAGCAGGCGGGCCGTGAAAAGCGCGAAGAAGATGGCCCGGAAGTAGAGCATCAGCAAGCGTTCTTCGCGCGTGTACGTGTGTTTGGCATTGGCGGCATTCTTGAGCAGATAGGTGAGCGCCAAGTAGTCGCACTTGAGAGTCATGCAGACCCAGGGATAATCCACTGGGGCGCGAAACTCCTCCAGCGCCTTGCGCACGAAGGGGAACTCCAGCCGGTTGGCGTCCGCAATGGTCAGGTAATAGGCCTGATCGAACTTGTGCGCCAGTATCTTTTGACACGTGGCCTGGAGGTAGAACAGGAAAAGCGCGGCCGAAACAATCAAGATTACCGAAGCTGCAAACATAACAAGACTCTTCTGCTCCTCAAGCTGCCTGTTCGACTGTCCCAGGCTCCTCCCTGACAGGACGCAGTGCGGTACGCGGAACCCGCCTCACGGCGTACAGCCAAGTCAATAGCATCCCTAAAGTGCAAAGTGGGTCGATATGGGCAGCCAAACTCTTCGCGTACTCCTGACCGCCCGTGAGCACAACCACGGCCATGCCTGCGGCGGGTCCCGCAAACTGCAAACCCAGTCCGCAGACTAACAAGGGCAGCCGGCCTTCCTCCACCTCGACATACTGCATCATGATGAAAAGCAGCGTGTTCAGCACCAGACAGGCGAAGTACATGTATTGCTCGAATTGGGCGACAAAATCCATGTTCATCTTCGACAACCGGCCTTGCCAGATGGGAACCACAGAAAGTGCCACGGTAAGCAGGAAAACCAGCGGCAGAGCAAGCCTCAAGACGTGCCACAACCTCTCTTCATTCGCACAGGCGGATCGAAAGAAGGAGCACACCAGCAGGAAAGCCGCCAGTTGCAGGGCAACGTTCGTAATCCAGTAGGTATACCAGTATTCAGTGGAGTGAAAACCAAAGCGGTAGAGTACGAGGGGTCGCCCGACCGTGTCGAGCGCGACCAGCGAGAGCAGATAAAGCGACACGCCGGGCAGACGTCTCCACAGGCCACGATACACTACCGCGGCCACGAGAACTACCTCGAGCAGGTAGTCCCCGTACTGAAGAACATCGCCTACTACAGCGTTGATCATGAACGACCCGCGATCACTTCACTCGAAGCTCAGGCGCGCCGCTCACAAGATGCTATCGAGCCGTCGTGCCAGATGCTTCGAGCTTTCCAGTCGGCATCGGCGATCCACCGATCGAAATCGAAGGCGCCAGCTTTCCGGTGGGCATGGGCGATCCACCAATCGAAACGGACGGCGCAAGCTTTCCAGTCGGCATCGGTGATCCACCAATCGCCACTATGCTGCTTTGACTTTCTGATCCTCCCACTGATGCAAAACTCTTGTGAAGCGTCGAACTGGCCAATACAACCGCAAGAGCCAGCAAAAGGGCCGCGGTATACTTGTTCATCAGACTCACCCTCCAGGTTGAGATTAGGGCTTTTGAGCAAAGCCTCTGGAGTACGAGCCCGACGGTTTGTTAGCCGGATGGTTATATAATAAATTAGTAACCCGGCACGCTAGGATTCTCTCATATTGGCTAAACTTGTCAAGAAAAATGTTTTCAAGAAGTAAGCGATTACCAAGCTAACGATGCCGATTAGGGAAATTCGACTTCGAGCTCAGCCGCCTCTCCGCATCTTCCATATAATAAAGCACTTAGCTTGGCTAGAGATTTCACCAGCAAGAATCCCTCGGCGCCCGCTAACCCGAGTTTGATCGCCCGTCAGTGGTACGCACACAGGACCTCTGCCTCGCAAAACATCGCCAAAGGGCGATTCAACGCGCAAACTCGGCTTTGTCGCCGTTGACCCCGCACGACGTGAATGGCATCATAAGCAATAGACAAATTGAATTTGAAGCGCGGGGAAGTCTGAGGATAAGCGTGATGAGACATATCAGCCGAAATATCGCACTGCGATTCTTTTTGATTGCCGCGGTCACGACGGGGATCCTGACGCCCCGGAGCTCGGGAGTTTTCGCTCAAACCCAGGACCAACAACCTTCGACCGGCCCAAAGCCCGACGTGGGTGAGACGGTCATCGCTCCCAAGAAGACGGAGCCCGCTCCCATGGTCAAGCCCGAGGCCAAGCACGAGAAGATCAATCCCAATGACATCTATACCATCTCGACTTCGACCAATCTCGTCAACGTTGACGTCATGGTGACGGACAAGAGCGGCAATCCTATCCCCAGCCTGGCGGAGAAGAACTTCAAGCTTTATGACGATGGTGTCCCGCAGACCATCACCAACTTCGGCACAGCGGAAGCGCCGATGACCGTCTGCATGTTAGTCGAATTCAGCAACAAGTTTTGGCCGTTCCTCTATCTCGCCCTCGAAGACGCTTACCAGTTCCTCAACTTCATGCAACCCAAGGACTGGGTGGCGGTCGTCGACTTCGACATGCAGCCCCATATCCTGACGGACTTCACCCAGGACCGCTACGAGGTGCGTGGGGCTCTGGACACCTTGCGCATCCCCGGCTTCAGCGAGACCAACCTTTACGACGCCCTGGCTTTCACCATCGATCGGATGAAGGACATCAAGGGGCGCAAGGCCATCATCGCCATCGTGAGCGGCTACGACACGTTCAGCAAATTGACTTATGACCAGGCGCTCAAGATCGTCCACTCTTCAGACACCGCCATCTATCCCATCAGCATCCTCGAGTTTCTCAGCGTGCGCTACGGCGACAACATCGATACGCTCCAGGCACGCAACGCCTTGAACACCATCGCCAAGTACTCGGGCGGCACGGCCTACTTCCCGCGCTTCGAGGCCGAATTGCCCAGCGATTACCAACAGATCGCCGGCCAGATGCGTACCCAGTACAGCCTCGGGTTTACTCCCTCGAATCCCTCCAAGGACGGCAAGTTCCACAAGCTCAAGATCGATCTCGTCGATGAACAAGGCAACTCTCTGCGGATTGTCAATCAGAAGGGTAAGGAAGTGAAGTACCGTATCGTGACGCGCGACGGATACTACGCGCCCAAGTCCTAGGCGCCGTCCCTAGTGCCGGAAGTGCCGCACCCCGGTAAACATCATCGCCACACCTAGCCGGTTCGCGGCAGCGATCACTTCCGCGTCGCGCACCGAGCCGCCCGGCTCGACGACAGCCGTAGCGCCGGCGCGCGCCGCCTCCTCGAGACCATCGGGGAAAGGAAAGAAAGCGTCGGACGCGACCACCGTCGCCTCGAGCGATTGCTTGAGTTCGCGCGCCTTCCACGCCCCGAGCTTCACCGAGTCGACGCGGCTCATCTGCCCTGCCCCGACCCCAACCGCAACCCCGTCGCGCGCATAGACGATGGCGTTCGACTTGACGTGCTTCACCACCCGCCACGCGAACACCAGCGCTTGCCGCTCGGACTCCGAAGGCCGGCGCTCGGTGACGCACTTCCAACTCTCAGGATTCACGGCGAGCGTGTCGGGAGTCTGGACCAGCAATCCGCCGCCGATGCTCTTGAGTTGCCAGCCATACTCGTCGCCCGCCGTGGTTGACATGTCGATGAGGCGCAGATTTTTCTTGGCAGCGAACCGCTCGAGCGCGGAAGCCTCGTATTCGGGCGCTACCACGGCTTCGACAAACAGCTTGGCCATCTCCGCAGCGGTTGCGCCGTCTACCACGCGGTTGAAAGCAATCACCGAACCGAAGGCCGAGACCGGATCCACGGCGAGCGCTTTCGAGTAACTCTCGGCCAGGGTCGCCGCGGTCGAGATGCCGCAGGGGTTGGTATGCTTGACGATGGCGGTCGTGGGCTCCGTGAATTCGCTCACCAGACGCCACGCCGCCTCGAGGTCGACGAGATTGTTGAAGGAGAGTTCTTTGCCCTGAAGCTGGCGCGCCGCCGCGAGACCCCGTCCGTGAGCCGCCGGATCGAGATACAGCGCCGCTTGCTGGTGAGGATTCTCGCCGTAGCGCAGGTCCAGCGACTTGCGAAAGTTCAGGTGCAGATTCTCGGGCAGCGTCGCGCCCGCCCAGCGCTGGAGCGTACTCGAGATCGCGCCGTCGTACGCGGCGGTCGTCGCAAAAGCCTTGCGCGCCAGGCGCGCTCGCGTCTCGCGGGAGATGCTGCCCTGGTGGGCGCGTAATTCCGCGAGGACCGCGTCGTAGTCAGCGGCGTCGACGACCACCGTGACGTCCTCAAAGTTCTTGGCGGCGGAGCGGATCATCGACGGCCCGCCGATATCGATGTTCTCGACCAGCTCCTCGAACTTCACTCCCTCCCGCGCCGCAGTTTTCTCAAAGGGATACAGGTTGACGGCGACCAGGTCGATAAACTCGATGCCATGTTCCTTGACCTGCCGCTGGTGTTCGGGGTTGGAGCGAATACTGAGGATTCCGCCGTGCACTTTGGGATGCAGCGTCTTCACGCGGCCGTCGAGCATTTCCGGAAATCCGGTGAGCTCGGCGACGTCACGGACCTTGAGGCCCTGCTCGCGCAGCAGCTTCGCCGTCCCGCCCGTCGAGAGGATTTCGATGCCGAGCGACGCGAGACCGGATGCGAACTCGGCGATTCCGGTCTTGTCGCTCACGCTCACGAGCGCCCGCTGAATCTTGCGCATGATGGCTCCCTGGAGAACACTAATCGGAGGGAACAACGTCGAACTCGACTTTTCCCTGCCGCACGCTGACCGACACTCGCACCCGGCGCGCCCCAGTCGCTTCCTTCACCTGCCGGATGCGCTCGCGCGCCGCGTCAGCCAGCGCCATCGGGTCGATCACTTCGGGCGGCTCGCTCGACTGGCGCTCGGCCGCCATCAGCGCCTCGACGACTTGGCCGATTTTCTCGCCTTCGCCTTGCGGATCGCCAACCACGACTTCGCAGGACGCCCGCACGCCGGGCGCGCCAGGCTGTCCCGTCGCGGGACCGGCGGATTCCCAGCCCTCTTCTTTCCCCCGCAACTTGCGCCGCCAAAGATCGCTGTGCACGGCGTAGCGTTGGACAAGCTGATTGAACTTGAACCGCTGGGCGATGCTCAGGTTCGAAGCCTCGTTCGAGAATTTCTTGATGGTGGAATCGACGCGATAGAGGGTGTCGCGCGGCGGGCGCTTCGATCCCCCGTTGAAATACACCTCGTATTCGATCTTTAGCCGGCGCAGATTCTCTTCGAGCCGAGCCAGCTCTTCGTCTACCGTCATACGAGCCCCGATTATACTGCCTAAGCTGCCCTCGGAGTGCGTGCCCGACGCAAGAAAGCCGCGTCGCCGCCGTTGACGGCGCCTCATACCGAACGGTAGAATGTAACTTGGGCTTACGCGGGATGTGACTCCTCTAGCAGTCTCCTCTTGATTCCAAGCCCCATTCAAAATCAGGCAAAGGAACCCCCATGCTGGCAAACGATCTTCGACCCGGAATGGTCATCAAACACAACGGCGAGCTCTTCTCGATCCACAGGGCCGAACACCGCACGCCCGGCAACCTGCGGGCCTTCGTGCAGGCGCGGATGCGTAACCTGCGCACCGGCGCGCTGGCCGACCACCGCTTCCGGTCGACCGACGAAATCGAGCGCGCCATGATCGACGAGACCGACATGCAGTATCTCTACCAGGACGGGGATTCCTACGTCTTCATGAATACGGCGAACTACGAGCAGGTGAGCCTGCACAAAGAAGTGATTGGCGACCGCGCCCAGTACCTCATCCCCGACGTGGTCCTCAAGGTGGAGTACTACGACGGAAACCCGATCGACATCCAGCTTCCCGCCACCGTCGACCTGAAGGTGGTCGAGACCGAACCCGGCCTCAAGAGCGCCTCCGCCACCAACGTCATGAAGCCCGCCAAACTCGAGACCGGCCTCGTGGTCGGCGTTCCGCCCTTCATCAACGAGGGCGAGACGATCCGTGTCGACACGGCTGAAGGCGCCTACATCGAGCGCGCCAACAAGTAGGGACACCCCGCACCTCTTCTTTCCCCTCCCCACCGAACTTCAATCCGCTTCGTTTGCTTGCTGCCCGTATGGAACTAACCCGTTACTCCTTAATGGGATAGCACCTAGATCCGATGGAAGGATTACGGCCATCGAAAAAAGCTTGACAGACGATATAGTGTTGTAGTTTAGTATATCACTAGGTTACGGCGGAGGGGCCATTGGGAAGCCTTCCAACTGTGGACTCGTGATGGAACTCGAGTGGAATGACAATCAGCCGATTTACCGCCAGCTTCGCGACCGCGTTGTCGCCATGATCCTCGACGGCGTGCTCAAGGAAGGGGATCCGCTGCCCTCGGTACGCAACGTCGCGGCCGAATACCGGGTGAATCCGCTCACGGTTCTGAAGAGCTATCAACAACTGGTCGACGAGCAACTGGTGGAGAAGAAGCGAGGCCTGGGAATGTTCGTCAAAGCCGGTGCACGCCATCTGCTGCTCGAAGGCGAGCGCCATAGATTCCTGACCGACGAGTGGCCACGGGTCCACGCCACGATTCAGCGGCTCGGCTTGACGTCGCAAGACCTGGATACCGCCGCCAACGGCCGGTCATCGGCGGATGCCGGGCTGGATGGCACGAAGTCGGAACTTCCAAAGGAGGATCGCTGAAGCCATGGCAGTCATCGAAGCACGCGGCCTCCGCAAGGCCTTCGGCACAACCGTCGCGCTCGATGGTGTCGATTTGCATATCGAAGAGGGCCGCATCCTGGGACTGATCGGTCCCAACGGCGCGGGCAAGACCACGGCGCTGAACGCGATTCTGGGCCTCACACCCTACCAGGGAGAACTGCGAGTGCTTGGACGCGACCCCTGGACCGAGCGTGATCTGCTGATGCGCGATGTCTCGTTCATTGCCGACGTCGCGGTGCTGCCGCGCCCGCTGCGCGTTTCGCAGGCGCTCGACTACGTTTCGGGCGTCCATCCGCGATTCGACCGCGCCAAGGCGGAAGGCTTTCTGGCGAAAACGGCGATCAAGCGCTCGAGCAAGATCAGCGAACTCTCCAAGGGCATGGTCACGCAACTGCACCTCGCGCTGATCATGGCCATCGACGCGAAATTGCTGGTGCTCGACGAGCCGACGCTGGGACTCGACATCCTCTATCGCAAGCAGTTCTACGATTCGCTCCTGAACGACTACTTCGACCGCAGCCGCACCATCGTCGTGACGACCCATCAGGTGGAAGAGGTCCAAGACGTCCTCACCGATTTGATGTTTATCAACCACGGCCGCATCGTGCTCCGTTGCAGCATGGAAGAGTTCGAGGCGCGCTATCTGGAAGTGATAGTACGTCCCGAGCAGGCCGCCGCAGCGCGGGCGCTCAAGCCGATGCACGAACGCCAGGTGTTCGGCCGGAGCATTCTGCTGTTCGATGGGGCGAATCGCCAGCAGCTCGCTCTGCTGGGCGAGGTGCGCCGGCCGAGCATCGCCGACCTGTTCGTGGCCGTGATGGGCAACCAGACCGGCCAGGCGCCACGAACGGCGCAAGAGTCGCCACAAGGAGTGGCCCAATGAATACTGCTTCGGACGCCGCGCCCGGGTCTTTTGGCTCACCCCTCAACTCGAATGGCACCACGCCAGCGTCGGCGCGTGAGACTCGGCCCTTGTACTGGTCGGTGCGGCGCGAAGTGTGGGAGAACCATTCGATCTACGTCGCGCCGCTGGCCGTCGCCTCGGTCCTCCTGTTCGGCTTCCTGATCAGCACGATTCATCTGCCCGCCCGCATGCGCGCCCGGTTGGCACTCGGCGCGGCGCACCAACGAGCCGCGATCCAGATGCCGTACGACATCGCGGCGTTTCTTATCCTCCCGACCGCCTTCATCGTCGCGGTGTTCTACTGTCTCGACGCGCTGCACGGCGAGCGCCGCGATCGCAGCGTCCTGTTCTGGAAGTCGATGCCGGTTTCCGATCTGACGACCGTGCTCTCGAAGGGAGGTATCCCGCTGGTGGTTCTGCCGCTGGTCGTCTTCGTGATCACGGTGGTCACGCAGTTGATCATGCTGCTCGTGAATACCCTGGCCCTCGTGGGCAACCGGCCAGGCCTCGCGGCGCTGTGGTCCCAGTTGCCGTTGTTCAAGATGGATTTGGCCCTGCTCTACGCTCTCGTCGCGATGGCGCTCTGGCTCGCGCCCATCTATGGGTGGCTGCTCGTGGTCTCCGCTGGGGTGCGGCGCGCGACATTTTTGTGGGCGGTACTGCCGCCGCTCGGAGTCGCCATCTTCGAGAAGGTGGCGTTCGACACGTCGCATTTCTTCCGGATGCTGGGCTGGCGCTTGATGGGCTGGTTTCCGCTGGCTTTCATCCCCCAGCCGAAAGGCAGTGTTCCAGTCGATCCGCTGACCACACTCAGTCCGGGGAAATTCCTAAGCACGCCGGGTCTGTGGACCGGGCTGGTCGTCGCTGCGGTGTTACTCGTCGCAGCGGGCCGGCTGCGCCGCTATCGCGGACCGATCTGATTCGCATGCACGCTCGATTCAATAACTCGCATAAGGAGGAAGGAGTGTGAACACGGAACGGATTCGAGAAGCGTCGCCGCGTTTCAAGGCCAGGATGGCCGGTGTCTGTCAACTGCTCGAAGCCATCACGGCAGCATCCGGCCAGGTACTCATTCCCGGCAGGCTTGTGGTCGCTGCCAATGCCGCGGCCACCGCGACCAACATCCTGGGACACGAGCGGTTATTTTGGTTGGGGTTCACATCCTCGCTCATCGGGGTTGGGTTCCATATCGCATGGGCGCTTCTCATGTATGAGTTGCTCAAACCGGTGAACAGGAGCCTTTCTTTATTCGCAGCGTTCGTCATCCTCGTGGGATGCGCTATTCAGGCTCTTACCTGCCTGCTGTACCTCGCTCCGTTGGTCATCCTGCAAGGTGGCAGCGGGTTCAGCGCATTTACGCCGGACCAGTTACAGGCGCTGGCGCTCGTGTTTCTCAGGTTGAATGGATACGCCTTCAGTATCTACCTGGTGTTCTTCGGATTCTGGTGCATCCTGATCGGCTACCTCATTTTCAGGTCAACCTTCCTGCCGCGGGTTCTGGGAGTGCTGTTGGCAATCAGTGGTTTGGGTTGGGCGACCTATCTGGCACCACCGCTGGCACACCGTATTTACCCCTTCATCGCTGCCGCATCCGCTCTCGGGGAAATACCACTGGAGCTATGGCTCATCGTGATGGGCGTGAACGTTCAACGATGGAAGGAGCGGGCCGACGCAAAGGGCGTGTGACGTCAAGCGAAGTCCAATAACCGCAGACGAAGATGCGGACCGGAGTGGAAGAAATCGGTAATTGGGGAGGAAACACAATGGCGACCTACACCATCGAGGACTCAGAACGCAAAGCGGGGGCGATCACTTACCTGGTCAACTGTGCTGTTTGCTTAATTGGCGATTTAAGGGTTGCGCTCCGCTCACTTCGGCGGACCCCGGCGCTGTGGATTACAGTTGCCCTGACGCTGGCGCTGGGCATTGGCGCGAACGCGGCCATCTTCAGCGTCGTGCGGGGTGTACTCTTGCGTCCCCTGGTGAATCGTGATGAAAATCGCCTGATTTATGTCCGCCAGAGCGCACCGGGCCTGCAAATTGACGATGCCACCTTCTCGGTTCCTGAGATCCAGGACATAGAACCTCGGCTGAAAACTATCAGCCACCTCGGCACCTTCTCGACCGTCGACTTTACGCTCATGGGATTGGGCGAGACCCGCGAGGTCCATGCGGGAGTGGTCGACGGCGCCTACTTCGAGGTCGTGGGACTGCGCCCGGTGTTAGGACGCCTGCTCGACGCGCGCGACGACGGCCCAACCGCCGCCGGCGCCGTGGTGTTGACCTATCCCTTCTGGGTTAACTCACTACACGCGGATCGAAGCGTCATCGGAAAAATGATTCGGCTGGGAAGCATGAGTGAGGTTCGTTCCGCAGTGATCGTCGGAGTTCTGGAACCCTCGATACCCTATCCGGAGGAAACGCAGCTCATCGCCAACATCGTCACCAGCCCGCATCATCTCTCGGCGACGATGGTGACCGGCCGCGAGCACCGCATGACCGAGGTCTTCGGGCGGCTCGCGCCGGGAGCCAGCCTCCCGTCGGCGCGCGCGGAGCTTCGCACCGTGTACTCGAACATGGTGGCGGCGCATCCCGAGGTGTACAAGCCGCAGTATCACTATCAAATCGACACCACCCTGTTGCGCGACGAGATCAATTCCCGCGCCAAGGTCGTCCTGTGGGTGCTGCTGGCCGCCTCCGGGTTGCTCTTTGTGATTGCCTGCTCCAACGTGGCGAACCTCATCCTGGCCCGGACGGTTCGCCGCGAATCCGAGCTCGCGATCCGTGCGGCGCTCGGCGCTACATCGGGCGCGATCCGCCGCTCGCTGCTCGCCGAAGCCCTGGTTCTGTGCGGCAGCGGCGGCTTGGCGGGCCTGTTGATCGCCGTGCCGATGTTCAAGGTGCTGGCGCGGTACGCCGCGAACTTCTCGATCCGGGCAACCGATATCCGTCTCGATTTCAGCGCGCTCTGGGTCGGATTCGCCCTGGTGTTGGCCGCGGCGGTGTTCCTGGCTATTGTTCCGCGCCTGCCTTCGGCGGATCCGTCGCGCGGGACGGCATTGTCCGGGGGCGGCGTTCGCGTCACCAGCAGCAGCCGCCGACGGCTTCGCGTTTTCACGGTCACGCAGGTCGCCGCGTCATTTTTGCTGCTGGCGAGCGCCGGAGTCCTTCTGAGGACTCTGTTCGTGCTGCAGAAAGCGCAGCCGGGGTTTGCCACCAACGGCGTTCTGATTGCCAACCTGCCCTTGGTTTCCGATGGCCGCACGCCGCAGCAGATCGCCGCCTTCTACCGGGAAGCGGAGCGCAGTGTGAGCGCGCTGCCGGGAGTCGAAAGTGCGGCAACCACCATGAGCGCGCCGTGGCGTGACGGCCGTATTCTGACCTTCACTCTCCAATTCGCGGTCGAGGGCCGGGGGCGTGAGAACGGCAAGGAAGACCTCCGCGCCCGGTTCCGCTTTGTTTCACCGGGCTACTTCGCTACTCTGGGGGTTCCGCTTCTCGAAGGTCGCAATTTCACCGACGCCGATCAAATGGAAGCCGAACCCGTGGTGATCGTCAACCAGAGCGTCGCCCAAAATTTGTTCCCCGGGCAGGATCCCCTCAACCGGCACGTCATGTGGACCGATCCTTTAATCAAGTTTGCCGGCATCAGCCCGGCGCCCCGCCGCATTGTGGGCGTGGTGGCCGACGTCGACGACGCCAACATCATTCCCGAACGTCACATGACGGTGTACACGCCGTTCGCGCAGGGGCCGGTCTTCATGGCGCGCCTGCTGGTCCGCGCGCGTAGCGATCCTTACGCGCTCGTCCCCACCATCACGCGTGCCGTTCACGCCCTGGCTGCCACTCAGCCCGTCGAGCACGCCAGCACCCTGGAAGATGTCCGGGCGGAGGTTCTGGCGACCAACCGCGTGAACGCCATCGTCTTCGGCGGGTTCGCGGCTCTCGCCCTGGCGATTTCTATCGTCGGAGTCGCGGGCGTCCTGGCCTTCTCGGTGAGCTGGCGCACCCGGGAGTTTGGCATACGGCTCGCCCTGGGCGCCCAGCCCCGCCGGATTCTCGTCAGCGTGCTGGTCGAAGGGCTGGCGATCGCCGCCATCGGTGTTGCGGCGGGCGGTCTGGTGGGCTGGGGGCTGTCGCGCCTGGCCGGAAAGTACGTCCAGGAACTCCAACTTCCCGGGCCGCTTCCCTTGATCGGATCGGCAGCGGTGATCCTCGCCGCAGCCGTCCTGGCATCGCTGATGCCGGCCGTCCGTGCGGCCCGCGTGGACGCGGTTCAAGCCCTGCGGGCTGAGTAGGCCGTCGCGCTCATCGACGATGGCGCCGTGGAACAGTGACTTTATCGCTCGCGTAAGCCAGAACAAAGGATGTTCAATACGGGATCGTACGTTCGGACTGGAGTTGAAGTCCGGTCGCGGTAGCGATGTAAACGGTTTCGTAGCGCGGCGGCTTGCGGCCCTCCTGCGTCGCCTGGATGTACTCGTCCTCTTTGAGGTAGGTGATCGTCACCCAGTTGCGGCCGATGTTGATGCGGCCGTCGTAGGCGTCGTCCGCCTCCCACAAGCGCTTGAGGTTCTGCCCGTCAAAGGAATAGAGCATGGCCGTCAGGCGAGGCTGACTCTTGCCCAACCGCGTTCCATAGGCGACGAACCAGAAGTCGCCCGAAGGCGGGCCCGCCATAAATTCGTAGTGGAGATCAGTATGGGGAACGAACTTCACGACCGACGCCAGGCGCGGCTGTCCTTTGACAATCTCGAACAGCGGAATCACGTTCACGCGGTCGTAGTCGCTCCAACCGAGCGTGTACCCGGTGGCAACCAGCGTCCCGCCTTTCCAGGGCTGAGCGAAGACGGCAGGCCAGCCGAAGAGCGGATAGTGCAGCAGGGCGAAGACGCTTTCCATCTCGCGCCGTACCGGAACGTCCCTCACATCGCCGCTCGCCGCCTGCTTGGCGAGCCACTCCTGGAAGTGGTCAACCACCAGCTTCTGAATCTGGTTGGTGATGGGATCGGACTCGTCCAGCGGGATGCCATAGAGTTTCCTGGCCAGGTAGTTCACGTGTCCCGGGAGGTCCGGAGGCGGGCCGGGAGGCGTCTTGCGTTTCTTCGGCAACGCCGCGACGGCGACGAGCGGTATCACGAGGACAAGCAGCAGCGTGACCCTGTGCAGCCAAATCGACCCTAGCCGGCGCGTGTCCCTCAGCAAGTTACGATTCTCTCCCCGTAGCGATTATTAAGGGCGCGTCGCGACAAGTCAACGGTCATGGCGAGGGGCCAGCATAACCTTCAGGCAAGAATTCCGGTTGACGTAGTCAAATGCTTCCAGTCCCGCTTCGAGCGCAAACGTTTTCGAGATCAGCGGCAAGACGTCGACGGCTCCATTCGACAGCAACTGAAGCGCGGTCGCGAAATTTCCGCACCGCGAGCCGAGAAGCGTGACCTCGTCGACCACGAGTTTCGCGGTATCAAACTGCGCCGGGGTGTGGAAGGTTGATTTCATGACCACAGTGCCGCGTGGCTCGGCCAACTTCAAAGCTTGTTCGAGTCCAGCGGGCGATCCCGTGGCTTCGACGACCACCCGGAAGCTTCGCGGCTTCAGGTCCGCGCCAGACGTGGTTTCCAGTCCCCAAGAGCGCGCCAGCGCCAGTTTCTCGTCATGCCGTCCCAGCACGGTCACCTGTGCCGCAGCGTGCCGCAGCACCTGCGCGATCAGCAATCCCAAGCGTCCATCGCCTAACACCGCGACGGGCGTGCCGGGTGGAATCTCCATCTGTTCGAGGATTTCCGCCGCGGCGGCGAGTGGTTCGACGAAAACGGCCGCTTGGTCGGTTACGCTTTCGGGCACCTCGTGGAGGTTCACGGTCGGCAGCGCGACAAACTCGGCGAAGGCGCCGGGCCGGTTGACAATCCCCATGACCGTGCGGTTAGGGCAGTGCCGGCCGAGCCCGCGGCGGCACCAGTCGCACGCCCGGCAGGCGACGTTGATCTCACCCACCACCCGTTTGCCGAGCCAGCGGCCGTCACGGCAATCGGCCACGCGCCCCACAAACTCGTGTCCGGGAATTCCACGAAAGCCCGAGTAGCCTTGGAGGATCTGGCGATCCGTGCCGCAGATGCCGGCGAGCCCAACCTCGATCAACGCTTCGTTAGGACCCGCCTGCGGTTTCGCGATCTCCCGGAGAGCAAGCTTGCTGTCAAAGTAGAGAGCCTTCATGAAACGTGGACTTGTTACCTGCCCTCTTGGCGCTCGAAGGCCCGCGCGATTTCCTCGTCGTGCGCATCCTCGACGGTGCGCAGATCCAGCAGCAACTGGTCGTGCTCGACGCGCGCGATGACCGGCGGACGGCTGCGCCGCAGCCGCGCCTCGAGCTCCCGGGCGCTGTGGCGGCCATGGTTCACCACCAAGAGCTTTGTGGGAAGCGACTGCCCGGGTGTCGAGCCGCCACCCATCACCGACTCGCCATCCTCGAGCCGGGCGGAGAATCCCTTGAGCGAAGCGAGGCGCGCGGCCAGCCGCTCGGCCCGCGACGCAATTTCCGCCTTGGACATGGTAATCATGCGCCACGCCGGAATGGCCTTGAGATCGCCTTTGAGATGGAGCGCCACCGTCGCTTCGAGCGCGGCGATGGTCAGCTTGTCGACGCGTAAGGCCCGAAACAGAGGATTCCTGCGGATTCTCGCCAGCGGCTCGCGCTTGCCGGTGAGGATGCCGGCTTGCGGCCCGCCCAGCAGCTTGTCGCCGCTGAAGGTGACCACGTCGACGCCGGCTTTGAGACTGGGCGCGACCAGCGGCTCGTCAGCGATACCGAGCGGCGCAAGGTCCACGAGGCAGCCGCTGCCCAGGTCCTCGAGCAGAATCAGCCCGCGCTGGTGCGCCAGGTCCACCATCTCGGGGAGCGTGGGCCGCTCAGTAAATCCGAGGACGCGGAAGTTGCTGGGGTGGACGCGTAGCAACACACGCGTCCGCTCGGTGACGGCGGCGGCGTAGTCCGCGATGCGCGTGCGGTTCGTCGTGCCCACCTCGCGCAATACCGCGCCGCTCTTGGCGCAGATATCCGGGATACGGAACGACCCGCCGATCTCGATCAACTCGCCGCGCGAGACGATCACCTCGTAGCCCTCGGCCAGCGCGTTCAACGCGAGGAATACCGCCGCCGCGTTGTTGTTGACCACCAGCGTGCTCTCGGGGCCCACGAGCCGCGCGAACAGCCGGCTGGTGTGCGCGTCGCGCTTGCCCCGCTCACCGGTCTCCAGGTTGTACTCGAGGTTCGAGTACTGGGTCGCGACGGCGGCGAGGTGTTCGACGGCCTCGCGCGCCAGCGGCGCCCGCCCCAGGTTGGTGTGCAGGATCACTCCGGTGGCGTTGATGACCGGACCGAGCGAGAACTCCACCATCGCCTCGGCCGTCCGCACGATCTCGGTGTCCAGCGCGTCAAGCGAAAGGTCCGCAGCCGCGCCGCCCGCGATCCGCGCCCGCAACTCGTGGAGCACTTCTCGAGTCGCCTCGAGAGCCACACGATGTCCGAGGTGCTCCTCGAGCCTTCGCAGCGCCGGACGGCTGAGCAACTCGTCGACGGAGGGAATCTGGCGAAGCGGGGAGTCGGCCGGACTGGCCTTGGACAGGCTCATGAGGTTGGCATGTCATTTCACCACAAGACCCAGTTGGGGGTCAATGTTCTGGGCACCGAGGAGCGATTCAACTCAGGAAGTTGAGGAGGCTAATAAAAGCTTATTTATCAGTACTATACGGACCGGCTTGCATATAAGTACATTATTATCAATGACTTGTAATAATGCCGCGGGTCATCCGAAACGCCCGTGCTGATTCTAAATAACTTCTTCGGTTCGTTCCTTCATTTCGCGATGTTTCCTTGAACTCGTTCTGCTTCGACCAGCCAGGAAGCGTAGTGTCAGGTGTAGTGGCGACGGGAACTCCAGCGCGGCCGGCGAAGTCCAGCGATTAACATTCCAGTCATTATCGCCCCAGAACTTGAATTCGGCCTTCGAAAGGCGCACAAAGTCAGTCAACAGAGGGGATGGAGCGCCATGATGAAAGGAGTCAAGGTCATGGGAAAACTACTCTGCTGGATGGGACTCCACCGGTGGGAGAAACTAGGTCCCGGTGACTCAACCGGGATGACCGTGGTCTACCGCTGCAAGCGCCGAGAATGCAAGCTGCGGAAGCTGGTTAGCGAGCTGGGCTACACGTTCATCGGCACCTAGGACTCAAGGCCGCTGTCACCTCCGACACCCTGCCGAGAACGCCGAGGTCCGACGGACCGTACAGGTCATCCATGCCAAGGATGCCTCGACCTCAAAGCGACACATCGCCGCAAATCAAGAACGCGGTGCTAGATCTCAAGATTCCCACCAATACGAATGAGAGTTCTCTCGGGTTTTAGAACCATGAGCCGGACTGGAGTATTTTCCCATCATGGTTTAACATAGGTTCGACCGCAAAATACCACACTGAGCCTTGAGGAGTACCGACTGTGGATCGCTTTACCCGCCGCGAACTCAAACACGATGAGTTGCAGTCTGTCTACCAGGAATTCGAGCAGTTCACCCGCACCCACTACAAGGAAATCCTCGGCATGACCGGCGCAGTCATCGTAGCGGCTGGACTGGTGGTCGGCCTGAAGGTTTACCTGGACCGGCAGGCGGCGGCGGCGAACGCGGCGCTCGGGACGGCCCTCAAGACCTACCGCGCTTACGTGGGAAATCTGTCGGCCAACACGGGCTTTGACTCGCAGACCTTTCCCACCGCCGACTCAAAATACAAGATGGCGCTCACTCAGTTTACGGCGGTGACTCGCGACTACCCTCACCAGAGGGCCGCGGACATCGCCCGCTATCACCTCGGTCTGTGCCAGTCGGCGCTCGGAGACCACGCCGCGGCGGCCAAGACACTGGAACAAGCCACACACACCTCCGACCACACCGTCGCCTCGCTCGCCCGGATGGCTCTGGCGGGTGAATACGCCGCGACCGGCAAGACGGCGGACGCCGAGAAGCTCTATCAGGACCTCGCCGATCATCCGACATTGGCCGTCCCCAAGGCCACGGCGCTCATGGCGCTGGCGAACCTGGAACGCTCCACGAATCCTGCCAAGTCGCGCCAGATTTATGAGAGCCTGGAGAAGGAGTTCGCCTCGGATACCTCGCTCACCGCTCTCTTCAAGGAACAGATCTCGGACCTGCCCAAGTAGCCGCTGATCTTCTTCCGCGAAAGCTCTGGAACCATGGAGCACGTCGAGCGCGAGACCCTTGAGACGGACGTCCTGATTGTAGGCGCGGGCCCGGCAGGTCTGGCTTGCGCGCTGCGCCTCACCCAGTTGATTCAGGCGGCGCGCGAGAAGTCGCCGTCTTCTCCGCCCCCGCTCACCCCCGACAATATCTACCTCCTCGAGAAGGCAAGCGAACTCGGAGCGCACTCGCTTTCCGGCGCCGTCCTCGATCCTCGCGCGCTCCGCGAACTGCTGCCGGACTTCGAGTCGGCGGGCGCGCCGCTCGAATCACCCGTCACCTCAGACTCGGTTTACTACTTCACCCATGAGGGCCAGTGGCGCCTGCCGGTGAATCCTCCCTTCCTGCGCAATCATGGCAACTTCATCGTCTCGCTGAACAAACTGGTGAAGTGGATGGGCGAGCGCGTCGAGCACGCGGGCGCCAGCGTCTTTACCGGATTCGCCGGCATGGAAGTGCTCTACGACGGACGGCGTGTGGTGGGCGTCCGCACCGACGACAAGGGAGTCGATAAGGCCGGCAAGCCCAAGCCCAATTTTCAGCCCGGGTACGACTTGCGCGCCAAGGTCACCATCTTTGCCGAAGGACCGCGCGGTTTGCTGACCAAGCAACTCGTCCACCAGCTCGACCTCGCTCGCGGACGCAATCCTGATGTCTACACCTTGGGCGTGAAGGAACTCTGGGACATTCCCGCCGGGCGGGTGCGCCAGGGCCAGGTGATCCACACTGCCGGGTGGCCGCTTTCGAGCCGGCAGTTCGGCGGCGCATTCATCTACGCGCTTTCCGACACGCGCATCTCGCTCGGACTCGTCGCCGGACTGGATTACGAGGACCCGCGCTTCGACGTCCACAACGCTTTCCAGCTCTTGAAGACTCATCCCTGGATGCGGCGCCTGCTCGACGGCGGCCAGATGATCCGCTACGGCGCGAAGACCATCCCCGAGGGCGGATATTTCTCGATTCCCCAAACCGCCGTCGACGGCGCGCTGATCGTGGGGGACGGCGCCGGGTTCCTCAACTCGCAGCGGCTGAAGGGGATCCACCTGGCGATGAAGACCGGCATGCTGGCGGCAGAGACGGCGTTCGACGCGCTCGTCCGCGGCGATACTTCGCTCGCGGCGCTCGGCCAATTCGAGGACAGCTGGCGTTCAAGCTGGGTGAAAGACGAGCTGTGGAAGGTGCGCAACTACCATCAGGGATTCGAGCACGGATTCTGGGCGGGCGCGATGCACGGCGCGCTCCAGTTCCTGACCGGCGGAGGCGGCATCCGCGCGCGCTACGGCTCGCGTCCCGGCCACGAGCGCATGAAGCACCTCGCTCAATTCGCCAATACGCCTTACGAGCGCGTAAAGCCCGACGGCCGCTTGACTTTCGATAAGCTCTCCGACGTCTACCACTCCGCGACCCATCACGAAGAAGACCAGCCGTGCCACCTGCGCATCGCCGACTTCGATATCTGCAACGGCCGCTGCACGCGCGAGTACGGCAATCCCTGCCAATACTTCTGTCCTGCGGCGGTCTACGAGATGGAAAATAATCCGAGCGGTGAAGGCAAGCACCTGAAGATCAACGCGTCGAACTGCGTCCACTGCAAGACCTGCGACATCGCCGATCCTTACCAGATCATCACCTGGGTGTGCCCCGAGGGTGGCGGCGGTCCGCACTACGACGGGATGTAGGCTAGTAGCACGGGCGTCTTGCTCGTAAAGGGGGTGGCGCAGACGCGGCGCAGTTTGCCGTGTCTGCGGGACCGGGCTTAGAATCAAGCCATGCCACGCTTGGTTCGCCACTACAGACGGGTGGCGCAGACGCGGCGCAGTTTGCCGTGTCTGCGAGACCGGGCTTAGAATCAGGCCATGCCACGCTTGGTTCGCCATTACGGGCAGAACCACCTTCACTTCATCACCACCAGCACCTACCACCGCGCGCGACTCTTCGATGCCGAAGCCTTTCGTAACCTTTTCGTGCGCGCGCTCGACCAGGTGCGCGACTCCCTCGGGTTCCACCTCCTCGGATACGTTCTCATGCCGGAGCATTTTCATCTGCTGATATGGCCGGCGGCGCAGGCCGACCCGTCAGTCATTCTCCAATCCCTGAAGGTGCGGACCGCCATGGTGATCCTGGCCCGGCTACGGAAATCGCCGGCTCAGCCTTGGTGCGTCAAAATGCTGGCGCGGACGGCCTTGCCCGCCTCGGTTCACTCTCCCGCCACTCACCGGGTGTGGCAAAGGCGATTCTACGACATGAATGTCTGGAGCGATGCCAAGGTGCAGGAGAAACTGAAGTACATGCACGGCAACCCGGTCAAGCGCGGCTTGGTTCGCTCGCCGGACGAGTGGCGGTGGTCAAGTTTCAGGTATTATTTTCTCGAGGACAGTTCTCTGCTGGCGATGGATCGCCTCCCGTAACCGCAGACACGGCCAACGGCGCCGCGTCTGCGCCACCCCGTGCCTCCCCTAGCCGCAGACACGGCAAACGACGCCGCGTCTGCGCCACCCGCCGATCCGCTCCACCCCTCGCTCCCGAATTACTCCTCAGCACGTGTTATATTCGATTGGCCAAACGGACTCGCCATGCCGGACGTGCCGACCAAATCCTCGAACGCCGTCGAGCCTGCGACCGCCGCGCGTTCCGGCGAATCGCCGGACGAAATCGCGGAGAACCCGCGTCCCTTCACGCTGTGGGAGCGCGTGCAGATCTTCGTCGCCACCTGGGTGGGATACTTTGCCGTCCTCGTCATCGGGCGAAGCCTGCGCTGGGAGATTCACGGCTGGGAGAACTTTGAAGCCGCGGAGCGCTCCGGCCGCAGCGTGGTATACGCCTTCTGGCATGCGGAGATTTTTGCCGCCACCTGGTTCTGGCGCCAGCGCGGTATCGTGGTGATGACGAGCCAGAACTTCGACGGCGAGTACATCGGACGCATCATCCAATTACACGGCTACGGCGCCTCACGCGGTTCGAGCAGCCGCGGCGGGATGCGCGCGCTGGTCGAGATGGTCCGCCTGGTGCGGAAAGGCCGGCCGGCCGCTTTCACCGTGGATGGACCCCGCGGCCCGCGGCACGTCGCGAAGCCCGGCGTCATGCTGCTCGCGAAAGCCACGGGCGCGCCCATCGTCTGTTTCCACATTGTCCCCGAGCGCGCCTGGGTCTTCCGCAAAAGCTGGGACCGCACGGAGATTCCCAGGCCGTTCAGCCACGCCGCCATCTTCATCGCGCCGCCCATTCTGGTCAGCGAAGACGCGAGCGAGGCCGAGCAGTCGCGCAAACTCGAACAAGTGCAATCCACGCTCGACGGACTGGTGAGGCAAGGGTTTACTTGGCGAAGATCATCTTGAGGGAAATAAGAAGCAGCGCGACCCCGAAGACCTTCTCCAAAACCACATTCGAGAGGGACGTCGCAACCTTCGCGCCTACCAGGCCGCCGATGAAGAATCCCACGCAGATAATCACCGCGACGCGCAAGTCGACGTATCCCTGCCGGTAGTAGGTCCAGGCCGCCAGGAATCCGATCGGCGGCACGAGCAGCGCCAGCGTGGTCCCCTGTGCGCGATGCTGTGAGAAGCCGAAAAGAAAGACCAGCGCGGGGACGATGATCACGCCACCGCCGATTCCGATGAGTCCGCTGAAGATTCCCGCCACTAATCCCAGGATCAAGTAGAGCGTCATGTGCCCCATCGTTATCCCCCTTATTTTTTCATCCGGCAGCTCTGCTGGCCAGCCGTGCGAGTTCCCTGTAGACGCGACGTACCTGGGCGTGCGTGCCTTCCAGGCTCCCCGAAGTATCGATCACGTAGTCGGCGCGGCGGCGCTTCATCTCCACCGGCATCTGGCTTGCGATTCGCTGCTCGGCCTGGGCGCGCGTGATTCCCGCCTTAGCCATGAGCCGCTCGATTTGCTGCTCGGGTGTACACCAGACCACAATCACCTTGGCGAAGCGGCCGCCGATGCCCGCCTCGAAGATCAGCGCCGCGTCGACCAGGACGACGCAGTCCGGATGTTCGGCGTGATGCCGAGCCGCCAGCTCTTCGACGCGCGCGATGATGAGCGGGTGCACGATCGCGTTGAGCTCGGCGAGCTTTGCCGGATCGCCGAAGACCACACGGCCCAGGCGCGCGCGCTCGATGTCGCCCGCCGCGTTGAGAATGGCGGGGCCGAACTGCTGAACGATGTCGCCGTACACCGGGCTGGTCGAACGCAACAGGTGGTGGCCGACGCGGTCGGCGTCGATGATCCTCGCGCCCAGCGACTGGAACATGCGCGCCGCCGTGCTCTTGCCCGAAGCGATGCCGCCCGTTAACCCGAAGTAGCCCATTTCGTCGTGGAAGCCTGCAAGTCCGCCAAGCGCGGCTGGTTGATTCGTCCAGGCGGCGCTCAGACGGCTCTCGAAACAAACTCCAAATCGTCTTCACGGGTCTCCGTCAGAAAAACGTTACCGAATCCGGCGGAGCGGATCATGATGCCGCCTCCCGGAAACTCTTGCAGATACCAGTCCCGCGCCGGATCGCCCTGGGGCCGCGACACGACAAACTCCACTTCGCCCGATTCGCCGTGGTACTTGATCCGGTCGCCGGCCCTGATCTCTTCGCCGGAGGAATAGCTAAAGCGGGCGGCTTTCGCGCCGCGCCGCAGCCGCGCCGCTTTCACGGTATTCGCCATGAGCATGGCGATGGTCAGCGGTCCCACGCCGCCCGGCACCGGAGTGTACGCTCCCGCTTTGGCGCGCACGTCCTCCGGCTGCACGTCGCCCATCAGCACCGAGCCTTTGGTTTCGAGCGTCTTGAGCGCTTCTGCCGGATCGTGAAAGATGCGCCGCACTTCCTCCGGCTTCGTGAGGCGGTTGATCCCCACGTCGACGACCGTCGCGCCCGGCTTGATGAACTCGCTGGTGACGTAGGCGGGCTTCCCCATCGCCGCCACCAGGATATCCGCCTCGCGCGCTACCGCCGGAAGGTCGCGTGTCCGCGAGTGGCAGATCGTCACCGTCGCGTGGCGGTGAAGGAGCAGCATCGCCACCGGCTTGCCCACCAGGTCACTGCGTCCCACCACGACGGCGCGCGCGCCTTCAATCGGAATCTGGCTGCGCACGAGGATTTCAATGATTCCCGCCGGCGTACACGGGACCAGTCCTGGCAGGCCCATCACCAGGTTGCCGACGCTCACGGGATGCAGCCCGTCGACGTCTTTGGCGGGATCAATCGCCAGCAGCACGCGCTTCGCCTCCACCTGGGGCGGCAGCGGAAGCTGCACCAGGATGCCGTCAATCTCGTCGCACGCGTTGAGGCTCGCAATCAAGTCGAGCAGTTCCCCGGTCGAGGTGGACGCGGGCCGCTCGATCTTTTCGCTGTAGAGGCCCAGTTCCTGGCAGGCTTTCACCTTGTTGCGGACGTAAATCTGCGAGGCAGGATTCTCACCTACCAGGACCGCCGCGAGTCCCGGCGTGACGCCCGCCGCCTTCAGGTCGAGGATATCCTGGGCTAACTCGGCCTTGATCGCATCGCGAATCTGGTTGCCCTCGAGCCGTCGCGCGCCCAAACTTCCTCCCCTATTTCGAGTTTAGCACAGAGGTCCGCAAGCCTGGGGCGTCGGAGCGCGAGTGGTGATGTCATTTGGAATGGGGCTCCCCTCGACCCTGTGGTCATTCCCGCGAAAGCGGGAAGGACTGTACTCAAAGTGGTTAGGCGGCGAGTCATTTTCATTCACGAAGGCCTTCGCGGGATGCCGTATAATGGAGTCACCGCGCCGAGGGGCGGGTATTCCCAGATGGTGGATTGTGGCTGACCAGGTGGCGACGACCGAAGTCGAGAAGCGAGCGGCGGAGCAGAAGCCGGTGTACGGCATCGTCGAGATCATGAAGATCCTGCCGCACCGCTATCCCTTTCTGCTCGTCGACCGGATTATAGAGCTCGAGCCCGAGAAGCGGGTTGTCGGCCTCAAGAACGTGACCATCAACGAGCAGTACTTCCAGGGACATTTCCCCGGCGCGCCGGTCATGCCCGGCGTCCTGATCATCGAGGCGATGGCGCAGGTGGCGGGCGTGATGATCTACCGCGACCTGCCGGATCGCGATTCGAAGCTCATCTATTTCACCGGCATCGAGAACGCCAAGTTCCGCCGGCCCGTCGTGCCGGGAGACCAGCTCCGCATCGAAATGGAACTGCTCAGCCGCCGCCCCAGCGGCAACTTCGGCAAGATGATCGGCCGGGCGACGGTGGAGGGCAAGCTGGCCGCCGAGGCGACTGTCGTCTTTGCCGTCTCCGAGCGTCCCGGGTCATGAAAGCGCACCCGACGGCCATCATCCATCCTCGCGCCCAGGTTGCATGTACCGTAACGGTCGGCCCCTACACGGTTATCGGCGAAGGGGTCGAACTCGGTGACGACTGCGAAGTGATGTCGCACGTCGTACTGGACGGCAAGACGCACATCGGCAAGGGGAACCGCATCTTCCCGTGGGCCTCGATCGGCCTTGAACCCCAGGACCTGAAGTATCACGGCGAGCCGACGCGGCTCGAAGTCGGCGACGGCAACGTGTTCCGCGAGTTCATCACCGTACACCGGGGTACGGTGGGCGGCGGAGGCGTCACGCGCATCGGCAATCACAACCTGCTGATGGCTTACGTCCACATCGCGCATGACTGCACGCTGGGCGACCACATCATCATGGCTAATGGCGCCTCGCTCGCTGGACACGTCGAGATCGGCGACCACGCCATGGTGGGCGCCTTCTGCGGCATCCACCAGTTCTGTCGCGTCGGCGCTTACAGCTTCCTCGGCGGCTACACGCTGGCGAACAAGGACGTCCTGCCGTATTCCAAGACCAGCGGCGACCGGCCCATGACCGTCCTGGGTGCGAATAGGATCGGCCTCGAGCGCCGCGGCCTCGCTAAAGACGCCGTCGACGAACTCCAGGCGGCCTTCCGCCTGCTTTCGCGTTCCAAGCTGAACACCACGCAAGCCATCGAGGCGATCGAATCGCGCGGTTTCAAGTCGGAGCACGTGCGGGCGCTGGTGGAATTCATCAAAACGTCGGAGCGCGGGGTCGTGAAATGATATGTGGCGAGATCTGCTGTTGATTGAAAAGCAGATCCTTCGCTTCGCTCATCCGGATGACAGCGAAGGGCTCAGGATGACACGCAGGCTTAAACTGGCAAAAGAATCAGACGTATCAGAACTCAAGGTCTCACCCGGACAGACGCCCACCGTTGCTGCGATCGCTCGATACGCCGTCATCGCCGGCAACGGACACTTCCCGTTCCTCGTGCTCGACGCGGCGCGCGACCAGAGCATCCATCCGCTGGTGGTGGCGATTCGCGAGGAAGCGTCACCGGAACTCGACCGGCATGCGAGCGCGATTCATTGGCTGAGCTTGGGCGAGGTGGCGAAGTTGCTCGGACTGCTGGCCACCGAGCGCATTAACAAGGTTGTGCTGGCGGGGCAGGTGAAGCACGCGCAACTGTTCAGCTCGATTCCGCCCGACGGCATGGTGAGCCAGGCGCTCGAGGGCTTGGACCGCAAGAACACCGACGCGCTGATTGGCGCCTTCGTCCGGATGCTCGAGCAGCGCGGGATTGAGGTGGTGGACTCGACGTTGTTCCTGAAGCCTTTGCTGCCCGAAGCCGGGCCGCTGACGCCTCGCCTGCCCGACCCAAGCGAAGAGGCGGACATCATTTACGGCCGCGAGGTCGCGAAGCAGCTCGCCGGCCTCGACATCGGCCAGACCGTGGTCGTCGCGGATCGCGCTTGCGTCGCCGTCGAGGCCATGGAAGGCACGGATTCCACGATCGAGCGCGCCGCATCGCTCAGTAACGGGCGGCGGCTGGTGGTCGTCAAAGTAAGTAAGCCCGCCCAGGATATGCGATTTGACGTACCGGTGGTGGGGCTGAAGACCATTCAGGTGATGAGCCGCGCGAATGCGACCGCTCTCGCCGTGGATGCGGGCAAGACGCTGCTTTTCGAGCGCCAGTTGATGCTCGAGGAAGCGAACCGCGTGGGCATCGCCGTGGTAGGCATGAAGGAGTGAGGTTTCCTGGCAGCGGAAGTTCAAGGTGCGGGACCGGAGGGGCGCGTCGCCGTTGCCGTGATTGGCGTCGGCGAACACGGCAGGCATCACGCGCGCACGCTGAGTGAGATTCCCGAAGCGCGTCTGGCCGGGGTCTATGACCTCGTGGCCGAGCGCGCGACCGAAGTCGCGGCCTCGCTGGGCGTTCGGGCGTTTGGAAGCCTCGAAGAGGCGCTCGCGGCGGTTGAAGCGGCCAGCATCGTGATCCCGACGTCCGAGCACGCGGCGGTGGCGCACCAAGCGCTCGCCGCGGGCGTGGACGTCCTCGTCGAGAAGCCGATCACGCGTACGGTGGAGGAAGCTGACGAGCTCGTCGAGCGTGCGGCGGCGGGCCGGCGTATCCTCCAGGTGGGCCACGTGGAGCGCTTCAATCCCGGCGTGGTCGCAGCGCGCGCCATCACGCGGCAGCCGCTCTTCTTCGAGATTCACCGCCTGGGGGTATTCAGCCCGCGCAGTTTGGACGTGGACGTAGTGTTCGACCTGATGATTCACGACCTCGACCTGGTGCTCTGGATGGTGGATGCGCCGGTCTCGGACGTGCGCGCCGTGGGCCTGCCCGTGCTGTCCGACAAAGTGGACATCGCCAACGCGCGGGTCGAGTTCGCGAACGGCGCCGTCGCCAATCTGACGGCGAGCCGCGTGAGTACCGAGCGCGTGCGCAAGTTCCGCTACTTCCAGCCGAACGAATACGTCTCCATCGACTTCGCGCGCCGCGACGCTATCGCGCTGAGCGTGGACCGCGACGGCGCGTCGCCGCACATCGGCTTCCGTAAGCTCGGAGCGCCGGAGGACACGACGGGGGCAGCTAGCCTAGCCAATTCAGCGCCGCCGGCTGCCGATCCGCTGCGCGCCGAGCTCGAGGCCTTCGTCAGTTCGGTGCGCACCCGGCGTCCTCCCCTCGTCGGGGGAGCGGAAGGACGCGCCGCCCTGGCACTGGCCGAGCGCGTCATGAATTGCATCGAAGAACATGCAGCTCAGTTGAAGATTCCCTTGGGCCGTTCGATCGGCGTTAGCGGAGAGCTCTAAAGCATGAGTGCGGAGCCCAGCCTCCATCTGCTCCTCGAGTGGGAGAACGAAGTCTCCCGCTGGCGCCGGCGGACGATGCTGCTCATCTCCATCTTCCTGCACATCCTGCTGGTCCTGGTGATCGTCCTCGCCCCTGACATCTTCCGTCGCGGCGCTGAAATGATGGGCATCACGGTTGAGCCGCAACGCAAGCTTCAGACCACCTATCTGTTTATTCCTCCCGACCTGCTCAAGCGCTTGCACGAGCAATCGCCCAACACCAACATCCTGTCTGACAAAAACCGGCGCGCGCAGGGCCGCTCGCCGGTCGTGAATCCCAAGGGCCTCAAGATGCCCTACTCACGCGGGAATAGCCCGATACCCGAACTCAAGGCGGGCGGACCGAAGCCCGAGCCGCCTGCTCCTGCTCCCCCGCCCGCACCTGCTCCGTCCGCCGCCGCGAAGTCTTCTGCGCCGGCGGCCGGCGAGAAATCTGCCGAAGCTAAGGCTGCGCCGCCTCCCAAGAAGCCCGACGATCACCCGCAGCTTCTCGACGTGCCCGCGCCGCCCGCGGGGGGCGAGATCTCCGCCTTGCGCCTACCCCTCTCGCCCGGCGAGCAAATCCGGCAGTCCGCCGCGGCGGCAGCGCGCGGCCGCGCCTCCGGGGTCGCAGGCGCCGGCGGCGACGCACCCGGGCAGTTCCAGAACCTCAATCCCAACTTCTCGACTGAGGGTCCACTGATCCTCTCGGACACGCGCGGCGTGGATTTTGGGCCATATCTGGCGCGCGTGGTCTCAGCGGTGCGGCGCAACTGGTACGCCGTTATCCCGGAGTCGGCGCGTCTGGGACAAAAAGGCCGGGTCGCGGTCGTCTTCGAGATCCTGAAAGACGGCTCAGTGCCGCAATTGCGTCTGGTACAGGGTTCGGGAGCCGATCCGCTCGACCGTGCCGCACTCTCCGGCATCCGTGCTTCTGTTCCCTTCGATCCTCTGCCGCCGGAGTTCACCGGGAATCACCTCGTGCTCCAGTTCATTTTCCTCTACAACCTCGGCTACGGCGGTCCTTGATGCTATCGGGGGGGCAGAGTTTACCGCGACGATTGCTGTAGCGCTGCTCGGTGAGCGGCGAAATCGCCGAAAAGCTCAGGGAGCCGGTCCCTTACAGGGCGGGCTTCGACCGGCGCTACAGCGAAAGCAGCGAGCGGCGGCGAAGGGCCTCAAAACCCTTCGCTGCTGCTCAGCAAGACTTGCGAATCGCGCTCTTGATTGGTTGTACTAATCTGAGGCGTATTGGAATTGGGGGAACTTCTCGGGCGGCACATGCACGGTGGGCTTTTGGTTGGTTTGCGCGAGTTCCGCAAGCTTGCGGATGACCGCGGCGGTAACCTCCACGCGTCGCGGCGATTCCAGAATAAAGTATGAGACGGCGCGGTGATCGCCCGCCACAACGATCAAGGCTTCACTCTGGTGGCGAACTTCCACCAGCTGGGTGAGGAGAATCGTTCTCGAGTTAAAGCGTCCCATAAAACAGATTTTCCGGTCGGTAACGTGGAGCAGGCCGATGCCCCGGCTCACTAGACCGTCGGGCCGCGCTCCAGGGGAACCCTCCGCCGGAACTTCGTTTTCGGATTCAGGCTGAGGGTCGGCCATCTCGCATCCTCGAACCAGCGCCAGGCAATGCTCATCGTGCTCGAGTATGATTTCCGCCTGGTCGTCAAAGCTCCTGAACTCCCCCCGGTCGATTTGCTTCAGCACAGGCATCGTGGCGCATTCGACGTGAGAAACGCGCATCAGCGCTGCCAGTAGTCCCGTAGCCTTGCCGCACACTTCACACTTCAGCATATTGATGGCCCTGCCTTCTGGGGTAGACTCGGGTGTCGCGCTCCCCAGGCGCGTTACCCGTCCGGTGCCAGCTTGGGATGCCACTTACCCGGCGCAGTCCAGCAAACGTTCGATGGCGTCCCAGCGTCGTAGTCGGCTAATCCAGACACTATGGGGCGAGCAATAGTGTTTCCAAATCCGTTCCTGTTACACAATTAATATAGTCCATTGGTACTAAACGGCTTACGGAGTACTACGGGGGCGGGATCTCCGGTGAAGGCTAACCCTTGTGGTTCCAATAGTTCACACTGAGGCGGCGGGCAACAGCCGCTAAACGAGCCAATAAACAGCTATCCAGTGAGGGGCTTTTGTTGGCGCATCATTCGTACCGCAGCGCCACCATGGGATCCACCTTCGTGGCGCGGCGCGCGGGAAGATAGCCTGCCACGAGCGCCACAGCCGAGAGCACGGCGACGGCCGCGCCGATCGTCAAGGTGTCGCGCGGCCCAAGCCCGAAAAGCATTTGCTGAAGCCACCGCGTAGTCGCGAGCGACAGGCCCACGCCTACAACCATCCCGCCAGCGAGAACGGCGACAACGTCGCGCATCACGAGGCCCAAAATCGAGCCAGGCGGCGCGCCCAGCGCCATGCGGACGCCGAATTCGGTCTGCCGCTGCGTCACCAGGTAGCTCAGCGTCCCATAGAGGCCGACCATCGCCAGGAGCAGCGCCAGGGCGCCAAAGAAGCCGGAAAGCAGGGCCAGCAGCCGTTCCTGAACCATCGAGTCGCTCACCTGCTCGGCCAGGGTGCGAAATTCGAGCGGGATCTCCTTGTTCACACCGGCGACAGCGGCTTGAATCGGTCCGGCCAGGGCTGAGGGCGGGATCGCCGTTCGCAACTCGAAGGTCTGACCTTCGGCATGTTCAGGGACTTGGCTTACCGGGAAGAAGACAGTGGGGGGAGTTTCTTCGCGCAGCGACGAATACTTGGAGTCTCTCACGATTCCCACCACCTCGATAGGCGGACCGGGCTTGCCTCCGACATCGTCAACTCTTAGCGTTTTGCCCACGGGGTCTAAGTTGGGAAAGAAACGTCGCGCCAGGGTCTGGTTGACGATCGCCACGGCGGGCCCGGCCTTCGTGTCGCTGCTATTGAAGTTGCGCCCGGCCAGGAGAGGCATGCGTAGCGTTCCAAAAAAGCCGGGCGAGACGTAATTGAACCAGGCTGTTGCGGCGTCACCCGTCAGCGCCTTGGACCAATCCGTGTGAATGGCGTTGTTCCACTCCCTTCCGCTGATGGGCGTCAGGATGGAGCGGCCGACCGAGACCACGCCGGGAAGAGCCTTGAGCCGGCTCTCCATTTCGTCAAAAGTCGCGAGCTGCTGGTCAGGCGGCACCTTGACACTTCTCAGATCGGCGGCCACGAGCAGGACGTTGTTGCGGTCGAAGCCGATGTCGAGCGTCGCGAGCTTCACGAAGCTGCGCAGCAAGAGACCGGCGGCCACCAGCAAAACGAACGAAAGCGCTACCTGCCCGGCCACGATCCACTTGCGCCCGGCAAACCGTACGCGGTGCTCGGCGTCGACCGCCTGGCTGCCCTTCATCGCCGAAGTCAACGACACGCGCGTCGACCGGGTCGCCGGCAGAAGTCCGAACAGAATGCCGGTGAGCACGGTGAGACCTACGGTAAATCCGAGGACGCGGCCGTCGAGCGAAAGGTCGAGGAAGACTGTGTCCCGGGCGGTCGAAAGGTAGCGGACCAGAAGGGCCGTGCCCCAACGCGCCAACAGGATTCCCGCCAACGCGCCGGCGGAGGAAAGCAGCAGGCACTCGGTGAGCAGCTGGCGAATCAGCCGCAAGCGGCTGGCGCCCAGAGCCTGCCGCACGGCGATCTCCTTGTGGCGGGCGGCCCCGCGCGCCAGCATCAGGCTGGCGATGTTGGCGCAGGCGATGAGCAGCACCAGGCCCACCACGGCCATCAGCACTTGAAGCGGCTGATCAAACCGCTGCCGCAGATGGGATGTTCCGGTCGCTGCCGGGTCTCCCTGCAACGTCTCTTTCAAGAATCCCTGCTGACCGTCTTTGGACCAGTCCTGCGGCAAAGCGGCGGTGAAGATGGCGGTCGACAGGACCTTCAGCCGCGCAGTCAGTTGCGCTGGGCTGATCCCCGGCTTGATCCGGCCGGCGATTTTCAGCCACCACCAGGAGCGATGGTCGAGCCGCGATTGCTTGCCGTCGAAGACCAGCGTGGCGCAGATCGGCACTGCCACGTCGAACTTCTCGCCTACGTCCATGCCGTAAAAGCCGGCGGGCGCCACGCCGATTACTTGAAAGGGATGGCCGTTGAGCGAAAGGGTGCTGCCGACAGCACTCGCCGCTGCGCCGTAATGGTCCTGCCAAAAGCCGTAGCTCAATGCAGCCACCGCGGGGCAGCCGCGCTGGTCGTCAGACCTTGCGATCAGGCGTCCCGCGGCGGGGCGAAGCCGCAAGGAATTAAAGAAGTCGCCGCTCACCCAGAGTCCGTTGGCCAAGTGCACCGCTCCGCCCTGAGCGAGGTCGAACCTGTCGTTACCCCAGGCGAAGACGCCGGAGAAAACGTCCTGCTGGTCGCGCACCTGCTCCCAGAGGGGATTTGTAAAATTCATGCCTTCGCCGGCCCAGCGTGGATCGTGTCTTTTCACTTGCAGCAGCTCGTCAGGCTTGTCGACGGGCAGCATCCGCAGCATGACCGCGTCAATCAGGCTGAAGATGGCGGTATTGGCGCCGATGCCGAGCGCGAGCGTGAGCACGGCGACCGCGGTGAAGCCGGGACTCCTCGCCAGCATGCGCAGACCGTAGCGAAGGTCCTGGATCGTCGTCTCGATGACGCTCACCCCGCGGGCGTCGCGGCATTCTTCTTTCACCCGGTCCATGCCGCCGAATTCCAGGCGCGCCCGCCGCGCCGCTGCCTCGCGCGACAGGCCCGATTCGATGTACTTCTCCGTCTCGTGTTCGAGGTGGGCGCGCAGTTCGTCGTCCAACTCGGATTCCACCGACTGGCGCCGGAACAAAGCCCGCAGGCGATACAGAAGGTCGCTGATCATTGCCCCCTCCGGCTACGCGGTTTCGAGCACATTGCCCACGGCGGCCGTCAGCTTCCGCCAGGCGCTTTCTTCCACCTCGAGTTGCTTGCGGCCGCTGCGGGTCAGCTCGTAATACTTGGCGCGCCGGTTGTTTTCGGAGGCGCCCCACTTCGCCCGAATCCAGCCGCGCCGCTCGAGCCGGTGCAGCGCGGGATAGAGCGAGCCTTGCTGGACGCGCAGCACGTCGCTCGACACCTGCTGGATGCGCTCGGAAATCGCCCAGCCGTGCTGCGGCTCGAGCGCCAGCGTTTTCAAGATCAGCAGGTCGAGCGTCCCTTGCGGCAGATCGATCCGTTGGTTGGCCATGCTACCCCTTTCGCTTCGACAAGAGCATCCTACACCCGCTCTTGTAGAAGCGCAAGGGGAAACTAACAACCCATGATGTCCCGGCCCCGGAGGGGTCGCACCGCCGCCCGGTAGGTAGTTAACCCAATGGAGACAGTTTGAGGTAGTGGCGGCTTTATGCCGCCACAGATGGCGGGCTAAACCCGCCGCTACGTCGCAAACTGGACCACTACCGAAATTCCGTTGACTTTGCACCCAGCGTGCCGGAAGATAGCACGGCTCGCGGGGACACCCGGCAATCGGCAAGCCGGCCCGGCGCCCACCAACTTGCCTCAGGGAGACGACGAAATGTATTGCCGCAACTGCGCTCACCAGCTTGCCGATCAAGCCGAGTTCTGCACGTCCTGCGGGCAGCGGCCCATGGCCGGGACGCGCTATTGCTGGTCGTGCGGCGCGGAAGCCGCGCCCAACGCCGAAATCTGCGTCAAGTGCGGAGTCCGGCTCGCCAGCGGACCCGTGGGAGCCCCAGGCGCTAGCCTCGAGAAGGATTGGCTGACCGCACTGCTGCTTTCGCTTATCGGTTTCCTCGGAGTAGCGGGTATCGATCGATTGTATCTTGGGTATGTGGGCCTTGGCATTCTTAAGCTTCTCACATTGGGCGGATGCGGTATTTGGACCCTCGTCGACGTCATCCTGATCGCCATGAACAAGCTACCCGATGCGCAGGGGCGGCCGCTGCGGCAGCGATAGGCGGGCCATGTTCGCGCGCGGCATACCACGACTTCCGCTCTTGCTCGCGGCCGTCGCGGCACTCTGTCTGATTCCCCCCGAAGTGTTGGCGCGCGGCCCGCACCTGTGCCTTTGGAGTTGGCTCTTCCATCTTCGCGCCTGCCCGGCCTGCGGCAGTACGCGCGCTCTCGCGGCGTTTTTCCACGGACAATTCGCGCCCGCCTTGGCGTTCAATCGCAACGTCATCGTGACCGCGCCCGTGCTCCTCGGGCTGACGGTGCTCGACAGCCTGCGCCTCGCACGCCGAGTGTTCGCCGCTCGGCCTGCCGCTTGAATTCCTGGAGCGAACCGCATACATTTCCAAGGTCGAGTGACAAACCTACGTGAATTTATCTCGCCCGAGCGCGCGGAACTCCCGACGGCTCCTTTCGCCCGCTGGGCCTCCATCCTGTTCAGCCTTTCGGTTCTGACGTTTCTGCTTTCGCTCGCTGCGGCGGAGGCCGTCCTGTTCACCGCCTCGCTGGTCTACGCGATTCATTTGCTGCGCGATCACCCGCCGATCAAGTTTCCACCCCTCAAGCTTCCGCTGGCGCTTTTCTGCTTGACCACCGTGATTTCACTCGCGTGGGCGGCGAACCCGACGGTGGGCTGGTTCGCGGTGCGCAAACTCGTCCTGTTCCTGATACTCCTGCTGGCGGTAAACCTCGTGGTAAGCGCCGGGCACCTGGTGATGCTCTATCGCGCGCTTTTCCTCGAGTCGGCGCTCGCGGGACTCGTCGCGGCGTGCCAGTTTGTACGCCAGTATCGCGCCGTGCGCGCCCTGCATCCGGGCAAGGTGTACTTTTACATGACGGCGACGCGCATCCACGGCTTCATGGGACACTGGATGCATTTTGGCGGGCAGCAAATGCTGATGTACAGCGTGCTCGTCGCCTTCCTGTTCCTGGGCGTTCGCCGGGCGAAAGACTCGCGCGTCATCTGGTTCGCAGTCGCCGCCATCGTCGCGACGTCGATCCTCCTGAACTTCACGCGCGGCGTCTGGCTGGGATGCTTCGTCGCGACCGTGTATCTGGTGGGACGCTGGCGCGCGCAATGGTTGTGGATCCTGCCGTTGCTCGTGATCGTCGGATACTTGGCGGCGCCCCGGCTCGTGCGGCGGCGCGTCGCCATCCTGCGGCATCCCGCTTCCGACCCCGCGCTCTCCATCCGCTTCGAAATGTGGCACGCCGGACTGCGCATGATCGAGCGGCATCCGCTGGTGGGCGTCGGGCCGGACAACATCACCGAGGTCTACCCGCTCTATCTCCCGCCCGGACGCGCGCCCGAGGTGGGTTATCACGAGCACCTGCATGATAACTTCCTGCAGTTCGCCGCCGAGCGCGGACTACCGTGCCTCGCGGCGTGGATTTGGTTCATGCTGGCGCTGGTGGTGCAGGCCTGGAGGATTCGACGGCGGCTCGCGTCGGACCCGGCGCCGGCGGGCGCGCATCTCGTGTGGCTGGTGGACGGCGCGATTGCCGGCTGGCTGGCGCTGATGGTCGAAGGCTGCTTCGAGTTCAACTTCGGCACCTCGCCAGTACTGATGCTGTTCCTGTTCGTCGCCGCCACGCCCTACGTGGTCGAACAGGTCGCGGCGCGGCACGCTACTGGCCGCTAGTGTCGGGTCAACGGGATAAACGGCACTTTCAAGTGCTTGCGAAAGGGCACGCCTTCAGGCGTGCCGAGAAATGTTGGAAAAGAGTACGGCTTTAGCCGCTGCGGGCCGATTCCTCAAGGCCTGAAGGCCCGGAAGGAATCTAACTGCTACTCGATACGGCAGGGCTAAAAGCCCCGCCCTGACGGTCCAAACTCGACGAGTTCTTGTGACAGCTATGCTTGTCACTGGCCACTGATGTCTAGCCGGCACCAAGTCGTACGCAGCTCGATGGTGGTGGGATTCTTCTCGCTGCTGGGATCGCTGACCGGCGTCCTGGTCGACACGAGCATCGCCGCCAAGCTGGGCCTCTCGAAAAGCTCCGACACCTTCTACGTTGCGTTCACGATACCCTACATCATCACCAGCCTGATCAGCGCCACCGGCCAGTTCTCGCTGGTGCCGTTTTTCTCGACTCTGGATGCGCAGCACTCCGAGCGAGAGCTGTGGCGGGGCTTCAGCTACGCCGTCAACATCGTCTTCCTCGGCTCGAGCGCGATTGCTGTGGTGGGCGCAGCGCTCGCGTATTGGGTGACCAAAGCCATCGCGCCGGGTTTCACGAGTCCTCAGATCACCCTCGCCTCGGAACTCGCGCAGTGGCTCTTCCTGATTATTATTCCCGCCGGCCTGGCCGAGACTTTCCGGTCGTTCCTCTTCAGCCAGGGACGATTCGCCGTACCCTCGAGCGCCGGACTGATTCGCAACGCCGCCGTCATCATCTGCGTCGTCCTGACCTTCGACCGCTACGGCATTTACAGCATCGTGATCGGCTACCTCGCCGGACACGTCTTGCAGCTCCTGGTACTCGGCGGCCAGACGCTCGCTTCCTTCCGCTTCCGTTACTCGCTGACGCTGGTGGGCACGGGCGAAGCGGTACGCAAGCTGCACGGCGCGGGAGCCGCACAACTGGGCGGCGCGGCGGGCTGGCAGGCGCTGCTCATTGTCGAACGCATCATCGCCTCGTTCCTCCCGGCGGGCAGTCTGACGGCGCTCAACTACGGATTGAAAATCATTGCAACCATGGCGGAACTCCTGGCCGGAAGCGTCGGCACCGCGTCGCTGCCCGTACTCTCGCGCGCCTTCGCGCAACACGATGTCGACGAAGAGCGCCGCGTGTTTCAGCACACGCTCGAGATCGGCATGGTCCTGGTCTCGCCGGTGATGATCTTCTGCCTGATTCTTCCCAGTCCCATCATCCGGATCTTTTTCCAGCATGGAAACTTCACCGCCGAAGCCACCGCCGAGATGTCGACGGTCTTCTTCTATTACTGCCTCAGCCTGCTGCTCTACGCCTGCGTGCGCATCCTCACGTTCTATCTGTTCGCGCGGCAGGAGGCGGAAGCGTATCTTCGGCTCTCGGCGTTGCAGTACGGACTGAACGTCGCGTTCGACCTGTTCTACGTCGGCGTACTGCACTTCGGGGCCATCGGCATTCCGCTCGGACTCGTGACCAGCCTGGCGCTCACCGTCGCGATGGCGCTGGCGCGGAATCTGGCGGGATTCCGACAAGCCTTCGATCGCTCGCTCGCGGCGTTCATCGGCAAAGCGGCGGCCGGCGGCGTGCTCACCGCGCTCGTGGTCTGGACGATGCGCGTGTGGATACGGGCTCCCGTGACCACGGCGCACAACTTCGTCTACCTCGTTCTGCTGTGCGGCGTCGGCTCACTGGTATTCTTTGCCGTGCTCGCGGGACTCGGCGCGGTGCGGATTCGCGAACTGACCGCCTTGTGGGGGCGTGCGGAGGATGTGTGAAGCGCCTCACCGACGTCAGCTACTGGGACGAAGGCTGGTGGAAGCGGAAGCGTCCGGAGCGCCTCCGGCTGTATCGCGATGTCGATTACGAGACGGTACGCCTGCTCGAAAGCGCGGCGCGTGCCGCAGCGCCGTCGGGCGTTGCGGAGGCTCGCGAACGGCCACGCGTCCTCGAGCTGGGCGCCGGCGGCTCGCGCGTTCTGCCCTATCTCGCGCGCCGCTTCGGATACGCGGTGTACGGCAGCGACTTCTCCTGGCACGGCTGCCGTCTGCTCGCATCGAACCTGGGGCTCGTCGGCGTCAAGGGGAACGTGGTGTGCGAGGACCTCTTCCAGTCGGCGCTCGCCGGCGAGGAGTTTGACGTGGTCTACTCCTCCGGACTCGTCGAGCATTTCGACGACACGCGCGCCGTCATCCAGGAACACCTGCGGCTGGTGCGTCCCGGCGGATGCCTGGCGCTCATCGTGCCGAACTTCCAGGGCATCCAGGGACGAATCTGGAGGCGCCTGGCGCCCGCGCTCTGGGCGCGCCATCGAGTCTTCGGACCCGAGGAGCTCCGGGCGTCGCTCGAGACGCTCGGACTCGAACGGATCCGCGCCGGGCACCTTGGATCGTTCTTCATTCACATCGGGCGCGGCGCGGAGTGGTCCCGGGTGAATGCCTGGCCGTTCGGACTTGGACTCGCCGCGCACGGCGTGGTGCGCATCGCGAACGGCCTCGTCTCGCTCGGCTTTCGCCTGTCGCCCTGGCGGCCGCACTGGCGGGCGCTCTCACCGGCGTTCTTTGCGGTGGGCGTGAAGCCGCTGGCGGTCGAGGCGGAGCCCGCGGCCGTCGAATCTGCGGCGTGAATCGTCATGGCCTCCTACCGCGTCCTCGTCGTCACCAACCTGTGGCCGACTGCCGACGATCCCGGTTACGGAAGCTTCGTCGCGGCGCAGATGGAGTCGCTCAAGCCGCTGGGCGTCGAGTTCGACGTCCAGTACATCAACGGACGCGCGTCGCGCTGGAATTACTTCCGCGCCGTTCCCGAGCTGCGGCGGCGCTTGCGCTCGACGCGCTACGACCTGATCCACGCCCACTTCGGACTATCCGGCTGGGTGGCGCGCTGCCAGTTTCGCGTGCCCGTGGTCGTCTCTTTCATGGGTGACGACGTGCTCGGGCGATTCGCGCGCCGCGGCCGCATCACGCTCTACGGCCGGCTGCTTCAAGCGTCGAGTTGGCTGCTCGCGCGGGTCGTCCGCAGCGTGATTGTGAAAAGCGAGGAGATGCGCTCGACGCTCGGGCTTCACTCGGCGCGCGTGATTCCGAACGGCGTTGACCTCAACCTGTTCCGGCCGATGGAGCAGAGCGAAGCGCGGCGCGCCCTTGGTCTCGATCCCGCCAAGAAGTTGGTCCTCTATCCCTACGATCCGGCGGAGCAGCGCAAGCGCTTTGACTTGATCGAAGCGGCGGTGGCATCGGCACGACGGGAAGTCCCGTCGCTTGAAATCCTGCAGGCGCGCGGTAAACCGCGCGAGCGCATGCCGCTCTACATGAACGCCGCCGACGTCTTCGTGCTCGCCTCGCTCGCCGAAGGCTCGCCCAACGCGCTCAAAGAGGCCATGGCGACGAACCTGCCCGTCATCACCGTCGACGTGGGCGACGCCGCTCGACTCGTAGGATCGGCCGCAGGCTGCTACGTTGTGGCGCGTGATGCCGAGGCGATCGCGCCGAAGATTGTGGACGTGTGCCGCGCCGGCAAGCGTTCGCGCGGACGCGAGGCGGTCGCACACCTCGCGATCGAGAACGTCGCCCGCCAGATTGTCGACGTGTACGCCGCGGCGCGCGGCCATTGAATCCCCGTCGCGCCGATGCGATACTCGAATCATTATGACAACCAACATCGCTCACATCGCGGCACCCGACGCATCCGAGTACGCGCCTTATTACGGCCAATACATCTCGCTCGTGAAAGGCGGCGACGTTCTGCGCGCGCTCGAAGATCAGATACCGGCCACCTCAGCGCTGCTCGAGCGCCTCAGCGACCAGCAAGCGGACTATCGCTACGCGCCCGGCAAGTGGAGCATCAAGGAAGTGCTCGGTCATCTCACCGACACCGAGCGCATCATGAGCTATCGCGCCCTGCGCATGGCGCGCGGCGATCAGAAGCCGCTCGCGGGATTCGAGCAGGATGACTATGTGCGCGCCGCCGAGTTCGGGCATCGCACGCTGGCAGGATTGCTCGAGGAATTCAACGCCGTGCGACGCGCCACCCTCGCGCTTTTCCAGAACCTCGAGCCTGAGGCGTGGACGCGGCGCGGCATCGCCAACGAAAAGGAAGTCACCGTCCGCGCCCTCGCCTACATCATCGCCGGGCACGAGCTCCATCATCGCAAGATTCTTCAGGAAAAATACCTGGCGCGCGCCGCCGGCGCCTGACTGTCGTCAGCGCTCGAAGTGGACAATATCGAGCACCATGAACGTCCGGCGATTCAGCAGGACAACGTGTCCGCCGATAAACACGTGTTCGCAATCGGGCGGCGGAGGCGGCAGCACGCGCACCAGTTCCGGCGGACACGGCCGGATGCGGTCGCGCAGGCCGGGCGGCAGCGTACCGCGCACGCGCAATTGGCGCTCGAGTCCCGGCGGCAACTGGTCGCGCTTGGCGAGTCCGGGCGGGAGGCCGTCACGATGCCCGTGATACCAGCCGCGCGCCTCGTCGCGATCGTGCTTGGAGTAATGACCGCCTTCGTCTTCGTCCCGATTGTGGCCGCGCCCGTGTCCGTTTCCTTCGCCATGGTTGCCGTGTCCTTGGGCGAACACGCTGACGCCCGCGAGCGCCACCATCGCCGCCAGGCTTCCGCACACCCATCGTCTTGACTTCATGCAGTGCCTCCGTTCCGTCGTCACCGATCGACGAGGCCCAGGCTAGCACGGAGGCTGTTCAGCTACAACAGCGCGCGCCGAGTTGAGCATGATTGGGTGAACGTCTGTCTTGAGCGGCAAAGCCGCGAGTCCGTCATCTATAATGGTGGCTTGCCATCATCGCGAGACCTGTCATGCTGAATCTACCCGCGCCTGACGACGCCCGACGGCTGCGCGAGTTCTTCCTCGAGCAGAACTACACCGACGCAGGCCTGCGCGCTGCCTTGGCGGGCGACTACATTCCTTACGAGCGCCTGGTGCCACGGCTGCTGGCGCTGACCGCCGAGCCTACCTTATTCAATGTGCTGGCGCGATGCTTCATGGCCGGCGAGCCGGTCGATTCCAGCGCGGCGCGCGCCGTGGTGCCCGAGGCGATCCTCAAGCTTCTGCTCGACGCTGGTCTGCTTCGCCCGGCCGCCGATACTCTCGCGCCTCAAGCGATGCTCGCGCCCTTTCACGGGCTGCTGCTGGCGACGGACCCGGTGCGCAAGGTCGAAGCGCGCCAGTTGGCCGACCCGCTGCTTTCGATCAATCCCACGACGGGTTGGCTGTATCTCTTCACTTTGCGCCAGCCGTTCCGTTCCGCGCTCGACCTCGGCACGGGATGCGGCATCCAGGCACTGGCCGCGGCGGCCGGGAGCGAACACGTGGTCGCGACTGACGTCAATCCGCGCGCCGCGGAGTTTGTCGCCTTCAATGCGCGGCTGAACGGCGTGCAGAACCTGGAGTATCTTGCCGGCGACCTGTTTCAGCCGGTCGCCAACCGCCGCTTCGACCTCATCGTGTCCAACCCGCCGTTCTTCATCACGCCCTCTTCTGAACTCCAGTTCGCCGAGAATCCCCTCGAGCTCGACGAATTCGCGCGCCGCCTGGTCACCGAAGGCGCGCGCCACCTCACGGAAGGCGGCTTCCTCCAGATGATTTGCGAGTGGGTCGAGGTGCGGGGGGAATCCTGGCAGGAACGCCTGCGCGCCTGGCTGGCGGATACCGGCTGTGACGCCCTGGCGCTCAAAACCTACAGCAATGATCCCGTGCGTTATACCGAAGTGCGCCTGCCGGAAATGGTGGCGGCGTCCGAGCGGAACGAGGCTCAGTTCCGAAGATGGCTCGACTACTTCGCGAGCCGCCGGGTTGAGGCGATCCACGACGGATTGATCGTCTTGCGGCGCCGTTCCGGCAGGAATTGGGTGCGGACGGATGAAGGGCTGACACTCCCGAGTGAGCCCTTCGGGGATGCGGTGCTCGAGTTGTTCGCGAGCCAGGACCTGCTGAGCGACCCGGCGGGCGACGCGGCGCTGCTCGCGGCGCGGTTCAAGATGTCGCCTCACGCGCGCTTGACCCGCCACAGTTCTTATGCCGATGGCCAGTGGCAGACCACTCCCCTCGAACTTTGGCTGAAGCAGGGTTTGGTGGCGGCGGCGCCGCTCGCGCTCGAGCCCGCCGTCGAGCAATTCGTCAGGCAATTCGACGGACGCCGCACACTCGACGAGCTGGTCGCGCAGTTGGCCGCCCAGGTCCACGCCCGCCCGGAGAAGGTCCGCCAGGAGTGCCTGCGCGTCACGCGCAAGCTCCTGGAGCGCGGCTTCCTCCTCGTCACCTAGGTAGCGCGGACCTCCGTCCTTGAGGTCCGCGGTTTGGGGAGAACGAAAATCACCACCGCCGTCATTCCCGCGCAGCCTGTTCCCGCGCAGGCGGGAAGCGGGAATCCATGCGGTGGTGCCGCTGACCCAGGCCTTCGCACTTATTACGCCTTAGGGTTGCAGCCTCGCCCAGCGGATCTCGGCCAGAACGATCACCATTCTGGTGTATAATGGTGAAATGCGCACCTCCAACCGAGTCGTTCGACAAAGCGTGGGCCTTCCGGCCGATACGGCGCGTAAAGTCCGCAGCCTGGCGAAGAAACGGCGGGTCAGCGCCAACCGGATCATTGTGCAGCTTGTGGAGGAGGGAATCGAGGCCGAGAAGCGCAAACAAAGAGAGTTCTTTGAACTCGCCGAGCGTTTCCGCGCCGCCACCGATCCTAAAGACGTTGAGCGCCTCGGTGACGATCTGGGCCGCATGGTTTTTGGCGACTGATGCCGCATCTCAAAACCTGGGACAAGCTGCCGTCCGGAATCCGCCAACACTTGATCGACAGGATGCGGGATCGAAGCATCAGCATTGCTGACCTGGATAAGCTTCGGCTATGGGTTGAGTCCCGTCCGCTTGTTCCCGAGGGCGAATGGTACAAGGATTTCGGATCCTTCAAAATCTGCGGCGAGGGCTCTTATCCGAAGACCTTCCTGCTGAGTGGCCAGCCCGCCAGGGGCGAAAGCTTGTGAGCTCCAGGTCCAGCTCTTTCGCATCGACGACATCCAGCCTGCTGCGCGCTGACAGGTGCTGGAAAACGTTCTGGAATCGTGTCATTCCGAGCCCGTTCGCTTTTCCGCTTGCGAACGGTCCTGAGCGGAGCGCAGAGCCTGCCCTGAGCGTAGCGAAGGGAGCTCAGGGTAGACTACGCGAGGAATCTCGCACTGAAAAGGAAAGCACTGCGAGATTCCTCGTCGCCTGCCGCTCCTCGGAATGACAACTGGGGCAGTGTTTCAGCAACCTGCTAAATACGCTCGCCAGAGCGCGTAAGGAACCGCCACCCGCGCAGGGCATCCGGGCCTGCGAGCTTTGTACTCATTGCGGCTTAGGCGCAAAGGATTGCCTCGCGTGTAACTGGGCGGGGTGTCATTCCGAGCGGAGCGAGGAATCTCGCACTGAGTTCCTGTCTCGGGGAATTCGAGCGAGTAGCCACGGCACCGGTTTTGTGCCGTGGGCTTTTCTCCGAGGAAAGGAAGGTCGCGGCGAAGATTGACGGTGACAAAGAAGATTCGGCCGGTCGTGAGCAGCCTTCGCACCTTGGACACGCCGCCAGGGTGGCGAACGGTTTTTGCCTTTTCAACTGCTTCGGCACAGAAGCCCACGGCACAAGAGCGGTGCCGTGGCTAGCCGCAGGGCATTGTGATGAGGATTCGCCACCCGCGCCCGAACCGGCCGTGCAGGCTGGCCGATGGCGAAGGCGAGGATTTTGATTTGAAAGCCGTGGATCCGCCGCGCCGAGTCCGCGACCTTTCTCTCCAATAGAGGATCGCCGAGAGGAAGAGGACCTAAGGCTTCTGCCTGTTAAGCTGCAAAAACTTATCCCTGTCGTTCAGCCTGACTAGCACGGGGTCGGAACATGAGGACGCCCGACCGAAGACTACCGCGTGTCTGTCTTCGAGTGTCGAAAGCACACCGGCATAATCCTCGCCGATGTAGTTGCGGAGGAACTCCATACCCGTCGAATCAAACACTCTGAGCGCAAACACGGTGTTGCACTGATTCAGAACGGTTTTAGTGACGTTAGCGGTGCGTTGAGTTATAACTAGGCATCCGAGCCCATATTTGCGGCCTTGAAGAATGGCCTTCGCGGTGCCGTTCGTGGCGGCCTTATCGCCTTCTGATGCCACCGCATTCCACTCCGGAATAAGAGAGTGCGCCTCTTCGTATACAAAGCACAATCTGGCCTTATCGGTGATGGTCGCAGAGCACAACTCAAGAGCCACTTCCGTAATGATGCGTGTAATTTCCGTTGGAGTCATTTGAGCCATGGATGCCTGGCCTTGATACGGTTTTGAATCCTGTCGCCAGACTTCAAAGGCCGCCGGATTGTAGATTCTTAATGGTTTGCCCTGGCCAGCAATGAAAGTGGACAGTTGCTGTTTCAGCTCCGCCTGAAATGCATGCACACTTCCGCCTTCTGAGACGTTGAGTTTGCAGTTGGTTTTCCCCGGAGGCCCTACGGCTTTCAATTTCCCTATGTTGAGCTCCTCCGCGGCAGCGTCGTAGTAAGGAGCGAGTTCAGCTGCATATTGGTTTGTGAGGTCGAGAACGATGACCCTAATTCCTCCCAAGAGCATCCGCTCAACCAATTCCAGCGCCAGAAAGGTCTTCCCCGCTCCCAGAATTCCTAATATTGCCGCGTTGTGGGTTACCAACTGCTGAATGTCCAAACTGATCGGGTAGGCTGTGTTGGGGAAGAACCCGACGGCGCTTGGTGCGTCAGCAGAAGCTTGAGCTTTCTCCAGGAAGACTGGTTCGTTCGGTTGAGGTATCCAGCGGACGTGCTCAAACCTTCGCTGGTTGCTGTCCCAGGTTCCAATTTTCTTGGCGGAACCGCGCGCGAATCCATACGTATTCTTTTGGGCCAGAATCTCCTCTTGGGTAAGTCCGTTGACGATCTGGTACAGAACCGGTCTCTTGCCAATCATCACCTCCACGAGTTGCCCTTCGCCAATGTCAACGTCTGTTCTTGCTAGCTCAAACCGCAGCGTCGCGATATCGGTGTTAGGTGCGACGAACCCAATGAAGTCGGCGCGTCTTGAATAGGCACGAGATTGCCGAAAGGCTGAATCTATACTAGGCTGATCAGCGATTGCGCTAAGCCGAAGCACCGAGGAAGTAGACGTGGCTCGTTCAAGCTTTTTCTGGGTGTCAGCAGCAAACTGACCCGTGATTTCAAGACACCGTATCCAACGTTCCTCCGCCAGTCGGAATTCGTCGATCATCATTGCGTGGCGAAGCGTATCGTGCGACGAAGGTCTCATCGTGAGGACCTGTCCGAATTGCAGCGGTCCCTCTGCGGTTCGGCGAAGCAGGATCAAGTGCGGTTCCTTACGCGCATAGGGTTCGCCCAGGCTCTCGCAGATAGCAGATTCCGACCAAACCTCTCTCAAGTCTTTGACAATACGGGCAACCTGCTCAAGCAGCCGCAACGGGACGATAGTGACCCACGTTGCCGTGAGCGTGACGAATTCACGTCTATTCTCTAAATGAAACGCTAACAGGGCAAAGAAGAAAAGGACCGAGAACACCAGTGCCGTTTCACCCAAGCGCGTGCTCAATACGTACAACGACTCTGTGAACTGTTTTCCCCGTATGGAACGAGCACCTCTCAGAGCCATTGTCAAAGAGCCCATCACGATGACGACCACATAGTAAGCAAAGATAGACTTCCATGCCCATGAGATCCATGGCTTATGGAGAGCCCACACAGCACTGGAAATCTCGGGTAGCACAAGCGCTGCAATCACGGCATCGGAGACAGCGGCAGAAGGAGGCGTGAAATGGGGACTGAGCAGAAGCGTTCCAAGTAGCAAATGCGCGAACGAGGCATACAACCACAAGCCTTTCTCGGCATTTGGGGGCAGCCAAGATCCGAAGAGGAATCTACAGATAGAAAACAGAAAAACGGCATACAGCACCAGGATTACAAGTCTGGTTTCTTGGGAGAGTTTCATTTAAGCCAGCACTTCGGTTATCATTCTCCGACCGACCAGTAACATACCGCTGACTACTTGCGGATGCAATCGGCCGGTCGCGTTTTCGCCGCCGAGCGCGTCAGCGTGCACGGGAGAAAATGGTTGCCACGTCACGATTTTCCCCTGCCGTGGGTTTGTGGATATCCGGGACCGCAGAAGCCCCAGCACAAAAAGCATGCTGTGGCCACCCGCGTTGAATGAGGTTAGCGACGGAGGCCGATGAAACAGATTCTCAAGCTAACCCGACCCCTGGCAATTATCGACGTCGAAACGACAGGAACGGCGACCGAGTTGGACCGCGTCGTTGAGATTGCCATCATCAAGGTATATCCCAGCGGAAAAAAGACCCGCTACCACAAGAGGGTCAACCCGCGCAGCCTAATTCCACTCGAGGCCTCGGAAGTGCATGGCATCCGGGATAAAGATGTAAGGGCCAAGCCCACGTTCCGAAAGATTGCGCGCAAGGTGGCTGACTTCCTCAAAAACTGCGACATTGCAGGGTTCAACATCGTCGCCTTTGATCTGCCGCTGTTGCAGCGAGAATTCGAGCGGGCAGGTATTGCGTTCTCGATGAAGGACAGGTCAATCATCGACTGTCAGCAGATTTTCCACAGGAAGGAACCACGCCACCTCCAGGCCGCGGCTCGCTTCTATTTAGGCACCGAGCACATGAACGCACACTCCGCCTTGGCAGATGCTCGAATCTGCTGGAAAGTGCTGCAAGCTCAGGTACACCGTTACACAGACCTTCCCCGTGACCCTTCAAGTCTGCATGTTTTTTGCAATTCGGTGAGCCAGAGATATGTGGACTCGCAACGGAAGTTTGAGTGGAGACACGGTCAAGCGGCATTTGCGTTTGGCAAACATCAAGGCCGCCTTCTAAAAGATGTAGCCGAAGAAGATCCCGAATACCTTGAGTGGATGCTCGGCCTTGACTTCCCTACGGACGCAAAGAAAATCGTCAGGCAAGCATTGGCTGGAAAGTTTCCCAAACCAAAGCAAGGGTAGCGCAGACCCATGAAAAGACCAAAGCCACCAACACCCGCTGATCGAATTCAAGTTGAAGTCCATAAGAGAAGGGATGAGTTCCTTTGGAACCTGCGTAGGTTGGCGAGACGCGGGGACGAGGCGGAGTTTAAGAGTTACCTTACCGAGACGTGCGGCGTGCGGCCTGGCGACCCTGCCTACCAGCCTGCTTTGAGGGCCTTCTGGAACGCCGTGCGCGAGTTTGAGCGCGAGCGCTAGCATGAGCCTTGTCAATGATCTCCAGCCTGGCCAGGGCTTCATTTTCCGGCAGCGAGGTTATGTGGCCCTCAATGAGTTCGTATATTTTTTCGACCGACAACTCTGCGGAGCTCTTCTTTTGGTTCATTTCGCCTCGGGTCTGTTCTGACGTACGCCGATGCCTCTCTGTGTGAGCCGACCGACGCTGCCATATGGTAATTTGACACCATTCTTCCCAAAAGTCAAAACCGAGCGTCCGCTAGGCTGGCCGCGCGGGTGGCGCATACGTTCCGCATGATGGAATTTACGCGATGGCAAGCCCGCGGCGGTCATTGACTCCGTTCGGCAACCTTCCGGGTCCCGCCTCGCAGACACGGAGCGCCGACTGCGGCGCTTGGCGGATTAGCCCAGTGGCTGCTTCGGCTCGGGCATCGCGGCGATGACAGAACGCAGGAGCGCGTTGACCGCCGCTGACGACTTGAATACCGCGGCAACATCCGGCTCGAGGACTACGGCTATAACGCCTTTTGTCATCTCTTGGGCAAAGCGATTCGGCTTGGCACGGCGGTAATCGAACCGATATTCCTTCCGCATCGTGTCGCGTGGGACCTGATGTTTCTTACGGGCGGACATTTTCTTCATAGTCTTGGCGCTCCAGGCGCGTGGCTTTGCGGGCGCTGATCACTCGAATTCTTGCTCCGCGAACGGTGAAACAGGCCACGATGAGCCGGCGTTTCACCGAGTGTCCAATGATCAGCTCGCGCCGCTCGTCTTCAGAGTGCTCTTCATCCTCGAAAATACGGGCGAGTGGGTCTCGAAAGACGGTCAGCGCTTCTCCAAAATCAATCCCGTGAATGGCCTGATTGGCTTTCGCCTTTTTCGCGTCCCATTCAAACTCGAGACTCATTCTCCGTAAATCATATCATGATGGCTGGGCCGCGGGTGGCGCATACATTCCGCATCGTCAGAGCAAAGCCGCAGACTTCGAAAACAAGTTGGCGCTACAACTACGTCCTGCAACGTCAGACCCAAAGGATCTTGAGGGCGGCGCCCGCGCGCGCAAAATCCTTGTCGCTAGTAACCAAGGTCGCCTTCCTTGCGGCAGCGAGAGCGGCGGCAAAGCAATCCGCGTAGGGCAGGTTGTGCTCCGCCTTGAGACGGGCGGCGAGCTTCCCGAGCTCTTGGTCCACGTCGACGAGCTCAATAGGAAGCTGGGCGATCTCCTGGAGCTTGGACGCTGCCGCTTTTTCCCCGCGCGCCCGCCAAACCGAGTAGTAAACCTCGCTCCAGTTGACCACCGACATGGCGAGCGGGCGTTTGGCCTCCACCGCCTTCGCCAGCAGCTCCTCGACCTTGCCGGCGCCCGCGCGGTCTTCGAAAAACGTCATGAGGGCGCTCGCATCGAGCACGTAGCGCTTCATAGGGTCCGCTCGCGCTTCCGCTCCGCGAGCAGCGCCGCGAGCGCGGAGGGTTCCCCTTTGAGCGACCCGCGCAGTCCGCGGATGAATTCGCGGGTGACCGGCTGAACGATTAAACGCCTGTCATCTTCCGTAAAGGTCACCATGGTCCCCTTCTTGATCCCGAAGCGCCGGCGCAGGCGAGCGGGGATGACAAGTTGTCCTTTGGTGGTCACGACGCTGGTTTCAATTTTCATTAGGCACCTACTCTGCCACGATATCCTACCTTCCTGGATGGGGTAAGTCAATACGTAAATATTCCTACGTCAGGCAGGCAGGTTGGGGGGGGGCGCATACGTTCCGCATGATGGTATGTATGCCGTGGCACGGCGGCGGCATCGACCCCGTTGGGCGGCCTTCCGGGTCCCGCCTCGCAGACACGCCGCGCCGCTGGGGGACGGAAACCTCCATCGTCGTCATTCCCGCGAAAGCGAATCCAGGGGCGAGATTATCATTGTAGTGGATTCCCGCCTACGCGGGAATGGCGGTGAGTGGATTCCCGGCTGTCCATCAAGGCTTGTCAGGCTGGTCGAACACGCGGAGGTCGTGGCCGGTCATTTCGCGGGGCTGAGGGAGTCTCATGACGCCGAGCAACGTGGGCGCGACGTCGGCGAGCGCGCCGCCTTCGGCGAGCCGCGTGGGACGCTTTTCGGCGACCAGGATGAACGGCACGGGATTGGTGGTGTGTGCGGTGTGCGGACCGCCGGTCGTGGGGTCGATCATGAGCTCGGCGTTGCCGTGGTCGGCGGTGACGATCATCACGCCGCCCGCGGCGCGTACCGCCGGCTCGATTTCGCCCAGGCAGGCGTCCACGGTTTCGACCGCCTGGATGGCGGCCGCGAGCTTGCCCGAGTGCCCGACCATGTCAGCATTGGCGAAATTGATGATCAGCACGTCGAACTTGGTGTCGCGTACGGCCTTCACCACCACGTCCTTGATGCCGGCGGCGCTCATCTCGGGCTTGAGGTCGTAGGTCGCGACCTTGGGCGACGGCACCAGAATCCGCTCTTCGCCGGGGTAGGGCTTCTCCACGCCGCCGTTGAAGAAGTAGGTCACGTGGGCGTACTTCTCGGTCTCAGCGACCCGCAGGTTCTGAAGGTTCGCGTCCCCCATGACGTTGGCCAGGATGTGCGTGAGTTCCTGGGGTGGGAAGACGTAAGGGAGCGTGAACGTCTTGTCGTAGCGCGTCATACCGAGATAATGCAGGGGCGCGGGAAAGTTGCGTCGCGGAAACTTGTCGAGGCTAGGGTCGGTGAGCGCGCGGGTGATCTGGCGGGCGCGGTCGGCGCGGAAGTTGAAACACATCGCCGCGTCGCCAGGACGGATCTTCGCCGTCGGCTCGCCGTCCCGGCTAGCGATGACCATCGGGACCACGAATTCGTCGGTCACGCCGCGATTGTAGGAGTCGGTGATCGCCGCAATCGGGTCAGAATGAGACGCCTGAGACTCGCCGTTCACCATGGCGTCGTACGCTAACTGGATGCGATCCCAGCGGTTATCGCGGTCCATGGCGTAGTAGCGTCCACTGACCGTGGCAATCCGCCCCACCTGGTATTCCCTCATCTTCTGCTCAAGCGCCGCAATGTAGCCTACACCATTATTGGGCGGCGTATCGCGGCCGTCGAGGAAGACGTGGACGAAGACGTCGCGCACCTCGTTCTCGCGCGCCATCTTGAGCAGCGCGTAGAGGTGTTCCTGGTGCGAATGGACCCCGCCGTCGCTGAGCAATCCCAGCAGATGCAGGCGTGACTCGCGCCCGTGCTTCATAAGCTCGACGAGTGGTGGTTTCTGGAAAAACTCACCGCGCAGGATCGAGGCGTCAATGCGCGTGATTTCCTGGTAGACGATGCGGCCCGCGCCCATGTTCAGGTGGCCAACTTCGGAATTTCCCATCAGCCCGTCGGGCAGGCCGACGCGCTCGCCGGACGTGTAGACGAGCGTCGAAGGATAGGTCTTCAGGAGTCGGGTGTAGTTCGGTGTATTCGCGAGCGCGATGGCGTTGGCTTCGCGTTCGGCGCGATAGCCCCAGCCATCGAGGATGACGAGCAGTATAGGTTTCGGCTTTGGCATGTGGTGAATGAGGATTGGGCCCGCTACAGCCCCAGTTCTTTTTTGACTCGGCTCCAGAGCATACCGGGCTTGCCGGCGTTGCGCTCGATGGCGGCGTTGAGGTCGCGCAGATCTTCCAGGTCCTCCACCCTTCTACGCAAACGAACTTCGCGGACTGTGGCCTTTTTCCCGATGCGCTGTGCAGAGTCCTTTGCCATACACTTCCTACTTCCTTCCTGAATTCAAGATTGCGCACATTTGACCGCGGCTCTTCCCAAGAACTCCGCCGACTCGCCCAACTCCTCCTCGATGCGCAGCAACTGGTTGTACTTGGCGACGCGGTCGGTGCGGCTGGCGGAGCCCGTCTTGATTTGGCCCGTCCCCAGGCCCACCGCGAAGTCGGCGATGAACGCGTCCTCGGTTTCGCCCGAGCGATGCGAGACGACGGCCGAATAGCCGTGGCGGCGCGCGAGGTCAATCGCCGCCATGGTCTCCGTCACCGTGCCGATCTGATTCAGCTTGATCAGGATCGAATTCGCCGCCCCTTGCTCGATTCCCTGTGCCAGGCGATCCGTGTTGGTTACGAAAAGGTCGTCGCCCACCAGTTGCACGCGATCGCCCAGCTCGTCGGTGAGCATCTTCCAGCCCTCCCAATCGTCCTGCGCCAGGCCGTCCTCAATGGAGATGATGGGATACTTACTGGTCCAGTCGGCGTAGAGCTTGACCATTTCCTCAGCGGACTTCTTCGACTGGTCGGACTTGTAGAAAACGTAATCGCCGTCGCGATACATCTCGCTCGCGGCGGGATCGAGCGCCAGGCAGATATCGTGCCCGGCGGAGTACCCGGCGCCGTCAATCGCGTCGAGGATGAGCTCCACCGCCTCATCATTCGATTTCAAATCGGGCGCGAAGCCACCCTCATCGCCGACCGAAGTACTGTAGCCTTTCTCCTTGAGCACCGCCTTCAGGGTGTGGAACGTCTCCACGCCCATGCGCAGCGCGTCGGAAAACGTCTCGGCGCCCACCGGCATGATCATGAATTCCTGGAAGTCGACGGTATTGTCGGCGTGGACGCCGCCGTTCAGGATGTTCATCATGGGGACCGGCAGGCGGCGCGCCTGAAGTCCGCCGAGATAGCGATAGAGCGGCAGCGAGGCGGAGCGCGCGCCGGCGCGGCAGACGGCCATCGACACGGCGAGGATGGCGTTCGCGCCCAGCTTGCCTTTGTTGGGCGTGCCATCGAGCGTGATCATCATCTGGTCGATTTGGGACTGCTCGGCCGCGTCGTGGCCGCCGAGTTCCCGCGCGATGGTGTTGATGTTCTCGACCGCGCCGAGCACGCCTTTCCCCTGGTAGTGCCGCTTGTCGCCGTCGCGCAATTCGATGGCCTCGTGCTCGCCGGTCGATGCGCCCGAAGGCACTGAAGCGCGTCCCACGGTTCCATCGCGCAGGTGGACATCCGCCTCGACAGTGGGGTTGCCGCGCGAGTCGAGGATCTCGCGCCCTACGATCAGATCAATCTGCGCCATATGAGGATGAGTCTCCGCGTGGATTTCGAAACGAAGAATTCTATCACACCCGGCGCGACGAGCACGCCGGCAGGAGCTTTGGTACCGGTGTCATTTGGGGTGGGATTCCTTTCGAAACAACAGGTCATTCCCGCGAAGGCGAATCCAAGTCCGTCTGCGGCTCATCTCCCATGGGTTGCGGAGTGGATTCCCGCCTTCGCGGGAATGACGGCACATTGGAGCGCCCGTATCCGACAAATGACACCAGCACCGAAACTTGGAAACTTCCCGCTTCACCTCGCGCGCTTCATACCGTAGACTGCCTGCAACGGGTTCCGGGCGGCCGCGCCCGGGGAGCGGCGAGGGAGGTTGTCATGCGGAAACTCGGCAAAGTCATTCTTTGGCTCATCGGCATTGTGGTGGCCATCGAGCTGGTGAGCGTCGTGGTCATGTGGGCTTCGAGGCACATCAAGCCGCACACCGTGCTGACGCTGCGTATCGATGGCGACCTCCCGGAGCAGCCGCCGCAGGACCCGTTCGCGCAGCTCGCTGGACGCCCGACGACCACCATCACCGATGTGGTTGAGGCGCTTGACCGCGCTCGCACCGACAAGCGCATCTCGGGACTCCGGCTGCGCCTCGGCGTCCCCGCGATGACCCTGGGCAAGCTCGAAGAGTTGCGCGAGAAGCTTCGCGACTTCAACCAGTCGGGCAAATTCAGCGTCGCCGAGCTCGAGTACGGCTCGAACGGCTCCTACTACCTCGCGTCCGCCTGCCAGACAGTGATCCTGCTGCCCAAGTCGGAGCTTCACCTGCACGGGCTGATGGCCTCGAGCACCTTCTTCAAGGGCGCGCTCGACAAGCTGGGGGTGGTTCCTGACCTCCTCCACATCGGCGAATACAAGAACGCCACCAACGTGTTCACGGAGAAGAAGTACACGGCGGCGCACAAGGAGGCTACCGAGGCGCTGCTCGACGACTGGTATGGAGAATTCGTGCGCGGCGTGGCCGAGGGCCGGCGCATGCCGGCGGGCCAGGCGAAAAGTCTCATCGAGCGCGGGCCGTTTACCTCCGAGGACGCGCTCGCCGCCAAGCTGGTCGATCGCCTGGCGTACGCCGACCAGGTGCGCGACTTCATCAAGCAGAAGAACGCCGGGAGTGAGAATCACCTGAGCGTGCGCGACTATCTCGACCGCACGGAGTCACCCGAGCGCACCAGGCTGGCGGTGATTTATGCGGTCGGGACGATCACCTCGGGGCACAGCGGCAACGACCCACTGGCGGGCGAGGTGATGGGTTCAGAAACCGTCGCTGAGCAGTTCCGGCACGCGCGCGAGGAAGACGCGGTGAAGGCCGTAATTCTGCGCGTTGACTCGCCCGGCGGCTCGGCGTTTTCTTCCGAAGTGATTCGCCGCGAGGTCGAGCTGACGCGGCAGTCGAAGCCCGTCGTGGTCTCGATGTCGGGCGTTGCGGCGTCGGGCGGCTACTGGATTTCCATGTCCGCCAACCGCATCGTCGCGCAGCCGGGCACCATCACGGGATCGATCGGCGTCCTCACCGGCAAGTTCAACTTCACCGGCCTCTACAACAAACTCGGGCTGAGCACTGACTACGTGGCGACCAGCGACAACGCCACGCTCGATTATGCCTTCCAGAACTTCACCCCGGCGCAGCGCGAGTCGGTCGAGAAGTCGATGCAGGACGTCTACCGGAATTTCCTGGCGGGTGTGGCCGCGGGGCGCCACATGAAAGTGGACGCCGTCGACAAGATTGCGCAGGGACGAGTGTGGAGTGGTGAGCGCGCCAAGCAACTGGGCCTGGTGGACGAGCTCGGCGGCCTCGATCAAGCCATCCAAGCGGCGCGCGACCTCGCGAGGATTCCCCGGTCCGAAGCCGTCAGCCTCGAGCTACTGCCGCCTCCGAAGTCGCTCTTCGACCGGATCCTCGATCTCACCGGTAGCCTCTCGGAGGTGAGCGAAGGGGCGTCACCGCGGCGCTGGATCGAGCGGCTCCAGACGCTGGCGCGCGAGCCCGCGTGGGCGCTGTTGCCTTCGGTGCCCGAGGTCGAATAGGCAGGAGTGAAGGGTGTTTTCCGCCTACTGCCTCACTCCGGCTCTTCAAACACCCGCTGCTCGGGCACGACGACGATGATTCCCGTCTCGGTCACGTGATACTTCTTGCGGTCGGCCTCGAGGTCGTAGCCGATTTCGGTGTATTCGGGGATTTTGATGTGCCGGTCGATGATGGCGTTGCGGATGCGCGAGTGGCGTCCAATGTCGACGTGGGCAAAGAGGATCGAGCGATCGACGTCGGAGAAGCTGTTGATGCGCACGTCGGGCGAGACAATCGAGTTGGTGACGTGTCCGCCCGAGATGATGGCGCCCTGCGAGACGATGGAATCGAGCGCGATACCCATGCGCTGCTGGTCGGCGAAAACAAACTTGGCCGGCGGATACTGGCGCTGGTAGGTGCGGAGCGGCCAAGCCTTGTCGTACAGATTGAACACCGGTGACACCGCGACCAGGTCCATGTTGGCCTCGTAGTAGGCCTCGATGGTCCCGATGTCGCGCCAATACTGGGCTTCCTTCTTGTTCTCATCCACGAAATTATAGGAGTAGACGCGCCGCCGCTCCCGGATGAGCCTGGGCACCACGTCTTTCCCGAAGTCGTGGCTGGACGCCGCATCTTCCGCGTCGGCCGCCAGGCAATCGAGAAGCAGGTCACGGTTGAAGCAGTAGATGCCCATCGACACGTTGCATTTGTCGGGATGGTGCGCCGAGGGCTTGGGCTCGGTAGGCTTCTCCTGCCAGCCCATGATGCGGTCCTGGGAGTCGACCTCCACCACGCCGAAGCGCGAGGCTTCGGCGAGCGCAAACTCGATGGTGGCAATCGTCAGCTCCGCAGCCGAGTCCACGTGCTGCTGAAGCATCAACTGGTAGTTCATTTTGTACACGTGGTCGCCGGAGAGGATCAGCACGTACTTCGCGGGCTCGCTGCCGATCGAGTAGAGGTTCTGATAGACGGCGTCGGCCGTCCCCTGATACCAACTCTCGCCCACGCGCTTCATCGGCGGCAGGATCTGGACGAATTCCCCCAAGTCGTGCGCCAGGATGTACCAGCTCTCGCGGATGTGGCGGTTGAGCGAGAGCGCCTTGTACTGCGTCAGCACGAAGATGTGGCGCAGGTCGGAGTTGATGCAATTGGAAAGCGTAATGTCAATGATGCGATAGATGCCGCCGAAAGGGACGGCGGGCTTGGCGCGATCGCGGGTGAGCGGATACAGGCGTTCGCCCTGTCCGCCGGCCAGCAGGCATACCAGGGTTTGGCTCGGGATGCTCATGGGCATGAAGGCTGCTTAGATATGCCATCTTACTATGTTCAGGGACTCGGCGGCTACAGTCCCGAGCGGTAGACGACCGCGGCCGGTCGCGATGCGCGGCAGCGAAAGCGCGAATGCGTCGCTTGACCTCGCCAGGCATGGTGGCGGCTTGGGCTCTTCGCCTAGCCAATTGGTTGTAGACGCTGGTATGCCACGTGTCAAGCTTCTTCCGCGCCCTGTGTTATAGTCGAGATTCTCGAGCCCCAGTCAGGTCTTTCCAGTGATGCGCGACCAGCCGCGACAGGATCTTGCTCCTTACGCCCAGCGCGTCGAGCGGTCGCTCGGCCGGCGCTATCCTGAGCCGCCGCATCCTTATCGCAACGACTACGAGCGCGACCGCGATCGCGTCACCCATTCGCGCGCCTTCCGGCGGCTCGAGAACAAGACGCAGGTTTTCGCGCATCGCGACTCGGACCACTTCCGCACGCGGCTGACGCACACGCTCGAGGTGGCGCAGATCAGCCGCACGGTGGCGCGCGCGTTGCGGCTCAACGCCGATTTGGTCGAGGCGCTGGCGCTGGTGCACGACGTGGGCCATCCGCCCTTCGGCCACGCCGGGGAAGCGATCCTGAGGCGGCTGATGGCGCGCTATCACGACCGCTTCGACCACAACCTGCACGCGCTGCGCATCGTCGAGAGCTTCGAGCGCAAGTACGCCGCCTTTCCCGGCCTCAACCTGACGTTTGAGGTGCGCGAGGGCATCATCAAACACTCGCGCGACTACGACCCGGAGCTTTATCCCGAGTTGCGCGAGTATCGGTTGAGCGAGCAGCCGCCGCTCGAAGCCCAGTTGATCGACCTGACGGACGAGATCACCTACAACTGTGCTGATCTCGATGACGGCTACGAGTCCGGACTGCTGGGCGTGCGGGGGATTCGCGCCGGTGTCCCGCTCTTCGACCGTTTCTACCGGCAGATGGAGCGGAAGCATCCCACCGCCATCGAGAAGTTGAAGTTCAACGAGGCGCTGAAGCGCCTGCTCGACGCGCTGGTGACGGACTTGATCGCGGCGACGCGCTCGAGGATCAAAAAGTTGCGCCTGCGTTCGGTCGAGGCGGTACGCGCTCACGCCTCACGCCTCGTCGACCTGAGTCCGCCGTTGCGCCGCGAGAACCAGCGGCTGAAGCGCTTCCTGCATCGGCACCTCTATTCCCACGAAAATATCAGCGCCGAGCGGCGGCAGATCGTCAAGCACGTCGAGCGTCTCTTCGACTACTTCATCGCTCATCCGCGCCGGCTGCCGCCGGCGCACTTCGAAAAGACCCGCCAGGAGCCTATCCACCGCGTGGTCTGCGACTACATCGCCGGCATGACCGACAATTATCTGGAAACGACGTATCAGAAGTACGTCGGTGAGTAGCCGGAATGGAACTCAGTAAGGAGTCGGCCTCCTCTCGACACTTCAAGCTTCCAGCGAAACAAATTCCTTGAGGCGCGGCAGCAGGTGGCGGTGCATGATCTCCGGGCCGTAGAAGAGCGCGTGGACGAAGGCGAGCATCGCCGGCTGGGAAAATCGAGGCGGAGCGCCGTTGCGCAGCGGGAAGTAGCAGAGCCGTCCGCGCAGCATGCGGCCGGAGCGGTCGTACGACGCCATGGGCCACGGCGCGCGGAAGAAGCGAAAGCCGAAGCGCTCCATCGCCTCGTGCCACCACGCGCCGGAGTTCGCCGTCACCTCGCCGTAGATCCGCCAATTCTCGCCGTGCGGGCCTTGACGCTCGTGCCGCGCCACCGCTCGCATGATGCGCGCCCCGAGCCGGCGTCGCCGCAGGTGAGGATCGACGAACAGGTAGCTGCCGAAGACCACGCTGAAGGCCGGCAGGACCAGGGTGATCGCGCCGCCCACCAGTTGGTCGTCGAGATACGCGGCAAAGGCGTGCACCGGATTGACCCTGTCGCGCGACGGCTGAAGGATGCGGCGCAGGATCGACCGGCTCAGGCGCTCATCGGGATGGAAGCAGCGCGCGTAGAGCCGCAGATACTCCTCCACCTTTCGCGACTCGCGGTAGTCGAGCAGTCTTACGGTCAGTCGGGCCATTCGCGACCTCCTCGCGTCCCGGCGATTCTGTTTGAGATTACGTCGCCGCTTCCTATATGTTGTATCACAGGGCGCGCCGCTCGTCTCATAAGCGCGCGGCGTTCGAACGAACCGTGGGAGGTCAGGAATTGAAGAAAGACGACGCAGGCATCGGACGATTGGCAATCTTCGCGCTGGTGGTCCTGGTTCTTATTGTTTTGGCGCTGGTCGTCAAACTGGCGAGTACCGCCGCGCCCACGATCGCGATCGAAGGGCAACAGTTGAAGGGTATCGGCCAGAGCACGCTCGTCAAGCTCGACGTGAGCGACACGCAACACACAATCCGCGCCGTCGAAGTGCGCGTGATTCAAAACGGCCGCGCCTTCAGCATACCCGTTTCGGGTTTCGCCGTCGTGCCGCGGGGCGAGGCCTGGTGGAAATTCTGGGTAGGCCGGCCGCCGAGTATTTGGACGGTCACCACACACGTTGGACGCAAGGAGATTCCGGATCTCCAGGAAGGCCGCGCGACACTTGAGATCACGGCCCGCAACGATTCCTGGGGGCGCTTCTTTCGCGGCGGACGCAGGCAGGTGGCGCTCGACCTTCCCGTGCGCTTCCAGCCTCCGCGTGTCGACGTCCTCACCACGCAGCACTACATCAATCAGGGCGGCTGCGACATGGTAGTATTCAAAGTGTCGCCCGGCACCACCGAGTCAGGCGTTCAGGTTGGGAGCTATTTCTTTCCAAGCTGGCCGGTGAAAGACTCGATGCCCGAGACCCGGCTTTGCCTGTTCGCCTATCCTTACGACCTCGATCCCAAGACGCCGGCGCGCATCGTGGCGCGCGATGACGCGGGCAACGAAAGCCTGAGCAGCTTCACCTACCAGGTGTTTCCCAAGAGGTTCCATACCGACACCATCAACGTGACTGACGAATTCATGCAGCGCGTTGTCCCGCCCATCATGAGTCAGACCCCGGACATGCCGGATCAGGGCAGCGTGCTTAAGAATTTTCTGCTGGCGAACGGTCATCTGCGCGAGGTCGAAGCCAAGCAGTTGATCGGCTTTTCGAAAAAGACGGCTTCGCACTTCTTGTGGACGCAGCCCTTCCTCCAACTCTCGAATTCCAAGGTCGAGGCGTCCTTCGCCGACTATCGTACCTACCTCTACAACGGCCAGGTGGTCGACCACCAGACACACCTGGGATACGACCTGGCGGTGACGGCGCGCACACCGGTGCTCGCGGCGAACGACGGCGTGGTGGTTTACGCGGGCTGGTTCGGCATCTACGGCAACGCCGTCATCCTCGACCACGGCTGCGGCCTCCAGACCCTCTACGGCCATTTGAGTTCGATCGACGTCAAGGAAGGCGAGTCAGTGAAGCGGGAGCAGGCGATCGGGCACAGCGGGCAGACCGGACTCGCAGGCGGGGACCACCTGCATTTCGAGGTGTTGCTCGACGGCGTTCCGGTGAGCACCATCGAATGGTGGGATCCGCACTGGATTCACGATCGCATTGAGGCGAAACTCGCGGCGTACCAATAGCCGGGGGGATTGGATTTCAGATTTCAAATGTCCGACCCAGGGCGTCGTTCACCGAACTGTCGACTGCTGGCTTCCGGCGCCGGAGCTCTGCTGCAGATACTGATCGAACCACGCGAGCATCCGCCGGATGATGTCGCGCCGGTGCCCGGGCTGGCCGATGTTGTGGCCCTCGTCCGGGTAGACCACGAGCCGCGAGGGAACGCCCTGGGCGCGCAGCGCGTGCCAGAATTCAAACGATTGCGGCGCGGGACACTCGCCGTCGCGGTCGCCGACCAGGACGAGCGTGGGCGTTTTCACCTTCTTGATGAAGTGAATGGGCGCGCTTTTGGCGTAGACGCCGGGGTCGTCGTAGACGGAAGCGCCGAAGTAGGGAATCATCCACTGGTCGATGTCATTCTCGCCGTAATAGCTCAGCCAGTCAGCGATGCCGGCGCCCGCCACGGCGGCGCGGAAGCGATGAGTCTGCGTCACAGCCCACATCGACATGTAGCCGCCGTAACTCCAGCCCGTGATGCCGACGCGCTCGGGATCGACGGACAGCGTGCGCGTCACTTCGTCCACGCCCGCCAGGATGTCGCGCAGGTCGCCATAGCCGAAGTCCTTGACGTTGGCTCGCGTGAACGCCTCGCCCTGGCCGAAGCTGCCGCGCGGGTTCGGGTAGAGGACAAAGTATCCGGCGCTCGACAGCACCGAGGTGTTATAGAAAGCGCTGGGCCAGTTTGGCCGCGCCGACGACGCCGGTCCGCCGTGCACCACCACCACCATCGGATATCGCTGATTGGGATTGTAGTCGCGCGGATAGAGCAGCCAGCCTTGCAAGCGGAATTCGTCGCTCGACCAATGAATGCTCTTGGCTTCGCCCCAGCTTGGGTGGAGGTCTTGGTTGATGCGCGTCACTTGCTTCCACTCGCCGATAGGCCCGGCCCAGACTTCGGGCGGCTGCGCGAAGGACGCGCGAATGACCGCGGAAGTCCTGCCGTCGCGCGCCAGCGACAGGTTGGTAAGCGACGCGCCCGCGGTGATGAACTCGGCGCCGGTCCACAGCGTGGTGATTGTGGATTCCGCCGGATCCACCGTGGCCACGCCGCTCATTCCGTCCACGTTCTCGCCGAACAGGATCTGATTCGGCGTGGAAGTCCAGGTGAGCCAGCTCGCTGACGCCTTCATCCCCGGCGTCACGTTGCGTGCCTCGCCTCCCGCCGCCGGGATCACGTAGATGTCGCCGCCGTTCACGCCTGCGTCGCTCATCAGTCCACTGATGAAGGCGATGTTCTGCCCGTCCGGCGACCACTTCGGTACGGCCATTTGCATCGCCGGCTTGAGGATCGCTTGCGCGTGTCCGGTAGCGGCGTCGATCGTGTAGAGTTCGGCGACCCACCAGTTGTCGTCACCGGACCCGTGGGCGGCAGTCGCGGCGAAGCGCGTGCCGTCCGGCGACCAGTCGTACTCGTAGACGTAAAGGTCAGGCGGCGAGACCTGGCGGACGCTGCCGGTCGCGAGATCGACGACGGCGATCCGCTGTTCGTAGACGTGCGATTCGATCTCTCCCGAGGGCGGTGTCATGGGCTGAAGCGGCCCGGCAGCACGCGGCGCGTTTTCGGTGAAAAGAATCGCCACGGATTTCGAGTCGGGCGACCATTTCGGGTCGACGAGGAATCCGGTGAGGTTGGTGAGTTGGCGTGGCGAACTTGCGCCTTCCGCGACGTTCACGGCATAGAGCTGAAGCTGCCCGGCGTCTCGGGCGTCAGAGAGAAAGGCGAGCGAGCGCCCGTCGGGTGACCAGATGACGTCGTGCTCGGCGTGGGGATCGCCCGAGCCTGCGGTAATGCGGTGCGGCGTGATCGCGCGAGTCCCGGAGCCGGAGAGGTAAATCGATGAGTTGGGCGACGGCGCGCCGTTCTTTTCGCGGAGCCTTTCGACCCACGCCACTCGCTGCCCATCCGGTGAGATCGCGACGTGGCTCAGCTCGCGCACCGAGAAAAGTTCGTCGACGCTACGGTCGAGCGCGCTTGAGTCAGCACCGCTGGCAGCGCCCACCAGGCAAACGGCAAATGCTAATGCCAGGAATGGGGCGACAGGCTTCCGGGTCGGGGGCATGAGCGTCTCCATTCCGGTGCTGCCTCAGGGCGCCACGCGGCTCAAGTAGAGGTCGAAGAACTTCTGCGTGTCCGCCTTGAGCGCCACCGTGGCATTGGGAGGCTTTCCTGGGACGACACGCGTGAACCCTTGATCGTCAACCTCGACGTAGAGCTCCTTGGTCTCGCAGATGCTCGGGTCGATCAGCATCGCGATGGTCATGGGGTCGAAAAGGATCGGAGTTTCATTGTTCCAAAGATGATAGAGAATCGTCAGCTCGTTGGTCAGTGTGGTGAGATGAGTGAAAATGCGATGCCGGTTCGCCGGGTCGAGCTCGAGCATGGCGGTCGCATCCAGGGGCACCATGAGGATGGGAATCCCGGAGGTGAACACGGTCTGGGCGGCCTTCGGGTCGGAGACAATGTTGTACTCGGCGGCGGGCTTCAGACTACTGCCGTATCCGTGGGCGATCGAGCCGCCCATCAAGACGATACGCTTGAGCTTGTGCGCCGTCGCCGGATACTCGGTGATGAGCGCCGCCACGTTGGTGAGCGGACCGATAGCATCGAGCGTGATCTTGCCCGGCCGCTGCTCGATTTGCCGGCACAACAGCTCCACTGCCGGCTCAGCCTGGACCTGCGGACTCGAGAAGCCGTCGGCAAAGCGCGTCTGATCCTCGGGCAGTGGCTTCCCAGGCCGCCCGGCCGCAACCGGAACGAACTGGGCGCCGGAGTCCCAGAGGAGTTTGGCGGCCAGCCGGGCGCGTGCCTGCGTGTCACCGCTGACGGTCGTCACGCCCAGCAGTTCGAGCTCGGGGCTGCGTATTTCGAGAGCCAGGGCAAAGGCGTCGTCGATGTCCGTGCCGATGTCGGTGTCGATCAGAATCGGAGTGAGGACGTGCAGGTTGGTTACGGGCTTCTCGACAAGCTGCGCACCGCGAGGCTCGACGGGAAGAAGTCGCGCGAAGTCAACCAGACGGCTGGCAATCAAAAGGCCTGCGCCCGCAAGTACAATCGCAAGGAGTCCCAGTCGTTGAGTCGTCGTCATATCAATCGCAGGGTCGAACCTCGGCTGGATTGGAAGTGGCCGGCCGAACTGACTCTTAAAACCACCAATATGCGTCATTACAACTGTGTAAGGCAATAGCCGGTTCGACAACGTCCCGTTCGGCTTGACACGACCCTGCCTCGCTCTTATACTCGCGGCCAGTTGCCCGATTTGGGGGCTGGAGCCGGAGCGGGCATGGGCAAGCGCGATTCCTACAAGTGCCTCTTTAGCCTTTCAGTTTGGAAAGGGTGACGTGCACGCGCCCGCAGTTGAAGTGCGTGTTCGAGCTTTCGGGTGCTGGAACGACTCGCTTCAGGCCGTCAAGAGGTGGCTGGGCTGGTAAGAACCCTTCTCGGGCTTCTCATCAGGGCTCGGCTTGGAGAAGCCAGATGAGTTCGGGAGTCCTGCTCGCCGAAGGTGACGCCTGACCGGAGGTGGTCAGCGATGCGACGAACCACTGTTTCGATTTTGGGCGGCCTCTTGATCCTGCTGATGAACGCGCCGGGGCCTTTGTGGTCCCAGCAGGCCCAAGGAAGTTTTACGGGCGCCATCACCGACACGACCGGAGCCAGCGTACCTGAAGCCACGATCACGGCCGTCGAGCAGAACACGGGCTTCCAGCGGAGCGCGACCAGCGCGGTGGACGGCTCCTACACGATTCCGCTGCTTCCTCCCGGCGTCTACAAACTGGTGACCGAGAAATCGGGGTTTGACAAGTCGGCGCGCGGCCCCATCACGCTTGCCGTCGACCAGCAGGCCAAGGTCGATGTCCAGATGAAGGTGGGTTCGCAGACCACCACCATCACTGTTGAGTCCGGGGCGCCGCTCTTGGAGACTCAGAACTACTCCGTCGGCACGACCGTCGAGCAGACCAAGGTGGAACAGCTGCCGTTCAACGGCCGTCATTTCCTCGAGGCCACGCTCTTTACGCCGGGCGTAGTACCGGGTTCACAGGGCTCGGAGCTTAACGACAATCGCGGCGGCTCGATTAACGTGAACGGCATGCGCGAGACCATGAACACCTTCCTGCTCGACGGCATGTCGAACACCTCGATCTCCGTCGGCACCTACGTCGTCACACCGCCCCTCGACTCCATCCAGGAGTTCAAGATGGAAACGGGCGTCTACGACGCGCGCTTCGGCACCAACGCCGGCGCCGTGGTCAACGTGGTCACCAAGTCGGGGACCAACCAGGTCCACGGAACGCTCTACGAGTATCTGCGCAACAACAACCTCGACGCGCGCAACTTCTTCGAGCCGCAAGTGCCGCCCTTCCACCGCAATCAGTTCGGCGCGAGCCTGGGCGGGCCTGTCTCTGTTCCTCACGTCTACGACGGTCACGACCGCACGTTCTTTTTCCTGAACTACGAAGGCCTGCGCGACAATCACTCGTTCTTCAGCCGCGCCCACGTGCCGACACTGGCCGAACGCAGCGGCGACTTCTCTGACCTCGCTGACCCTAGTTGTTCGCATACCAACCTGCTGCTCGACCCGCTGATCGCCTTCAATCCTCAGGCGCCGCTCTTCGTCCCCGGCAACAACCTCAATAACATCGCGCCTGCTCTGCCGGCGGGGACGCTCGATCCGGTCGGCCAGGCGCTCGGCAATCTTTATCCCAAGCCCAACCTGGCGGCCAGTTGCGGCGGCGAGAATTACACCACGCAGGTTCTGCGCAAGATCTATACCAACAGCTACGTCGGCCGTTTCGACCACCACTGGGGTTCCAAGGACGCGTTGTTCTATCGATACACGCTGACCACCGACTCGGAGCTCTCGCCCTCGGGCATCCCCACCGGCGTCCCGGGGTTCGGCACCAAGCGCCTTGACTGGTTCCAGGAAACCGGCATCGACTGGACGCACGCCTTTACGCCTACTGTCCTCAACGAGGCGAAAATCGGCTACAACCGCTGGCAGTACAAGTGGGACAATCAGGACCAGGGGCAGTTCGTCAGCAAGCAACTCGGGCTGCTCAACGCTCCCACCGCTCTCCGGGACAGCGGCGTGCCGAATTTGGGCTTCTCCGGCTACGACGGCATGGGCGCCAACACCAGCACTCCGCAGGCCGGCGCCGTGAACACGTTCGAGTTCGCCGATACGGTCACCCACGTCCACGGCAATCATTCGCTCGCCTACGGGACGGAGATTCGGCCCATCAAGCGCGGCAATTTCTTCGAGGACATCAATGCGCGTGACACCTACAATTTCGGAGGCGTCGTCACGAGCAGCCTGGTGCTGGCGGGACTTCAGCAAGCGCTGCCCCCGGCCACCTTTGCTCAGGTTTACGGGCAAATTCTGACGGCGTGTCCTCCAGCGAGTTGCAGCCTGGGTAATGGCTTGGCCGACGGCTTGTTTGGCGTGCCCACGTCGTGGATCCGCGGAGGTTCCGGTGACATCTCGGGTGCCGGGACAGAATGGGGCTTCTTCGCTCAGGACGCTTGGAAGGCTCGCCGCAACCTGACGCTCACCTTTGGCCTGCGGTACGAATACAACTCGATGGTGAGCGACAAGCGCAACCGCTTCGGCGGATTCGACTTCAACACCAACGTCTGCGGGACGTCCGGAGCGCTGCTCGTCGCGGGCACGAGCACCGCTGCTCTCGACTGCTTCGAGGGTACCGTCACGCCTCCGTCCGGCGCTCCGCCGACCGGCCAGTTCGTGCAGACGAGCACCATCAATCTGGGCGGCAGTTCGGAAAACCGCGCCTTGCAGCTTCCCGACCGCAACAATCTCGGACCACGGTTCGGCTTCGCGTGGCAGCCGGGCAGCGATTCGAAGACGGTGGTCCGCGGCGGGGCAGGCGTCTATTACGATCAGATGGCCGGCGAGCTTTACTTCCAGAAGAGCTTCAACCCGCCGTTCTTCAACCTGACGTCAGGTAATCTGCTCGACAATGAGCAGGCCGTGTTGGCGGCGCTTTCGACACCGCCCCAGCAGGGCGGTCTGCCTCTCGCCACGGGCCTCCTGCTCCAGAACCTGTTCGCTTCTCCGTCGCTCGCAGCCACGCTGTTTCCCACCATGAACCCGGTCATCGTCAACCTCGAGGATTCCAAGGTGTTTCAATGGTCCTTCGATGTCCAGCGGGAATTGCCGTCTTCCTGGCTCTTGGACGTTGGCTATGTGGGGACGCGCGGACTGCACCTGCCCTTCATGTGGGATCCGAACCAGCCGAATAATCCTGTGAGCCCCTGCACCACCGACGCTTCCGGGAACACGACGTGTCCGCGGATCTATCCTAATTTCACCGAGATGTCGTACACCGACTCGAGCGGCAAATCGATCTACCATTCCTTGCAGGTGAAAGTGGAACGGCATTACACGCGCGGGCTGGCCGTGATCGGCGCGTACACCTATTCGAAGGCCATTGACACTAACTCGACATACTTCGGTACCACCGGGAGCGCCAATTTCCCGGAGAACTCCTTCAACCGTGCGGCCGAGAAAGGTCCGGCGGACTTTGACTACCGCCATCGCTTGTCGCTGGCTTACGTTTACGACGTGCCGTTCGGAAATACCGTCCTGCACTCTTCGAGCCACGCGGTGAACTACGTAATCGGCGGATGGCAAGTGGCGGGTATCGCCATGCTCCAGTCAGGACCGCCCTATACGGCGACGTGGGGTGGGAACCCAAGCCACAACGTTGACGGCAACGACCGGCCTAACATCGTGACCGGCGTTCCTTTGTACCCGGCCACTCAGACGTGGGTCCAGTGGGCGAATCCAGGAGCGTTTTCCGCGCCCGGTCAATACACCTTCGGAAACGCCGGCCGCGACATCCTGCGGGCGCCGGGCGAGGCGGACTGGGACTTCTCCTTGATCCGCAAGTTCAAGCTTACCGAATCGAAGACACTCGAGGTCCGCGCCGAAATGTTCAACATCCTCAATAGTCCGAACTTCACCATCCCGAACGGCGACGCGAGTTGCGCTTGCTTCGGCCAAATCGGCAACACCGTGCAACCCATCGCCGGCCAAGCTTCGGGCGGACCCGGCGATCCGCGCGAAATTCAGTTCGCGATGCGATTGACCTTTTAATCGATGCGCCAACGTTTGCAAAGGACTTGATGAAGTAGCTCTGCTATTCAGCCTTGTCTGACAAGAAGGCGGCGTCGGGAGCGCCGCCTTTTTTGTCTTCACAGAGTCAGCTATACTGCACCTATATCACGATTCGACGATCTCGAAGATTCGGACGGCGACTGGACAACAAGAGTCGGCCCCGAGCGAGCGCACGAGTATCTCATCCTGGAGAATGCGCTGATGAAGTGGACAAAACGATCATCCTGGCTGAGAACTGGCGCTGCGGTTGATCAGGTAGGTTGAAACTGCCAACGACGCAGCTCGTGCAGAGCACGCGGGCTTTCCGGGGCGATCAGCTTCTTCTGTCAGAAAGCTGGAGCGAGGGGCGGGATGAGCGCGTGCGCAGGACGTGTCTCGTACTCGCGCTGGTAGTCCTCGATCTGTTTGCCCTCGCGCGAATGCTCATCCGGCCCGTAAGGATAATTGGACATGGTGAAGAAAGGCAGGGGTTCGACCGTCCTCCAGTCGGCGGTGTTCGGTTCGCCATCCTTGGCGTAACCCCGCGCGTAGAGGAAGAAGTCGCGCTTCCAGCCCGCTCTTAGTTTAGGCAGGCAGCGCGCGCTGAATCGCACCGTCATCTCATCCCCCGTCGCCATCACCACCAGCCGGTCGTCGCCTTGCTCGACCACTTCATCCACAACGCCGTAACGCGTGTAATGTCCCAAGAACGGGTTCCAGGGCGCGTGCGCCGTCACGTGGACATAGTCGAACGAGTCGGGCCGCAGATGCTGAGGGTCGCTCGCGGGCGTCGAGAAACCGCGGTAGTGGAGGTCCGCCGAGACGAGTGGCAACTCGATGGGTTTCGCTACCACCTCCGCTTCGGAGGACGGCGTACCGCCTAGCGCGAGGCCGGTCGGGATCGGGCGGTCGTCAAGCGCGAAGAAGATCCGGTCCCAGTAGACGCAGAAGTTGGTGGCGATGCGGACGTGGTGATCGCGACTGAGGAACTTGCCCGTCAAATCGACGCGCATGGTCCGCCGCGTGCCGCTCGGCAGGCCCATGTCCGGGACGACCGTCACCCACTCGCCGCGCGCGTCGCGCACCTGAAGATAAGGCGGAATCATCTGGAGCTTGGAGTTCGACATCAAGGCACGCGAAGCGTTCGAGTCCGTCCAGAAGACCCAGCCGCTGAGATAGAGTGCGACGCGCGACGAGTCTGGAAACTGGCCGAGATCGAGCGTCAGGGTGTGCAAGTCCGCCAAGCCGAGAATCCGATTGCGTCGGAAGCCGGTGGGATAGCGGCCATCGAGCTCGCGAATCCGCGGCAGGACCTTGTGGCCGTGGTCGTCGAGCGCCGAAATCGGGATGCGTTGCTCGCTCACCGCGTAGAGCGCTGGAGGCGCCGGCGACGACGAGTAAATCTCGTTGGAGTAAACCTCTTCCGACGCGGGGTGGTCGACGGCGAGCAACCGAAGCTGGTCCACGTAGTCGACCTCGCGCATCTCGTCGGTGACCTGAAACGTGTACTCGCCGTTCTGGGCGCGCAGGTTGCCCAGACGGATGAGGTCCTCGGGATTGGGCTTGATGCGGCTGCCATCCGGAAGCAGTTCTCCCAGGGGCGCGACGCCCAGGATGTCCGTGAAGAACCTATACTGCCGGCCGTCCCACACGTAGAGGAACGGACACGAACTCGCGAGGCGCTCCGACTCGCGCACTGATATCGGCTTGTTGGTGGCGACGTCGATCGAATTCTGGACAATGGCGTTCGGCCAGGTGACCCGCACGACATCGAGCTTCGAGAGATCGCCGGTGAACACGCGCACAGGGTCGCCGGTCACTTCGACCTTCTTGTAGAAGTTTCCCGACTTGAGTTCGACCACCGTCCCGATGCCCTGTTTGTTGCTTTTGTATCCGTCCAACTTGAATTCCAGCCAATGCGGCGCCGGGCCTTGCTTTTCGAGGGCGCTGAAATCGCCCTGGCGGGTGAAAGAAAGAAGATCGAGCTTACCGGGATTGCTCAGCCATGCCGGAAGGAGATAAGCCAGGACGGGCTCAGACGACGCGAAGCGTAAAGCGCGTTCGACGAAATGGCCGCCACGGTTCTGGATGAAGTGCAGTTTCCCGTTCGAGTCGAGCAGGAGTAAATCGTCAAATCCGTCGCCGTCGAGATCCGTCACCGTGCCGCGAAAAGCCAACCGCGAGGCAGGAGGCGTGACCGCGGGCAGGTGCTCCACTGCCTCAAATTTGGCGTTGCCGCGATTCAGTAACACTTGATAGCCGTTGTCCGACCACAACGCAAGGTCGAAGTTGCCGTCATGATTGAAATCAGCGACGCAGGCCTCGACCGCGTTCGATTGCGCGAGCGCGGTGCCGGCGTCGGCCGTTTTCTCCACGAACTTACCCTCGCCCTGGTTGAGATAAAGCAGCGGCGGTCCGTCGTCGCGCAGAAATAACAGGTCGGCGTAGCCATCATTGTTGAAGTCAGCGAATACGGCGTCGCGCATTCGTCCCTTGGCGGAAGCGAGGCCGGAGGGCTCAGTCAGGTCCTTGAACGTCCCATCGCCATTGTTGCGATAGAAATGGCTCGCGAGGGCTGGTGATCCTTCCGGAAAGCTTGCTGACGGCTTGGACGCATCACCGCCCGAGTGGACCGTGACCACGAGGTCGAGGAATCCGTCGTCATCGGCGTCAAACAACACAGCGCGGGTGTCGAGTTCCGTGTACGGACTCCTCAGTCCCGCCTTCTCCGTTTCGTCAGCGAACCTGCCGCCGCCCTTGTTGCGATAGAGCGTGACACCGTGTGCGCCCGCAACAAACAGACTGGCGTGCCCGCTGTTATCGTAATCGGCGAAGGTCGCGGAAACGCTCCCGCCCGGGCCAGCGACTCCCGCCTTCTCGGTCACATCAGTAAATGTCCCGTCGCCGTTGTTATGAAACAAGTGATTCGTGCCGGACGGAATCACCACGTAGAGGTCCGGATGTCCGTCGCCGTCGTAGTCGCCGACCGCGACCGAGGGAGGAAACTGCGCCGCGGCGCTGCGTCCCTCGCGCGAAGAATTTCCGTCAGCCGCGAGTTTGATGCCGAGCTTACTGGTAATGTCGGCAAAAGTGAGGGGCTCGGGTTTCGCGACCGGAATCGTCGGAGGCGCAGGCGGTACCAGGATCGCGCCGTACTTGCCGCCTTCGAGAGCCGGATTCTGGAGCGACAGGTTGGGGACCTTGTCGCGGAACTCTTCGTGAATCTTCAGCATTTTCTGCGCTTCGGCAGGACGCTTGAGCCGCGTCAGGATGGTGAAGGCATGGAACAGCGACGCCACATAGAAATTCTGCCCGTGCCCGAATCCCATGTTGAGGACGTGCTCGTAGGTGTCGAGCGCCTCGGGTAGTTTTCGCTCTGCCGAGTAGACATCCCCGAGATTGAACCACGCCGCAGGATCGTGGGGGTCAGCCTCGACCACGTGCTTGAGCGCCGCTTCGGCGTCGGGATAGCGCAATTCGCGCTTGTAAAGGATGCCCAGGTTATAGTCGATGGCCGTGAGCTTTGGATCCATCTGCTTCGCGGTGGTCATCTCACCCAGCGCGGCGTCGAGGTTGTTGGCCTGCACCAGCGCCATGCCGAGGTCGAGATGGTCAGTCGCGAGGGCGTGTCCCGATCCCGTGACCTTCTGGAACTCGGCGATCGACTCCGCGTACTTGCCCTGTTCGTAGTAAGCCTTGCCCAGATTGCGCGCCGTCTGGATCGTGGCCGAGGGACCGGCGGATGGACTTCGCGACGTGGCGGTCTTCGGCGCTGGTTTCGCACCCACTTTGCCGTGCTCCCCAGCCAGTGACGCGTGGCGGACAAGGGTCGCCCCGATGCCAAGAGCCACCAGAAGGAGCAGGGCTTCGATAAGCAGGCGCTGGCCGCTGGGAATCCTGCGTCGGCGCGAATGGGATCGCTTCATGAGAGGTCCGGCTTTCGATTATACCGTGACGCGCAGGGGCCGTCCTCTGTCTTTTCCGCTTGTCACCCGGCGCGTTAAACCTGAGAATAGCCGCGCATGAAGCTGCGCCTCTATTGGACTTTCGCCCGGCCCTTTACCCTCGTCCCGCCCATGATCGGCATTCTCTCGGGATCAATCATCGGCTACGGAGCGTCGCGCGCACCCTTTCGCGTCGTCAACGTGGCGCTGGCAGTCATCGCTGCTGCGGTGCTCAATGCCGCGTCGAACGGACTCAATCAGATCTGCGATCTCGCAAACGACCGCGTCAACAAGCCGCACCGTCCGCTGCCCTCGGGTCGGATGAAGACTGGGGAAGCCTGGGCTTTCGTCGCGATCGCTTACGTCGCCGCGCTGGCGATGGCGGCCGCTGTGAACCGCCAGACGTTCGCGATCTACCTGATCGCGGCACTCTCGACGGTGGCTTATTCGGCGCCACCCGTGCGTTTGAAGCGTCGTCCCATCGGATCGAACCTTATCATCGCCCTAATTCGCGGCGCGCTGCTCAAAGTGGCGGGCTGGGCGGCGATTGCGACGGTGCTCGACTCGATTGAACCCTGGTACATCGGCTCGATTTACTTTGTGTTTCTGCTGGGCGCGACGACCACCAAGGACTTCGCGGACATCGAGGGCGACCGCGCGGCGGGTTGCATCACCCTGCCGGTCAAGTACGGTGCCGAGTGGAGCGCGCGCGCCATCAGCCCGTCGTTCATCCTCCCATGGCTGATGATGGCCCTGGGCTCGTACCTCGGCGTCCTGAGTGGCAACCGCACGGCGATCGTTGCCCTGAGTGTTATCATGCTGGTCTGGGGTTCGTATGTTATCTACTTGATGAACATGGATCCCCATCGTCTCGTGACGGAAGGTGAGAACCATCCCGCCTGGCACCACATGTATTGGATGATGATGGTTGGGCACCTGGGCCTGGCGGGCGCGTATTTGCTGCGCTGACCATGATTCTTCTGACGGGTGCGACAGGTTATCTTGGCTCCGCGATCGCGCAGGAACTCGCTGGACGCCGCGTGGCGTTTCGCGTGCTGGTGCGTAGTCGCTCGCGGCTGACGTTCGACGCGGCAGCTGCGGGCGCCGAAGTCGTCGAGGGCGACATACGCGATACCGCGGCGCTCGGGCGGGCGCTCCAGGGAGTCGTCCGGGTCATCCATACGGCGGCGCTGGTGAAGATGTGGGCGCGCGACGCGGCGGAATTCCGCCGCGTCAACGTCGACGGGCTGAAGATGCTGCTCGAAGCCGCGCGTCAGGCGGGCGTCGAGCGCGTCGTCTACACATCGTCGTTCATTGCGCTTGGCCCGTCGTCCGACCCGAGCGCGGGCGAGGGTCTCCGGCATCACGGCCCCTATTCGAACGAGTACGAGCAGACGAAAGTCGAGGCCCTCGCATGGCTGCGCGCGGAAGGCTTCAGCCGCTACCCGGTGCTCGCGCTGATGCCCGGCGTCGTCTATGGTCCCGGGCCGATGACGGAGGGGAATCTGGTGGGCGGAATGGTTGCCCAGTACCTGGCGGGGAAATTCCCCGGCTTGCTCGGCTCAGGAAATCAACGCTGGAGTTTTGCGTTCAATGCAGACGTTGTAGCGGCGCACTTGGCCGCGCTCGAGCGAGGCCAGCCGGGCGAAGAGTACGTGCTGGGCGGCGACAACCGCTCGCTCAACGAGTTCTTCCGCCTGCTCGCTGAGCGTTCGGGCGTTCGGCGTCCGGTGCGTCATCTTCCCTTCGTAGTTGGGAAAATCGTGGGCGCGCTCGAACTCGCCAAGGCCAATCTTTTCGGCCGCTCGCCCCAATTGACCCCGGGCGTGGTCGAGCTTTTCAAGCACGACTGGATCTACTCGAGCGCCAAGGCAGAGCGCGAACTCGGCTATCATCTGACGCGACTCGAGGACGGCATGAAAGAGGTGCTCGAGAGCAAAATCAACCGATGACCGACTCCGCTGAATCGTCCATGGCTCGTCCGTTGTTCTCGACCCGCAAGATCGTCCACATGTCGATGCTGGGGTTCGCGTTTCTGCTGCCCTTTCTGACTTGGACGCAGGCGGCAGGAGCGGCGATCCTAGCGTTGCTCTTCAATCTGTTCATCCTACCGCGCCTTCAAGTGAACCTCGGCAAGCGGCCGGCGAGCGAAGCTGCCGCGCCCACGCCCGGCATCTGGACGGGCATTATCCTCTACCCGCTTTCCGTGCTGGCGCTGATTCTGCTTTTCCGGCACGGCATGCACGTGGTGGCGGCGGTCTGGGCGATTATGGCCTTGGGCGATGGCCTGGCGAGCGTCGTCGGCGAGTCGGTCGGGGGCACGCCGCTACCTTACAACCCTGAGAAGACCTGGGCGGGATTTTGGACCTTCGTGCTGGCCGGCACGACCGGCGCTTATGTGCTCACGCGCTGGGTGAATCCCAGCCTCGAGCCGAACAAGGCGCTTTTGGTGTGTGCGGCGACGGCGCTCGTCGGCGCGATCGTCGAGAGCCTGCCCATCCGCCTGGACGACAACGCCACAGTGCCGCTCGTCTCCGGCGTCTTCATGTTTGCCGCTTACTTGGTTGAGCGCTCGGCGCTCGACAGCAACCTGCCGTACCTCGGAAGTAGAATCATCCTCGCCGTAGGAATCAATCTGGTGTTTGCGCTGGTCGCTCGCGGGCTCAAGCTGATCTCCCCATCGGGTGCGCTAGTAGGATTCTTTCTCGGCGTGGCCGTCTACCTCGGCTACGGATGGAAAAGCTTCCTGCTGCTGCTGGCGTTTTTTGTGCTGGGTTCGATGGCGACGCGCCTGGGTTACGCGAAGAAGGCGGCGCGCGGCATCGCCGAGCGGCGCGGCGGGGCGCGAGGCTGGCGCGAAGCCCTGGCGAATACCCTGGCGGGCGCCTTCTGCTCAATTCTCGTCATCACCACGCATTACGAGTCTGCGTTCCTTGTGGCGCTGATCGCCGCGTTCTCCGAAGCCGCGGGCGATACTGTGTCGAGCGAAATCGGCCAATGGCTCTCCGGACGCGCTTACCTGATTACCACGTTCCGACCCGTGCCTGCGGGCGAGGACGGCGGCATGTCTCTCCCCGGCACGGCAGCAGGGCTCATCGCCTCCGCGCTTGTCGTCGCTCTGGCATACGCTTTGCGACTCACAAGTCCCGGTGGGGCGGCGATGGCGCTCGCCGCCGGCGTCGCCGGAAACCTGGTCGACAGTCTTCTGGGTGCGACCCTCGAGCGGCGGGGGCTCGTAACCAACGGCATCGTGAATTTCGCCGGGACCAGTTTCGCCGCAGCGCTCGCTTGGGGACTCAAGGTTCACACTGGGATGTGACGCCTCTCGCGCTTATACATTGCACGTCATATACTTAATGAGTATAATAGTGCGCGGTAATCTCCTGACTATAAGCACCGGCCCTCCCGGCCGATGCGAGAGGAGCTTTATGGCTGCCGCGCAGGTCCTCGTTATCCTCCTTCTGGCGTTCGACTCCGCCAAGCTTCCATCTCAGCCTGGACTCTACTACGTCGCTGCGTCGGGACTCGAGCGCATCGCGGGTCACGCCGTCACGGTCGAACATTCAGGGAGCAAGCTGCCGCCCATTCCCCTGAAAGGGGCGATGCCCTTCGGGGGCGGCAACAAGATCAAAGCGGAGATTCTGGGCGAGCACGCGGACGAAGCGGTGCCCTCGACTCCGGTGTTCTACTATCACGCGGCGCGCGGCAACGACGATGAAGCGGGCGCGGCGGATCTCGTGCTCGTCAAGCTCAAGGCGAAGCATGGCCGCCGGATGTTCGAGCTGAGCTCGAGCTCCAAGGGCGACTGGAACTCGAGCGCGGGAGTCTCCCTCAATTCTCAAATCAGGTTTACTGACAAACAGGTCGAAGGAAGCGTCTACCGGCTGGTGCCCACCGAGGACCTGGAGCCCGGCGAGTATGGCTTTTACCAATATCGTGGCCGCGAGATGCCGGGATTGCTGTACGACTTCTCGGTGGAGTGATTGCCGGCTACAGGCGCTGTAGCAGGGCTCTATGAGCGGCGAGAATCGCTGGATTCCCAAGTCGCCGGTCACAGGCCGGCGCTACGGCAAACGAATCGTTCACTTGCGATACTTCGCGGTGAACTCCACGAGCGCGATGAGCGTTCGGCGGGCGCCGCCGGAATCGATAGCTTCAGCGGCGAGCGCCACGCCTTCGACGAATCCGGGCGCCTTGCCGGCGGCAACCAGCGCTGCCGAAGTATTCGCCAGAACGACGTCGCGATGTGGGTGTGGGCCCGAGTCGCCTTCCAGTACCCGTCGCAGCAGTTGCGCATTGCGCGCCGGATCGCCGCCGCGCAGCGATTCAATCGGCGCGCGAGGGAGTCCGAAATCCTCGGGCGTCACGTGACGCGTGGTCACCGCGCCAAAGTGAGTCTCGGAAAGCTGCGTGTGGCCGCTCGTCGAAATCTCATCAATCCCGTCCCAGGCCGCGACAACGAAGGCGCGCCGCGTCCCGACGGCGGCCAGTGCCGCCGCCATCATTTCGGTGCGGGCTCGGTCGTAGACGCCGGCGAGCTGCACCGATGCAGCGAGGGGATTAGTGAGCGGCCCGAGCAGGTTGAAGACGGTCTTGGTCTTGAGCGTGCGCCGCGCGTTCATCACATGCTTCATCGCCGGATGCAGGTGCGGCGCAAAGAGGAAGACCAGGCCCACGCGCTCCAGGCACTCGGGGATGCGCTCGAGCGGCAGGTCGACCGCCACGCCCAGCGCTTCGAGGACGTCGGCGCTCCCTGAGCGGCTGGAAATCGAACGGTTGCCGTGCTTCGCGACGCGCACGCCCGCCGCCGCCGCCACCAGCGCCGTCGCCGTCGAGACGTTGAACGTGCCTTGTGCGTCGCCGCCCGTACCGCAAGTGTCGAGCAGGATTCCGTCCGCGAGCTTTCCGACATCCACTCCCGCCTCGCGCAGCAGTTCCGTGGCCCGCGCGCGCATCAACTCCGCGAAGCCGACCAGTTCTTCCGCCGTCTCGCCCTTTTCGCGCAGGGCGACAAGCAGCGCCCTGATCTCTTCGTCAGGCACGCCGCCCGAGAGCAGGCGCGTCATCACGGCGCGGGCTTCGTCGCGGGTCAGGTCCGAGTGTCCCTCGAGTTTTTCAATCGCTTCGCGAACTTGCATCATTCGAAACACCGGCGATTCCTCGGCCTGCTCCCTGAATGCCTCTTGACCACCCGACAGAGGATCGCATTCTTTCTAGAATGCCATAAACAGGCCGGAAATGCCGGAGGTCTCACGATTGCGCGCGCCCGCCACGGCAGGGTATGCTTTGGCGTCCCGCGTGTGAGTCCGGGAGGACGTGACGATGCTTCCGGAAGTGTGGCATACCCTTCACCTTTCCCAGAGAGTTTTCTATCTCCTGGGTTTCTCTCTTTTGGTCCTCGTGGCCCTGATCGTGGGAGTGGTGCTGGCGCGGATTCTGCACCGCCTCGCCCAGCGATTCCAGAACACGTTGGGCGAGCTGATTTGCTTGCTGCTCGAGCCCCTGCCTGTTCCGCTGTTGGTGCTCACGGTGCTCTACACTTCACTCGAAGTGCTTACTCTGCCGCACTTCTACGAGCGGTTGGGAGCGAAGCTCATCTCGTCCCTGGTGATCCTGGTCGTCTTCTATTTTCCCGCCCGGGTGGTGATTCTATTTGTACACCGCGTGGGAGCGCGCCGGCCCGAGTTCGCGGGGGTCACCCAGTTCCTGGCGGTGATGACGCGCGCTCTGTTCGTGCTGCTCGCGCTCTACACCATCCTCGAAGTGCTCACGCCGCCCGCGAAGTACGAGCGATTCGGAACCAAGCTCACCGAAACGCTTGCGATCGCGCTGGTCTTCTACGCTTTCGCCAGGGTCATCATTCTCTACCTCACCTGGATGAGCCAGCGCGAGCCGGCGCTGCGGCGCGTGACCGACCCCGCCGCGTTCGGCGTGAAGCTGATCTTCGCACTACTCGCTCTCATCATCATTCTCGAAAATTTCGGCGTCCACCTGACCGCTGTGTGGACCACTCTGGGCGTGGGCAGCGTGGCCGTCGCCCTGGCCTTGCAGGAGACGCTGAGTAACCTGTTCGCGGGGCTGTATCTGCTCGCCGACCGGCCGATTAGTCCGGGCGACTACATCAAAATCGATTCAGGGCAGGAAGGCTACGTGATACGCGTCGGCTGGCGCTCGACCACGATGCGCACGCTCCAGAACAACGTGGTAGTGGTGCCCAACTCGACCATGGCCAAAGCGGTGATCGTCAACTACTCGACGCCCGAGCCGCGCATGGGGTTGAGCATCAACGTCGGCGTCGCCTACGGCACGGATCCCAACCGTGTAGAAAAGGTTCTGCTGGAGATTGCGAATGCGGCAGCCAAAGACGGCGTCGACGGGCTGCTCGCGACTCCCGCGCCCTCGGTGCGCCTGATTCCCGGCTTCGGCTCGTCGACGCTCGACTTCCAGCTCAACGTGCAGGTGCGCCAGTTCGTGGACCAGTATTTCGTGCAGAGCGAACTGCGCAAGCGCATCCTCGCCCGCTTCGCGCAGGAATGCATCGATGTGCCGTTCCCGACGCGCACCATCCTGCTCGACGACCGGGCTCTCGCCGCGCTTGGCGGCGGTCAGAAGGAGTCGAAGCCCTAGCTCAAGTGGTTCAGCCCACCTCCTACCCTCGCCCCCTTGGGGGAGAGGGTGGCGCGCTAGCGCCGGGTGAGGGGGTGTCATCGAAAAAGCAGGATCATTCACGCCGCAACGCCACCACAGGATCCACTTTGGTGGCACGCCGCGCCGGAACATAACTCGCAAGCAATGCGACGCCCGCCAGCATGAGGGAGACGCCGGCGAAAGTAAGAAAGTCCGTGGGCCCGATTCCGTAGAGCAGGCTGGAGAGCAACCGCGTGACGCCGAAGGCTCCCCCGAGGCCAATCACGATGCCCAGAAGCGCGAGCCGCATGCCGCTCCCGACCACCTGCTTCAGTACGTCGCGGGCGCGCGCCCCAAGCGCCATGCGAATGCCGACCTCATGAGTCCGCTCTGCCACCACGTAGGACATGACGCCGTAGAGTCCGGCCATCGCGAGAACCAGCGCCAAGCCTCCCAATACGCCGAGGACCAGAGCGGTCGCGTGCGCCGGAAACAGCGGCAGGACCATGAGCTGCTTCATGGTCTCGACGTCGTAGAGCGCGAGCTTCGGGTCAAGCGAGCGCACCACCTGCCGCAGACCGCCGAGTGCTGTAGCGGTGTCGCCTTGGGTGCGGACAATCAGGTGGACGCGCGGCGTGTAGTTCTGCCAGTAAGGCTTGTACATGAACGGCATCGGGTCTTCGCCGAGTGTCCGATACTTGCCCGACTTCACCACTCCGATCACGTCCAGGACCTGGCGCTGGGCGGGGCTGTCTGGCGGACCGAGGATCACGTGCCGGCCGATGGGATCCTGATGGGGCCAGAAGCGCGCCGCCATCACGTCGTTGACAATCGTCACGCCCGGGGCTCCTTGGATGTCGCGCGCCGTAAAGTCGCGCCCTTCAAGCATCGGTATTCCCATGGCGTGGAAATAGCCGGGCGCTACCGAGAAGTCGTCGACCGCAAGATCAGAACCTCCGCGTGCGGGCGCCGGCAAGCCCTCGATGGTCACGCCCTCGGTGCGGCTGGCAGTACCAAGCGGCATCATCTCCGCCAGGCTCACGGCACGCACGCCGGGCAAGGCGGCCGCGCGCTCGAGCAGGTCGCGGTACAACGCACGTCCGCGGGCTTGGTTGTATCCAAAAGGCTCGACGTCGAGCGTGGCCACGAGGCCGTTGTTCACGTCGAAGCCCGGGTCGATCGATTGCGCGTTCGCGAGGCTGCGCAGGCAGAGTCCGGCGCCGATCAGCAGCATCAGGCAGACCGCCACTTGCGCGGTGACCAGCGTGCTCCGCAGGCGCGATCGCCGATGGCCGCCGCCTGGGGTGCCGTCCTTGAGGCTGGAGACCAAGTCAAGCCGCGAAGCGCGCAGGGCGGGTGCGAGTCCGAAGATCACGCCCGTCAGTATCGAGACGCCCAGGGTAAAGGCCAGGACGCGCCAGTCCACAGGGAACCGGAGCGCGACGGGAATATTGGCGGGCTTCAGGCGCAGGAGCAGCGGCGCCGCCGTCGCCGCGAGCGCGAGGCCCGCTACACCGCCGAAACAGCCGACGACCACGCTCTCCGTCAGCGATTGCCGGATCAGCCGCCATCGCGACGCGCCCAGCGCGGTACGCACCGCCATCTCGCGCCCGCGTCCCGAGGCCTGCGCCAGGAGCAAGTTGGCGGCGTTGGCGCAGGCGATGAGCAGTACGAGTCCGACCACCGCCATCAGCGCCGCGGTAATCATGCTGAGGAAGCCGCGAAAAGGTCCGGGAATCAGCGTGGCGGAATAAGCGAGCGCTTCGATGTCTTTGTTCGTGCTCGGATAGGATTGCGCCAGTTGCTGAGAGAGCACTCGCAGATTCGCCTGCGCCTGTGTTCGCGTGACGCCAGGCTTGAGCCGGCCGTAAGCTTCCAGCCAGTAAGCGTTGCGGTTGGTCAGGTCGGCGCCCGGCTCGACGGCAGGCTGCGCGCCCATGGGCACCCAGACGTCCGGCGCGGACCCGATCATCACGCCACGGTAAGAGGCGGGTACGACGCCCACCACGTTGAAGGCGCGTCCGTTGAGCATCAGAGATTTCCCGAGCGCCGTTCCGTCTCCGCCCAGCCGCGCGCGCCAGAACGCCTCGGAAACCATCGCTACCGGCGGGGCCTGGCCCGGTTTATCCTCCACAGGCAGGAACGTTCGTCCCAGCCGCGGTTTCACACCCAGCACGGAAAAGAAATTGGCCGAAACCAGCAAGCCCTGGATGGCATCACCCTCCCCGTCACGGTTCCAGACCAGCGTCATCCCGTCGCCATCGTCCACAGCCAGCCCCGAGAACACGGAGTTGTGGTCGCGGTAGTAAATGAAATCCGGAAAGTTCAGTCCCGAAAAGCTGTTGAATACGCTGCGCGCCTTGGTGTTGTGGAGCCAGACGTCGAGCAGGCGGCCGGGCTGTTCGACGGACGGCGGCCGGAAGAGCAGGGAATTCACCACGCTGAAGATCGCGCTGTTCGCGCCGATGCCGAGCGCCAGCGACAGGACGACCACCGTCGTGACGCCGGCATTCTTCGCCAGCATCCGAAACGCGTACCGCAGGTCCTGCGTAAGAGCTTTCATGGACGGCCTCCAGCCCGGCTCGGTCTTCGGCGCCTGCCAGGTCTGACTGGCGCTCGTGGGTATATACGCAAGACAGGGGGTGGAGGTTTACGGCTTTTGGGCAGAAAGTCCATCAGGAAAGCTGTAGCCGGCGCGACCGAGGGACTTGGGCCGCGGCCGGCGATAAGTTGCTGAATCCGGGCCGAGCGGAGTTAGAATAGCACTGTACTGTGGGACGGTGGCGTGCCCGCCTTTCGCGCGTCCAAGAGCATCTAACCGGAATGGGAGCGCAGGCTGCCTCGGGCCGGCCGGGCGAGGAATTGTTGAGTTGAGTCGGCCGCGTAAACTGGCTACAATGGCCGGCTAGCGTTCCAGTCGAGGAGGACCCTATGGCTTGGCAGACGACACGGAAGTTCCTTGCGACGGGCGGTGGATGGACGGGCCGAAGCCTGGCCGGACTCTCCGCGATTCTGGCCGCGTTGGTCGTGGCATTGCCGGCCTTCGGTCAGACGGGCGGGCTGACGGGTAAGGTGACTCTGCAAGACGGCAGCCCGTGCGTGAAATGCACCGTGCAGATCGACCGCTTGGAGATCAAGGGCAACTACCACGTCAACACCACCAAGAAGGGTGAGTACGTCTACGTGGGGCTGCCCATCGGCAACTACAAGGTTACGTTCCTCGATCCCAACGGCCGGCAGCTTTTCTTCTTCAACAACAAGCACATCGGGATGGGCGATCCGACCCAGGCGGATCTGGATATGGCCAAAGAAGCGGCCAACGCCAAGCAGCAGCAGGCGGCGAATCCCGAGGCGCAGAAGATTGCGCAGGAGAACGCCAAGGAACAGAAAGAATTCAGCGGTCTGAAGCAGGTCTTTGACCAGGGGAACGCGCTCTACGCTCAAGGCCAGTATGCGCAAGCGGCCGACACCTTCGAAAAGGCGGTTCCGTTGGCGAAGGACAAGAACCTCGTCGCCGTGCTGACGCGGGAGGCCGACAGCTATCACAAGGCCCGCATGAACGACAAGGCGGTTGAGATCTATCAGAAGGCGATTGCCGCCAACCCCACCGACGCCGGCCTGCACAACAACCTGGGCAGTGTCTATGCCGATATGGGCAAGATTCCCGAGGCGCAGCAGGAGTTCGAGAAGGCCGCGCAAATCGATCCCGCCAACGCTTCGCGCGCCTACTTCAATATGGGCGTGGTGATGTACAACAAGGGGAAGATGGATGAAGCCTCGGCGGCGCTCAAGAAGTCGATCGAGCTCGACCCGAAGTATTCTGACGCGTATTTCCTCGAGGCCCAGGCGCTAGTGGGCAAGGCGACGCTGACGCCCGACGGAAAGATTGTCCCGGCGCCGGGTACGGTCGACGCGCTCCAGTCCTATCTGAAACTCGATCCCAACGGCAAGTATGCCCAGGCGGCGCAGCAGATGCTGCAACAGATGTCGGGCGAAATCAAAACGGAGTACAAGAAGAAGAAGAAATAAAAATGAGCGCTGCTGGACCTCGGGGCGCCGCGTACCGTGCCCTCGAGGCGCTTTGGTCTCCCCACCGCTTAAGATCATGAGGCATGCACTTTTCCTTCTGGCTGCAACGCTCAGCGCCGCGGCTCCGCTCTGTGCTGACACCATCTATCAGGCCAACCCGCAAGGTAAGCCGGTCGTCATCCAGCGCGACGCCATCGTAGTGAGTGAGAACGCCGAGGCGCTCGCTTACAAGCACTTCGATCTGAAAGACCGGCGGGTCGTCAAGGTAGTGCTGAGCAAAGGCAGCCTGCCTTACAGCGTCGACGCCGCGAGTGTGGCAGGGCGCCAGCAGATTGTTTCCACGTGGAAGCGCTTCGGCTACACCGCTACCGTGACCGACCAGGCGGGGAAGAGTACGAGGGTGTGGGACCTCTACCTCGACTTTTACCCGCCGGGCGGGCGCGGCTCGCTGCTCGAATCCGTGCCACCCCGCACCAACGTGCCCATCCTTATCGACGGCGGCGGCGCCGACGAGATCGACTTCTCGAAGATCGACCGTATCGTGATCCAGGGCGTGAAGCTCTCCATCACCTTGCGCGACGGGCATACCCTAAGCGGCCAGTTCCTCATGCCTACCGACAAGCCCGCCGAAGTTCGCGTCCTCGGGATTACCGGCCAGTACAACCCCGTAAGCGAGGACGTGTTCGATTTCTCCCAGCCGCTTGCGCGCTTGAAGGAGATCCGCTTCGAGTAGTCTTTCTTACTTCTTCTTCTCCGCCGCCCAGAGTCCAGTCGAAAGCGCGCGTCCGCAGAACGGGCAGTAATTGATGCCGATGTAGGAGTAGCCGTGAGCCGAGGCGGAGCGGATGAAGTACTCGGTGTCAATGTCGTTCGCGATGCGGCCGTCGTCGATGCGGTGCTTGGCGCCGAAGTAGAGCGCGCCCTGGTCGATCCAATCGCGGAGTTCGTCGCAGCAAACCATGAGCAACTCCTTGCAGTATCGGACCCGGCGTTTATATCATAGGTGCCCCGCGGCACAACCGCCTGAGGTCAAACCGATGATCACCGTCCACTCGCCGGCTTCCCGTCACTCCCGGTGTCCTATTGGTTTCACGCTCGCGTTGCTGGTACTGGCGGTCGTGCCGCAAGCCGCGCATGGTGCGACGCTCAAGGCAGGCGTTGCGAAAGTTGACATCACCCCACCCGCGGGCGTCCAGATGTGGGGTTACTTCGATCGCCTGACGGGGGCTCAGTCGACGCTTGATCCGCTCTACGCGCGCGTCCTCGTGCTTGAGGTCGGTGAGACGCGCCTGGCGCTGGTCGCGCTCGACCTCGGACGCACCTTCGGCCCTGCGTCCCTCGCGCGGATTCGCGAAGCGGCGCGGAAGTCGAGCGGCATGTCGTACGTCCTGGTCGTCGCTTCGCACACCCACGCCGGACCGGTGATCCTGGACGAGTACCCCAATGGTCAGACGCCGGCCTGGGAGACCGCCGACCTCGAGAAGATCGAGAAAGCCATCGACGAGGCGTACGAGCACGCTGTGGACGCGCAACTCGGCACGGGCCACGGAGTCGCCTACATCGGCTACAACCGGCGACGCGTAAATCCCGACGGTACCGTCACCATGTTCTGGACGAATCCGACGCAAGTCCCGACCTCGCCCATCGACCCCACGGTCTCGGTGCTGCGCGTCGATACGGCGGACGGCAAGCCGCTCGCCGTGCTCGTGAATTACGCCTGCCACCCAGTGGTCTTTGGGGCTGACAATCTCCAATTGTCCGCCGATTACCCCGGCGTGATGACGCAGGTGGTTGAGTCGGCGATGGAGCAGGCCACCGGCACGCGGCCGCTATGCATCTTCCTCCAGGGCGCGCCCGGCGACATCAACCCGTACTACGCGACGATTCCCCGCAAGCAGGACGCGGTCCACTGGCGTGACTGGACCGGGCAGCGCCTGGGCGATGAAGCGGCACGCGTCGCGAAGGCGATCCACACGCAATCGACTGCTGAGCCCAGTATCCAGTTCGCCGAGGATACGCTCAGCTTCCACCTGCGGTGGGACATTGACAAGCTGCGCCAGGGACTAATCGCCGCCTACGGCCCGACCATTTTCCAGGTCTTCGCGCCGCAGATTAAACCGGTCATCCAGATGCCGGTTGCGACCCTGCTCATCAACCGGCGGATCGGCGTCATGACCATGCCGGGCGAGCCTTTCGTCGACTTCCAGATCAACTGGCGCGCCCGGTGTCCCGTGCCCGCGGCGTTCTTTCTCGGCTACGCGAACGGGTACAACGGCTACTTCCCGACGATCCATGCGGCGCCGGAGGGCGGCTACGGCACGGCGAGTGCGACCACGTGGGTCGAAGTGGGCGCAGGCGAGCGGATGGTCAACCACGCTGTCATCAAGATGTACGAGATGCTGGGAAGACTGACGGATGTGCCCGAGGACTTGAAGGGCAAGTAGCCGGGACGCTAGGAAGCGCGCGTCAGCTCGAATAGCGTGACTTCGGGTGGCGCGTCGAAACGGATGGGCACACCGATGGTGCCGATGCCGCGATTGACGTAGAGCTGCGAGCCCTGCTTCTCAAACCAGCCGCGCACGTAGGCCGTAATCAAGCGGCTGGGTGATAGCGCCGGGCTCACGAACTCCAGCGTCACCTGCCCGCCGTGCGTGTGTCCCGCCAGGCTCAGGTCGATGCCGAGTTCGGCGGCGCGGTCGAAAGTATTGGGATTGTGACTCAGCAGGATGTTCGCAGTGTCGGGCGCTACCAGCCTGTCGACGCCCTCGAGGTACCGCCGGACAACGTTCTCGCCTTTGCGCGCCATGCGCATCCGAGTCTGGAAATCGACGCCGATGAGGTTGATCGAGTCCCCTTGCACGACGATAGGCGCTCGCGCCTGCCGCAGAATCCGCACGCCGACTTCGGAGAACAGACGGGTGATGGAGGCCTCGGTGTGCGACCAAGCTTCGTGATTGCCCAGACAGCCGTAAATGCCGAAAGGCGCCTTGAGTCCCGCGAGCACGTTCACCACCGCGCGCTGCGTCGAGGGATCCCAGGTGACAAAGTCGCCCGTCACCACCGTGAGATCAGGCTTCATGGCGTTGGCGATCTCCACGTACCGGCGAATCTCGCTTTCCGTCATGAACGGCCCGATGTGGATGTCGGAAAGCTGCGCGATGCGGAAACCGTGGAACGCTTTGGGAAGCCGCGCCAGGCGAATCGGCTGCGTGGTCGTCTCGAGCTCCGTCCGGCCGTAGAGCAATCCGTAGGCGCTGGCCGCAAAGGGCGCGGCGGTCACGAGCATGGCAGTACGCTCGAGGAATCGTCGGCGGTCGGGGACCGCGAGCGCGCCGCTTGCCGCCGGGACAGGCTCAGGCCGGGTGGCACGTCGCCAGCTCCACGCCAGGGCCCGCCCCAGGAGCCGTACGATCCAGATCATGATCACGATCAGGAAAGCCACGAGCGAGCTCAGAAGCCACCACTGGAAGGGCGCGCCGAACGCGGCATCCTTGAATGTCAGATGGGTGGGGCTGGGGCTCCGTCCAAACCACCGGAAGTTGTAAGCGAAAAGCGCGACGTATCCGGCCAGCGCGACAACCCCGAGGCGAAGGCGTGTTGCCTTGTTGGTGATTAGCCTTTTGCCCCAGGCTCGCGCCCGCAGAATCCAGTAGAGTTGACTGCCGAAGAAGAGGAAAAGTACGGCGCCAAATATCAGGCTTCTTGCCAATATGCTATGGTCACTGCCCACGTTCCGATCGCTCTCCCATGCCCTCCAGGGGCACCTCTTCCATTATGGGGGTAAAGTGGTCAAAAGCAAAATAGGAAACTATCAGGGCAAAACCTCATTGACAAACGAGATGAACGCCGCTTACAAGTTGAGCATGAAGTGCCAGGTCGCCATCGCGTTGACCGCCTGCGCGCTGCTCAGTGCCGCGGCCTGCCGCAGCAAGAAAGTTGAGCTCGCGGCGCAGGTTTGGAAGTCCGACACCACCGGCAACGAATACAACGTCCAGGTCTCAGACGACGTCCTGCGCGCGGAGTGGGTCAACCTTCCTGAGGAACGGCTCCAGCAAGGCCTTTACCTGCGTACCGAGTGTCATCGCATGGGTTCGAAGTGGGTCGGCGTCTCCGACAGCCGATTGCCTTGCAGCGTGAGCTCCGGCGACGGCGAGCGCGTCATCCGCTCGTGTGACCTGCGCACGCGGATCGAAATCGATTCGATTGCTGCCGACCGCATCACCGGGCAGGCGGAAACGCTGAAGCGCGTCGATTGCCAGGAGTGCAAGGTCCTCGAAAGCGGCTGGGCAAGCTTCGTGTGGACGCCGAAGCGGTAGCAGCCCGGAGGCTGCGTCTCCCTCACCCTGTCTTGACCTTCTTGATCTCCTCAATCAAGGGCGGGACGATTTCGAAGAGGTCGCCGACCACGCCGTAAGTCGACACCTCGAAGATGGGCGCCTCTTTGTCCTTGTTGATGGCGAGCACGGTGCGCGAGCCTTTCATGCCCACCTGGTGTTGGATGGCGCCCGAGATGCCGAGAGCGACGTAAAGCTTGGGCGCGACGGTTTGTCCGGAACTGCCGATCTGGCGATCCATGGGCAGCCAGCCGCCGTCGCAAATCGGGCGCGACGCGCCGATTTCCGCGCCCAGGGCCTCCGCCAGCTTCTTCACGAGTTCCAGGTTCTCGGGCGCCTTGATACCGCGGCCCACGGCGACGATGATTTCCGCCTGCGTGAGGTCGACCGCCTGTTTGGCTTCGCGGAAACGTTCGCCAGGTTTGGTGCGAATCTTCTCGGGAGCGAGCGTGACCGGCACCGCATTCACTTTGACCGCTGCGGCGCCGCGTCGCACCGAGTCTTCGCGAAACGATCCGGCCTGGAATGAAACCAGGGCGGGGCCTTCTCCTCCAACTTCCACGTCGGCGTTGAACTTGCCCTGGAAAACCTGGCGTAAGAAGATCAGCCGGTCACCTTCCTTCCGATAGCCTAGGCAGTCGCTGACAAAGCTGCTCTTGAGCGCTGCTGCGAGCTTGGGCGCGAAGTCGCGTACCTGGTAGGTATGGCTGAAGACCAGAAAGCGCGGCTGCCGCTCGGTGACTACCTGGCGAAGCGCCTCCGCGTAACCATCCGCCGTGTACTCGGCGAGTAGAGGCGAGTCGACGGCGAGGACGTCGGCTACGTCGACAGTCGCCAGTTCGCGCGCCACGTCGGCGACTTTCGCACCCAGGACGACCGCCGACACACCGGTTCCCAAATCCTGTGCCAGATGCTGTCCGGCGGCGAGCGCTTCCCACGTAGGACGGACTATTTTGCCGCCCTGGTGTTCTGCGAAAACGAGGACGTCATTGGCCATGGCTACAATACACGCGCCTCATTCTTCAGCTTGTCGACCAGGCGCGCCGCAATCTCCTTCGGGCTGCCCTCGAAGAACTCGGTCTTGGTCTGCTTCACCGGCACGTAAACCTTGGCGATCTTTTGGCGCAGCGCGAGGTCTGCCGGAGTGAGTCCCAGCGCGGCCGTCGTCAGCTTCTGGATCGGCTTCGACTTCGACGCCATGATGCCTTTAAGCGTCGCATAACGCGGCTTGTTGATGCCCGATTGAATGGTCAGCAGCGCGGGGAGCGGCATCTCGATCCACTGGAACCATCCCGCCTCGAGCTCCCGCCTCACCTTAAGCGCCTGGCCGGTCACCTGGATTTCCATGATGATGGTCGAGTGCGGCAGGCCGAGCAGCTCAGCGAGGATCACCCCGGTCTGGGCGTAACCGAAGTCGTCCGACTGGAGCCCGGTGACGATGAGGTCGGGCTTCTCCTTCTCAAGCGCGCGCGACATCGCGAGCGCCACGCCTTGTGCGTCGAGCCCCTGAAACGCCGGGTCGTCCAAGTGCAGCGCCCGGTCGGCGCCCTTGGCGAGCGCCTCCTTGATGGCTTGCTGGGCGCGCGCCGGACCCAGGCAGCAGATCACCACCTCGCCGCCGTGCTTTTCCTTGAGGCGCAGCGCCTCTTCGAGCGCGTAAATGTCGGGCTCGTTGACCTCGAAGTTGATGTCCGTTTCCTGAATCCAGGTCCCGGCGGCGTTCAACCGCAACACCGCGTCACGCGCCGGCACCTGCTTCAGGCAAACCACGATTTTCAACGGTGTGGATTCTCCCCCTCAGTGAAGTTGGATGAAGGCTGACGCCAAGCCTCGAACGGGCTATCCCGTGAAGCGCTTGAGGAGCAGCGCGGCATTGGTTCCACCAAACCCGAAGGAGTTGGACAACGCGTATTCCAGTTCCGCGGGCCGCGCCTGGTTCGGGACGTAGTCGAGGTCGCAGTCCGGGTCGGGATTCTCGTAGTTTGTGGTCGGCGGGATTACCTGGTCGCGCAGCGCCAGCACGCTGAACCCGGCCTCCAGGCCTCCGGCGCCGCCCAGCAAATGCCCGGTCATCGACTTCGTCGAGCTGACCGCCAGCTTCTTCGCGTGCTCGCCGAACACCTTCTTGATCGCCAGCGTCTCCAGGCGGTCGTTGTAAGGCGTCGAAGTGCCGTGCGCGTTGATGTAGTTCACCTGCTCGGGCAGGACTTTGGCGTCGGCAAGGGCGTTGCGCATGACGCGACGCGCGCCGTCGGCATCCTCGGAGGGCGAGGTGATATGGAATGCATCGCCCGACATGCCGTAGCCGACGATTTCGGCGAGGATGGTGGCGCCGCGCCGCAGCGCAAGGCCCAGTTCCTCGAGGACCAGGATCCCCGCGCCTTCGCCAATCACAAATCCGTCGCGCTCGCGGTCGAACGGACGGCTGGCGCGCGCCGGCTCCTGGTTGCGGGTCGAAAGCGCCCGCATCGACGCGAACCCGCCCACGCACATCGGGGTGATCGAGGCTTCCGAGCCGCCGCAGACCATGACGTCGGCGTCGCAGCGCGCGATAATCTTGAAGGAATCGCCCGCCGCATGCGTGCTCGACGAACACGCGGTGCAGGTGGCGGAGTTCGGCCCTTTGGCGCCCCACCGAATGGAGACAAAGCCCGACGCCAAATTGGCGATGGTCGCCGGAATGAAGAAGGGGGAGATGCGGCGTGGCCCACCCGCCAGGAACGCGCTGTGCTCGCGCTCGATGACGTCGAATCCTCCGATGCCCGTGCCGATGTAGACACCCACGCGTTCGGCGATGTCGGGCGTGATCTTGAGCTGCGCGTGCTCGATCGCCATCTGAGAGGCCGCCATCGCAAACTGTATGAAGCGGCCCATCTTCTTCACTTCTTTCTTTTCGACGTACTGGAGGGGATCGAAGCCTTTGACTTCGGCCGCAATGGTGGCGCTAAAACCCGTGGTGTCAAACCGGGTGATCGGCCCAACGCCGTTCTGTCCGGCAAGCACATTCTTCCACGTGTCCTCCGTGCCAATCCCGAGGGCGCTGACCAGCCCCACGCCTGTCACGACGACCCTGCGCGTCAAACTTTAATCCTCCCTCATCGGCCTACGCCTTCGACTCAACCCTTCGCGGACTTCGCACCGTGGGCTTGGATGTATTCGATGGCGTCCTTCACCGTCTGGATCTTTTCCGCGTCCTGGTCCGGGATCTCGATCTCGAACTTCTCCTCGAAGGCCATCACCAGCTCGACGATGTCCAGCGAATCCGCTCCCAGGTCATCGATGAAATGCGCCGTCGGCGTCACTTCCGCCTCATCCACTCCGAGCTGCTCCACGATGATCTGCTTGACGTTCTCTTCGACCGAAGCCATCAGTCCCTCCTCCTTGATTTGAGTGCGACGAATTTTAACTGCGGTAGCGGCCAGCGTCAACGCTGCCCGAAGGGAGTCAGCCACAAATCTTGACTCTGCCAGTGTCGACGTTTTTCGCGCGGCTGTCAACCGCGCTCACGCCATGTACATCCCGCCGTTAATGTTCAGGACGTGACCCGTAATATAGCTTGCCTCTTCCGACGCCAGGAAGCGCACGCCGTAGGCGACTTCGCCGTCGGTGCCCATCCGGCCCATGGGAATCACGCTGAGCAGCTTCTGCTTCAAGGCGTCCGGCAACTTCCCGGTCATCGCTGTGTCGATGAACCCCGGCGCGACAGCGTTTACGGTGATGTTGCGGCTCGCGACTTCCGCGGCCACCGCCTTGGTCAGTCCGATCAGGCCCGCTTTGGAGGCGATGTAGTTCGCCTGGCCGGCGTTACCCGTCTGTGCCACCACCGAGGCGATGTTGATGATACGGCCGTAGTGCTGCCTGACCATGCCGGGTAGCACGGCGCGGATGCAGTAGAAGGCGCCGTCGAGGTTGGTGCGCAGGACGCTCTGCCAGTCCTCGACCTTGAGGCGCATCGCCAGATTGTCTTTGGTGATTCCCGCGTTGTTCACCAGGATATCAATCTTGCCGAATTCCTGAAGGGCGCGCGCCACGGCTTCCGTCACCGACTCGAACCGCGAGACGTCGAGGTTGAGGACCAGCGCCTTGCGGCCGCGATCCTCCGCGTCCTTCGCGACACATTGCAAGTTGAACTGATTGCGCGCACCGAGTGCAACGTCGGCGCCGGCTTCGGCGAGCGCCAGTGCACACGCCTTTCCAATCCCCTGCGAGGCGCCCGTCACCAGCGCCACCCGGCCTTGGAGGTCCATAACGCTCCCTCTGAATCTGGAATCGCGCGATTCACGCATCCCTCACCCGGCGCTGCGCGCCACCCTCTCCCGCAAGGGGAGAGGGGGTAGATTGAATCCTTTCTCCCCTCGCCCCTTCGGGGGAGAGGGGCCGGGGGTGAGGGGGCTGCTACTCAATTATGCAGAGCCCAGTACCTAGCACTCGCTATTTCCCCAAACGGGTTACGACTTCGCCGAGCGAAGCCGCATCCTCGACGTGTAGGCACTCCACCTGCCGATTGACTTGCCGTGCAAGGCCCGAGAGCACTTTGCCTGGGCCGACCTCGATAAACAGTTCCACGCCCTCTTCGAGCAGCCGCCGCATCGACTCCTCCCAGCGCACCGGCGACGTCACTTGGCGTTTCAGTCCGTCGCGTACCGCCGCAGCCGAGTTCGCCGGCGTGACGACTTGAGCATCCGCGTTGTTGACCAGCGGAATCCCGAGGTCCCGAATCGCAAGCCGGTCGAGGTCCTGCGCCAATCGATCCTGTGCGGGCTGCATGAGCGCGCAGTGGAATGGCGCGCTGACGTTGAGCAGGATGGCGCGCTTCGCGCCGCGCGTCTTCGCGAGGTCGACGGCGCGCCCGACGGCCCCGCGATGGCCCGCGATCACCACCTGCCCCGGCGAGTTGAGGTTGGCGGGCGATACCACTTCGCCTTGGGCCGCCTGCCGGCAGACGTCCTCAATCGCCGCCAGTTCCATTCCGAGCAGCGCTGCCATCGCGCCAACGCCCGCGGGTACAGCTTCCTGCATGTAGCGTCCACGGCGGCGCACCGTGCGGACCGCGTCAGCCAGTGAAATCGCGCCCGCCATGACTAGGGCTGAGTACTCGCCCAGGCTGTGCCCCGCGACGTAGTCGGCGCGCACGCCCTTCTCGCCGAGCGCCTCCGCCGCTGCCACCGACACCGCGAGAATCGCGGGTTGCGTGTTGGCGGTAAGCTGTAGCTCCTCGGCCGGCCCTTCGAAGCACAGCCGTGAGAGCTGGAATCCGCGCCCTTCAGTCGGCTCACCTTCCACGAGCGCGCGGTCGGCTTCGTCGAAGACCCGGCGCGCCACGGCAAAGTTCTCAGCCAGCTCCCGGCCCATCCCTGGATATTGGGAGCCTTGACCAGGAAAGAGGAAAGCAATTTTGGGCAAGGTGATCGGTGTCCTTCGGCGCGCCAGCGTCCGCCCGGGTTTCTCGTAGCGAGCCCGCGGTCCTCCAAGGCACCCTTCGAGCGGTGGTACTGCGGTGGCGCTACAGAAACGAATATCATAGCTGATTTCGCAGGTGGCGGGCCTACTTTGCGGATTCCTGGGAGCGCGGGCGTCCCGCCCGCTTTTCTGTTCCCGTCCGGCGGGCACCACTCCACCGGTGGACTAATTCGAGGTTGGGGAGAGAGTGGGCGGGACGCCCGCGCTCCCGGGCCGATTCAGTTCACCGTCAGCGTCAGGGTTATATTCTGCTTCAGTGTCGTTTGACCCGAAGTCAAGGTCCCGGTTACGGTCAATGTGTACGTGCCCGCCGGCGTGCCGGAGTTGCCGCCCCCTCCCATGTTCCCACCGCCTCCTCCGCAAGCCGCCCAGAGCAGGACCGCCGTCAGGACAACTGCGAGTCCGGCCCACGCGCGTCGTCGGCGAGATGCGACCACAGTGATCAGCATGGCAAGCACCATCAGCCACAGTGCCAGCGGTAGAGGTTGGTACCTCACGAACGCAGGCGGCCCGACATCCGGCCGAGGTGCGACGAGCGAAGCCTTTTCCGTCGCGACGCTAACCGTCACCAGCGAACTGCCTCCTCCCACCGCTACCGACGGCGGGACGGAGCAGGTGGCGTGGGCCGGCGCGCCGCTGCAAGCGAGCGAAACGGTGGAATTGAAGCCGCCGTTCGGGAGGATCGCCAATTTGTAGAACGCCGTTTGTCCCGCCGAAACCGTCGCGGAGGCCGACGAGCCGGAGGGCACGGCGAGGGAAAAGTCTGCGCCGCTGCCCGAAAGAGCCACCGTTTGCGGGCTATCCGGGGCGTTGTCGGTGACAATCAGGGAGCCGGTTCTCGTGCCCGCCGCGGTGGGCGTGAAGGTGACGGCAACCGTGCAGGTCTGGGAGGGCAGATACTGGTTGTTGGTGAGACAACTGCCGCCCGAGGGGAGGACGGCGAAGTCGCCCGAGGTCGTGAGGCTGGTGATGGTCAACGGGGCGGATAACGGGCTGCCGCCTTCATTGTTCACCGTCACGAGGAGCGGAGGGCTGGTCGTTCCGAGCACTTGGCCTGGGAAAGTGTAGCTCATGGGCGAAAGTTGGACGATTGGAGCGGTGCCGAGCCCGGCAAGACTGACCGTCTGCGGGCTGCCCGGAGCGTTGTCGGTGATGGTCAAGGTCCCGGTCCGGTTGCCGGAGGCGGTGGGGACGAAGCTGACCTCGATCGTGCAACTGGCTCCCGCCGCGAGCGCGCTGGTGGTCGAGCAGTTGGTGCCGGGGGCGACTTTGAAGTCGCCGCTCGCGGCTATCGCCGTGATGTTGAGCGGCGCGGCGCCGCTGTTGGTGAGCGTTACCCCCACGGCAGTGCTCGTCGTCCCGACAGGCTGACCGCTGAAGCTCACACTGGTCGGCGACAGAGTGACGGTCGGGACGGTGCCGGTCCCGACGAGCGCGACAACTTGCGTTCCGTTGCCGGAGTTGTCGGCGATGGTCAGGCTGCCGGTGCGGAATCCCGCCATCGACGGCTTGAAGGTAATGCTGATCGAGCAGTTCGTGCCTGCCCCGACCGAACCGTTACAGGTGTTGACCGCCGTGAAGTCGCCCGTAGCACTGATGCTGTTGACAACCAGCGAAGCATTCCCGGTGTTGGTCAAGGTGACGGTCAGGGGCACGCTCTTCGTGCCCAGCGGCTGGCCACCGAAGTCCACGGTCGAGGGACTCAAGCTGGCGAAAGGTCCGTTGACGCCGATTCCGGATACGCCAATCACCTGCGGACTGCCTGGAGCCGTGTCGGTGAACGTGACTGAGCCGGCGACGGGGCCAGGCCCGGCTGGCGAGAAGGTGAGGTTCACGTCACACGCCGTCCCCACCGTCAGGGTTGACCCGCAGGTGGTGGTATGGGCGAAGCTGCCGCTAACCGCGATACTCGAGATATCCACCTTCATGCTGCCAGAGTTCGACACCTGCAGGGTCGCCTGCGAACTCGTCGTGCCCACGCCCTGGCCGGGGAAGTTGATCTGGGTGGGGTACAACGCCAGCGTGGGTATGTTCAACAGAACCTCGATCCCGCCGCTACCTACGCCCAGCAGGTCAAGGCCGCCGTCTCCGTTGAAATCCGCAGCCAAGACACCGCCAAAAGCGCTACTGGACACCGTTCCGGCCAACGCCGTGCCAACCGGAGGCTGAAATGTCCCGTCGCCATTGCCGAGCTCAATCGAACTGCCCGTCGAGAGATCGAGTCTGCCATCCCCATTGAAATCCCCGGTGATCCCGAATTGGCCCTGGGAATTGACGATTGGAGACTGGAAGGTGCCATCACCATTCCCCAGCAGGACGCACAGCTCGAATCCGACGCTGCACGGGGCCGTTAGGTCAAGCTTGCCATCGTTGTTGAAATCTCCCGCCACTACGCCGAAGCCCGCCGAGGTCAGGTCCACGTGGGGTTGGAACGTTCCGTCACCGTTGCCAAACAGAATGGAAAGCGTGCCCACGTCCGGGCCGTTGGCGAGGACCAAATCTAGCTTGCCGTCTCCGTTGAAGTCGCCGATGGCGAGCTGTTGCGGATGGCCCGCCGATGGATAACTGACCGGAGTCTGGAGGGTGCCGTCGCCGTTACCGAGCAGGACGGAAACCGAGCCAGCCGAACCGTTAATGTTATTGTTAAAGAGAACCAAGTCCGGTCTGCCATCACCGTTGAGATCGGCTACTGCGGCGCCGGGACCTTGCCCGGTGGCATAGCTCGCGCCGGCCTTGAAAGTCCCGTCGCCGTTGCCCAGGTAAATGACCAGCAACTGATCTGTAGGTTGAACGACCGCCAGATCCAGTTTTCCGTCCAGGTTGAAGTCACCCACGACCAGCCCGGATGTATTGCGGCCGGCGTTAAAGGTCAGTGGAGCTTGAAAGGTCCCGTCACCATTGCCGAGGAAGATGGAGACTTCGAGTCCCCCCGCTACAACCGCCACGTCCAACTTGCCGTCGTTATTGAAGTCTCCCGTGACCACCGAATTGCCGAGAGAAACGGAGACTGCCGGTGCAGCCTCCACCGCCGCGCCCGGTTCAACGTCCGGGTTGGCCGCTCTCGCGACCATCGACGCCGCTTGGGTCGCGCCGCTTGGCAGGGAGTAGTCGGTGTGAGTAGGGAAAGTTCCTCCGCCCTTGCCCAGCGCAACGGTCACGCCGCCCAGGTCCGCGACGGCAAGATCCAGAAGTCCGTCGCCGTTGAAGTCACCGACCGCCGCTGCGCCGCCGAAGTTGTAACTGACCGGTGGCTGAAGAGTGCCATCGCCGTTGCCCAGGAAAACCGCGACTCCGACGCTGTCCGGCAGGACGACATCCGGCTTGCCGTCACGGTTGAGGTCAGCAATGACGGGCTGCGTCGAGAAAGGCTCGACCGAGTAAGTCACCGGTGGCTGGAACGTGCCGTCACCGTTGCCCAGCAGTACCAGGACGCCATGGCTCGAGACCACCAGGTCGAGCTTGCCGTCCCCGTTGAGGTCACCTGCGGTCACGCCATAGGGGATTACGCCAAGGTCGTAGCTCGCGGGCGACTTGAAGCTGCCGTCGCCATTGCCCAGCAGAACGGAAAACGTCGTAGCGTTGTTGGCAGGGCTGACGGTCACGATGTCTACCTTCCCGTCGCCGTTAAAGTCGCCCGCAACGAGTGAGAACGAATCGTTCGCCGGATAATCGAAGTGGGGCGCGAACGTTCCGTCTCCCCTACCGATGAAGATCGAAACCGTGCCGTCGAGGGAGTTGGCGACCGCGAGGTCCAGCTTGCCGTCGCTATTGAAGTCCGCCACGGCCACGGCGCCTGGACTCGAGATTTCGCCGGACCCGAACTGCGTCCCGGTCGCGTAATCCACGTGGGGCTGAAATGTTCCGTCGCCGTTGCCGAGCAGCACTGAGACGGTGTTGTCGCCCGAGTTGACCACCGCGAGGTCGAGCTTGCCATCGCTGTTGAAGTCGCCGAGTGCGATCGCCGATGGGCTATGCCCGACCGGGAAGTTGGTCGCAAGGCCGAACGTGCCATCCGGCTTGCCGAGGAGAATCGCGACCGAGCCGGGCGGGCACATCGATTGGCAAGCCTGAGGACTGGTCACTACGGCCAGGTCGAGCCGGCCGTCGCCGTTGAAATCGCCGGAGGCAATCGCTGCCGGAGCGTTGCCGGTGGGAAAGTCCGCCCGGCCGAAGATGTAGGATTGCGCCGAGGCAGGCGGGGTCAGAAAGCTCCCGAGGCCGAGGATCACCACCAGGGCGGCCGAATAACGGAGGGGTCTCGTGCTGGCTTGCATCGTACACCTCGCGTTGGAAAAGGGCCGGCCTCCCCCGAGACGTTAGGCTCTTATAACATTCCGTTCCCATGATGTCAAACTTGTAAACCTAGTTCCGAGTATGGACGCCCCAAACTTGTCTTTCAAATCTTGCGGCTCTCCCAGATTATTGTTGGTCTCTGGAAAATGCCCGCAAGTCCTCTTTCGCTTCGCTCAAGGGTAAACTTCGCATACGGGACTTGCGCTGCGCGCCTCAACAGAAGCCGGCACTGGTTTCCAGGACGGGCTTCGTCACGCCGCAGGAACGTCCCCTCACCCCCGACGCCTAAGTCCCAACGTGGATTCCCGCCTGCGCGGGAATGACGGTGAATCCCGCTCTCCCGCAAGGGGCGAGGGGAGGCAGGCCCCACGGCGCAACGTGGATGAAGAATAAAAGAGTGCGCGGCAATCTCTCCGCGGGTGTATAGTAGTGCGCCCCTCGAAGCCAACAGGAGATCTCAGTCTGATGGCTGCGCGGCATAGCCTGACGGCTGTGCCACCGTTCTGAGGAGGTGTGTCGTCGGGCAGCGCCTGGGTGCTTTAGCGGAGCCCGAGCCTGCCCCAGGACGGGAGCGCCGAAGACGGCGGTCGCAGACCGCCGCTACAGAAGACCGTGTCACTCTACCGTGCGACCGTCAAATTGTAAGATTTGGTCCATCGATCGTGTCCCCGCGAGGCGCGGGCAACTTAAATACCGGAGGCATTCAGCATGATCAAGAGAAGTTTCAACGCTCTGGGGATCGCCTGCGCGCTCGCCATCACGGCGCTCGTTGCCGCGACTCCCGCGCGGGCCGAGGAGCCCAATTATTACACCTATGTGTCGTTCTGGGCGGCGCCGCGAGCCCAGTGGGCCGCGTTCGAGAAATCCGAGGCGGCAACAGATTCGATTCTGGAGGGCCTGGTAGCCGACGGCACCCTGGTATGCTGGGGGAACGCTTACTCCCTGGTCCACACTGAAGACGGTTACACCCACTCCGACTGGTTCGTGTCGACCACGCAGGCGGGCATCCTGAAAACGCTGGAGGCGATCCACAACGTGGCGACGTCGGAATCGCTGGTCAACACCACGAAACATCGGGATCTCTTTCTCCATAGCATCGCCCACGGCGGCAAGACGGCGCGCGCCACGTCGGGTTACATCCGGGTGGCGTCCTGGGAGGCGAAGCCGGGCCGGGGCGAGCAGATCGAACAGGTTTTCAAGAAGTACATTCAGCCAGACCTGGATGCCGGCGTCGCCGATGGTTCGGTGTTGATGTACAACTTCGACAGCCAGCAAATCCACACCGACGCCCCGGGCGGCTATAACCTGGCGGTGGTTTATGCCAACGGCGATGGGCTGGATAAGGGCGCTGCGGCCCTGGCGGCGCGCGCCAAGGAGAATCCCGCCGCGGCCGAGGCATTCGGCGCCATGATCGATAATGAGGCTCATCGCGACACTCTCTCGAGAGTCCTCAACTTCCAGCATAAATAGGTTGGCGCAATGGTGGGGCGCGCCTGCGGACCAGCGAACGTCGGCCGCAACGTGCGCCCTTCCGAGGCGAGTCAGCTGATTTCCCTCCCGCCGGCAGGTCGCGAAAATCAGTAGCGTATCAGGACGGATCCCCAGGTGACGCCGGCGCCGAAGGCCGACATCAGCACGAGGTCGCCTTTCTGGATGCGGCCGCTGCGGATGCATTCGTCGAGGCAGATGGGAATGGACGCCGATGACGTATTGCCGACGCGGCTGATGTTGGAGTAGACCTTCTCAGGGCTGACGCCGAGGCGCTGGCGCACCGCTTCGGTGATGCGCTGGTTCGCCTGGTGGGGAATGAAAAGGTTCAGTTGCTCGGGACAGACGTGGGCCTGCTCGAGCACGCGGCGTGACACTTCTTCGAGACTCCGCACCGCCACCTTGAAGAGCTCGTTGCCGCGCATCTTGATGTAGTGGTCGCGGGCGCGCACCGTCTCGCACGACGCGGGCTTCGCCGTGCCCCCCGCCGGAATGTAAAGCTGGTCAGCGTAAGCGCCTTCGGTGTGCATCTCGCACGCCAGGATGCCGGTCGGCTCTTCGGTCGGACCCAAGACGCCGGCGGCCACGCCGTCACCGAAGATGACGCAGGTGGCGCGGTCCTGATAGTCGAGGTAGCGCGAAAGCAGTTCGGCGCCGATCACCAGCACGTAGCGCGCCTTGCCCGTCTTGATGAACTGCTCGGCGACCGTCATGCCGAACAGGAACCCCGAGCAGGCGGCCGCGAGGTCAAAGGCGCAGCACGCCGTCGCTCCGAGTCCGCGTTGGATGAAGGCGGCGGTCGCGGGCAGTGGCATGTCAGGCGAAATCGTCGAGCAGATGATCAGGTCGAGTTGCTGCGGCGTGACCCCCGCCATCTCGAGGGCTTTGCGCGCCGCTGCGATGGAGAGCGTCGAGGTCTTCTGATCGGGTGCAGCCTGGCGGCGTTCCTTGATCCCGGTGCGTTCGGTGATCCACTGGTCGGTGGTGTCGACCATCTTCTCGAGGTCCGCGTTGGTGATCACCTTCTCGGGCAACGCTGCGCCCGTGCCCAGAATCCCCGCCAGCCCCATGCTTACTCCTTCGCCGTTGATTGAAAAACTCACCGAGTGTCATTCCGAGGAGAGCAGGCGACGAGGAATCTCGCAGTTCCTCTGATTTCAGGGCGAGATTCCTCGCTGCCGGTCGGAATGACACGGTTCCACAGTGGTTCTTCAACAACCTGTTAGACTTCGGCGACCTCCGACCTCGGATCCTCCTGTTTCGTGTGCCGCGGTTCGAGCCGCGCGCGCCGCAGCTCGTGCTCGATCTTCTCATTGACGCGGCCTTCCGCGAACTCCGCCGCCACGCGCACGGCGTTCTTGATGGCTTTCGCGTTCGACCCGCCGTGGCAGATGATGGTGACGCCACGCACGCCCAGGAGCGGCGCGCCGCCGTACTCCGAGTAATCCACGCGCTTCTTGAAGTTCTGAAACGCCTTGCGCGAAAGCACGTATCCGACCTTGGAAGATAGTGTACTCGACAGCGCTTCCTTGAGCAGGCTCGAGACGGCTTCGATGAGTCCTTCGCTGATCTTGAGCGCCACGTTGCCGATGAATCCGTCGCAGACGATGACTTCGACGCGGCCGTTATAGAGGTCGCGGCCTTCGACGTTGCCCACGAAGTTGAGCGGAAGACGCTTGAGCAGGTGAAAGGCCTCGCGCGTGAGGTCGTTGCCCTTGTGATCCTCCTCGCCGATCGAAAGCAGTCCCACGCGCGGCCGCTCCACGCCGAAGATCATGCGGTAGTAAATCTCGCCCATGACGGCGAACTGCTCGAGGTGCTGCGGCTTGCAATCGACGTTGGCGCCCACGTCCACGAGCACCGCCGCTTTGCCCTGCGAGGTCGGGAAGACCGCGGCGAGCGCCGGCCGGTCGACTCCTTCAAGCGCTCCCAGGACAATCTTCACCGTGGCCATCACGGCGCCGGTGTTCCCGGCGCTGATCAACCCGTCGGCCTTGCCTTCGCGCACCAGCCGCGCCGCCACGCGGATCGAGGAGTCGCGCTTGCGCCGGAACGCCTTCGCTGCCGCATCCTCCATGGTGATCGCCTCGCTCGCATGGACGACCTCGATGCCCAGGTTGCGCGCCCGGTGGCGTTCGAGCTCGCGCTCGAGCAACGGCTGCGGACCCACCAGCACGACCTCGGCGTGACGCTCGCGCGCCGCCAGGATCGCGCCCTCGACTTCGGCTTGCGGGGCGTTGTCCGTGCCCATGGCGTCAACAACGATACGTCGCATCGTGGTCAACTCAATTGGCGGAAGATGGCCGGCCGCGGAGAGGGGATTCGCTCCGGCGTCATCGCGTGCTGAACTCTTAGACTTGCCGGATCAGGCCGTCTCTTTCACCAGCACCGCCTCGCGTCCGCGATAATACCCGCAGTGCGGGCAGGCCTGGTGCGGCAGCTTGGCTTCGTGGCAATGCGGACACTCAGCCATCGAGTGTGCAGTCAGGAAATCGTGCGCCCGGCGCCGGTTGCGCCGCGCTTTGGAATGCCGTCGTTTGGGATTGGGCATAGTATCCTTTAAGTCCGTTCTCCGCTCACTTCAGCGAGGCAAACGGCGAGTCAGCGTGCGGCAGCGCGCAATGGCACGTCTCGAAATTGCGGTTCACCCCGCACCCGGGGCACAGTCCCTGGCAGTCAGGCTGGCAGAGGATCTTCATCGGCACCGCCAGAATCACCTGCTCCGCGATCACGTCCCCGAGGACCACCCCTTCGCCGGGATAGAAGCCTACTTCCAGCTCGTCGCGCGGGACTTCAATCTCCTCGCCGCGGGCAATCGTCTCGAGCCGCCGGTATCGCAGGTCGAAATCGCGCGCCAGCGGGATTTCCACCCGGCTCAGGCAGCGGGCGCATACGGCTTCGAGGCCGACTGCCAGATGCCCCCGAATCCGGATCTCGGCGCCTTCGAGCTCCGCCACCGCGCCGACCTTCAGCGCGCCGGACTGCTGGAAGTCAGCCCCCCGGTAATCAATCTCCTTCGCCGCATACGTCTTTGAGACAATGATGCGGTGAAGCTCCAGCTCCTGGGGAGTGATTAACACGGGCCGGCCTCAGCAAAGCTAATCCCTAATTATAGCGAGCGTCAGGGCAAAGTCAAGAAAAGGGGTGTCTCAGCCTGCCTGGAGAGATCGTCAGCGCGCGACTTTAGTCGCGCCGATTCAAACGTTTGCCAGCTTGCGCGCCCAGCGGCCGATGATGGGATACTCTGCCCATTCGCCATTGTGCGCCTTAATCCCGTGGACGATCGCCAGCACCAGCGTCGTCAGCCAGCCGCCTCCAAAGATCAGGATCACGAAAGGGAGAACGACCAGTACCGGGAATGGGAATCTGCCTGGCGCCGTCGAGCCGCTGTGTGTTATGACCGTCGAAATGATCGTCACAAACCACCCGAACGTGCAGAGCAGGGCCAGGCCGGCAAAAATAACCTGCCAGAGTAGGGCTTGTATGGCGTGGAAAGCCACGAAACGGGAATCGCGCTTGATCAGAAAGATGACGAGCGGTGCAACAAACCCCCCGAAAAGCTGGAGGAAATGCGCCAGCATCGCCAGAGTATGCTCGTCCGCACTGGGCGCGGGGAGTTCGCTCAGTTCCATGGGATTCCCCCTGACCGATTCGGGCTCGGCGATTATACCGTGTCCGGCGGAAAAAGCCTGTTGACTCGCGCGCGCGTCACATTGTACTCTTTAGTTTCTTGATTATGTCCCGCGCCCTGACACATCATCATCACCACTTCAGCTTTCCGGTGACGTGTCAGTGGGCGTCTGCGTGAAGCGCAGAAAAGATCGAAGCAGTCGGAGGCCCGCTGATATGAAAGTTCAGCGGGCTTTTTCGTTTTGTAAGCAGCTTTGTAGCGGCGCCCTTCAGGGCGGCATCTATAATGAGTAATTCGCCTGCCTGAAGGCGGCTTCTACTGCGTGTCGACACGAGTTCTTTCAACAGACTCCTCGGGGGGACTATGGAACTCAGATATCAGGACGGGCTCGTGCCCGCCATCATCCAGGAAAAGCACACCGGCAAGATACTCATGCTCGGATACATGAACTCTGCCGCCTTCGAGCAGACGCTCGCGTCGGGCGAGGTGACGTTCTACAGCCGGAGCCGCCAGAGGCTGTGGACCAAAGGGGAGAAGTCGGGCCACCGGTTGCACGTCCGCGAAATCCGCGTCGACTGCGACCGCGACGCGTTGCTGATTCAGGCGGAGCTCGATGGCCCGGGCTGCTGCCACCTCGGCTACAAGTCGTGCTTCTTCCGCAAACTCACGCCGGCCGGCGAGGAGGTTATCCTCAAGCGCGAGTTCGATCCCGGCAAGGTGTACGGCAGCGACCAGGAGAGCGCCACATGACGTTGAAGTTGGGATTGCCCAAGGGAAGCCTCGAGGAGGCGTCGATCCAGCTCTTTCGCCGCGCCGGATACGACGTCCGCGTGAATGCGCGTTCCTACTTCCCGGTGATCGACGACGAGGAGATCGAGTGCATGCTGATTCGCGCCCAGGAAATGGCGCGCTACGTCGAGGACGGCGTGCTCGACGCGGGCCTGACCGGCCGTGATTGGATCCTCGAGAGCGGCGCCAACGTCCGCGAAGTGACCGACCTCGTCTACTCGAAGCACACGTTTCGCAAGGTGCGCTGGGTGCTGGCTGTCCCCGAGGAATCGCCGGTCCAGAGTGTGAAGGACCTCGAAGGCAAGGTGATCGCGACCGAACTGGTGAAAGTCACCGAGCGCTATCTCGCGGCGAACGGCGTCAAGGCCAAGGTGGAGTTCTCGTGGGGCGCGACGGAAGTGAAGCCGCCGGTGCTGGCGGACGCCATCGTCGAGGTCACGGAGACGGGCTCGTCACTGCGCGCCAACGGGCTGCGCATTGTCGAATCGGTGCTCGAGTCGAACACCAAGTTCATCGCCAATCACGCCGCCTGGGAGGATTCCTGGAAGCGCGCCAAGATGGAGACCCTGGTGATGCTCCTCAAGGGCGCGATGGAAGCGGCAGGCAAGGTCGGCCTGATGCTCAACGTGCGCCGCGCCGACCTCGATAAGGTGCTCGAGGTACTGACGGCGCTCAAGCGGCCGACTATCTCGAATTTGAGCGATCCCGATTGGGTGGCGGTCAACACGGTGATCGAGGAGAAGACGGTGCGCGAGATCATCCCGCGCCTGAAAGCAGCCAACGCGCAGGGGATCGTCGAGTATCCGCTGAACAAGATTGTGCTGTAGCCGGGAGCGCGGGCATCTTGCCCGCAGACCTAAGGCGCGATGAATAACCGACAGAATGTGTCATTCCGAGGAGCCGCAGGTGACGAGGAATCTCGCAGTGCTTTCCCTTCAGAGCGAAATTTCTCGCTAAGTTTACCCTGAGCTCCTTCGCTGCGCCCAGGACCGTTTGCAGCAGAAGGAGCGAACGGGCTCGGAATGACACAGTGCGGGGGCTGGCGCAGAGCGAAGCTGCGGGCAGGATGCCCGCGCTCCCAATCGCGCTCCTGATAACGATGCTTCGAATCATTCGCAGTACCGACAAGAAGTCGCTCGAGAAGCTCTTCCGGGCGCGCACGGCGCGCCTCCAAGAAGCCGAGCCCGTCGCGCGCCGCATTCTCGACGACGTGCGACGACACGGTGACCGTGCCCTCGTCCGGTACGCGCGGAAGTTCGACGGCGTCGATCTTCGGCGTCAGGGATTCACGGTCAGCCGCGAGGAGATTCGCGCGGCATGCCGCCAGGCGTCGGCAGAGTTTATGGACGCATTGGGCGTTGCCGCCGGCAACATCCGGGCCGCGGCTCGAAACGACATCAACCTGCTGACCAGGCAGACGAGCCGGCAGCGGCTACAAGCCCCGGCGACCAAGGGAGTTGACCTCCGGCAAATCGTGCGGCCGCTCGAGCGCGTCGCCTGCTACATCCCGGGCGGACGCTTTCCGCTGCCTTCGACCGTGCTGATGAGCGTGATACCCGCGCAAATCGCCGGTGTGCGCGACATCGTGATTACGTCGCCGCATCCCGCGCCGGCAGTGCTCGCGGCCGCTGATTTCCTGGGCATCAAGGAGATCTGCCGGCTGGGTGGCGCGCAGGCCATCGCTGCCTTTGCATACGGAACCAAGAGCGTCCGCCGCGCCGACAAGATTGTGGGTCCGGGAAACCGCTACGTGGCCGCCGCGAAGAAGCTGGTGGCGGGCGAGTGCGGGATCGACTTCGTGGCCGGCCCCACGGAACTCATGATCCTCGGGTTACGCGGCGAACCCGATTGGATCGCCGCCGACCTCGTGGCGCAGGCGGAACACGATCCGGACGCCGTGGCGATGTTTATCACATCATCTGTGCGCCTGGCGCGCGACGTCCAGGCTGCCGCGGCGCGGCTCGTCCGCGAGCTACGCCTGCCGCTCGCGCGATCGGCGCTCGCCAAGCACGGTGCCATCATCGTGACGCGGATGATGTCGGAGGCCATCGACCTCGTGAACGACTTCGCACCCGAGCATTTGACGCTGCTCGACGTCGGCGGGCGGGTGCTGCTCGACGAGGTCAAATCAGCAGGCTCGATCTTCATCGGCGACTACAGCGCGGTGGCGGCGGGCGACTACGCTTCGGGGTCGAATCACATCCTGCCGACCGGTGGTGCAGCGCGGGTGCGCGGCGGACTGAGCCCCTTCGATTTCGTCAAGACGATTTCGGTGCAGCGCCTTAACCGCCAGGGACTCGCGCGGCTGCGGCGCTCGATCGTGACACTGGCTGCGACCGAGGGGCTGAAAGCGCACGCGCATTCCGTGGAAGCGAGGTTCAAGCATTGAGCATCCGGCCGCGCAAGCCCGTCGAACGATTACAGAAGTACCGTCCTCCTCTCGAAGGCCGCGCCGGCAAGCTCCGGCTCGACTTCAACGAGAATACGGTAGGCTGCGCGCCCGCGGTGATCCGCGCCCTGCGCCGCGCCGTGACCGCCGACGCGCTCTCGCGCTATCCCGAGTATGAGGAAGGGCGCGCCCGGCTCGCGAACTATTTCGGCGTCGCTGAGGACCAGATGCTCATGACCAATGGCGTTGACGACGCCATCAAGCTTATCTGCGACACCTTTGTCGAGCCCGGCGACCGCCTGGTGATCCCCGCGCCCACTTTCCCCATCTACCAGTTCTTCCAGGACGTGGCGGGCGGGAAAACGGTGCTCGTCCGCTACGACGAGGACTTGCGCCTGCCGGTCGAGCGCGTGATTGCGGCCATCAACCGCCGGACGCGCTGGGTGGCGCTCGCCAATCCCAATAATCCCACGGGCACGATGATTCCGAAGAACGACCTCGCCGCGATTCTGCGCGCCGCGCCGCACACCGTCGTCCTGGTCGATGAGGCGTATTTCGATTTCTCGCAGGCGACGGTGCTTTCCTGGATCAGGAAGTATCCCAACCTGCTCGTCAGCCGCACCTTCTCGAAGGCTTTTGGACTCGCGGCGCTGCGCATCGGGTTTCTGTTCGGCAACGCAGGGCTGGTCGGCATGATGCGCCGCGTGCACGCCGTCTTCGCGGTGAATGCGGTGGCGATGGCGGCGGCGCTCGCGGCCATCGAGCACGTCGACTACGTCGAGCGCTACGCCAAAATGATTCGCGCCCAGCGTGAAGCGCTGACCAAACGGCTCGACGCGCTGGGGATCGTCTACGCGCCCAGCGCCGCGAATTTCGTTTTCCTACGCGTCGGGGCACGCGCTCCCGAAATCGCGCGGCGCTTCCGCGAGCAGGATGTCCTGGTAAGGGACTGGAGCTACGACCCCCACCTGCGCGGCTACCTGCGCATCACCGTCGGGACGCCGGCGCAGATGCGCCGTCTGATTGAGGAACTGGAGCGCTCGCAGCACCTGATCGAGACGCGCGAGGGGGCGCGCGCCTGGCGGGATCTGGTGACCTACTCGCCCACGGGGTACTTTGCATGAAATCGCGCACCGCTCGGCTGCATCGGAAGACGACAGAGACCGACATTCGCGCGCGGCTGGCGCTCGACGGCCGCGGACGGTACTCGATCTCGACCGGCGTCCGCTTTCTCGACCACATGCTTGAGCTTTTCACGCGGCACGGCGGGTTTGACCTGGAACTCGAGGCGCGCGGCGACCTCGACGTCGATCAGCATCACACGGTTGAGGACGCCGGCATCGTGCTCGGCCAGGCGCTGCGCTTGGCGCTCGGTTCGAAGAAGGGGATCAACCGCGCCGGCTACTTTGTGATGCCCATGGATGAGACGCTGGCGCTCGCCGCCATCGACCTGAGCGGGCGCGCCTATCTCGTATTCAGCGCACCGGCGCTTGCCCGCGCTGCGGCGCGCGGCCAGCGCGTAGGCGATCTTGATGTCGACCTGCTCGAAGACTTCTTCCAGGGATTCGCTTCGAGTGTAGGCGCCAACCTGCACTTGAAGGTGGCGTACGGGCGCTCCTATCACCACCAAGTCGAGGCGCTGTTCAAAGCCTTGGCGCGCGCGCTGCGCTACGCCTGCTCGAAGGACAAGCGGCTCAAGCGCCAGTTGCCAAGCACCAAAGGATTGTTGTGATGGCGGGCGCGTGGCCATCTTGGCCGCATCTTTGCGGCGCGACGAACTGCAGGCAAGATGCCTGCGCTCCCAGGATAGACCTATGATCGCGCTCATCGACTATGGCGGCGGTAACGTGGGCTCGGTGCTCAAGGCAATCGAGTACCTCGGGCATCGCGCGCAAGTGGTCGACCAGCCGGCGGGACTCGCCGAGGCCGCGAAGATCATTCTCCCCGGCCAGGGCCATTTCGGCTCGATGATGAAAGCGCTGGCCGAGCGCGGCATGGTCGAGCCGTTGCGCGACGTCGTACGCTCGACGGACGAGACGTCCGCGCGTCCGCGACTCCTCGGCATCTGCCTCGGGCTTCAGGTGCTTTACGAAGCGAGCGACGAGGCGCCGGATGTCGCGGGCCTCGGGGTTCTACCAGGACGGGTCACGCGCTTCGAGGGATTGCTCAAGGTGCCCCACGTTGGTTGGAGCCAGCTCGAAATCGCTCGCCCGTCTGGAGTGCTTGATGGAATCGCGAGCGGCAGCTTCGTCTACTACTGCCACTCGTACTACGGGCCGGTCACGAGCGAAAGTGTCGCCGTCACGTGCTACGGGCAGCAGTTCGCGGCGGCGGTCGAGGTCGGCAACGTCTGGGCCGTGCAGTTCCACCCGGAGAAGTCGAGCGAGACTGGTCTGCGAGTGCTGAGGAATTTCCTTGAGGCATGATGAAAGGAGTCCAGTTCGCCAGTTCGGAGTTTGGGGTTTGAAGGGTTGGAAGGGCTGAGAGCTGAAGGCTGACGGCTGAATTGTCAAGAAATGAAGGAACGAACCGAAGAAGTGGTTTAGAATCAGCAAAACGTCAAAAAGGTTGCGACACTTTATCCGCATGTTATTGACAAATCAGATATTTATCGCCATTATGTATCCTAAGTTACTGATAATAAGCCACGTGCTAGCCGCGTGAGTTGTACGCTGACGACTATGTTCGCCAAACGAATCATCCCCTGCCTCGACTGCAAGGACGGACGCGTTGTGAAGGGCGTCCGCTTTGTCGACCTGCGCGATGCCGGCGACCCGGGCGACTTGGCGGAGGCCTACAACCGCGAGGGCGCGGACGAGCTGGTGATGCTCGACATCTCGGCTTCGCGCGAGGGTCGCGCCACGCTCATGCAGACGGTGAGCCAGGTGGCGCGCCGGCTGTTCATTCCCCTCACCGTGGGCGGCGGTGTGCGGTCGCTCGCAGACGCGCGCCGATTGCTCTCCTCCGGCGCCGACAAGGTCGCCGTCAACACCGGAGCGGTCGAGAATCCTGAATTGGTCGACGATCTCGCGGCGCACTTCGGCCGCCAAGCCGTCGTCGTGGCGATTGATGCGCGTCGCGAGGTTGGCGCGGCTGGCGCGGAGTTAGCGGGAAACACGAAGGAGTCTTCGGAACGTCCGAACCCGGCGGTGCGCTGGAATGTCGTGACCTATGGCGGAACGCGCGCGACTTCGCTCGATGCGATGGAGTGGGCACGTCGCGTTGCCGCGCTTGGGGCGGGCGAGATTCTGCTGACCTCGATGGACGCGGACGGCACTCAGGCGGGGTTCGATTGCGAGCTGACGGCCATGGTTTCGCGCGCCGTCCCCATCCCGGTGATTGCCTCGGGCGGCGCGGGAACGCTCGAGCATTTCGCCGCGGTATTTTTGGAGGGCGCTGCCGATGCCGCGTTGGCGGCGTCGGTCTTCCACTTCGATCAGCACACGATTCGCAGCCTGAAGGAGTACCTGCGCGAACGCGGAGTCCCGGTGAGACTGCCGAATGCACCGGTAGTTTCCTAGTTTAGCCTGGGAGCGCGGGCGTCCCGCCCGCTCTTGCCCGCGACCTCAAATGAAGCCGCCGGTCGCGTCCCGGTGTAAGCAAGAAGAAAAAGCGGGCGGGACGCCCGCGCTCCAGGCGACTTCCGACTTCTGACTTCTGAGTTCCCATGATTATTCCCTGCATCGACCTGATGGGCCGGAAAGTGGTGCAGCTCGTGCAAGGCAAGGAAAGCTCGAAGGCCCTCGAGCTGCCTGACGCGCTGGCGGTGCTTGCCAAGTTCGCCGAGTACGCTGAAATCCAGGTGATCGACCTCGACGCGGCGATGGGACGCGCCGGGCAGTCCGACATCGTGCGCGAACTCTGCCGGCGTAAGCCGTGTCGCGTGGGCGGCGGAATCCGCTCGGTCGAGCGCGCCGTCGAGGCGGTGAACGATGGAGCCCACAAGGTGATCGTGGGCAGTCGAGCGTTCACGCGCCAAGGCATCAACCGCGAATTCCTTGGTGCGCTCACGCAGGCGATTCCACGCGAGAAGCTGATGATCGCCGTCGATTGCGTCGACGACCACGTGGCGATCCACGGCTGGCGCGAGGTCTTGCCACTCACCTCGGGTGACGTTCTACCCGCGCTCGAGCCCTATTGCTCGGAATTCCTCGCGACCTGCGTCGAAGTGGAGGGCAAACTCCAGGGCACGAATCTCGGCTGGTTCCGCAAGCTGCGTGCGACGACGGAGCTTCCCATCACCGCGGCGGGCGGCATCACCACCGACCAGGAAATCCAGGCGCTCGACCAAATGGGCATCCACGCCGCGCTCGGGATGTCGATTTATCGCAAGCTGTTTCCGGAACTGTTTGCGGCGCGTTAGGTCGCTACGAGAAGTAGAAGTGGACCGCTCATCCGGCGCTGGCGCGCCACTCCTTCGCCTGCGCGAAGGACAGGCTATCTCCCCCAAGGAGGCGAGGGTAGGGAATGGAATCAGTAAGAGAATCTCTAAAGGTGGTGGCGAACAGAGCGAATGCATCGAGGGTCGCGTACCAGACTTATTCCACGTAGATCCTGGGAACGCGTTTGCCAATTGAGCAGAGGACTTCATACGGCACGGTCGAGAGTCGCTCGGCGATATCGAGCGCGGTGATCTGGCAGCTTTCCGATTTGCCGATGACGGTGATCTCGTCACCCACCGCCACACCGGGAATGTCGGTGACGTCGAGCAGCGTCAAGTCCATGCTGACGTGGCCGACGATGCGCGCGTAGTGATCGTTGACGATGACGTGGCCGCGGTTCGAGAGTCCACGGCTCAGGCCGTCGGCGTAGCCGACGGGCACGGTGGCAATGCGCGAAGGGCGCCGGGTGTAGAACGAAGCGCCATAGCCTAGCGGACTGCCGCTCGGAACGTCCTTCAGGTAGACGACGCGCGACTTGAAGGTAAGGATGGGTTCAAACGCCGGCGGGTTCGGAGGCTCGCGGCCGGGAAGGGTGATGAGTGGCAGGTAGTAGCCGTAGAAGAGCGCGCCGACGCGCACCAGGTTTTCCGCGATGTCGGAGTGGACGAGCAGCGCCGTACTGTTCGAAACGTGGACCCACTTGGGCTCGATCTCAAACCATGGAAGCTGCTTGAGCGCGGCGTCGAAGCGCACCAGCTGCTCCTCGGTCTGGCAGGCTACCAGATCCGAGGCTGAAGCAAGGTGGGTGAAGACGCCGGTCATTGCGAGTCCTTCGAGCTCCTGATAGCGTTCGAGAAAAGGACGCAAGCGGTCGAGTGGAACACCGAGCCGTCCGAGTCCGGTGTCAATCTTCAGGTGGAACTCGATAGGACGGCCGGCGCGGCGCGCGCATGCGGCATAGGTATCAAGCCGGGCCGTGGATGAGACGGAAGGCGTCAGCCGGTATTCCACGAGGTCCGCGGGGTCGCTCATGTAGAGGCCGCCGAGCAGCAGGATGGGCTGCTGGATGCCCGCGGCGCGCAGCTCGATGCCTTCTTCAACCGTGGCGACGCCGAACCAGTCGACGCCGCAGGCCGCGAGGCACTTGGCGATGGCCACCGCGCCGTGACCGTAAGCGTCGGCCTTGATGACGGCCATCACCCGGCGGCGTCCCGCGCGATCGCGGATCTTTTGGTAATTGCGTCGTAAGGCAGGCAGGGAAATCTCCGCCCACGTCGGCCGCAAGAGACGTTCGAGGCGCGGCCCGGACACCGGGACAGCGCCGGCCTTCCTGGTTTTGCGGCGAGGTTTCACTCGTAGGGTTCGGGCGCGAGCCTCGGTCCGTTTTCGAAGCGCACAAATTTTTTCTGGAAGACGACCGGTACTTCACCCGTCGGCCCGTTGCGCTGCTTGCTGATGATCAACTTGGTCTCGAGGCCTTCGTCGGGATCGAACTCGCCGGGCTCGCCGTCCGAGCGACGCTCGCGGTAGATGAAGATGACCACGTCGGCGTCCTGCTCGATGGATCCCGACTCGCGCAAGTGGAACAACTGCGGCGGGCCGCTGCCGTGCTGCTCGGGCGCGCGGCTGAGCTGGGAGAGCGCCACCACCGGAATGTGCAGCTCCTTGGCGATGCCCTTGAGTTCGCGCGAAATATAGCTGACTTCCTGGGTCCGGTTCTCGAAGCGACCGTGGCCGGTGGCGAGTTGCAAATAATCGACGACGATCAGGTCGAGCTTATCTTGACGCTCGGCTTTCAGCCGGCGCGCTTTCGCCCGAATCTGCAGCACGCTCAGGCCCGGCGTATCCTCGATGTAGAGCGGCGACTCGGCCAGGCGTCCCAGGATGCGGGGGATTTTGCTCCAGTCTTCGCGGCCCAGAGTCCCGTTGCGCAGCTTGTGGCTATCGACCCGCGCTTCCGAGCACAGAAGGCGCGTGACCAGGGATTCCTTGCTCATTTCGAGAGAGAAAACTCCCACCACTTTGCCTTGCGTGGCGGCGTGGGCCGCGATGTTGAGCGCCAGCGCCGTTTTTCCCAGTGAAGGGCGTGCCGCGATGATGATCAGTTCGCCGGGCTGGAAGCCGCAGGTCATGTTGTCGAGATCGGCAAAACCGCTCTCCACTCCGGTGATCCGCTGGCCGCGGTCGAACAGAGCGTCGATGCTCCCGAAGCTCTTGTTGACGATTTCATGGACCCTCAGGAATCCGGACTCGATCTTGTCACCCGCGATCTGGAACATCTCGCTCTGCGCGAGATCGATCAGCACCTCGGGGTCCTCGCCGCTTTCGTAACAGCGCGCGATGACGTTGCTCGAGGCGTTGATCAGCCGACGGAGCAACGCCTTCTCCTTGACGATGCGGGCGTACTCGCTGACGCTCGAGTAATTCCCGATGGGCACGCCATCCGTGAGCGAGGCGAGGTAGGCCGCGCCGCCCACCTTTTCGAGCAGGCCTTCCTTCGAGATCTCTTCCGAAAGGGTGACGAGGTCGATGGTGCGGTTCTTGGCGGAGAGCTCTTCCATCTTGCCGAAGATGACGCGATGCGCGTCCGAGAAAAAGTCGTCCCGGCCCACGCTGCCGGTCGCGACGTTAAACGCCTCGTTGTCGAGGAGGATCGATCCGAGCAGAACGCGCTCGGCTTCCAGACTGTGAGGAGCCTGGGCTTCGCGGGAGGTCGTCGTCGGCATGGAAGGTCCTTACGATTTCGATTTACTGGGGCGTGATTATAGCAGAGGCGGGTCGTCCGGGCGGACGGATTTCCAACCGGGATTTCCCGCCGTGACGAGTCGCGCTAGGACGCCGGCTTCTCAGTCGCAGGAGTCTCAATCGGCGGAGTTTCAGGCGCCGCGGTCTCGGCCTTCGGTGTTGGCGCCGGTCGAGCGGCTGCTGCCGCCTGCGGCTCAAATTCGCCTTCCACCTTCACCTTGATGGTGGCCGTCACGTCCCGGTGGAGCTTCACCGGTACGTCATATTCGCCCACCACTTTGAGCGGCGTCGCGAGCTGAATCTTCCGGCGATCGATGCGGTACCCCTGATGAGTCAACGCCTCGGCGACGTCGATCGCCGTCACCGACCCGAACAACGTTCCTTGCTCGCCCGCCTTACGCGTGAAGGAGACGCTTACGCCCGCCATGATCTTCGCGAGGTCCTCGGCGTCGCCTCTTTCCTTAGCCTCGAGCTTCAGAAAGCGCACCCGCTGCTGCTCGACCCACTTGCGATTCTGATGGGTCGCGGCAACCGCCATTTTCTTGGGCAGGAGAAAATTGCGCCCGTAGCCGTTGGCCACCTTCACAATCTGCCCCCGCATCCCGAGGTTATCGATGTTTTCAAGAAGAATCACTTCCATGATTTCAGTCCCTCAGCTTTCAGCGATCAGCGTTCTCAGGACAACGCGGCTGTTTGACACGCACGTACACTTCCTTAGTGCTCAGCGGCGAAAGGCAGGAACGCGATGTTGCGCGCCCGCCGGATCGCGGCGGTCAGCAAACGTTGGTGCGGCGCGCATGTACCAGTGAGCCGACGCGGCAGGATCTTGCCGCGCTCCGACACGAACTGTCCTACCAGCTTCGTGTCCTTGTAGTCGATCACGTCGATCTTCTCTTCGCAGAACTTGCAGACCTTGCGCCGGCGGAAGTACTGCTTGCGCGGCCCGCCGCCCGGTCCTCCTCTCCCGGCGCGATCTCTGGATCCGGGTTCTCTTCTAGGTGCTCCCATCGTGATTGACTCCTTCCAGTGTCCCCTGCCACCGCGCCGGTCGAGCCTGCCTGGAAGGACCGGCGGTTGGGTTTTCGCCGCTCAAAGAGCGGCGTTACAGCGGGCCGCAGCGATTGTAGTCTTATGCCTGCGCGCCGGCCGACTCGGCCTCCGGCGCATGCTGGCTGCCGGACTGGGCTGCGGGTTTCGACCGGTGCTTCTTCGCCAACTGCTCGGCGCGCAACGCTTTCAGCTTTTCGGCGCGCTTCAATTCCTCGTCGATGCGCACCGTCAGGAACTTAATGACGGCGTCAGTCACCTTCAGCCGTCGTTCGAGTTCCTTGACGGTGTCGCCGCTTCCTTCGAACACAAAGAGCGCGTAGAAGCCCTCGCGCTGGCGCGCTACGCGGTAAGCCAGCCGGCGGCGCCCCATTTTCTCCACCTTCTCGATTTTACCGCCCGCGCCCGTCACCACGCCTTCCATCTGGCTGACGAGTTTATCGATCTCCTCGTCGACGATGTCGGGCCGAACGATGAATATCACCTCGTATTTACGCATGGAACCTCACGATCGTTAAGATGGCGACGTCACCCGCCGGTTGTAGCGGTTCATCGCCTTTTCGACGCCTTCCGCGACGATCATCGTCGTGGCATCGGCGGCGCGCTCGAGCATCTCCGCCACCGCTTCCAAATCGCCTTTGCGGAAGCGGCCGAGGACGTACGCGGCGCGATCGCCGACCGGATGATCTGGCCCGATGCCCATTCGCACGCGGGCGAACTGATCCGATTCGAGCGCCCCGATGATCGACTTCAAACCATTGTGACTGCCAGCGCTGCCCGATCCCCGGATGCGCAGCGATCCGAAAGGCAGATCGGCTTCGTCCACCAGCACGATCAGGTCTTCCACCGGCAGCTCGTACTTGCCGAGCAGCCGCCCGACGGCCATGCCGCTCAGGTTCATGTACGTCTGCGGCTTGGCCAGCATCACCTCGACCCCGGCGAGCCGCGTGAGCGCCGTCAGCGCCTGGGCTTCGGGCCGCGAAATCTCCACGCCGCATCGTTCGGCTACAAGATCCACGGCCATGAAGCCGAGGTTGTGCGGCGTCAGGTGGTACTCATAACCGGGGTTGCCGAGACCCGCAATCAACTTCAAGAAAGCGTCAGGACTCCTTTTTCCCTTCCTTCTTGCCTTCCTTCTTCTCGGCCTTCTCCGCCTTCTCGGTGGCGGCCCCCTCTTCGCCCGCTGCTTCCTCGGCCTTGCCCTTGCGGATGACCTCGGGTTCGCCAGGCGCCGCCGCCTCGGCCACTTCGGCTGCTGGCTTCTCCTCTTCCTCCTTGATGGCGATGACGTGCGCCACGACGCGCGTCGGGTCGGTCAAGACTTTCACCTTCTCTCCCACCGGCAAGTCGGACACGCGGAGGTTGCGGCCCAGCATCAACTCGGTGACGTCGATGGTCACGTGATCGGGGATGTCGTCCGGCAGACACTCGACTTCGATTTCGCGCGTCACAAACTCGAAGATCCCGCCTTGCACCTTCACGCCTTTGGGCTCGCCCGTCACCTGGATGGGCACCTTGACCTTGAGCGTCGTGTCCTTGGCGACGCGCACCAGGTCCACGTGAAGCAGGTGGCCGTGTACCGGATCTACCGTCCAGTCGCGGATCATCACTCGTGCCGGCGCTCGCCCGCGAATTTCGAGGGTGAAGAGCGCGTTGTGCCCTGCCTCGGAGACGAGAATCTGGAAGATCTGCTGCGGGTCGACGGTGACGGAGATCGCCGGCCCACCGCCTCCATACAGCACCGCCGGGATGCGTCCCGAGCGGCGCAGCCTCCGGGCGGCGTTCTTGCCGAACTCCTCGCGCGGCTCGGCATCCACTTGCGTTACCTGGCTCATACCTTCCTACTCCTCACTTCAATCTCATATAAAAAGCTTGCTGACCGAAGTCTCATCGTGAATCGAGCGGATAGCATCGGCAAATAACTTTGCCACGCTCAGTACCTTGATGCGCTCGCACTGTTGTCCGGCGGCCGAAAGCTGGATGGAATCGGTCACCACGATACGCTCGAGTTCCGAATCGCAGATCTTGGTGACGGCGTCCCGGGCGAACACGCCGTGGACGCAGCAGGCAAAAACGCGCTCTGCCCCCTTTTCCTTGAGCGTGGACGCGGCGCGCGCCAGCGTCCCGCCCGTATCAATCATGTCATCGACGATCAGGCAGGCGCGGCCCTCGATGTCGCCGATCACGTTCATCACCTCGACCGTGTCGGCATCCTCGCGGCGCTTGTCGATGATGGCGAGCGGCGCACGCAGCTTCTTGGCGAAGGCGCGGGCGCGCTCCACGCCACCCGTATCCGGCGAAACCACACTTAGGTTCTTGAGCCGCAGTCCCCGAAAATACTGTACCGTCACCGGCGTCGCGTAAAGGTGATCGACGGGGATGTTGAAGTACCCCTGGATCTGCCCGGCGTGCAGGTCGAGAGTCAGGATGCGATCCGCGCCCGCCGAGGTCAGCAGATCCGCCACCAGCTTGGCGGAGATCGGGACGCGCGGCCGGTCTTTGCGGTCCTGCCGGGCGTAGCCGTAGTAGGGCATCACGGCGGTGATGCGATCCGCCGAGGCGCGCCGGAACGCGTCCAGCATGACGAGCAGTTCCATGAGGTTGTCGTTCACTGGCGTCGAAGTCGGCTGCACAATGAATATGTCCGTGCCGCGGACGTTCTCGCCAATCTGCACGCGGACCTCGCCGTCGGGGAATCGTCCAACTTGCGCGTTGCCTAAGCGTGTGCCGAGGTGCCGGCAGATCTCCTTCGCCAGCGGCGGATTGGCGTTGCCGGAGAAGATCTTGAGCGCGTGCCGAGTGTGGTGTCCTACCATCGGTGCGTCCTCGAATGCGGCGCAGCCGTAACCTGTGCTACCGCGCCGTTCTTCGCTTTAACCTGCCCTCATCGATAACTGGCTGGGAGGCCTGGACTCGAACCAGGGTTCCATGCTCCAAAGGCATGTGTCCTACCACTGGACGACCTCCCACGAACAAGTGACGAGTGACAAGTGATGACGAGTGAAGTCCTCCGCTTGTTCACTTGTCACTCGTTACTGCTCTTAAGTACGCGTGGCGCGTGAGCGTCCGTGTCCGGAACGCCTGCCAGCTTGCCGGTACGAATCTCAGAGCCGCTTTCAATTGTCGGGCGGAGGCAAAAATGGCGTAGACGGCAGAACCGCTACCCGTCAGGGATGCTGTTTCGGCTCCAGCCCGGATGAACTGGCGCTTCAGCCTTGCCAGTTCCGGCCACCGCGCGAAGACGACTCGCTCGAAGTCGTTTTCGGCCGGCCCCCAACGTTCCAGGGGAAAGGGTGACCGCGCACCGAACGAATCTATGCTAGGGGCTTCCGAAGTTCTTGTCAACCGGAAACGCAACACTCGTCCCACAGCCTGATAAGTCGCCGCGGTTGAAACCGGAAATCCGGGGAAGGCCACAAGACAAGAGCACTCCGGGAGATCCGCTAGCGGATAAACTTCTTCGCCGCGCCCGCAGCCCAGCACGCGTCCTCCGAGCAGAAACAGTGGGACGTCAGAGCCGAGGCGCGCGGCCAACGTCCACTTCTGCGCCGACCCCAAGCGATTGCCGGTGAGGCGCTCGAGGCCGATGAGCGTCGCCGCCGCGTCGCTGCTTCCACCGCCCAAGCCGCTGCCTGCCGGGATTCGTTTCTCCAGGTAGACTTCAATCCCGCCGGAAAACCGCCGAGCCCGTTTCCAGATGGCACAAGCCCGGTGGACGATGTTCTCGCGCCCCGTAGGGATGGAAGCATCGTCACACGCTACGCGCACACCGCTACGCCTCGAGTGAAGGGAAACCCTTAGACGGTCGTGCAGCTCGATGGTCTGGTAAACGGTGCGGATTTCGTGGTAGCCGTCACGCCGCTTGCCGAGGATCTTGAGGCCGAGATTGATCTTGGCAAAGGCGCGGAGATGGATGGAATTCATGCGCGCCCGAACGGCGGGTGCCGATGTCTGAGGGTCAGATTCCGTGACTGCTAATTCCGTTTGGCAGCGGACTTCTCGTTGCCGGGGGTGTTCGTCAACTGGTCGAGTTGCTTGCGCAGTTTCGCCGCCTGTTCGGCATCAAAATCACTGCCCACGGCCCGCGGCCATTCCTTGAGCGCGCGCTCCCAGATCTCCTGTGCCTGGCGCTTCTTGCCGAGTTCGAGGTAGACGTGGCCGAGATGCTCGTGGATCGTCGGATCGGTGGTGATGAGCTTGGCCGCTTTCTCAAGCTGGTTCTCTGCCTGATCCAGGCGGTTCATCTTGAAATATGCCCAGCCGAGACTGTCGAGATAGGCGCCGTTATTGGGCTCGAGTTGCAGCGCCTTCTGAATATACTTCACCGACTCATCGAGCCGGACGCCACGGTCCGCCAGCATGTAACCCAGATAATTCGCCGCCGCGGCGTTCTGAGGGTCGGTGGCAAGCACTTTCTTGAATTCCTGCTCGGCGAGATCGTATTTCTTCTGGCGCTCGTAGATCGAGCCCAGCAGGAACAGGCTGAACTCCTGGTCGTCCGGCTTGGAGCTTGCGGCAAGCGCTTTGTGAGCCGCCGCCTCGGCTTCGGGAAAGCGCTTGGCCTGGGAGTCCACCTGGGCGATCGCGCGATAGATTTCCACGTCGCCGGCCTTGCCGTCGAGCATCGCCTGGAGTTCGGTGACCGCGTCGTCCACGTGGCCTTGCTCGCCCATGATCGACGCCTTGAGTAGCTTGAGCGTCCGGTCACTCGGATCTTTCTTGAGCGCCGCGTCAGCTTCCTCCAGCGCCTTTTGAGGCTGCCGGTCGAGGCGCAGCGTCTCGACGATCAGGCTTTCTCCGCGCGACGCCTGACCCTTGCCCAGCGCCGCGATCTGCTTAAACGTGTCGAGTGCCAGATCGTATTTCTCCTGGTTGCGGTAAACCTGCCCCAGCCGCTCGAGGAAGATGGCGCGATTGTTCGCTTCACTCACCGTATATTGGCCGTCCTGATGCTCAGAATCCTTGACGAGCCCTTGCAGGATTTGGATCGCTTTGTCCTCGTTGCCGGTAGCCTCCTCGAGTTGGGCAAGCTCAAAGGGGACTTCGACGTTGTCGGGTACCAGTGCTCGTGCTCGTTCCAGTTCCTGGCGAGCCTGATCGAACCGGCCCTCCTGGCGGTCGAGGCGACCGAGGCGCAGATACGTGTTGCCATCCTGGGGATCAGCCTTCAGCAGCTTCTGATACTCGGCGCGAGCCGCGTCCGTCTTGCCGCTGTTCATCAAGGCTTCAGCGTAAGCGCGCTCGATATCCTGATTCCCCGGGTCCTCGGCCAGAGCCTTCTCGTACGCGTCCACCGACTTCTCGAACTGCCGGTTCTGGCTGTAGGCGTATCCCAGCAGTCCGAGCCAGCGGACGTCCATCTCCATCTCGGGGACTTTAGTGAGCAGGCTGATCGCCTCGGGATAGTCGCCTTGGTCAAGATAGACCTCCGCCAGGTTGAAGAGCGCGGCCCGCGAGCTCGGGTCGGAGTTCAGGACTCGCTTGAACGTCTCCTCTGCCTTGGCGTTCTGGTTGTCGGCTTTGTAGAGGCGCCCCAGCAGTACAAACGAGTTAGTGTCGCTGGGGTCGAGGCGTGTGACGGCCTCGAGATGTTCGATCGCCTTGGCCAGATTCTCTTTGGCTTTCGGTTCCGGCTGGTTCTCGCCCAGGCTGTGGAAGTAGATCGTGGCGAGCAGCCGGTGCGCTTCGACTTGGTTAGGATTTGCCTTGAGCACGGCCTCCGCTTGCTGGATCGCTTCCGGAATGCGGCCGGCCTGCGTGTAAAGGTCGGCGAGCTCGACGCGCAGGAAGAGGGAATCGGGATCCGCCTCGATGGCTTCCTTGTACTCGTTCACCGCCCGGTCAACGAGGTCCGTACGGTTCTGGGCGCGGGCCAGCTCGCCGTATCGCCGCGCCAGCATGTAATGGTAATAGGCCCGTGCGTGGTCGGGCACTGTGGATGATGCCGCACCACCTTGGTCCTCAGCCTTGGACTCGGCTGCCGCCGCGTTTGACGACGGGTTCTGAGGGTACAGGAAGCCTGCGGTTCCAAACAAAAAAAGGCTGATGAAAGCCCCGATGCGCTTGCCCATGCTCACACTCCACTCTCCCGCCAAATCCTACTCAGAAATTATCGCATAGCATCTGGGGAGTGTCAAAGAAGCGCCCGCGTTACCGCAAAGCGGAATAGAGTGCTTCCTTCCAGCGCGCGACGTCGATCGTCCAGCACACTCTGATGGGATGACCTTGTTCGAGCAGTGGGGCCCAAGTGCCGCGATTCCGCTGGTTACCCGCCACGTTCAGGCGATCCACCACCGTCATGCCCGCTGTCAATTCGCTTGCCGTTTCGACGTCGACGTAGTGCTCGCTCCAGGAGGTTCCGATCGTCGGGTCGAGTGCGACGGCCATCGCGACAGGGTCGGGTAGAGCGATGCCGTGCTCGCCCGTCTGCTCGAGATAAGCTTGGCGCGCGTGGCTGTTGCACTCGATGGCGAAGCGCGCGAGTTCGGTGTTGAAGGCGAGAACCGATTCGATGTCGCGCGGGCTCAGGGCAGCGTCGCCGCGGCAGAGATGCCAGCCGATGAGCTCGATCGGCAGCCGGCTGCGCAGGACGACGCGGGCCGCCTCGGGATCGACCCACATGTTGAACTCGGCCGCCGGGGTGACGTTGCCTTCACAGCACGGGGCGCCTCCCATCACCACGCAGCGGCTGATCTGGCTGACGATCGCGGGCTGTCGCTCGAGCGCCAAGGCCAGGTTGGTGAGCGGACCCAGCGTGACCAGGACGAGTCCCGGATGGCGCGCGATCGCCTCGAGCATCGCGTCCACCGCGTGCGGCGCTTCGGCTGTCCGGTGAGCCGGGCGGTAGCCGTGATCTCCCAGGCCGTCTCGTCCGTGAAACCAGTCGGCGCTGCGATGCGGGCGAACCAGTGGCTTCGCTGCGCCGGCGTAGACAGGGGCGCTCGAGCCGCAGAGTTCCGCGGTATACAGCGCGTTCTGCGTGGCCTGCTCGACGCCGACATTTCCCGCGACGCTCGTGATGGCGACCACGCGCACGTCAGGCGCGCGGAGAGCCATGATGAGCGCCACCGCATCGTCCGAGGCGGTGTCCGTGTCGATGAGAAAGAGGCGTGTCATAGGCGTAGCATATCAAATGGCGGGTCGAACCTTCAGGCCCGACCCTTGGCAGGCTAAGGAAAAACGTTTGCCAGAGTGTCATCCCGAGCGAAGCGAGGAATCTCGCTCTGAAAGTGAAAGTGAAAGTGATGTGAGAGCCCTCGCGCCGCTCAGGACCGCCGGCGGGCTCCTCGGAATGATCCTGTCCGTGAGTTGAAACTCTGATACGCCTGCTGCGGCTTTTCGATTAAACTGCTCCGTCTGAATGCCCACACGCGAACAACTGCTTGGCGCGGCCGGGCGGTTACATGCACATTTGATGCGGCGGCACTGGGATCGCGGGCTGCTCTGCGGACCTGACGCCGGAGTGCGATTCAATCTGCGCGCCTGGCGGTTCGTGAAGAGCGCGCTCGACTCCGTTCCCTGGCACGACGACTACTGCTTCATGCAGACCCAGGGTTACTGGATTCTCTCGAACTGGATGCTTCACGAGGCGACGGGCGACGCGCGCTATCACGGCATAGCGATCGAAGCCACCCAGGCCACGCTCGACCTCCAGCAACCTTCGGGCGCCTGGGCGTATCCGCTGCCCGAGCGCCGCCACCTCATTGCCACCGTCGAGGGAGACTGGGGCGCGATCGGGTTGCTCGCGACCCAGGCGCGCGAGCCGCGCGAGGAGCTTATCGCGGGCGCCGTCCGCTGGTACGAGTTCCTGGTGAGCCGCATCGGATTCCAGGCGCACGAGCGCGGCATAGCCATCAATTATTTTGACCGGCCGCGCGGCAAGATTCCCAATAACTCGGTCGAGGCGGCGTGGTTCTTCGCGCGCCTGTGGAGGTCGAGCGGCGACACGCGGTTCCTCGAACACGTCGACGGCCTGCTCGAATTCGTCGCCGCCGTGCAGCTTCCAAGCGGCGAACTGCCCTACATCGTCGAAGGGCCCTATGAGCGCGAGCGCGTCCACTATCTTTGCTTTCAGTACAATGCCTTTCAATTTCTCAAACTGGCGTGGCTGGCGCGAATCCTCCAGGCTTCAGGCGATTCGGTCGATGCCGCGCGCGCGGAACGAGCCATCGCCGTGGCGCGCGGCCTGGCTCGGTTTCTGCTCGGAGGAGCGACGCCGAGCGGAGCGAGCGCGGCGGATTGCAATAACCAACGTCCCGAGCTTGATTACCACACGGCGGTAGTCGCGGCGGCGCTGTACGAAGCCGCGCGAATGAATCTTATCGAAAGCGCCGAGCCGAGCGAGCGCTGCTACACTCTTCTTCTCACGCGGCAGAACGCCGAGGGCCGCTTTGGCTATTCGAACGGCGACTACGGCTTCCTTCGCGACGGGCGTTCTTATCCGCGTCCTCTGGCGATGACGCTGTTTCATTTGCTTTATCCGGTGTGCGGCGACGGCTTCCCGGACTCGGGCGCGAGCGGCTGAGGTCTTGGCGGCAAGCGCGAGGCCTGCGGGTTCTGACCATGTGCGGCATTTGCGGGATCTTTAATTTCGGCACGCTCGAGCCCGTCACACGCGAGGCGCTCAAACTCGCGACGGACGCGATGGCGCATCGCGGTCCGGATGACGAGGGGTTCCATCTCGATCGGGAACTCGGCCTCGGTAATCGCCGCCTGAGCATCATCGACCTGCCGGGCGGACACCAGCCGCTCGCGAACGAGGACCAGTCTGTCTGGATCACCTTTAACGGCGAAATCTACAACTATCGCGAGCTCAAGCCACAGCTCGAATCGCGCGGACACCGGTTTCGCACGGCGAGCGATACGGAGACGTTCGTCCATCTTTACGAGGACTTCGGCGCGGCCGCGGTCGACCATCTGCGCGGCATGTTCGCCTTGGCGCTGTGGGACAGCCGCCGTCGGCGGCTGGTCCTGGCGCGCGACCGGCTCGGCGTCAAGCCGCTCTTCTACCGCCTCGAGCCAGGACGTCTCTTTTTCGCCTCAGAGTTGCGCGCCCTTCGCGAGCTCTCGGAGCACGCTAGCGCGCCTCAACCGCTCGAGGTTGACCCGCAGTCGGTTTACGACCTCTTCGGATTCCGCTACGTCCCTGCGCCTCACACGCTCTATCGCGGCGTCCAGAAACTGCTGCCCGGACACTTCCTTGTCGCCGATGCGAACGGGGCGCGGATCACCCCTTACTGGGACGTGCCGGGCGAGGAAGACGAGGCGCGTCCTCCGGCGGAGCTCGCGCGCCAAGTCCTCGACTTGCTGCGGGAGTCCGTGCGCCTGCGCCTGATCGCTGACGTGCCGCTTGGCGTGTTCCTGAGCGGCGGCACCGACTCGAGCGCGGTGGTGGCGCTGATGTCTGAGCTCGGCGCGCGCCCGGTGCGCACTTTCTCCGTGGGATTTGCGGAGGCCGAGTACAGCGAACTGCCTTATGCGCGTCGCGTCGCCCAGCGCTTTTCGACCGAGCACCACGAGCTGGTCGTCAAACCCGAGGATCTGACGGAAGACCTGCCGCGCCTGATCGCCTTCCGCGGTGAGCCGGTCGCCGAGCCGACTGATGTCGCGCTCTACCGCATCGCGCGCCTGGCTTCGCAGAGTGTCAAGGTGGTCCTGGCGGGAGAAGGCGGAGACGAGCTGTTCGCCGGCTACCCGAAATACGCGGCCGACCGTTTGGCGGGGGTGGTGTCTGCCTTGCCCGAAGAGGTGACGCGCACCCTCGCCCAGTGGCTGCCGTACCGCCAGCGTCGCGCGAGCCTGGCGCTCGAGGCGCTCTCGATCCGCGACGAGGCGGAGCGCTCCGCCACCTGGTTCGCGTCCTTCTCGCGCGCCGAGCGCGAAGCGCTCTTTGCTCCCGACTTCCTCGCGCAGGTTGACCCGGCTCATCCGGCGCGCGTTTTCGCCGGGTATCTCGAGCGCGTCCGCGACCGGTCGCCCTTGAAGCGCATGCTCTACGCCGATTTGAAAGTCTGGCTACCGGATAATCTGCTGCTGCGTGGCGACCAGATGACCATGGCGGCGAGCATCGAGGAACGCGTGCCGTTTCTCGATCACAAGCTCGTGGAACTCGCAGCGCGGATTCCCGGCCGCGTGCTGACGCGCGCCTTTCGCACCAAGGCGCTCCTCAAGCGGGCGCTCGAGCCGTGCCTGCCGCCGGAAATCCTGCGGCGGCGCAAGGTGGGATTCGCCGTGCCCGTGGGACCTTGGTTCCGCGGGTCGCTGAAATCGCTTGTCGCTGACCTCGTCTTGTCACCCGAGGCGCGAGCGCGCGGCTATTTCAACGCCGCCAACATGGAAGGATTCGTGCGCGAACACTTCGACGGCGTGCGCGATCGGCAGAAACAGCTTTGGGCGCTGGTGAACTTCGAGCTGTGGTGCCGGTCGAGCCCATTAAGCCATTCAAAGAACTAGCGCCGTCTCTGAGAGAGGATAATTATTACGGATTTGCGCCTCCCCCTTCTGCGGGGGAGGGGCAGGGGTGAGAGGGCGCACTTGACCTGCTGATGAACGCGAAACCCATCGCCGTTTGCATCATCGTCGAGAACCTCCCGGTTCCCTTCGACCGGCGCGTCTGGCAGGAAGCGCGCGCGCTAAGGGAGGCGGGCTACCGGGTCTCGGTGATCTGCCCCAAAGGCCGTGGCTTTGAGGCGAGACGCGAGACGCGCGAAGGCATCGAGATCTACCGGCACTGGCTGTGGGAAGCCTCGGGTCCGCTCGGCTACTTCCTAGAGTACACGTGGGCGCTCGCCGCCGAATTCTGGCTGGCCTTGCGCGTCTACGCGCGGACACGCTTCCGCGTCCTCCAGGCGTGCAATCCGCCTGACACGATTTTCCTGATCGGACTTTTCTTCAAGTTGTTCGGCGTGCGCTTCATCTTCGACCATCACGATTTGAATCCCGAGCTCTACGAGGCGAAGTTCAGGCGGCGCGGCCTCGGATACCGGCTCGTCTGCCTGGCCGAACGCCTGACGTTTCGCACCGCCAACGTGGCCATCGCGACCAACGAATCCTACCGCGAGGTTGCGTTGACGCGTGGCGGTGTGCCACCCGAGCGCGCTTTCATAGTGCGAAGCTGTCCCGACTTGCGCCGTATCCAGCGAGTCGCGGCCGAGCCCTCGCTGAAGGAGGGCCGGCCCTATCTCGTCGTCTACCTCGGCGTCATGGGGCCGCAGGATGGAATCGATCTGCTCCTCGATTCGATCGCGGTGATCGCGAGGCAGTGGAGCCGCGAGGACGTCCTGTTCGCCTTGATTGGTTCCGGTACCGAGCTGCCCAGGCTGAAAGCCCTGGCAAGCTCTAAGGGTCTCGATGCGGCCGTGAAATTCACGGGACGCCTCACGGATGAGGAGGTCGCGGCGTATCTTTCGACCGCTGACGTGGGCGTCGCGCCCGATCCCGCGACCCCGATGAATGACAAGTCGACCATGAACAAGATTCTCGAGTACATGGCGTACGGCCTGCCGGTGGTGCTTTACGACCTCACCGAAGGCCGTCGCTCTGCCGCGGACGCGGCGCTCTACGCCCGCCACAACGATCCCGAAGACTTCGCGCGGCAGATCGTGAAGCTTCTTGATTCCGAGGCGTTGCGGCGCGACCTCGAGGCGCGCGGACGGCGTCGCATCGAAGAGAGCCTGAATTGGGAAACGGAGAAGCGGGTGTTGCTCAATGCCTATTCGACGGCGCTCGGAGGTCGCTAAGATCGCGTAAGTAGATAATGGGTACAAGCCGTCCAGCGGTGTCATCCTGAGCGAAGCGAAGGATCTCGCCCTGGTTCGGCACTGCGAGATTCTTCGTCGTTCCGCTCCTCAGAATGACACTGCCCCCCGCGGAGATGCTTTGTGCCCTTCTGTCGTTGTGGTGTACCCTCGCACGTCGGAGACTAAATGCGAATCGCCGTATTCGGACTGGGCTACGTCGGATGCGTCACCGGCGCGTGTCTCGCGCGCCTGGGTCACGACGTCTACGGCGTGGACATCTCGGCGACCAAGGTAGGCATGATCAACGCGGGCGAGGCGCCGCTGCGCGAGAAGGGAATCGAACGGCTGGTCGCGCAGGTAGTGCGCGCGGGCAAGTTTCGCGCTTCACTCGACGCCCGGGAAGCCGTCGAGCGCGCTCAGGTTTCGCTCGTCTGCGTCGGGACGCCTTCGCGGCCCAATGGCGCCGCCGACGTCGAGCACGTGCTGCACGCCGTGACGGAGATTGGCGCGGCGTTGCGCCGCCGGAGCAACCGCGGACACAGCGTCGCGGTGCGCAGCACGATCCCTCCCGGGACGATGGAACGCGTAGTGATCCCGGCGCTCGAGCGCAGCGCGCGCCGGAAAGCTGGCGCGGGACTCCGTGTCGCCTTTCATCCCGAATTCCTGCGCGAGGGTTCGTCCGTCGAGGACTTCTTTCATCCGTCGCGCACCGTCATCGGACTCCACAATGCCTCGGGCGCGCGCCAATGGGTAAAACTCTGGCGGCCCATCCGAGCGCCGCTCTACCTCACGTCGCTCCGCGTCGCTGAGATGGTGAAGTACGCCGACAACGCTTTCCACGCGCTTAAAGTGGCCTTCGCGAATGAAATTGGCGCGCTCGCGAAGCAGCTCGAAATCGACGGCCGCGAAGTGATGCGCATCTTCGCGGACGACCGGAAGCTCAACCTCTCACCGCGCTATCTCCGGCCGGGCTTCGCCTTCGGCGGGCCATGCCTTCCCAAGGACCTGCGCGCCCTCGCGCGGCTGGCGCGCCGCCACCAGGTCGAGACGCCTCTCATCGCGGGCGTGCTCGAGAGCAATCGCCGTCACCTCGACCGGGCTCGCGAACTCGTCCTTGCGATGGGCAAGCGCCGCATCGGAATCGCGGGCCTCGTGTTCAAGACCGATACGGACGATCTGCGCGAGAGTCCCGCGTGCCAACTGGTGAAGGAACTGGTCGCTGCCGGGCGACGTGTGAGGGTCTACGACCCGCAGGTGGACGTCGCGCGGCTGGTGGGCGCGAATCGCGAGTACGTGGAAAGCGAGCTTCCGGAGCTACCCCGCCTCTTGACTCGCTCGCTTGATGAGTTGGTGACTGCCAGCGACGTCATCGTGATCGCCGGAACGCATCGGGAGTTCGCGACAGTAGCTCGCAAGCTGCGCCGCACTCAGACGGTGGTCGACCTCGTCGGCTTGCTGGATGCGTCGTCATCGCGCGTTCTTGTCGAGGGAATTTGCTGGTGAACCACGTGCGGGGCGGTCTGTAGCGCGGACCTCCGGCCTTGAGGTCCGCGGTTTTTCACCGCAATAAGAACCGCAGACCGCAACCCCGGCGGTCTGCGCTACCCAGGCTCGCCATTCAAATTGCTTATGGCTGCGCGTACGCTCGCTTCAATCCTTCGACGTCGATCTTATTCATCTGAAGCATCGCCTGCATGACTCGTTTCGATTTCGCAGGATCGGGATCGCTCAGCAGCTTGCCCAGGGCCGTGGGAATGATTTGCCATGAGAGACCGAACTTGTCCTTCAGCCAGCCGCACCGGCCTTTCTCGCCACCGGCGGAAAGCTTCTCCCACAACGCGTCGACCTCCTCCTGCGTCTCGCAGCTCACGAAAAGCGAGATGGCCGGCGTGAAGCTGAATTGTGGACCCCCGTTGAGCGCCATAAAATCCTGGCCTTCGAGCTGGAAAGTCCCGGTCATGACGGTTCCTTTGGGTCCAGGCCCTGCGTCACCGTAGCGAGAAACGCTCAGGATCTTCGAATTCTTGAAAATGGAGACATAAAAGTTCATCGCCTCTTCGGCATTGTCATTTGAACCACAAGAAAGGGGTGATCTTTTGCATGGCGCTGCTCCTTTATCAATATCAACGTCCTGCGGGCGCGGTCGGTATTTTATTTCCTCTGCGTATTCTAAAATATTTTGAGTCTCGTGCGTCTCACTCAGCTCGCGCCGCGACCGAGCAGGACGACGGGGATGGTTCGCAGCAGGATTTTCCAATCGAGCGACGGCGACCAGTTGTCGATGTATTCGAGGTCGAGCTCCATCCAGCGGCGGAAGCTGAGCCGGCTGCGCCCTTCGAGCGCCCACAGACACGTCAGGCCGGGCGGCATGCGGAGGCGCCGGCGCTGCCAGGGCTCGTAATGCTCCACTTCCTCGGGGAGCGGCGGACGCGGCCCGACGAACGACATGTCGCCCTTGAGAATGTTGAACAACTGCGGCAGCTCGTCGAGGCTGAACTTGCGCATGAAGCGGCCCACGGCCGTACAACGCGGGTCGTTCGTGATCTTGAAGACCGGGCCATCCATCTCGTTGAGCGCCGCGAGCTCCTCGCGCTGGAGGTCGGCGTCAGGGCGCATGGAGCGGAACTTGTAAACCGTGAACTTTCTGCCGCCGAGGCCGCAGCGCGTCTGCCGGTAGAGGATCGGTCCGCGCGACGTGAGCTTGATGAGCAACGCGAGCAGCAGCAACAGCGGCGAGAGCACAACGACCAGCACGACCGCCATCAGGAAATCGACGAGGTGTTTTGCGAGGAGCTGGTACTCGTTCTCGGGTGTGGCGGAGAAAGTAAGCAGCGGCATTTCGCGCAGGCGTTCGAGGTAGACTTTCGAGATGACGTGCGGGAAGAAGCTGAGCAGCAACCGCGCGCGGACACCTTCCTCTTCGCAGGCGAGGAAAGTGCCTTCGAGCTCGTCGAGTTCATCTTTCGCCACGGCGAAGATGACCTCGTCGATCACGTGCTGGCGCAGGAGCTCAGGGAGCCGGCTGAGCGCGTACACGGGATAGGCGCGGCGGAGCGACGACTGGTCCACCTGCGCCTCGAGCGGCTGCTCGGGCCGGGGGCGGACGAGCGCGAATCCGGCAAGACGCTGGCCGCGCGTCTCCGTAGCCTCGAGGGCGCGCGCAATTTCGAGCGCCTGCCGGGTATTGCCCACCAGGAGAAAATTGCGGACGCCCGCCAGCGCACCGCGCAGTTCGCCGCCCCAGTGTCGTGCCACGAGGCGAAACAGGATCATGGCCGCAAGATCCACGGCGGCGTAGAGTCCCAGGAGTAATCGGCTGATGTATTCCGCTTTGAAGGCAAAAGTGAGTGCGAACAGAAGGATAGTCGAGATGAAGCCCACTTTGAGGGGATCAAGGAAGGCACGGCCGAGTTCCTCTTCGTGAATCTCGCGATAGATGCCGGCCGCCGCGCCCACGCCGATCCACAGGCCCACGGCCACCGGCACGATCCAGAGGTAGTAGTAGGCGGGATAGAGCGGACGCGCGGCGTGCAGGTGCAAGCGGACCGTATGGGCGATCCAGAAGCTCGCGAGGGCCAGCGCCGCGTCCACCACGAGATACAGCACGCCGATCATCCGGTTGTGGCGCGAGAACATCGTGAAGCCTCAGCGTTGTGCCGCACGCATTCGTGCTTCATCTTAACAAAAATGGAAAGAGTGTGCCGGGATGGGCGCACCGCCACGGGCGCTAGTCTGTGTTAGACTCGCCGGGTCCGGAACTGGTCCTGACGCCGATTTTTCTGCCCTTGACGATCTTCCTCATTCTTGGGTTATTACTCGCGTTGCAGAGCGCGTGGTCGCTTGTGGACGGATATCGCTTCCTCGCGTTGGTGCGCCACAGCCGCCAGCAGCCGCCAGGGGATTACCAGCCGTTCTGCGCGGTCATCGTCCCGGCGAAGGGCCTTGACACGGGATTCGAAGCGAACCTCGCCGCGTTCCTTACTCAGGACTATCCTGCGTATCAGTTGATTCTTGCAGTGGCCTCAGAGGACGACCCGGCGTATCGAGCGCTCGAGGAGCGGCTGCAGCAGCCACGGGCGCAAGGAGCGGAACGCGTCAAGACCGCGCTCGTGGTGGCGGGACACGCGGAGTCGCGAGGCGAGAAAGTGAACAACTTGATCGCCGGACTCGAGGTTGTCGACACGGCGGCGCAGGTCCTGGTGTTCGCCGACCTCGACGCGACGCCGTCGTCTGACTGGCTGCGCTCGCTGGTCGCGCCGCTGGTGGACCCCGGCGTCACGGTGAGCACCGGCTTCCGTTGGTACCTACCCGGCCATGGTTTCGCGTCGCGTCTGCGCGCCGCCTGGGACACTTCGATCGCCACGATGCTCGGCGAGCGCGGTCACAACTTCGCGTGGGGTGGATCGATGGCCATCCGCGCTGCCGACTTCCGGCGTCTCGAGATAGCGGAACGCTACTGGGCGTCGACAGTCAGTGACGACTACGCGCTGACGCGCGCCGTGCGCGAGGCACGCGCCCGCCACGCCGCGGGCAGGATTCGCTTCGAGCCGCGCTGTCTCGTCAAGAGCCGCGAGGAGTCGACCTTCCGCGGGTTCCTCAGTTGGGCCAACCGCCAGATCATCCTCACCCGCGTCTACTCGGCGCGCCTGTGGTGGATGGGCCTGGGTTCTTATCTGCTCTACTGCGCGACATTCGTTCTGGGCCTCGCGCTCCTCGTCATGCGATCGACTGCCCTCGCGGGACGCGGTGTCGTGGCGGCCGCGCTCATTGTCATTGTGGCGTTGGGCATCGTCAAGGCGCGCCTGCGGACCGTGGTGGCGCGCGAGATTTTCCCTGAGGAGCGCGTGACGCTCGACCGCTACGGCTCCTGTTATTGGACGCTGGCGCCGCTCGTCCCCTGGGTGATGCTGGCGAACTTCGTGACCGCCGGCCTGACGCGTCGCATCGAGTGGCGCGGCGTCCGCTACGAACTGCGCTCGCCTGACGAAGTCCGAGTGATGAGATGAGACGGCGAGTTTCAGCCCTTGTAGTGGCGAGTTTACCTCGCCATGTGGCGGCATAAAGCCGCCTCTACCGAGCCGTTGACTCGCCTCTTTTTGCAGCATAAGATGCGCAGGCCGGAGGTAGTCCTCGAGTGATCGGGCAGAACGTCTCCCACTATCACATCCTCGACAAGCTGGGCAGCGGCGGCATGGGCGTGGTGTTCAAGGCCCAGGATCTGCGCCTGGAGCGCCTGGTGGCACTCAAGTTCCTGCCCGAGTCGCTGGCCAAGGACGCGCAGGCGCTCGAGCGCTTCCAGCGCGAGGCCAAGTCCGCGTCAGCGCTCAATCACCCGAATATCTGCACGATTTACGAGATCGACCAATATCAGGATCAGCCCTTCATCGCCATGGAGCTGCTCGAAGGGCAGACGCTGCGCGAACGCATCGCGCGCGCCTCGGCGGCGGGGCACGCGGCGCCCTTTACGCTCGATGCACTGCTCGACCTCGCGATCCAGATGGCGGACGCACTCGATGCCGCCCACTCGAAGGGCATCATTCATCGCGACATCAAGCCCGCCAACATCTTCATCACCAGCCGCGGGCAAGCCAAGATCCTCGACTTTGGCCTCGCGAAGGTGACGCCTGGGAGCGCGGGCGTCCCGTCCGCCGTGAGGGGATCAGAAATGGCGGGCAAGCCCGTCCGGGATCGCGGTGGGCCGGGGATGCCCGCGCTCCCGGGTGACACGCCGACCGCGGCGGTCGACTTGGCTCATCTCACCAGCCCGGGCATCACCATGGGTACGGTCGCTTACATGTCGCCCGAACAGGCGCGCGGCGAGGAGCTGGACGCGCGTACCGACCTCTTCAGCTTCGGCGCCGTGCTGTACGAGATGGCCACCGGCCGCCAGGCGTTCGCGGGTTCGACCACGGCGGTCATCCATGACGCCATCCTCAATCGGACGCCCACCACTCCGCTGCGGCTCAATCCTGACTTGCCCGAGGACCTGGAACGCGTCATCTCGAAGGCGCTCGAGAAGGATCGCGAGATGCGCTACCAGAACGCCTCGGAGCTGCGCACCGACCTGAAGCGACTGAAGCGCGATACGACCTCAGGCCGCTCGGCCAGCGTTGCCGTCGCGGCGGCGGGTACAGGCGTCAGCGGAGCCACCTCTGGCCGGGCGGCGATTGCAAGCGCTGCCGAGGTCGCGCCCATCTCCGCGCCGCCTGGAGTAACTGAAAAAGCCGCAGACTTGAAAAGTGGGTCCACGCTACTCAGGCGGCCCTGGATTCTCGTGGGAGCGGGCGTGGCGGTCGTAGTCGTCGCCGCCTTTTTCTTCATCCGCTCTCGCCAGTCGCACACGCTCACCGAGCGCGACTCGATTCTGCTCACCGACTTCACCAACACGACGGGCGACCCGGTCTTTGACGACACCCTGAAGCAGGCCGTGGCCGTGCAGCTCCAACAGTCGCCCTTCCTGAACGTCGTCTCCCAGCAGAAGGTTAGCCAGGCGTTGCATTACATGGGACGCCAGCCGAGCGAGCGGATCTCGCCCGAAATCGGACGCGAGATCTGCCAGCGCGAGAACGTCAAGGCCATGCTCAGCGGGTCGATTGCCGCCGTCGGGAGCCACTACGTCATCGGGTTGAGCGCCGTGAACGGCCTGACCGGCGACGCACTCGCGAGCGAACAAGTGGAGGCGGACAGCAAAGAACACGTGCTCGGAGCGGTGGGTCAGGCGGCAACCGAGCTGCGGGGCAAGCTGGGCGAGTCGCTGGCGTCGCTCCAGAAGTTCAACACGCCGGTCGAGGAGGCTACGACCTCGTCTCTCGAGGCGCTCAAGGACTTCACGCAGGCGGACGCGATCCGCGACAAGGGCGACGAGCGCGCCGCCCTGGCCGTCTACCAGCAGGCCATCGACCGCGATCCGAACTTCGCCATGGCGTACGCCCGCATGGGGGTGATCTATCACAACGAGGGCGCGCGCGAGAAGTCGCGCGAGTCAATCCAAAAAGCCTACGACCTCCGCGAGCGCGTCAGCGAGGTCGAGCGGCTTTACATCACCGCCCACTACTACGACCTTGGGACGGGAGAGCTGGACAAGGCGATCGAGGTCTATCAACGCTGGCACCAAACCTACCCGCGCGATTCTTTCCCGCCGATTAACCTCGCTTCGATACACCTGCAACTCGGCGATTTTGAGAAGGCGGTCGAGGAGTGTTCGGAGTCGATACGGCTCAACCCGGATTCCTCCGTCGAGTATCTCGACTTGGCGGCTGCCTACAACGGACTCAACCGGTGGGCGGAGGCGAAGACGACGATCGAGCAGGCTGAAGCCAAGCATGTGGACTCACCCCCCATGCATGCTCTGCGGTATTTCATCGCCGTCATCGAGCGGGACGACGCCGCGATGCAGCAGGAATTGGCCTGGGCGAAGGGAAGCCCGGACGCGACAAGAACGTTCCTCCCTCCGCAGGCCTCCGTTGCCGCAATGGCCGGCCGGTTGGGTGCGGCTCGTGACCTCTATCGGCAGGCGGTAGAGCAGAACCAGCGGGCGGGAAACCAGGAGCTGGCGGCCGGCTTTGCAGCAGAAGGGCCCCTGATCGCGGCGGAGTTCGGCGATACCAAGGGAGTGCGCGAGGAAATCACGCGGGCCCTGGCCATCAGCCGCAGCCGCAGTACGTTGTCGGACGGCAGCGTGGCGTTGGCCATGGCGGGTGATGCGGCGGGCGCCCAGGCGCTTATCGCGGAGCTGGACAAGAGCTTCAGCGCCGACACTGCTGTGAACACTTTTAGGATTCCGGAGACGCGTGCCGCCCTCGACATCCACTCCGGCAACTTCTCGAAGGCGGTCCAAGACCTCGAACCGGCTACACCTTACGACCTGGCGGACGCGCTCCTTCCGCACTATCTGCGCGGTCTCGCTTACCTGGGCCTCAAGCAGGGGCCGGCAGCGGCGAGCGAATTCCAGAAGATCGTGGACCACCGCGGCGCGACTCGAGCCGGCGGCGCCGCGCTCTACCCGCTGGCCCATCTCGGCCTCGCGCGCGCTGCTGCCCTGAGCGGCGACACGGCACGCGCCCGCAAGTCCTATCAGGACTTCTTCGCGCTGTGGAAAGACGCTGACCCCGATATTCCCGTCCTCAAGCAGGCCCAAGCCGAGTACGCCCAGATTGAAGGCAAATGAGCTTATCAGGTTGCTGAAAAACGGCCCGGAACCGTGTCATTCCGAGCCCGTTCGCTCTTCCGCTTGCGAACGGTCCTGAGCGGAGCGAAGGAGCTCAGGGTAAACTTCGCGAGGAATCTCGCTCTGAAATCAACGGCCCTTACCCGGCGCTCGGTCGAGTTCCTAATGGCTGGTGCGCGGTGGCCGCGTCTTGTGGCGGGTAATATAACGCGCCGGGGCGCCGGTCTTTTTCTTGGCAGGAACGGCAGGAGCAGGCGCCTCGGCGGCGGGTGCGGTCTTCGCCAGGACCTGATCGAACAGCGTGGCGTGCGGGTTCGCGAGCTTCTCTTTCTTCCCTCCCACGCCATGCCGGTAAGCGTGCTCGGTGAAGCAGGTCTGGCAGATCACCTTCACCACCTGACCGTTGACCATGCTCGCGATGGCGTGGTTCAAGAGCAGCTTGCAGCGCAGACAGTAGTCGTCAACCAAGTCGCCTAACCGGTACTCGGGCTGAGCCATCGCTTTCACCCTAATAGCGCCTCATCACGCGCCTTACCTCCGAAGGCGGCCAGTGTCTTAATAAGGTATACCCCGGCCTGGGCAAAATCAACCGCGTCGGCAATCCGGTAGTGGTCCAGTTTGCGCTTGTAGCGGCGGGTTTATCCCGCCAAGTGGCGGCATAAAGCCGCCGCTACAGGCAATCCAGCGAGTCTCCGTAGATTGTATTTTGGCCACGCATTTCCTATACTGTTTCATTAGAGGTCAGGTCAACTCACAACGGTATTCCAGCCAGCCGCCCGTCCGCCGGGTGTTGGCGCCCCAAGCTGAAAGCTGACCGCTTCTTCGCGATGAAGATCCACGAATACCAGGCGAAACAAATCCTCGCGCGCTACGGCGTGGCGGTGCCGCGCGGCGAAGTGATTTCGAAGCCCGAGGAAGCGCGAGGCGTGGCGGAGCGCCTGTATCCCGGCGCGCAGAGCGGGACCGTAGTCGTCAAGGCGCAGATTCACGCCGGGGGGCGCGGCAAAGGTGGTGGCGTGAAGCTGGCGCACAGTCCCGACGAGGCGGTGAAGATTGCGGGGCAAATCCTGGGCATGACGCTGGTCACGCATCAGACGGGTCCCGAGGGACGCCTGGTGCGCCGCGTGCTGATTGAAGAAGGCCTGGAGGTGGCGCGCGAGCTTTATCTCGGACTGGTCATCGACCGCGTGACGGGACGCCCGGTCTTCATGGCGTCGACGGAAGGCGGCGTGGAGATCGAAGTCGTCGCCGCCGGGCATCCCGAAAAGATTCTCAAGGAGTCGCTCGACCCCGCCGTCGGCTTCCAGGCTTTCCAGGCACGCAAGCTTGCCTTCGGCCTCACGCTCGAAGGCGCCCAGGTCGCGGACGCCGTCAAGTTCTTCACCAGCCTCTACCGGGCCTTCGAAGCTACCGACGCGTCGCTCGCTGAAATCAATCCGTTCGTGGTCACGCGCGACGGGCGGCTGCTCGCGCTCGACGCCAAGATGAACTTCGACGATAACGCCCTCTACCGCCACCCGGAGATCCGCGAACTGCGGGACTTGAACGAAGAGGACCCGCTCGAGGTCAGAGCGTCGGAGTACAAGCTCAACTACATTCGCCTGGACGGCAACGTGGGCTGTATGGTCAACGGCGCCGGGCTTGCGATGGCCACCATGGACATCATCCAGTATGCGGGCGGGCGTCCGGCGAATTTCCTCGACGTGGGCGGCGGCGCCAACGAAGAACAGGTGCGCCGCGGCTTCGAGATTATCCTCGGCGACCCGCACGTGCGCGCCGTGCTCATCAACATTTTCGGCGGCATCATGCGCTGCGACATCGTGGCGAACGGCGTGGTGGCGGCGGTTCGCGGTCTCGGCATCAAGGTGCCGGTGGTGGTGCGGCTCGAAGGTACGAACGTCGAGCAGGGACAGAAGATTCTGGCAGAGTCTGGCCTCAACTTCACGGTCGCCCAGGGGATGAAGGACGCGGCCGAGAAGGTCGTGGCCGCGGCGAAAGAGCAGTGACAGGTGACAAGTGCGAAAATACTGAATCTCGAGGAACGAACCGAAGAAGTGGTTTAGAATCAACAAAACGATTTCTGCAAAGTGCACGAACTTGTGCGTCAATTCGGTAAGTTATTGGTAATAAGCAACATAACGGTCGGATGGGACGTAAGACTCGTCCCGGTAAGTTGCTATCCTATTGAAAATACATGGCAATCCTAGTTGACCAGAACACGCGCCTGCTCGTTCAGGGGATTACTGGACGCGAGGGCGGCTTCCATGCCCAGCAGGCGATCGAGTACGGCACGCGGGTGGTCGCGGGCGTCACTCCCGGCAAGGGAGGGGCTCGCGTCCTAGCCTCGAACGGATCGGCGGGCGTGCCCGTGTTCAACACCGTCGCCGAGGCCGTCAAGGAAACCGGCGCCAACGTTTCGGTGATCTTTGTGCCGCCACCCTTTGCCGCGGACGCCATCATGGAAGCCGCGGACGCCGGCCTGCCGCTGGTGGTCGCGATCACCGAGGGAATTCCTACGCTCGACATGGTGCGCGTCAAGCAGTTTCTCGCGAGCTCGAAGACGCGCCTCATCGGTCCCAACTGTCCGGGTATTATTTCTCCTGGTAGATGTAAAGTAGGTATAATGCCGGCTCGTATACACCGTCCGGGAAACGTCGCGGTCATCTCGCGCAGCGGCACGCTGACCTACGAGGCGGTCGGCCAGTTGACGGCGCTGGCGATTGGCCAGTCGACCTGCATCGGGATCGGCGGCGACCCCATTATCGGGACGAACTTCGTCGACGCGCTCCGCCTGATGAACGATGACCCCGAGACGCACGGCATCGTCCTGATTGGCGAAATCGGCGGCACGGCGGAGGAAGAGGCGGCGGCGTTCATCAAGGCGCGGGTTCGAAAGCCCGTCGTAGGATTCATCGCCGGGCGCACGGCGCCACCGGGCCGCCGCATGGGTCACGCGGGCGCGATCATCTCAGGTGGCAAGGGCACCGCCGCTGACAAGATTGCCGCGCTCGAAGCGGCCGGCATCGCTGTCGCCCCGAGTCCGGCGCTCATCGGCGAGACCATGGCGCGCGCCCTCAAGGGTGTGAGCGCCCGCATTTGAGTGCTACGCTCGCGCGTGAACGAGGAGTCCGATGGCCGTAGAACGCACGCTCACCATCATCAAGCCGGACGCGGTTGCCGACGGCCATGTGGGCGACATCATCCGGATGTTCGAGTCGAACCGCTTCAAGATTGTTGCCGCGCGGCTGGTGACACTTTCCAAAGGCGAAGCTGAAGGCTTCTACGCCGTGCATCGCGGCAAGAAATTCTTTGACAGCCTGACTGCGTTCATGAGCTCGGGGCGCGCGCTGGTGATGGTGCTCGAAGCTGACGAAGTGATTCGACGCCTGCGCGAGGTGATGGGCGCGACGGACCCCGCGAAAGCCGCCGCGGGCACGATCCGCAAGCTCTACGCCGCCGACATCGAGCACAACGCCATCCACGGCTCGGACGCGCCGGAGACTGCCGCGTTCGAGATCGGCTATTTCTTTCCGGGCATCGACTTCGCCCCCTGAGCTGGTCGGGCCGCGAGCGTGTTATGACTGGCGTTCCGTTTCAGTTGGGAAGACTCCTGGTGGTGGCGGGCGTTCTCCTGGTCGCGCTCGGCCTCCTGGTGATGCTGGGTTCGCGGTTCTCCTTTCTCGGGCTCGGGCGGCTGCCGGGTGACATCGCCTATAAGGGCAAGCACGGCTCCTTCTATTTCCCCATCGTCACTGGCGCGATTCTGAGCATCGTGCTGACGCTCATCTTCTGGCTGTTCTCGATTCTGACGCGCCGCTGAGCGCGGCCGCGGGTTGCCAAACATGGGTCAGGTTCTGTTCGATTTCCAACCGCAGCGCAAGATCTTCAGAGTCTCGGAGCTGAGCCGCGAGATCCGCAATCGGCTGGAGCGCGATTTCCCGGACCTGTGGGTGACGGGCGAGATCTCGAACTTGCGGCCTGCGCCCTCCGGCCACTACTACTTCACCCTCAAGGACGCTGACGCGCAGCTTCGCGCCGTCTGCTTCCGCAGCCAGGCCCGCTTCCTGAAGTTCAAGCCCGAAGACGGCCTCTCCGTAATCGCCCGCGGCCGGATCACCGTTTACGAGACGCGCGGCGAGTATCAACTGGTGGTCGAGTTCTTGGAACCGGCGGGACTCGGGGCGCTGCAACTCGCTTTCGAACAACTGAAGGCGCGGCTCGCGGCCGAAGGGTTGTTCGATGCGGTTCGCAAGAGGCCTCTGCCGCTGCTGCCGCGCACCATCGGCATTGTGACGTCACCCGCGGGCGCCGTGATCCGCGACATGCTGCGCGTGCTGCGCCGCCGGTATTCGAACATGAACGTGCTGCTCTATCCCGTGCGCGTCCAGGGTGAGGGCGCGGCGCGGGAAATCGCGCAGGGCGTCGAGTGGTTCAACCGCCGGGCGATCGAGCTGGGTGGGCGCGCGGCGGACGTCATCATCGTGGCGCGCGGCGGCGGTTCGCTCGAGGACCTGTGGGCGTTCAATGAGGAAGCTGTGGCGCGGGCAATCGCCGCCTCGAGGATTCCGGTGGTCTCGGCCGTCGGACACGAGACGGACTTCACCATCTCGGACTTCATTGCAGACTTGCGCGCGCCCACGCCGTCTGCGGCGGCGGAACTCGTCGTCCATCGCAAGGAGGACTTCGTGGGCGAGCTCGAAAACCGCGAGCGCCACGTGTCGCAGGTCATCCGCCTGAGACTTTCTGAAATCCGCGAGCGGCTGACGAAGCTGGCACTCAACCGCGTCTTCGAGACGGTCCTCGCACGGCTGGCAGCGCGCGCCCAACGCGTGGACGACGCGGTGGTCGAGATCGACCGCACGATTCGCGCTCGGCTAAGCAGCGCGCGGCACGAATGCCTGCGCGTGTCACAAGGAATCCATCGCTACGATTTCCGCCAGTTGCTGGGACTGAAGCGCAGCAAGCTCGCGGAACGCGTGACGGGCTTTGAGACCGGCTTCCGGCGCTTCGTAACCGAGCGGCGCAATCGCCTGGCGCACGCCGAGGCGATCCTGCAGGAGCGCAGCCCACTCGCCATCTTGAGTCGTGGCTACTCGATTACGCGTGACGCCGAGGGAAACGTGATTCGCGACGCCGCGAGCGTTTCGCCAGGCAGCGAGATTTCGGTGCGTCTGGCGCGCGGCGAATTGGGTGCGACGGTGCGCGAGCGGAAAAGGTAAGCACGCGGTCCAAAGCTCAGAGCTTGTAACCGATCTGACGCAGGAACTCCTTACGCACTTTGATGTCGGCCTCGGTCTCGATTCCTTTCGTCTTGACTCCGTCGATCACGCCGATGATGCCGCGTCCCTGCTCGGTTTCCGCCACGATCACTTCCACCGGATTCGCGGTTGCGCAGAAGACGCGGCAGACCTCGGGCACGTTCTTGATGGTGTTGAGAATGTTGACGGGGAAGCCGCCCTCCATGAAGATAATGAACGCGTGGCCGGCCGAGAGCGCGAGCGCGTTCTTCTGTGCGAGCTCAATGAGCCGCGCGTCGTTGCCGGCGTAGCGCACCAGGGCCGGCCCCGAGGACTCGCAGAATCCGATGCCGAACTTCATGCCCGGCACCGTTTGGACGATGGCCTCGTACAGATCCTCGACCGTCTTGATGAAGTGCGACTGGCCAAGGATAAAGTTCATGTCGGCGGGCTTATCGATGCGAACGATCTTGAGTTCCATGGCAGGCTCCATAAGCTGTCAGCGTTACAAGCTCTCAGCTTTCAGCGGTCAGCATTCAGCCACTAGCTTCCACGATCAGCTAGCTTCCTGAGGGAGGAAAATCCGCGGCTGCGGTAGGCTGAATGCTGATAGCTGATGGCTGACGGTTCGCGGTCCGCTTCGAGGCCGGCGGAAACTTGACGTCGCGGTAAAGCCGATCGAACACCACAAACATTGCCGCAAGGACGATGAAGACGAGCGCGCTGCCCTCCGGTCCCACTGTGCCGCCGGTGAGCCATCGCGGTCCATGAAACGATGAGTCGAGCAGATGGCCTGTGATGACCACGCCGCTGTCAGGGACCGAGTAAATAAAGCTCTGCGCGTAGTCCCACGCGGTGTGCAGGCCCACGGCGAACCACAAGTCTCCCGTGCGGCGAACCGTGAAGCAAAAGAAAAGCCCGATAACGCCAGCCGCCAGCGCGCCGGTCCAGTTCTCATGCGCATTGTAGAGGTGCAATGTCCCGAAGAGCGCCGAGAGGAGAACCGCCGAGGGCCAGAATCCCATGCCGGTCGTCAAGGTGTAGAGCGCGTAGCCACGCATCATGAATTCTTCGAGAACCCCGACGGTGAGGAAGGCGAGAGCCCAAAGCGCGGCATAGCGCGCCGCGTTCGGTCCGGTCACGGCCAAGGTCCCAAAGGAGAATCCGCGCGCGAGGAAGGTTGCGAGGAGCAGCGCCGTAAGGGCCACAAATCCCCAGACCGCGCCTTGCCAGAATTTTCTGCCGAACGCCCCGTCAACGGGCAAACCGTAATGAGCGAGAGTTCGTCCCTCGATGGCACCCATGACGCGCGCCGCGAGCAACAAGGCCAAGAAAGGAATCGCGTCGCCGATGATCGTCGAAACGGGGCCGGAGCGTCCACTTGCTGGTCTCCAGGAGAAAAGAAACAGCGGCGTGGCAAGAATCATCGCAAAGACGGCGGCGATCGCGACGAACATCAGCAATCGCCAGCCGGCGCGAATCCCGTCTGGACCGGCGAAAATCCAATGCAGCCCGGTGGTCGCCGGTGCTGACGGCATTGTTGCCGCCGCGGTCGACGCCGGCTCAGAAGTTTCTGGCGGAGTTGTCGGGGGGAAACGATCGGTCATCGAGATCTCCGCGATTCGAGCTACTCGGTGACTTTCAGCACCGCGAGGAACGCTTCCTGCGGGATGTCGACGCGGCCCACGCGCTTCATCCGCTTCTTGCCTTCTTTTTGTTTCTCGAGCAGCTTGCGCTTGCGCGTGATGTCGCCGCCATAGCACTTCGCGAGTACGTTCTTGCGGATGGGCGCCACGTTCTCGCGCGCGATGATCTTCGAACCGATGCTCGCCTGGATCGCCACCTCGAACATCTGGCGCGGGATCAGCTTGCGCATCTTTTCCACCAGGCCGCGGGCGCGGGGCTGCGCGTGCTCGCGATGGCAGATGAAGGAAAGCGCGTCGACCGGCTCGCCCGCCACCAGCAGGTCGACCTTGACGAGGTCCGATTCCCAGTATCCCGAGAAATGGTAGTCGAGCGAGGCATAGCCGCGCGACACCGACTTCAGCCGGTCGTAGAAGTCGAGCACAATCTCGTTGAGCGGCAGTTCATAAGTGAGCAGCACGCGCTTGGGTGAAACGTACTCGAAGCCTTTCTGCACGCCGCGCTTCTCCTCGACTAGCTTCAGGATGCCGCCCAGGAATTCGTCGTTGGTGAGGATCAGCGCCGTGATGACCGGCTCCTCGATCTTGGCGATGTCGCCGGGCGACGGGAACTTGGCCGGGCTCTCGACCAGGACCACGTGGCCGGTCTTGGTGGTGACGCGGAAGCGAACGCCGGGCGCCGTGGTAATCAGGCTGAGGTTGAACTCGCGTTCCAGCCGCTCCTGTACGATCTCCATGTGCAACAGGCCGAGGAACCCGCAGCGGAACCCGAAGCCCAGCGCGGCGGAATTCTCGGGCTCGTAGAAGAACGAGGAGTCGTTCAAGCGCAGCTTCTCGAGCGCGTCACGCAGCGGCTCGTACTCGTGCGCGTCCACGGGATAGAGTCCCGCGAACACCATGGGCTTGATTTCCTCAAACCCGGGCAGGGGAGCCGACGCCGGCCGGTCCTGCTCGGTGATGGTGTCGCCGATGCGCGTGTCGGAAACGCGCTTGATGTTGGCGACGATGTATCCAACCTCGCCGGCTGTGAGCCGGTCGACGCGCACGGGCTTGGGCGTGCGGATGCCCAGCTCCTCGATGGTGTACACCTGGTTGTTGGACCAGAGCCGAATCCTGCTGCCGACCGCGATCGTGCCTTCCACGATGCGCCCGAGCACGATGACGCCGCGATAGCTGTCGTACCAGGAATCGAAGACGAGCGCCTGGAGCGGCGCTTCGGGCACACCGCGGGGCGGCGGGATACGCGCCACGATGGCCTCGAGTACGGCGTCGACTCCCGTACCCTGTTTGGCGCTGATGAGCAGCGCGCCGGAGGGATCGAGCGCCAGTGCGTGCTCGATCTGCTGCTTCGTCGCTTCGACGTCCGCACCGGGGAGGTCGATCTTGTTGATGACCGGGATGATCTCGAGTTTGTTGCTCAGGGCAAGCTGGGCGTTGGCGAGCGTCTGCGCTTCGACGCCTTGCGACGCGTCGACCACCAGCAGCGCGCCCTCGCACGCTGAAAGGCTGCGCGAGACCTCGTAAGAGAAGTCCACGTGGCCGGGCGTGTCGATCAAGTTGAGCTGGTACTCGTGGCCGTCGCGCGCCTGGTAGAGCAGGCGGACGGAATGCGCCTTGATGGTGATGCCGCGCTCGCGCTCGAGGTCCATCGAGTCGAGGACCTGTTCGGACATCTCACGTTTGGCGAGCGCGCCGGTCATCTCGAGCAGGCGGTCGGCGAGCGTCGACTTGCCGTGGTCGATGTGCGCCACGATGGAGAAATTGCGGATGTATCGGGCTTCTGTCATACAAGCTGTCTGCCGCGAAGACAGTCGGTTTCGCCTGTGCTATGCAGGATACCAGTCCGGGGCCATCCAGGGGAAGCGCACTGCTCTGTCGAGCGAGCAACTCGCAAGCATCGGACATGGTTGGGGCCTTTGAAAAATCCAATGGAAGGCGAGTTGTGACATAATTACTTCCTGGCGTAAGGCATTCCCTGATTCTCCTGACAGGTGAGACTATGGAGATACGCAAAGTTGGCGTCGTAGGCTGCGGCCTCATGGGCTCCGGAATCGCACAGGTGGCGGCGGCCGCGGGATTTCCGACCGTGGTCCGGGAAGTCACGACCGACCTGCTCGACAAGGGCCTGGCCTCGATTGAGAAGTCACTCAAGAAGCTGGCCGAGAAGGGAACACTCACGGCGGACCAGGCTGCCTCGGCGCTCGGCCGTTTGAAGCCGACGCTCAAGCTCGAGGACTTCGCCGACTGTGACCTGGTGATCGAAGCGGTGGTCGAGAACCTCGACCGCAAGAAGGAAGTCTTTCGCGAGCTCGACCGGATCGTCCGTCCGGAAGCCGTCTTCGCGAGCAATACTTCGTCGCTCTCCATTACCGAGATGATGACCTCGACGCGCCGCGCGCCGCGCTTCCTCGGCATGCACTTCTTCAATCCCGTCCCGCTGATGAGGCTGGTGGAAGTGGTGAAGACGGTGGTCAGCGAGCCGCCCGTCGTCGAGCTGGGTCTCGCTTACGCGCGCCAGGTGGGCAAGACGCCGATCCTGACGTCCGACCGCGCGGGCTTCATCGTCAACCGCTTGCTGGTGCCCTATCTGCTCGACGCGGTCCGCGCCTTGGAAGAAGGTTTTGGGTCGATCGAGGACATCGACAACGGAATGAAGCTGGGCTGCAATCATCCCATGGGTCCGCTCACGCTGCTCGATTTTGTCGGCATCGAGACGACGTACTACATCGCCGAGATCTTGTTTGACGAGTACCGCGAGAAACGTTTCGCTCCTCCGCCGCTCATGAAGCGCATGGTGATGGCCGGAATGTATGGGCGAAAGTCGGGTAAGGGATTCTACGATTACGCCGACCCGAAGAATCCCCGGCCCAACAATTTGCTGGTGGCATAAGTTCAGATCGCAGAGGACCGGTCACTCCTATGGAGGATTGCAAAATATAGTGACAACCGCTGCTGTAGCGGCGGCCTCTGGCCGCCGTCATTCGGCGCTCAGAGAGTGCCGCTACAGAAAATAATGTCACTGTATTTTGCAATCCTTAATAACTCGAAGGAACGAGATGTCAAACCCGAAGGGCGCTCCACCTACGTTACAGTGGAACGCCACACTCTATGACCAGCAGCACGCTTTCGTCTGGCAGTACGGAGAGGACCTGGTCAAATTGCTGGCGCCGCGGCCCGGGGAGCGCATCCTCGATCTGGGCTGCGGCACGGGCCACCTGACTCAGCAGATCGCGGAGGCGGGCGCCCGCGTGATTGGGATCGACAGCTCGCCTTCCATGATCGAGCAGGCGCGCGCCAACTTTCCGGCGCGTGAGTTCGAGTTGGCGGACGCGGAGGCCTTCAGTTTCCCTGAGCCGTTCGATGCGGTGTTCTCGAACGCCGCCCTTCACTGGATGAAAAAAGCGGACCGCGTGGCCGAGTGCGTATCGCGCGCGCTGAAAACCGGCGGCCGTTTTGTCGCGGAATTTGGTGGCAAGGGTAACGTGAAGGAAGTGCTGGCCGCTGTTCAAGCGGCGCTCGCCGCGATGGGAGCGACTCAGCGCCAAGGCGTGAATCCTTGGTTCTTTCCGAGCGTCGGCGAATACTCGACGCTGCTCGAAGCCCGCGGCTTGAGCGTCGTCTTTGCCTCGTTGTTCGATCGTCCAACGCGGCTCGAGGATGCCCGGGAAGGAATGAAGCAGTGGCTCAGGATGTTTGGCGGCGATTTCCTGGGCAAGCAGCCGCAGGAGTGGCAGGATCAGTTCTGTGCCCATTTTGAAGATGCGGCGCGACCCAGGCTTTTTCGTGACGGCGCCTGGTTTGTCGATTACAAGCGGTTACGTATTGTCGCGCTGAAAGAAGCCGCATCGTAGTCCGCGCGCTTTGCGTGAGGTTACTTGATGCCCTACGAAACTCTACTCTACGAGAAGCGCGACGGTGTGGCGATCGTCGTCGTGAACCGGCCCGACAAGCTGAACGCGCTGAATCAGACGGTCATGAAGGATCTCGGCGCGTGTTTCGCCGCGATTCGCGACGATGACCACGTGCGGGCAGTGATCCTGACGGGCGCCGGCGAGAAAGCGTTCGTGGCGGGTGCAGACATCAACGAGCTTGCCGTCCAAACGCCGGTCGAGGGCAAGGAAACGTCACTCACCGGGCAGGGGATCCTCGACTCAATCGAGAATCTCGGGAAGCCGGTGATTGCGGCGGTCAATGGCTACGCGCTGGGCGGCGGCTGCGAGCTGGCCATGGCGTGTACGTTGCGGATCGCGTCGGAGAACGCTCGCTTCGGGCAGCCGGAAGTAAAGCTTGGGATCATCCCCGGCTATGCGGGGACGCAGCGCCTGCCGCGCCTGGTGGGTAAAGGTCTCGCGCACCAGATGATTCTGATCGGTGATCCGATCACGGCCGCGGAGGCTTATCGTATCGGTCTCGTCAACCAGGTAGTCCCTTTGAACGGGTTGATGGCGGCGGCTGAGGCGCTGGCGCGAAAGATCATGGCCAATGCGCCGCTGGCGGTGAAGTTCGCGATGGAGGCGGTCAACCACGGCATGGAGATGACGGCCGGGCAGGGCCAGTTGCTCGAGGCCACGCTCTTCGGTCTCTGCTGCACGACGGCCGACATGAAAGAAGGAACGCGCGCCTTCCTCGAGAAGCGGCCCGCGAAGTTCACCGGAAAGTAGCGAGCGTCGCGTTGGGACGACTCGCTGCAACGCACCTGTCGGACGATTCTCCTTTGGCCTTCCATGGGATCGCGCCGGAAATCCCGCGAACTCGCCCTCCAGATGATGTATCAGTGGGAGCTGGGTGGACACACTCCCGAACACGTCCTCAAAACGTTTCTTGCTTCGAAGAAGCTCGACGCTGATGTCGAGACATTTGCGCGCACCTTGTTCGAGGGCGCGGTTGGGGAGGTCGAAGCGCTCGACCGCGCCCTCGCGGGACGCGCCGAGCATTGGAAAGTGGAACGCATGGCCGCGGTTGACCGCAACGTCCTGCGCGTGGCGCTCTACGAACTCCTCCATTGTCCGGAGACGCCGCCCAAGGTAGTCATCAACGAGGCGCTGGAAATCGCTCGACGTTACTCAGGCGAGGACTCGGTGGAGTTCGTCAACGGCGTGCTCGATGGCATCCGCAAGAACTTACCCGCCGCGAAGACTTGACGCCGCTCACTCCTGGGCGCGCGCCAGTTTCGTCATCTCCTCGAGCAACGCGTTCACCTGCTCGCGCGTCGCCGCCTCGGCATAGAGGCGCAAGAGGTTCTCGGTGCCGGAGGCGCGAACCAGCAGCCAGGCGGAATCGCCAAGGATCATCTTGAAGCCGTCGAGTTCGTCGACCGAAGCAACCTTGAGTCCCGCGACGCGCTTCGGTCGCTGCTGCTTCAGCCGGCGGAAGAGGCGGTCGATCGCCTGCCGCTCCATTTCGAGGTCCACGCGGCCGTAGACGTGCGGCCCGAATTCGCGATTCAGCTCCTCCACCAACTCACCCAGCGTGCGGTTCTTTTCCGCTATCACTTCAGCCAGCAACAGTGAGTTCAAAAGGCCGTCGCGCTCCGGCAGGTGTCCTTTGACGCCGATGCCGCCCGACTCTTCGCCGCCGATCAGAATGTCGCGCGTGAGCATCAACTCGACGATGTACTTGAAGCCGATGGGCGTGACGTGCAGTGGGAAGCCGTACTTGGCGGCCAGCTTGTCGACCAGCGTGGTCGTCGAGAATGTCTTGACCACTTCGCCCCGGAGTTTCAAGTCCTCCGCCAGGTGCTTGAGCAGAATCGAAAAGATCTTGTGCGAGTCAATGAACGTGCCGTCGCGGTCGATCGCGCCCACGCGGTCGGCGTCGCCGTCCGTCGCGAGGCCCGCATCGTAGCCGCCCTCGAGCACGGCCTCGCGAAGGGCTGACGTGTGAGGTTCGATGGGCTCGGGATTGAGTCCAGGGAACAGCGGATTGTGCTCGGCATGGATTTCGCGGAATGGAATTCCGGCTTCCTCGAATAGTCTTGCGATGCAGGCGCGTCCCGCTCCGAACATCGGGTCGATCACAAAGCGCCGGCCGGAAGCGTGAATGCGATCGAGGTGGATCATGGCCTTGAGCCGTTCGATATAGGGACCGACCAGATCGACTGGGTCGACGCGCGCGGGGCGCGCTTTCTTCGGTCTTGCACCCTTGTCCAGACGGCGCAGGTGCTTTTCGATGCGCTGCATGATGGCGGGCAACGCGGACCCGCCGTACGGCGCTTTGAACTTGAGCCCATTCCAGCGATAAGGATTGTGGCTTGCGGTCACCATGATGGCGCCTGCGGCGCGGCGCGCGACGACGGCATAACTGATCGCGGGCGTGGGAGTCGCCTGCGCAGCCAGCGTCACGGGGATTCCCGCGGCGGCGACGACCTCTGCCGCGAGTTGAGCGCTATCCGGCGAGAGGAAGCGTGTGTCGTAGCCGACGATGAGTCCGCGCTCCTGGCCGCCCTCGAGGTGGACGTACTCGGCGATGGCCTCGGCCACGCGGCGCACGTTGGCAAAGGTGAAGTCATCACCGATGACTCCGCGCCAGCCGTCAGTCCCGAATTTGATCTTGTCCATAAGCAAGCGCTAGAGCATCTCTGTGGCGCCTTGTCGTTCCAGTTCCTGGACGGCTTTGCCCACGTCCTGCGAGCGATCGAGCGAGGCGACCAGCAAGGCGTCCCCGCTATCGACGATCACCAGGTGCTCGACGCCCACGGTAACCACGAACTTCCGGGGCGAGACGATCATGTTGCCGCGCGAACTGAGGCAGAAGCTACGCGCCGGGCGGACGTTGCCGTGGGTGTCCTTGGGGTTCAGCTCGTAGGCGACGGCCCAGCTTCCCACATCGCTCCAGCCGATGTCCGCCGCCACGGCGTAGACCTCCGAGATCTTTTCCATGAGCGCATAATCGATGGAGATCTTCTCCAGGCGCGGAAACAGCCGGCGCAAGGATTGCCGAGAGGCGATGCCGCCCTCGGCCGCGATTCGCTCGAGTCCCGCCGCCATTCGCGGCTGGAAGCGCTCCAGGTTGTGGATCAGCGTCGAAGCGCGCCAGATGAACATGCCGCCGTTCCACAGGTAATTCCCTGAAGCGAGGTAGCGCGCTGCTGTCGCAGCGGGCGGTTTCTCGGTGAACTTGCTGACGGCGTAGATTCCCGTCGTACCACCGTCTTGTACGGGGTTACCCAGCCGCACGTAGCCGTAGCCGGTCTCGGGGCGAGTGGGCTTCAACCCAACTGCCACGGAGCGGCCCTCGGTCGCGGCAAAGCGGCACGCGGCGCGCAGAACCCGCCGGAAAGCGCCGGGCTTCGTGATCACGTGGTCGGCGGGCAGGACGACCATGATCGCGTCAGGATCGCGCCGCAGGAGTTCGTGCGCGGCGAGTCCGATGGTAGGCGCGGTATTGCGCGCTGCCGGCTCGGCAACAATCTGACGCCGGGGGATCTGCGCGTGCCGCCGGACGATCTCCCGCTTGACGAGTTCGTTGGTGAAGATGTAAGTGCGTTCCGGCGGGATAATAGCGCGCAGGCGCGCTTCGGTTTGCTCGAGCAGCGTCCCGCGGCCAAAAATCTCCAGCAACTGTTTGGGGTGACGGCGGCGGCTGAGCGGCCAGAACCGCGTGCCGCTTCCACCCGCCATGATGACGGCGTAGGCGTGCGCGAAAGCCGGATCGCTGCGGTGTTTCTTTGGCATTAAGCTACGGTCTCGCTTCCGGGCGGCTCATTCGAAACAAATCGCCCTGATCGTCGCCGTCCGCACGCGGTGCTTCTCGAGCGGACGCCGGAAGTCGCATTCGATGTTCGGCACGTAAACCCGGAGCAGGCGAGTGGGTTCGCTCGGGACCAGGCGATATTGCTTCACCGCGGGAGGAATCAGCCACGTTTGTCCCGTTCGATAGCCCAGCCAGCCGGCGGGCGTCTCGACGCGGCCCGAGCCGTCCACGATCGCCAGCATCTCGACGCGGCGCGGTGATCCTGCGAACGAAGCCGCGCGCTCGACGAGCAGTTCTTCGAGCGCGAACTTGGGACTCGCTAGCACGTAGCGGCGCGAGCCGAAGGGCTCCTTGAGCCGCACAAGCGGCAGATCGCGATGGGGCGCGAGGTCCAGCCGGATGACGTCCGCCGCCTTGTCCCAGTGGAGCGGGCGAGGCTTACCGTCGAGTCCCACGCGGCCGAAGTCATCCAGACGGTAAGTCAGATCGGAATTCTGCTCGACCTCGAACACTACCAGTCCTGGCCCGAGCGCGTGAACGGTACCCGCCGGCAGATAGATTGCTTCCTCCGCTTTGGGATGAAAATAGTGGAGCAGTTCCTTGGATTTTCCGTGTTGCGACGACTTTCTCAGTTTGTCTGGCGTGACACCCGGTTTGGATCCGAGCAAGTAGCTCGCTCCGCGTCCGGCGCTCACCACGTACCACATCTCGCACTTGCCCAAATTGCCGGGCTCGTGGCGCGCGGCGTAGTCATCATCAGGATGCACCTGCACCGAAAGCCAGTCGCTGGTAAACAAGTACTTGGCGAGGATAGGGAATCGCGGTTCATCCCAATCACCCAAGAGTTCGGAGCCGTACTTCGCGCAAGCCTCGCTGAGTGTCATGTCGGCGGTTGGGCCGTTCAGGAATCGCGACGTGTCATCGGTAAGCCAGGCTTCGCCCGTGGGAGCTAGCTCGAGGGTCACCGGTGCGGGGATCGTCGAAGCATCCGGCGCGTGCGCCCGCCGGCGTCGCGGCGCCTTCGGTGCGTCAGGATGGGAAAAGAGCGGAGCAAGATCCACTCGGCCCCAGATTTTGGGTTTGAAGACAGGCGCCAGCAGGAGCGGGCTGTCAAGTTGCGGCATAGGCAGCTCAGCACTTGGCGAAGAAATCCTTCAGCCGCTCGAGTCCTTTGTCGATCTGCTCCTGAGAAGTGGCGTAAGAGATGCGCACGTGGTCTTGAGTTCCGAAGGCGGGGCCGGGGACAAGCGCAACGCGCGCTTCGTCAAGCAAGCGGGCCGCGAGCGCCGTGGTATCGCCCAGGCCGTCCTTCCGGAGATAAGCGGAAACGTTGGGGTAGACGTAGAACGCCCCCTGCGGCAGGCCGCACTGGATGCCGCGAATAGAGCGCAGGCCGGCGACAATCCGGTCGCGACGCCGCTGGTACTCGGCGAGCATCGTCCCGACGGAATCCTGCGGGCCGCGCAGCGCCTCGATAGCCGCCTTCTGGACAATGGAGCTGGCGTTCGACGTCGAGTGGCTCTGGAGCTTCAGCATGTTGGCGAGCAGCTTGGAGGCGCCGAGCGCAAAGCCCACGCGCCAGCCCGTCATCGCGTAAGTCTTCGACAGCGACCCGACAATCAGCAGGTTCTCGCGGTCCTTGGTGCTGCCGAGCGAGAACGGCTGGCGTCCGTCATAGAGGAAATGGCAGTAGCACTCGTCCGACATCAGCAGGACGTTGTGGCGTCGCGCGAGGTCGAGAAGCTTGAGCATCTCGTCGGGTGGCGCGACAGCGCCCGTTGGATTGCTCGGTGAGTTGATGATGATGAGCCGGGTACGCGGTGTGACAAGCTTCGCGACCGCCTCGGCGCGTACTGCGAAGCCTTCGCTCTCGCGGGTCTCGAGCAGTACCGGCTTTCCCCCCGCATAGTTGACGATATCGAGGAACGACACCCAATAGGGGACCATCAGGATCGCCTCATCGCCGTGGTCGATGGTCGATGCCACCGCCTCGAAGATCGCGTGCTTCCCACCTACGGTGATCAGGCACTCTTCCGGCGAATAGTCCGAGCCGAAGTCTTGCCGGTGGCGGTCGACCACCGCTTGCCGCAGGTCGCGGATGCCGCCCGTCGGCGTGTACTTGGTGAAATCCTGGTCGAGCGCCGCGACCGCCGCGCGCTTGATGTTGTCAGGAGTCGGGAAGTCGGGCTCGCCGGCGCCGAAGTCCACTACGTCGACGCCGCTCGATTTCAGTTGGTCCGCCTTGGCGACCACGGCAGCAGTCGAGGAGACGGAGATTCGCGAGACGCGCTCGGAGAATTGCATGGCTTTCACCTTTCAGGATTGCGCTTTCGATTCCTCACTTCTCGGCGGCCGAAACCTGGCCCGACATTTTCTCGCGCAGCCGCTCTTCGACCACCCGCGGTACCAAGCCCTTGACCGGGCCGCCGAGTTGGTAGATTTCCTTGACGATTCGCGAACTCAAATAGGCGTACTGCTCCGCCGGCATCAGGAAGACGGTCTCGAGCTGGGGTTGCAGTTTGCGATTCATCAGGGCCATCTGGAGCTCGTACTCGTAGTCGGAGAACGCCCGGATGCCGCGCAGGATGGCGCCCGCCTTCTTGCGCATCGCGTAATCAACGAGCAGGCCGCTGAACGTGTCGACCGAGACGTTGGGCATTCCGCGAGTGACCTGCTTCAGCATTTCCACTCGCTCTTCAACCGTGAAGAGCGGCTGCTTCTCGATGTTGGTCAGCAGCGCGACGATCAGATGATCGAAGAGCCGCCTGCCGCGCTCGATCAGGTCGAGGTGGCCGTTGGTAATCGGGTCAAACGACCCGGGATAAATCGCAATGAGGTTCGGCATGACCGGGGGCGTACGGCGCGCCGCCTGCGCCAGCAACCATTCTAGCGTTCGGTTTCAAAGCTTGTAAACGGTATTCTCGGAGATCAGGTCTGATGCTCAGGATGCGTGCAGCCGGGGAACTCGCTCAGGTACGTCAGGCCCTGGTATCCAAGCACATCGATCAGGCCGACGCGCGAAGTATAGAATCCTTCGACTGTCATCCCTTTGACCAGCCGGTAGAACTTGAACCCTGGGTCTAAGGCGCTGGCGCTGCGATCGCGCTCGGGCCGACTCATGTCGGTCATCAAGCGCTCGCGGTCGGCTGGGGAGAGTTCGTGGAACGGCGCGCGCTGGCGCTTCTGGCTCTCTTTTTCGAGCCACTCGAGGCCTGCCGTCCATTCGTGCTGCAGTGACGGTCTGAACTCCGCCGCCGAGAACACCACGAAGTCGATGTAGTCCGCGACCCGCGCTTCCTTCGCGCCGGGCTGGTCGTCGGTGGGGATGACCATCTCGGTCAGCGCTTCGACCGTCTGGAATTCTTCGGGCTTGAAGAACTGCGGCGAATAGGGCGCGGCTGGCTCAGCCGGAGGCGAACCGTGATCCATCCCCGGCATCGTGACGAGGCCGCCGGGATGAGTCGCCGCGAGCGCTTTCGACCCGGAAGGCAGCCAGCGCGCAAGGAACTCGCGGCCCGCCGCCGTCGCCGCGAGCAGGCTGAGATACTTTAGAGTATTTCGTCTTCCAATGATTTCTTCGGACATCAGAACCTCGCTTAACAAGCTGTCAAACGTTGCCTGCTCGGAACTCCTCGGCCAGATGGTCGGAAGCACGATAGGAGAGCGCCATGATCGTGTGGGTGATCTGTTTCTCGGGATGCGTGACGAAGCAGGCGGCGTCGACCACCAGGATATTCTTGATGTCGTGGCAACGGTTCCATTCGTCCAGCACCGAGGTGCGCGGATCCGGTCCCATGCGCGCGCCGCCCGCCTCGTGCGTCACGCTGCCCAGCGGATAAGGCGCCACCTTCTTGTAAGGAAAGATCTCCGCTCCCGAAGCCTTCAGGATCTCTTCAATCTGGCCGTACATCTCGTCGAGGATGGCGAATGCCTGCGGGTACTCGGAGCTGGTGTGGAAACGCACCTGCGGAATACCGAAGCGATCGGTGAGTCCGTCGGGATCGATCTCGAGGTAGTTCGAGGCGAACGCCAAACCTTCACCGTATCCGCCCATCGTCACCGCCGCGGGATACAGCTCCTTGATCTTCTTCTTGTAAGCCGAGCCGAAACCGGCAAGCCCCGCTCCAGGGCCCGGACCCATGCCGCACCCACTATAGAAATCGAACCGCCAGCCGCGCAGATACTTCTTGGTGTCTTTGTGGCCGTAGTTGTAACGCGGAATATACAGACAGGATTCACCCGGGCCATCGTCGTTGGTGGTCCGCCGTCCAGCAAGTTGGGGAAAGAATCCTTCGAGGTCGTTGAACGCGACGTGCTCCGTGAGATACTTCCCCAGCGTGCCGCTCGAGTTAGCGAGTCCCTGCGGGTAGTCGCGATTCCGCGAATTGAACAGAATCCGCATCGATTCGATCATCGAGGCTGCGAGCACTACCACCTTGCCGTACGCCTCGTACTCCTGCTTGGTCCCGGTGTCGATATAGGTCACGCCGCGCGCCTTGCCGGTTGCGGGGTCCATTAGGATGGTGTGGACGGCGGCGTTAGGGCGCAGGGTGAAGTTCGGCCGGCCCTGGAGTTTCGGGATCACCACTTCGAGCGCGCTGTAGCGCGAGCGCGTATCGCATCCCCAGTTGCACGCGCCGCAGTAGTGGCAGGCGGGACGGCCGTCGTAAGGCTGGCTAAGCACCGCGAGCGGCTTGGGGATGACTTTGATGCCGAGTTTCGCCGCGCCTTTCTTGATGAGCTGTTCGCCGCAGCGCGCGTTAAACGGAGGCAGCAGATGTTTGCTCGTCGGCGTGTTGGGGACATCCTCCGAGCCGCCCGCCACACCGATCAACTCTTCCACCTTGTCGTAGTACGGCGCGACGTCGTCGTAGGTGATGGGCCAGTCGTCGCCCCAGCCGTCCTGCAAACTCTTGGCCTTGAAGTCGAGCGGACCAAAGCGGTCGCAGCCACGCCCCCAAAGCAGTGTCCGTCCGCCCACGGCGCGCAACCGCGTCCAGGTGAACTTCGCCCCGGGCGCAAGCGCGTAGGGGTCCTCCTCCGGGATGGTGTAGAGATGGTCGGTCCACTCCTTGATCTTCCACTCCATGCCCTGCGGCAGGTGGCCGTACTGCCCGGGCTTGCCTTGTCCGCGATGCGGCCACTCGTAGGGGAACTTGTGCGTGTAGAAATCCTTGGCCGGATCGACCATGCGCCCTGCTTCGAGGCACAATACGTTCAGACCCTGCGTCGTCAGGACGTAGGCGGCGATCCCGCCTGCTGCGCCCGTCCCGACTACAATTGCGTCATAAACCGGTTGTGAGCTCATGCTGTGGCGAATTATAAACGAACCAAGCAGGATGGGAAGGTCGATTTATGGAGACCAGGACGAAGGGGATCCAGTAAGTCGACCGCGTGTTAGAGTCGCAGAAAATTGGCGAGGAGCTGCTTGCCCGCGTCGGTGAGCACAGACTCGGGGTGGAACTGGACGCCTTCGACCTTCCAGTGCTTGTGACGCAGTCCCATGATGATGCCGCCGGCGGTGGTCGCGGAAATGTCGAGGCAAGCGGGCAGACTCTCGCGTTCCACAATCAGGGAGTGATAGCGCGTAGCCGTGAAGGGATTGGAGAGCCCGGCAAAGATCGTCCGGCCGTCGTGCTGAATGGCGCTGGTCTTGCCGTGCATGATCTCCGGCGCGCGGACCACTTTGCCGCCGTAGGCTTGTCCAATGGCTTGGTGTCCGAGGCAGACGCCCAGGATGGGCAGGCGCTCCCCCATCCGCTGAATCAGCTCGAGACAGATCCCGGCTTCGCTGGGAGTCTTGGGGCCGGGTGAGATGACGATGCGCTCGGGCGCCAGGCGATCGATCTCCTCGATGGACGTCTGGTCGTTGCGCCGCACCTCGACGTCGGCGCCCAGCTCGCCCAAGTACTGGACGAGGTTGTAAGTGAAAGAGTCGTAGTTGTCGATGACCAGAACCATCGGCGATGCCGTCGCGAGCTGAAACCGCCATTATAGCAGGCTATCTCGTGTCCCCTCCTTCGCACCGATTCGATCCGGTCTGTATCGCGCGCGTCGGTGGATGGCTTTTTGCTTTGCGATTCGCCTCCAGAGGACGTAAGATTGTAGCCGAAGCTCATACGTTGAGTTTCGCAATTCAAATTGATAAGAAGAGGAGAACCCCGATGAGCAAAAAGCTCACGATGCTCGGTGTTGCGCTGCTTTTGTTCGGATCGATGGCGTGGGCCGCTCAGACTGCGGCGAAGGCGACCAAGGCCGCCAAGGCCGCGAGTGCAGACAAGACCTACTACGCCACCATCAGCGACAGCAACTGCGGATTAAAGCACGCTCAGCCGAGTGCTGAAGCGGCGGCGTGTGTCGCCAAGTGTGTCACAGGCGGCGCGAAGTACGTCGCCGTGTACCGCGGCAAGGTGTACCAGTTGACGCCGCAGGACAAATTCGCCGACTTCGCCGGCAAGCGCGCCAAGATCACCGGAACGCGCAGCGGCGACACTATCACGGCAACCAACGTCGAGGCACTCAAGTCCGGGACGAAGCCCAAGGCCAAGAAAGCTGCCACCGGAGCCAGCGGACGTTAGGCTTTCTCGGGCGGTAACGAGCCGCGTCCTCGAGACGCCGTGCGTTCGGACATCGAAGGCCACTGCGGAGGAGTGGCCTTTTTGTTTGACGCCCAGGGGGATGACTGCGCCGGTGAATCCTCCGCTGTGCGACCGTGGCTGGTAACTCCCGGGAGATGCAGACCATGACCGATGGCCTGAACCCATACGGCGGATTCGTACGGCCCGCGCTGGCGGTGATCCTCATAACCTCGACCTTCGCCTTGTACGGTCACGCGAGAGACGCGAAACTCCCGGTCGCCAACGTCATCAAGCCGAACGATCCCAACATCCGCTTTATAGGACATTGGGACAAATCGAATCTGGCCGACGAAGCGGTGACGGTCAACTCCGGCTCGAGGATTATCTGTGGGTTCACCGGCCACACCGTGCGCGGGCTGTTCGGTACCAAAGGGATTAAGTCGCCCGCCGAGATCTACGCCTCGATTGACGGGAATGCGCCGCTCCTGTACCGCATCGACGACACCTCGATTAACTTCACGTCCGGTTCGCTGCGGGGAAAGAAGCACCAACTCGAGATCGACGTGAAGGACGTTGACGAGCACCCCAATCGCTGGGTCCCACCACTCCAGAGCGCCCTGGTCTTCCAAGGCCTCGTGCTCGATCGCGGCGCCAAGATTCTGCCGCTGCCTCCGCCCAGCGACCTCAAGATGGAGTTCTACGGCGACTCGATTACGCAAGGCGTGGCGGCGCTCTCGCCGGTCTATTCACCGGAGGGATCCGATGGCACCAAGGACTACGCTTTTCTCACGGCGCTCGCCTTCGGGGCGGAGCACAACCAGATCGGATTCGGCCGGCAGGGAATTATCCGCGAGGGCAATGGCAACGTGCCGCCCGCTCCTGAGTCCTTCGGGTGGAACTACCAGGGATCGCGCGCTGATCCGGCGTTCATCCCCGAAGTTGTCGTCGTCAACCAGGGTACGAACGATCAACCGTATCCTTCCGAGCGCTTTGAGCCGGTTTACAAGTCGTACATCGAGGAGATCCGCAAAGCCTATCCGAACGCCTGGATTTTTTGCCTGAGGACGTTCGGCGGCTTTCACGAGGCGGACATCAAGTCGGCGGTCGAGTCCATCGCCGATCCCAGAATCATCTACGTCGACACGATCGGCTGGCTCGAGAAATCAGACTACACCGACGGCCTGCATCCGAACGTCGAGGGTCACGCGAAGGCGGCGCGAAAACTGGTGGAGGCGATTAGTGCCCGCACTGGACTCAAACCGGTTCGCGAGATCGAATCAAGGTAGCCGTCATACTTCGTCAAAGTCTTTAACGTGCTTTCCGAGGAGCAGACAAGATGCCAAACGGCGGGACGAAATCGAGCGAGACGAAAGGCGGAGGACGGAGGTCGTTCCTCAAGCGTGCCGGTGCAGCCGTGGCGGGACTGGGTGGCGCCTTGCCGTTCGTCTCGCGCGATGCGGTTGCCCGAGCCGCGAACCAGTCCACGAGCGCCGCGTCTCCGCCGCCCTTCCACCTTGGCCTCGTCACCTACGAACTGGCCAAAGACTGGGACATTGACACGATCATCAAGAATTGTGAGGCCACGAGCTTTGAAGGGGTCGAGCTGCGCACCACGCACAAGCACGGGGTCGAGCCTTCGATCTCGGCGGATCGCCGCGCCGAGGTGCGCAAGCGCTTCGCAGATTCGCGCGTGCGCCTGGTGAGCCTGGGCTCGACGTGCGAGTACGAGTCACCGGACCAGAGCGCAGTTCAGCACAACATCGAGGAGACCCGGCGCTTCTGCCAGCTTGCGCATGACGTCGGCGCGATGGGGGTCAAGGTGCGTCCCAACGGCTTCCCACGCAACTCCGATCACGCGCGCGTGCTCGAGCAGATCGGCCACGCGCTCGCCGAGTGCGGCAACATCGCGCGCGACCAGGGCGTCGAGATCTGGCTCGAAGTCCACGGAACGGAGACTGAGCGTCCGGAGAACATCCACCGCATCATGGAGGTCGCGAATCACCCTGCGGTCGGCATCTGCTGGAACTCGAATGATACCGACATCGCCGACGGGTCGGTCCGGCAGAGTTTCGACTTGCTCAAGCCTTGGCTCAAGAGTTGCCACATCAACGAACTCTGGCGTACTGCTCCACCCTGGGCTGGATCTGGTACGAGTAGCGCCGAGATGCAGGCGCGCGAGACGGCGGGATTCCCAGAGTGGCGCAAACTTTACCCGTGGCACGAACTGTTTTCGCTGTTCCGCAGCGTTGGCTACGGCCGCTATACGTTCGCCGAGATTCCCGCGAGTCCTGAGCCACTGCGTCTGATGCGCTATTACCGCGCCCTGTGGGAGTATCATGCGGCGTAGGAATGGCGTCATCGGACTAGAAAGCGGGGAGAGTCGATTGGCGCTCAATTGGTGTAAAGTAGTGTCGAGAGGAACGTTATGCACAACGAGTTTACGGCAGTCATCGAACGCGATGGGGTCTGGTACATCGCCTACTGCCCCGAGATTCCAGGCGCCAACGGCCAAGGCCGCACGGTTGAAGAGTGCCGCGAAAGCCTCAGGCAAGCAATCGCTCTAATCCTCGAGGACCGTCGTCAGGACGCAATGAAAGGTGTCCCCGACGATGCCATTCGTGAAGTTGTCGTGCTGCAATGAAGAGGGAATCGCTCTTGCGCCACCTGCGCAGGCACGGTTGCTACCTTAAACGAGAAGGAGCGGCACATTCCCTCTGGTCGAACCCGAAGACCGGGCACGTCGAAGCCGTGCCACGGCATACCGAAATCCCCAACCAACTAGCCAAGAAAATCTGCCGTGCTTTATCGGTGCCGGAGACCTGAAGCGCGTCGTGCGACCTGGCGCGCTTCTTAAAGCCCACGTTCTGCCAGCTCGAACGCCTTGAGCATGGCTTTCGCTTTGTTCATCGATTCCTGGTATTCCTCAGCGGGGACTGAGTCGGCAACGATGCCGGCGCCGGCCTGAAGGTAGGCAAAGCCGTCTTTGACGAGCACAGTGCGGATGACGATGCAGGAGTTGAGGTAGCCGGAGAAATCGAGGTAAAGCACCGAGCCGCCGTAGAGGCCGCGGCGCGTCGGCTCGAGCTCGTCGATGATCTCCATGGCGCGGACTTTGGGCGCGCCGGAGAGCGTGCCGGCAGGGAAACACGCGGCGAGCGCGGCGTAGCTGTCGGCGTCGGGCCGCAGCCGGCCCTCGATCTGCGAGACCAAATGCATGACGTGGGAGTAGCGCTCGACGAACATGACGTCCTTAGGGCGGACGCTCGAGAACTCCGAGACTCGGCCCACGTCGTTGCGGCCGAGGTCCACCAGCATGATGTGTTCGGCGCGCTCTTTTTCGCTGGAACGCAGCTCCTCCTCGAGACGACGGTCTTCCTCTTCTGTCCTGCCGCGCGGCCGTGTGCCGGCGATAGGACGATACTCGACCTTGCGCCCTGCCACCTTCACCAGCATCTCAGGTGATGAACCGAGCACCGTCGCCTCGCCCAGGCGCAGAAAATACATGTAAGGCGAAGGATTGACGACGCGCAGTGCGCGGTAGATGTCGAAGGGCGGCACGCGCACCGGCACTTTGAGCCGCTGCGAGAGCACGACCTGGAACACGTCGCCGGCGCGAATATACTCCTTGCCGCGCTCAACCATGCGCTGGTAAGTCTCACGCGTCATGTTGGCGCGATAGCGTAGCGGCCCACGCGGACGCTGGGCGCGCGGCAGACGCAGGGGACGTTCGAGAGCTCGCGCCAGACGCTCGAGATGCCGGACAGCGGCGTCATACTTGGATCGCAAGCTCCCTGCGCCTTCTTCCGTCAGTACGTTCGAAATCAGGAACAGCCGGTGGCGCACGTGGTCGAAGGCCACGAGGTTCGCGAAGTACATGAAGACCGCGTCATCCACGTCAACGTCGGGCGCGACGCGCGGTGGGAGTTTTTCGAGCTGGCGCACCGCTTCGTAGGCGAGATATCCGACCGCGCCGGCAGAGAACGGCGGCAGAGCTTCGCCCATGCCGGCCTCGACTTCAACCGGGTGGTACGCCGCGCCGATCTGGCGCAAGCGCTCGAAGATGTTTCCCGACTCCGTCGCCCGCTCGGAGCCGCGCTCGAGCGTGATCTGGCTGCCGCGACAGCTCACGACCTGGAAGGGATCGACGCCGAAGAAGGTGTAGCGTCCGAGGCGCTCGCCGCCTTCCACGCTTTCGAGCAGAAAGCTGTAAGGATGGGCCTTCAGGCCGCGCTGATCCTGCGGAGCGAGCCGCAAGAAAGCGGAGACAGGACTCAACAGGTCCGCGACGACCGTGGTGTAGACGGGGACCACGTTGCCGCGTGCGGCAAGGCGTCGAAACTCAGCGAAACTGGGCGTTACGAGCATCGGGAAAGTCGAGAAGCCAATCGCCGGGCCTGAGGCGCGAAAGCTGCGGAATATTCAGCGAAGCTGCCAGAACAGAAAGGCGAGCTCGTCGGTCAACTCGTCGATCTGCTTGGGCACCGGCCGGCCACCGGAATGTCCGGACTTGGTGTCGTAGTCCAGCAGGACGGGGTGTTCCGCGCTCGAGTTACTGGTCGCCCACTGGAGCATGGCGGTCATCTTGCGCGCGTGCAGCGGGTCAACGCGCGTATCGCCGTCGCCACTTACCATGAGCACCGCCGGATACGACGCGCCTTCCTTCACATGCTGGTAAGGCGAGTACGCGTAGATGTACTTGAACTGCTCCGGGTCCTCAGCCGAGCCGTACTCCGGCACCCAGAAGCGCGCGACCAGGAAGTCCTGGTAGCGGAGCATGTCAAGCAGCGGGTAGCGGCATACCACGGCCCGGAACAAGTCGGGACGCTGGGTCAGCGCGGCGCCGACCAGGAGCCCGCCGTTCGAGCCGCCGGTGATGGAAAGTTTGGCGGGACTCGTGTACTTGTTCTGGATCAGCCACTCGGCTGCGGCGAGGAAATCGTCGAAGACCGTCTGTTTGTGGCTGAGCATGCCGGCCTGATGCCACTTCTCGCCGAATTCGCCTCCACCCCGCAGATTGGGCAGCGCAAAGACGCCGCCGTTTTCCGCCCAGACGGCGGCCTCGGGTGAGAAATAGGGTGTCATATTGAGGTTAAAGCCGCCGTACCCGGTGAGCAAAGCCGGGTTCGAGCCGTTGCGCTCCAGGCCCTTCTTGTGGACCAGGAACATCGGCACGCGAGTCTTGTCCTTGGACTCGTACCACACCTGGTCCACCTGAAACCGGCTGGAATCGATCGGCACCCGGGTGCGGCTCCAGACCTGCTGTTGCCCGCTCGCGACCTCGTACCGGTAAATGGTCGGCGGCACGAGGAAGGAGTCAAACTGAAAGAAGGCCTCGCCATTCTTCCACTGGCCGGTGATCCCGGCCACCGTGCCCAGCGACGGGAGCGCGATCGCTTGCGCGTTGCGTCCGTCGGCGCTGAAGACCTTCAGACGCGACGTGGCATCCTGCGTGTATTCCACGATGAGCTTGCCGCCCGCGGCATTGAAGCTATCGATGACCGCGTCGCTCTGGGGCACAATTTCGCGCCAGTGCTCACGCTCCGGATGATCGAGGTCGAGGGCTACGATGCGGTTCTTCGGAGCTTTCCAATTGGTTTGAATGAACAACTCGTTGCCGGCAATCTGGCCGAAGAAACGCGCGTCGATATCGTTCACAAGGGGCTGAATCGCGCCTTGACGGGCGAGGTCCTGGACGTAGATCTCTGTCTTGTCCGCCGACGAGCCGTAAATGACGTGCAGGATGAGGTAACGGCCGTCTTCGGAGACATCCGCACCGATACCTTTCCCTGCATCGTAGCCTTTGCCGAAAATCTCCGCGTCCTGCGAAGGATCCGTGCCCAGTGGGTGGTAATAGACTCGGGGGCCGGCGGACGTGTGTCGCGAATAGTACATTCCCGTCTTATCAGGTTTGATCGAGACGCTTTCATAGCGCGCGTTCGGCAGGACGTCGGCCAGGTCAGTGCGCGTCTCCACGTTGAGCAGGTGGACCGAGACCTCGTCCTGGCCGCCCTTTCTCACGCCGTAGGCGAGCAAGGTGCCGTCGTCCGAAACGTCTTCGAGCTGGACGCTGGTCGAGTGGTCGGGGCTCAGCGGCGCGGGATCCACCAGGATCTCATCCTTACCTGTAAGCCCTTGCCGCAGGTCGATGGTGAAGAGGTCCTGGTCGGCGAGCCTCCGCATGAAGAAGTAGCGCCCGTGGCGCAAGCGGGGAAGGCCCGTCATGTCAACCTTCATCAACGCCGCGACGTTTTGCTTCAGTTGCTGGCGTCCGGACAAGGAATCGAGGATAGGTCGCGAGTAGGCGTTCTCGGCGTCAATCCAGGCGCGCGTCTCCGGGCTGTGCTGATCCTCGAGCCACCGGTAGGGGTCAGGAATCCTGACGCCATGCAGCACATCGACCACGTCGTCGCGACGCGTCGGCGGAGGCGGCGCAGGGGCGGGTTGGGCAGCGGCGGTGTTCTCGGACACACGGTCTCCCAAAGGGTGAGCCTGGCCAGAGCGCGGCGGCCAATCCAAAGATAGCAGCGAAAGGGCCAGGATGAGAAGGAGTCCGAGCTTGACGCGGCCCATTGTTCTTTCCGATGCGTATATGGACCGACGAGGCCGGCATTGATTTCTTATCGCCATTGCTGCTCTCCCGTCAAACGGTAGTCGAGTGGCTCAGGGCTTGCCGTACGGCTTGCTCCATCAGAGCGCGCGGCGCAGCCTGGCCGGTCCAGATCTCGAACTGCCGCGCGCCCTGCGCCACCAGCATCTCGATGCCTGGAATAGCAATCAAGCCGCGTCCCCGAGCCTGCGCCAGGAAGCGGGTCTGCATGGGGTGGTACACCATATCGAAAACCACGCGAGCGCGCAGCCGTGCGAGGTCGATGGGCGCCGCGTCGACGTAAGGCGCCATGCCAACCGGCGTGGCGTTGATCACCGCGTCGACGTCCAGGGCGTCGGCTGCGGACCACGGAACCGCCTCGGCGGAGATGCTGTGAGCCAGCCGCCGCGCCGTCACCTCGCGGCGCGCGGCGATGAAGACCAGGGCGCCCTCGGCACGCAAGGCGTAGGCGGCAGCGCGGGCCGCTCCTCCGGCGCCCAGAATCAGAATGCGGCTGCCCGCCAACCGCAGGCGCTTGACGAGCACCTCGACCACCGCCGCCGCGTCGGTGTTCCAGCCCATCCACCGGCCGTGCTGGACGGCGACCGTGTTGCATGCGCCGATACGCGCCGCGAGCGGGTCAAGCCAGTCGAGTTCGCGGATAATGGCGCGCTTGAACGGCATGGTCACACTGAAGCCCATGAAACCAAGCTTGCGCGCGAAGTACAGGAAGTCCGCGAGGCGCGCCGTCTCGCAAGGCAGGTAGACCCCGTTGACGTGCTTGGCCTGAAGGGCGGCATTCTGCATCGCGGGCGACAGAGACATTGAGGCGCGCGATCCGACGATGCCGAAGAACTGCGTATGTTGGTCGAGGTGCTCCACGTGATAGACGGAGCGCATTACTTCCGCGGGAAGCTGGCCGGGCGCCACGCTCAGATGTTCGGCCGCGGCGGCGTAAGTGAATGGCGAACCCCACTTCAGAGCGAGCACGCGGGAAGGAATCCCTGAGCCGCCGAGTCCAAAGGCCACGAGCCGCGGGTTGCGGTTCCGGTGCTTCTTGAGGAGCTTCAGGAACTGAAGGTTGTCGCGCAGGGTCGAGGCCCGGCAGGCAATCTTGACCACTTGGGCGGGAAGTCGCGCGAGCTGGCTGCGAATGCCGCCCAGCGGCGGAATGCGTCGATAGTTGTGGTACGAAACGATCAGTTTCGCCGGCTGAAACTGCAAGAGCCAGGCAGAGCCCGCCCGGTTGACGGACTCGATTTCCACGTCCACCCACTGGCACCCGGCGCGAATCGCGCTGCGCAACACTTGTGCCTGCTGAGCCACCGAACCTCGGTAGAGCCCGCCGGCCTCGGTGCGGCGGCAGGTGGCGATCGTCTGCGGGAAATGGAGTCGCAAGAGCATCTGATGGATCCCGGCCTCCAGGTCGCGTGACTCGGGCAAGTAGTCGAGGCGAAGTTCGTAGCCGACACTGGATCCCGCGGCGCGCTCCGCCTGGGCTTCCATAGCGCTCAAGGAAGGCGCGGCGAGGGTCACAAAGATGTAAGGAGCACGGGACTTCGCCACGTATGAATCCTCAGGGATAAGATTGCGTGAACTTACTGACTATAAAGCCTTTGCGCGGTAAAAGGCAAGCAAATCCAGTGCTGGTGCGGTGAGGCGGGACTGTTGTGGGAAAGCCACACACTGGGTTTGGATGAGGCATTAAATGGCCTGGATTCAACAAGATTACAAGGCTACTCGCTGGCAGGTGCAGAACTTCCGAGTCCTCGAGTTAGGTTAGAAACACGACGATGGCTGGAGTTCCCACTGGCGTGTACTGGCCTGTAAAGCTGAGGCTGCCTGTTTGCCGGTTGATGCGGAAGGTCGCGATGGCGTCGCTCCTCTGGTTACACGAGTAGAGGAAACTGCAGGTGGGGTCGATGCTGAAGCTCCGCGGATAGTCGCCCCGCGTCCATTCCTCTCCGGCGAACGTCAGCGTGCCGGACGCGCTAATCGAGAACCATGCGATGCTGTCGTGCAGCCGGTTCGCAGCGTAGACGAATTTCCCGTTGGGCGAGACCACGACCTCCGAAGTGAAGTTGGTCCCGGTGAACCCCTTGGGCAAGCTTGACAAGGTCTGCTTCGGCGTCAGCCGCCCGCGCGCGGCGTCATAGTCGAACACCACGAGCGTCGAGGCTTCCTCTTGCAGCGAATACATCCATCGGCTGTTGGGATGAAAAGTGAAGTGGCGCGGTCCGTCTCCCGGCGGCAACGCCACCGACGGCGGATCATTAGCAGAGAGCGTACCTTTGTCGACATCGAACTTCCAAATGAAGATCCGGTCGAGCCCGAGATCGCTGGCGAGGACGAATCGACCCGCAGGATCCGCCTGGATCATGTGCGCGTGAGGGTGGTCGTGGCCGCTGATAGCAAAGCTCCCGGGCGGTGCGCTGGCCGCACGCTCCGGGCCCACCGTGCCCTGGTCGTGGATCACGTCGGTCGGGGAGCCGAGTTCGCCGTTCTCCCGGATGGGCAGGACGGCCACGGTTCCTCCCGCGTAATTCGCGACCAGCACGTGCTTGCCTGCCGGGTGGACGCTCAGGTGGGCGGGGCCGGCGCCTTCCGAGCTGACGGTATTGAGCAGCGTGAGGCGTCCATTCGAACGGTTGATCGAGTAGGCGCTCACCGATCCCGAGTCCTTGCCTTCGTAGGTCGCCGTCTCGTTCGCGGAATACAGATGCGTCCGGGAGGGATCGAAGGCAAGCCAGGCGGGATTCGAGCCGTTCGAGAAGACTTCGCGCTCGGACAGGGCTCCAGTGGCAAGATCCACTTGAAACAGGTAGATTCCCTGTCCATTACCCCGGCTCCCCTCAGGACCTTGCGGCGAGCTATAGGTGCCGGCGTAGGCGAGTATCGACCTTCTGGCTGAGTTCCCTCGGCTCCGCCCGATCTGTGCGAACGAAGGCCGCACGAACGATGGTCCCGCGACTGCTCCCGTCGCGCCTAAGGCTGCGGCGCGCTTCAAGAACTCGCGGCGCGAGGTCGCGCGGAGAGTCTCGTGCTGCCATGGTGCGTCATCGAGTGACATGGGATCTCCTGTTTCCGCCTATCGGGTCAGTGCGAGCCATGGGAAACAGACGGATTATGGGATGATTCGAGCCACGAGACAAGCCTGCGCATTGCTGCGGCGGCGGGCTGAAATTATACGGGAACAGAATTCCACCTTGCGGTGTCGAACTCGAAGGGACGGAGTGTAAGCGCGAATCGAGCAGTGCCACCATTCTAGAGTTAAAATAGGCCATCTATGCTCGAAGTTCACGAACTCACCAAACTCTTCAATAGCATTCCCGCTGTTCAAGAGGTGAGCTTTACTGTCAGGCCATACGAAGTGCTTGGCTACCTGGGTCCTAACGGCTCGGGCAAGACGACTACCGCCAAGATGCTCACCGGCTTGCTCCAGCCCAGCCGCGGACACATTCTATTCGAAGGCAAGAGCATCCAGTCGAATCTCATCGAGTTCAAGAGACGGCTGGGCTACGTTCCCGAGGAACCATACCTCTATCCGTATCTCACGGGCCGCGAGTATTTGCAGTTGGTCGGCCGGCTGCGATGCATGTCGCAACCGGCGCTCGATGGGAAGATTGACGACCTGCTCGGGCTTTTCTCCTTGCAGCGCGATCGCCACACCGCGCTTTCCTCTTACTCGAAGGGCATGCGGCAAAAGGTGCTGATTGCCGCGGCGCTGCTGCACAATCCCGACGTACTCATTTTCGACGAACCACTTTCCGGCTTGGACGTCACCTCGGCGCTCACCTTTCGTCACCTCCTGAAGTCGCTCGCCGCGGAAGGGAAGATTATCCTCTACAGCTCGCACGTCCTCGAAGTGGTCGAGAAGGTCTGCTCGCACGTGGTGATTCTTCACAAAGGACGTGTGGTGGCGCACGATTCTGTCGAGCGCCTGCGTGACCTAATGAAGCTGCCGTCGCTCGAAGAGATCTTCTCGCAGCTCGTTCTGGAGCAGGACACCGAGAAAGTTGCCCACGACATCGTGGAAGTCATGAAAGTTCCCGCCTGACTGCCGCCATGTTTCCTTTCTCTCATCCATCGGGCTCCACGCCCACCGCGCCGCGGCCGTTTGGTTTGCTCGTACGCCACTTTTTCGACCGGCTGTTTGACAACGAGATCGTCTCGCGCGGCTCGGACGCCAGCCTGGGGCTGGCGCAGATCCTGGCCGTCCTCGCGCTCCCCGGCATCTTCATTCCCCTCTTCCTCTATCCCAAGTACAGCGACCTCGCGAGCCGCTATCCCCTCTATTTCCGGTTTCCGAAAGGCCTCTGGTTGTTACCTCCCGCCGTGCGCCAGGAAACCGCCGCCGCCGCCGACCGCTTCTTCTTCGTGTCGCTGGCCATGGTTGTCGTTGGCCTGGTGACAGTCCTTAAATGGGAGACGTTGTTCCCGGACCGGCGCGACTTCGCGGTGCTGGGTGTTCTGCCGCTCCGTCACGGCACGATCTTCAAGGCGAAGCTGGTCTCCCTGCTGCTCTTCCTGGGCGTATTCATCCTGGCGCTCAACGGCGTGCCGGCGCTCAGTTTCTCGGTCTTCACGCTGGTCGGGAGAAAGGTGAGCTTTTCCTACGCCGCACTTTCTGTCCTCGGCCACGCGACCGGCGTATGCGCCGCCAGCGTCTTCATCTCCTTTCTGTTCGTTGCCCTGGAAGGTGTGCTGATCAACATTCTCAGCTACCGCATGTTCTTGCGACTGTCGCCCTATATCCAGGTGTTGTCCATCGTGGCGCTGTTCATGGCGTTTTTCCTCGCGCCGAGACTGGAGGACTCGCTCGACAGCTTTCGGAAGACCAATAATCCGCTTGCCCGCTGGCTGCCGGCCTACTGGTTTGTGGGACTCTGCGAGCTGGTGCGCGGAAATCGCGATCCGGTCTTGCGGGCGTGGGGATGGCGGGGCGTCGAGGCCTTGGGGTTGGTCGTGGCTTTGTCGCTGGTCACCTACGCCATCAGCTACACACGGCACGTCCGCCGGATGCTGGAGGCTGCGGATAACCTGGCCGTCGAACGCTCGCGGCCGTTAGCCATCCTGACCCGGCTTCTGGGCCGCTGGGTTCTGCGTCATCCGCTGGAGCAGGCGTCGTTCTATTTCGTCGCCCAGACGGTGATGCGCAGCAACCGGCAGCGGCTCTTTCTGGCCGGATACGTGGGCGTGGGTTTCGCACTGGTCTTTCAGGGGCTGGTGACGACGTTCACGCGATTCCGGCAACCTGTTCCGGCGACCGACGCACTGCTGTCGATTCCCCTGATCCTATCGTTTTTCACCCTGTCCGGAATGAGATTCATATTCTCGATTCCGTCTGAGCTGCGGGCGAACTGGGTTTTCCAGATGACCGAAAACCGGAACCGCCAGGCTTGCCTGGCCGGAGTCCGAAAGTCGATGTTCGCGCTGGTCATCGTGCCGCTCTTCGCGGCCCTGCTGCCTTTCTACATCCTGTTGTGGAACGTCGAGCGCGCTCTGCTGCAAACCGTGTTCGGCGTGACTATGTCGTGGATCCTGGTCGAGGTGCTGCTCCTCAACTTCCACAAAATCCCCTTCACGTGCACCTTCCTGCCCGGGAAGGCGAACATTACGATGTTCGGCGTCCTGTACTTCCTCGCCTTCACGACCTACGCCTACACCATGGCGGCGCTGGAATCGTTTCTGTTGGCGAGCCCCATCCGCATGGCGATTTTCGTCGCCGTGGCCGCGCCGGTCCTCTGGCGGCTGATTGCGTTCCGCAACCAGTTGCTCGACGAGGGCACCGGATTCGTCTTCGAAGACAAGCGTGAGCCCGCCGTACAGACCCTGGATCTCAGCTCCTAGTAATCATCCGATCGGAAGCTCTGCTATAGTAGCGAGTCACGCGATCCCCAAGGAACCAATCCATTCTTTCGAGGTAATGATGAAGGTTCGTGCCTGGCTCATGATCGCCATACCGCTTGCGTGCTCCCTGGTGGCGAGGGCGCAAGCTCCAATCGAGCAGCATCTGCGCGGCATTGCCTGGACGCCTTACCAGGACCAAGCCGTCCACCTGCTTCAGGACTACCTTCGCCTCGACACCTCCAATCCGCCGGGCAACGAGCACCTGACCGCCGATTTCTTCCACCGGCTGTTCGATGCCGCCGGTATCCCGAATACAACCTATCCCTACATGCCCGGCCGCGCCAATTTCTACGCTGTCCTGAAAGGCGACGGCAGCCTGCGGCCAATCGTCCTGCTCAATCACATGGACGTGGTGAGGGCTGAGCCTGCCAACTGGAAAGTTCCGCCTTTCGCGGCTGAGCTCGTGAACGGCGAATTTTACGGCCGCGGCGCCCTCGACATGAAGGACGAAGGCCTGCTTCAGGCGATGGTGATGCTCGTCGCGGCGCGCGAGAAGCTGCCGCTCAAGCGCGACCTCGTCTTTCTCGCCACGGCCGATGAGGAGGTCGGGGACACGGGCAGCGAGTGGGTGATCGCGCATCACCCGGAGTTGGTCAAGAACGCCGAATACATCATCACCGAAGGCGGCTCGAACCTGATTCACGCGGGCGGCAAGACGGTCTACGGGATTGGCGTAGCGGAGAAGGCGCCGTACTGGATTCGCATGACGGCGCGTGGACGCGGCGGGCACGGTTCGATTCCCATCGCCGACTCGGCGCCTGACCGCCTGGTCCGCGCCATGGCTCGCGTGGTCAACTGGCAGACGCCCATCCGCCTGCTGCCGGCGGTCGAGCAATACTTTCACCAGATCGCCTCGATGGAGTCCGAGCCGCGCGCCTCCGAGTTTCGCAACATCCGCAAATCGCTTGAAAATCCCGCTTTTGCCAAGGCCCTGACCGAGGACGAGGACTTCAACTACATGCTGCGCGATACCGTCAGCCTCACGGTACTCAAGGGCAGCCCGCAGACCAACGTCATCCCCGATACCGCCTCGTGCGACCTCGATATCCGCCTGCTGCCCGGTGAGGATCCGCAGGCGTTCCTTGCCGAGCTCAAATCGGTCGTGGCGGACGACCGCATCGAGCTCGAGCTTATCAACCGGTATCGCCTGCCGAATTCGTCGTCGACCAGCACCACGCTTTACCGTGATATCGAGCGCGTGGTGCACGAGTACAATCCGCAGGCGCTCATCGCCCCCACGCTCAACAGCGGGTATACGGAGTGCCAGATGTATCGCCCCCTCGGACTCACGTGCTACGGCTTCATCCCCATCGAGGTGACTCCCGAGGAGGAATCGACCGAGCATGCCGCGAACGAACGGGTCCCCGTCGAGCAGATCCGGCGCGGCGTGAAGATGCTCTCCGAGGTGGTGGCGCGCGTGGCGAACGAGCCTTGATGAAGCGCGAATTCCCCGATCATCCGCTGGTGGGCGTGGGCGGCGTAGTCATTCACCGCGGCCGGGTACTGCTGATTCGCCGCGGCGGTGAGCCGCTGAAGGGCGAATGGTCGATACCGGGCGGCCTGGTCGAGCTGGGAGAGGAACTGGCGGAGGGCGCGCGGCGCGAGTTGCGCGAGGAAACCGGCCTCGAAGTGGAGCCGCTCGAAGTCGTCGCGGTGTTCGACCGCATCATGTACGGCACCAAGCGGCACAGCGTTCGAGCCAAGGCGAAACGGCGTTCGCCGACCAGGCCGAGAAAAACCGGTCGCCGCGTCCGCTACCACTACGTCATCGTCGATTATGTCTGCCGGCTGAAGGGCGGCCGCTTGACGCCCGGGTCAGACGTGATCGACGCGCGCTGGGTCCGACGCGAAGATATGTCGCAGTACCACCTGACCAAGATGGCGACGTCGGTGGTCGAGCGGGCGTTTGAGTTTTTCCGGAAGCAGAAATGAAAAGCCCCTGGCCGTGCGCTGTCCGCAGAGCCAGGGGCCCGGGTGCTGATAGGGATTGGCTTGCTCGCCGTTCAGCGAATCGAGGCGCTGACCAGCGCTTTCAACCACGTCCCTCTCGCTACAGAGGGATTCCCACAAAAATAAGCGCCAGCGAGCGCCTAAGCCTCAGCACCCTCGCTAAGGTTACAGTCCGTTGACATGGATCACCTCCTTTCTAGCGTTGGCGCGATAATAAATCCCGTTATCTGGTGAGTCAAGAAAAAACCGCTTGACGGGCAAGAAAAATCACCCCATCGAGAGAAAACCATTCGCCGAGGCAGCGCATCGCGGGTCGGATCCGGTCATGTGCGGCGCGAAGCAGGCTGCGAAGCGGCTAAACGGCAGGTTCGGAGCGGGGACTTCGGTCGCGCGAGTATTGCCCTGTCCAGGCGCGCCAGCGGAGCCGGATGAGGTCCAGAAACATCGTCGAGGAGTCACGCAGGAAGCGGACTTTGGTAGCTGGATTGTCGTACCAGCGCACCGGGACTTCCACCACCTTACCGCCCAGCCGCTGGATGAGGAACAGTAACTCCGGGTCGAAGCCAAAGCCTTTGCAGCGCTGGAGCTCGAACGCGCGCCGTGTCGATGACCGCCGGAACAGCTTGAGGCCGCACTGCGTGTCACGGATGCTAAGTCCGGTAAAGAGTCGCACCAGCAGATTGAAGCCACGTCCGGCGTACTCACGGAACCAGGGCTGGTGGACGCCCACGAGTTCGCGCTGGAGCGCCCGCGAACCCACCGCCGCGTCGGCGCCTGAGGACGCGAGCGCCGCGAGCAGCTTGTCCGTCTCCTCGATGGGGGCGGAGAGGTCGGCGTCCGTGAACAGGACGAATTCGCCGCGCGCCCCAAGCACTCCACGCCGCACGCTGTATCCCTTTCCCTGGTTGGGCTCGTTGCGGAGGACGCGCAGGGCAGGGAATCGTGCGCCAGCCTCGCGCAGCAGCACGGGCGTCTGGTCGTGGGAGCCGTCGTCGACCACCACCAGTTCGGACGCGACGTTTTTCGACTCGAGATACTGTCGGATCTTTTCGAGCGAAGTTCCGATGCGCAGATACTCGTTGTAGGCAGGAATCACGATGCTCAGGAACGGCTCGGCCATCGAGCGTGACTATACGGGAGAACGCGGAGTTCGTCAAAGCGCGGAGGGCTGTCAATCTCTGCCCGCCTAATGAATTACGTCGTGCTTTTCCGGCCAGCCGTGTTTGCCGACCAGAGGGACGAACATGCAGGGGTCGAGAAAGCGGGTGGTGAATCCACTCCCTTGCCGGGTTACGAGTTCGAGCTGCTGATGGTGGTTGTCGCCGACGGGGATAATGAGCCGTCCGCCGTCGGCGAGCTCGCTCTTGAGGGTCTCGGGCACTTCGGGCGCCGCCGCCGTCACCAGGATGACGTCGTACGGCGCAGCTTCCGGGTATCCTTCGGTGCCGTCGCCCCAAATGACCTCGACCCGCGGGTAGTCGAGGCGGGCGAGCCGCGCGCGCGCCACCTGGGCGAGTTCGAAGTTGCGCTCCAGGGTATAGACGCGGGCCCCGAGGTGCGCGAGGATCGCGGCCTGATATCCGCTGCCGGTGCCGATTTCGAGCGCCTTCGCGCCCGGCGCGACGCGTGCCGCCTCAGTCATTGCCGCCACGATGTAAGGCTGAGAGATCGCCTCGGAACTGCCGAGGGCGATGGGCCGGTCCTCGTAGGCGTTCTCGATCGCACCCATGGGCACGAACTCGTGACGCGGAACCTCAAACATCGCCTGGAGCACGCGCTCGTCGCGGATGCCGCGCCGGCGAATCTGGTGCTCGACCATGTCGTGTCGTTCGGATTCAAACGGTATCACGCTTGGTCCTCAGAGCTACCTCGTGCTTCCTTTAGTATAGACTCAATTGCGGGCGGGCGGAGGGCGCGGAGCTATAATAACGAGGCAGCTTTCAGCGGTCAGCCAACCGCTCTCAGTTTAATTAAGGTGGGCTGCCGACCGCTGATTGGGACCGTCATGAACCGCGAAAAATACTCCCGCCAGATTCTCTTCCCGCCCATCGGAGGCGCGGGACAGGAACGGCTGCTCACGTCAAAGGCGATCATCATCGGCTGCGGCGCGCTGGGGACGGCGCACGCGAATGCGCTGGTGCGCGCCGGCGTCGGCACGGTGCGCATCGTCGACCGCGACTACGTTGAGCCCTCGAACTTGCAACGCCAGATTCTGTTTGACGAAGCGGACGCGGCGGAGAATCTGCCCAAGGCGGTTGCGGCCGAGCGCAAGCTCAAGGCAGTCAACGGCGACGTGCAGGTCGAGGGCATCGTCGCGGACTTCGACAGCCGCAACGCCGAGAAACTGGTCGCGGGATTTCACGTAATCCTCGATGGCACGGACAACTTTGAGACGCGGTACCTTGTGAATGACGTCGCCGTGAAACACTCGATTCCCTGGGTCTACGGCGCGGCAGTCGGAAGTCAGGCTTCGACGATGACCATCCTGCCTGGCCGCAGTGCGTGCCTCGGCTGCGTCTATCCCGAGCTTCCCAAGGGCCTGCATCCGACGTGCGATACGGTGGGCGTCATCTCGCCCGCCGTCGGCTGGGCAGCCGCGATTCAAGTGAGTGAGGCGCTCAAGATCCTGCTCGGCCAGGAGCAGGCGCTCCACGGCGCGCTGATGTCTTACGACGTGTGGACGAATCGCCTGCAGCAGGTCACGCCACGGCGCGACCCCGAGTGCCGCGCCTGCGGCCAGCGCGAGTTCGTGCATCTGGAAGGCGGCGGCGCGACTCACGTCACACTGTGCGGACGCAATTCCGTCCAGATTCACCAGCGCGAATCGCGCGCCCTCGACCTCGGGGCGCTTCGCGACCGCCTCGCGCAGTTCGGACCGGTGCGCTCGAACGCTTACCTGCTCAAGTGCCGTCTTGACCCTTACGAGCTGACCGTGTTTCCCGACGGCCGCGCCATCGTCAAGGGCACCGACGACCCGGCAGTGGCGCGCGGGATTTACGCCAAGTACATTGGGGCGTGAAGGTCTTTTGAATCGTCTTTGAAATTGCTTTTGAAATTTGGGATCTCGAATCTGCTATTTTCGGGGAGCGCCGATGCGTACTCGCTTGCAGTGGTCCATCCTGAGTGCATCTTTCGCCCTGTTGGTCTTTGCTGGCCGAGTTCCGATGGCGCGCGCCCAGCAGCCGTCCGCAGCCACACCGCAGGCTGATCTGCACGTCAAGGTCGAGCGGCAGATGCTGCACGTTGCGGATCACCTGGACGGCGTGCTGGGGTACACCATCAAGGATCTCGCGACCGGCGAGAGTTTCGAGCACAACGCCGATCTGGTATTTCCCACCGCCAGCTCAATCAAACTCGCGGTGCTGCTCGAATTGATGCGCCAGGATCAGGAGGACAAGCTCTCGCTCAGTGAGAAGCATACGATCCGGCATAGCGAACTGCCGATGGGCGATACCGATCCTATCCTGCACATGCTGGGCGACGGAACCGCGACGATGACGCTCGGCGACATCGCGACCTTCATGGTGGTCCTGAGCGACAACGGCGCGACCAACATCCTGATCGACCGCGTGGGAATGGACAACGTCAACGCCGAGACCGCGCGCCTCGGGCTCGCGCAAACGCACCTGCGCCGTCACATGATCGATATCGAGGCGGCGCGCCAGGGCCGCGAGAACGTCTCGACGCCGCGCGAACTCGCGACACTCCTCGAGAAGGTGAAAGCCGGAGGCGTCGTCGACGTGGCGCACACCAAGCAGTACTTCGACCTGCTCGGCCTGCCCAAGGACAGCATGTTCAACAAGGCGCTGCCCCCGACGGTGCGCATCGAAGACAAGCCGGGCGAACTCGACGCCGTGCGCTGTGACGCCGGCATCATCGAAGTCGCCAGGCACCCCTTCGTCATGAGCGTCATGACGAGTTACCTTGCGACCAACGAGGCGGGGGAGGACGCGGTGAAGCGCATCGCGCGCCTCGCCTACGAGTATTTCGACCGCCTGAGCCGCTCGAGCGCCTACGGGCGGGTGATCTCCGAGAAGTGAGATTCGTCTCGCGCGTGCGAGACGCCCGACTTCAGCCGGCCGCCGCGTGCGCCTACAATTGAAATGAGCGCAAGTAAGGAGGTCACCAAAATGGCTAAGAGACCCACCCGGCGGCTGGAAGACGAAATCGCCTCGCGTCCAGAGCTCGTCAAGCGGCTGAGGGCTGGCTCCGAAGATGCCAAGAACCGAAGAGGCCAGTTCGTCCCGCCGCTATCGAATTCTCGGAGGCGCCCGGTTCGTGCGATCACTCCTCCAGCCGGAAGTTCACCGTAATCGTCGTGACCACTTCGATCGGATCTCCGTTCAGCAGCGTCGGCCGATAGTGCCACTGCTTGACGGCCTCGACGGCGGCCTGAGCGAGGGCGGGATCGGGATCGTTGATCACCTCGAGTGACAGAACGTTGCCTTCCATGCTGATCACCGCATTCATCAGCACCGTTCCTTCGACCCCTTTTTCCTGTGCCTCCTCGGGATACACGGGCTTGACTTGCGAGATCAGGTTGGCCGCCTGGAGGTCCCCACCCACGCGGATGCGGTGCGGGACACGCGGAGCTTTCTTGCCCTGGGTGGTCGCGAGGTGCGGCGATTTGGCGACCACGTCGACCGTCTGAGTCACCCGCCCGGGTTCGAGGATCACGTCGAGCCGCAGAGCCGCGTCCGGCTTCAAGTCGAGCGCCGCGCGCCGCAGGAAGCCGAATCCCCGGTGCGCCACTTCGAGGTCGTATTGGCCGGCAGAGATCGCCGGGAACTCGTAGATGCCTTCCTGGGTGGTCGAGACGGACTGCTTGACCTTGCTCTCCTGATTCCTGATCGTCACCGTCGCATCAGGAACGACGGCGCCGCTCGGGTCGTAGACCGTACCCCAGATCTTGCCGGTGTCTTTCTTGGCGGAAGCCTGCAAAGCGGCGAGCGGCAGGACCACAGTCGCGAGCCCCAGCACGGTCAGGACGCCGGCTCGGCGGGTCAGGCCGCGGCGATTGGCTGCGGGGTCGAGTACAGCTCTCACGCGCGCTTCGAGGTTCGAAGGTTGGGCCATCGCCACGGCCGACCACGCTGTCCGCTGCGGCTGAAGGGTGCGGGCCAGCTCGACCAAGTGTCCTGCGTAATCCGCCGCGTGCGTGCCCAGACCGAGCACTCGATCGTCCGAGGCGCGCTCGCGCTCCTGACGCAGATGACGGGCCGCAATCCAGGCGAGCGGGTGAAACCAATAGAGGGTGCAGGTGAGTTGCGCGAGCACCTGAGTCAGGCAGTCACGACGCTGGATGTGCGCCAGCTCATGCGCCAGCACGATCCTCAGCCGCTCGCGCGACCAGGCGCCGGCGCTTGCGGGGAGCAGAATAGCGGGGTGGAGCACGCCACAGGTCATGGGCATCGCGATCTGATCGCTTTCAAGTACGGTAACGGCGCGGCGAAGCTCTAACTGCCGGGCCAGCGCCCGAACAATATCGAGCGCGTCTGCGCTGTCCACCTTTGCGGCGCGCCGCGCTATCCACTCCACTCGCGCCGTACCGAGGGCGAGGCGCGCGAGCAGGAATACGAAGCCCAGCGCCCAGACCAGCAACGTCCGCGCAGGCCACGTTGCAGGCGCCGGGGCGGCCGCCGCTGGGTTCTTCACCGGCAGGCTCGGAAGAACCGAGACTCGGGCGCGGTCGCTGGCGAGGCGAGCTGGCGTCGCGGCGATGGTCGCGGGTGGTGGTACGGCGACCCGCCACGCGGGCAGTGCAAGCGAGAGAAGCGGCAGGACGAGAAGCGCGCCGAGGGCAGCAGTCCAAACGAGGTGTCGCGCGGCGGCGGATGCTCGCCCGAGGGCGATCGAAACGGCGTACGCCGCAACGAGCACCAGCGTGCTTTTGATCGCCATCTCCGCCAGGAAGGCGAGCCACCTGGCTTGATGAAGGGCCGGTGAGGCCGGCAGTGGCAAAAGTTCGAGGGCGCGGGTCATGAGCATCCTTCCTTCCTGGTTTTCTCGATCAATCGGGAAAGCCGGTCGAGTTCTTCCGCTGACAGCTTGGCCGCGGAGCCGTCGAGGATCGCGGCCGCGGCGAGCTCGGCCGATCCGTCAAAAAAGGTTTCAACCAGATGCTTCAACGCTGAGCGTTTGGCCCGCTCGCGGGGCAGGGTGGGCCGATAAACGTAGCGCAATGCTTCCTCTTCGTGCCGGACGTGGCCCTTGGTTTCGAGAATGCGCAGCATCGCCCGGACGGCGGAATAGCTCGGGGGATCGGGGAGTTGCCGGCGCACTTCCGCGGCGGTCGAGCGTCCGCGGCGGTAGAGTACGTCCATGATCTGCCGTTCGCGGCGGCTTAAATGGAGGAGCGTGGAAGCGCGCATGGAATGTGATCCTTCGCTACAAAACTAGCATCATGCTAAAAATGTAGCATGTCGACAAAGCTTGTCAAGGTCTTTTTTCAGACATTCTAAGTGGCTTCTTTTTTTAACACTTAACCGGACCGAGGGAGTTCTTGACAAACATCAACTTTACATGCATGCTAGCGCATGTAAGATAATATGGACTACGCCGAGCAAATCCAAGCACTTGCTGACCTCACCCGCCTCCGTCTGCTCAGCCTGCTGACCCAAGCCAAGGAGATTTGCGTCTGCGAGCTGGTCGACGCGCTCGTGCTGCCGCAGTACGCGGTCTCGCGGCACCTGCATGTTCTCGAGCAGGCAGGCTTCCTTGAGGATCGCAAGGTGGGCCGGTGGGTTTATTACCGCATCGCGCCCGGCCTGAAACCCTACCAGCGGACGCTGCTGCGCGCCGTCACCGAGTTGCGCGACGAGAGCCTGTTGTTTCAAGCGGACGAGGACCGTGCGAGCCGCCGCCTGAGCCTGCGTCGCGAGGGCGTCTGCTGTGTCGGACTGGTCGCAAGAATCGGCGCCGCCTTGGCGCCCGCAGGAGGGAAATCATGATTCAGCGGATGGATGGGGACCAGAAAATCAAGAGGACCGTCGAGGAGAAGTACGCCGCGATTGCGCGCGGCGAGCGGACCGAATGCTGCTCGACCACGAGTGCGCCGAGCGAGAAGCTTTACAACGTCGCGACCATGGCGCAGGGTTACAGCTCCGCCGAACGCGCGGCCTTGCCCGAGGGCGCGGACCTGGGACTGGGTTGCGGCGATCCCACGGCGGACGCGGATCTGCGGCCCGGGCAGACGGTGCTGGATCTCGGAAGCGGTGCAGGCGTCGACTGCTTTCTCGCGGCGCGGCGAGTCGGCGCGGATGGACACGTGATCGGCGTCGACATGACCGATGCGATGCTGGCGCGCGCGCGGGCCAACGCGGCGCGCGGCGGGTTTACCAACGTCGAGTTTCGCCGGGGCGAGATTGAAGCCTTGCCGGTCGAATCCGCGAGCGTCGACCGCATCATCTCGAATTGCGTCATCAACCTCGCCCCCGACAAAGCGCGCGTTTTCGCCGAAGCTTATCGCGTGCTCAAGCCCGGCGGGTCGATCACCGTGTCTGACATCGTCTCGATTGGTTCCATCCCGGACTCGGCACGTTCCGACCTCGAAGCGTGGGCCGGCTGCACGGTTGGGGCGCTCGAGAAGCAGGCTTATCTCGACTTGGTGCGCGCCGCAGGATTCAGCGAAGTCGCGGTGATCAAGCAGGTGGAGTACGAGTACGGGCGCACCGCAGACTACGCTCTCGCGAGCCTCACGGTGCGCGCCGTGAAGTAAAGGGGCCCGGTAACACCGGCCTTAGCGGAGGGTGAGCTCGCGCGTCAACTGGTAGTCGAGTACCGTGCCCTGCACCAGCGTGAGATCATCGCCGCGGCGCCGCATCCGGTCGACGAATCCCGTCGTACCGCCGACCGCCATACCCACGAGGGGATGCGCGAAGAGCAGACCGATGAGCGCGCCGCCGCCCGCCATGCCCGCTGTTTCACCGATCGTCTTGGCGCGCGAGTGCGGGCCTTCAACCACGCCTTCCTGCCCCACCACCTTGGTGTGGTCGTCGCCCGAAGTGGTCTGAAGCACGGCGTTGACGGGGAAGCTGCGTCCGTCGGCGAGGACGATCCGGTCCGCAAGCAGCCGCATCTCGCCCACGCCTTTGACGCGTCCGGAGCGGCGCAGGGTGGCGACGCGTCCCATGAGGGTTGCGCCGACGGGAATCACGGTGCGGCCATTGAGCGTCACCGGCTCGCTGATGCCGGCGGTGAACGCGTCACCGGGATAGTTGACGCGAGTGCTCAGAGTCTGCATGAGCCGGCAATGGACGATGGTGCCGGCGGGGAGGTCTTGGGCGGGTGCGACGGCCGGAAGGAGCGCCGCGACGACAGCCAGAAACAGAATGCGCTTGATCATGCCCGATACCTCCATGGTTCGTTCGAGCCGGACCTGGCGCTTCGCCCAGCGTTGGTTGATTTCTATAGATTGTAAGAACGGCAGTGGCTAGCCTGCGGTCGACCCGCGAGCCAGCTTCTTCGCGAACGGCGAACGGCTCGTTACCCTCTCTAACGCGCCGCCACCTCCGCCGCACCCTTGGGAGTGCTGATGTAGCCCGTTACTTTGTCGGAGTCTACCTTATTGACCACCAGTTCGTAGAACTTTTTCGAGCCTCGCACGCTGAAGAAGATGGGCTCGTCGACGGTGCGATTGTCCTTGCGAACCTGGATGTCGTCCACGAGCAGGGTGAGGTTGAACCGGTGCTTCTTGACGTTGGTTTTCTTGAGCAGCAGTCCGACGCCCGCCACTTTCGTCTCCTGATTCTTCGACGCGCTGAACTCAAAGTAGTCGCGATCACCCATTTTGCGCAAGGCTTCGATTTCGTTGTGGTTGGTGGCGATGAGCGTACCGAGCTCGCTACGCGCCATCCCCAGGTCCTTGCTCAGGGTATCCACTTTGGTCTTGGTGGCGCCCAAGTCAGTCTTGGTCGAGGTCACGTCCTGGCTGAGCGCGCCCACCTGCTGGGCATCCGCCTTGGTTGCGAGTTGCGACTTGAGCTGTTCGGCTTCCTGCCGCTCATCGGCCTGCAGTTTCGACAACTTGGCAACGCTGGCGCGCGCCCGGCGCAGTTCGCTCTGGGTCATCCCCATGCTCTTCGAGGACGACTCGAGCTCCTGCTTCAGGCCGTCGACCATCTGCGCGTTGGATTTCTCAAGCTGGGAGATCTGGTCGTCCATCTTGGCGCTCAGGTCGCTACGCGTCTTGGTCTGCTCGGCTTCGAATGACTGACGCGTGGTGCTGAGCTGATTCAGCGAATAGATTTCGCCGATGACGAGCAACGCCAGAATCACGAAGATGGCGACGAATGCCGCGGTGTGCGAATGACCTTGTGGCGACGGAGGCGGCGGAGGAACGACGACCGGCGTCTCATTCTTGACTTCATCGTTGGCCATATCGAGGCATCTCCTTCAGGAGGCCGGGTGCCCTTGGCGCGAGGGCTATGACCTCAGCGCGAGAGTGTAGCACGATCAGTATTGCCATGTCGAGCTTTAACTATTGGTGAATCAAGAGGATATCTGTTGGACAATTCCTGCAAGAGGGTGACGTCCAAGCGACGACACGGCAGGCGATGAGGGAAGGTTAAATTTGGGGAACGGAATACCCGGTCCGCGACGGTGCTTCGGGGCGTCCCGTCCGCTTTGACGGCCGCTCGGGTCCGAAAAGCTCGAGCAAGCGTCTCGACCTCTGATCGATTGAGAAGCCGGCTTCGATCTTGGCTCGAGCGGCCAGCCCCAAGCGCTGCCGCAGTTCAGGCTGAGTCAGGAGTCGCTCGAGCGCATCGGCAAGCATCTGAGGCCGATTCGGTTCGACCAGCAGACCGTCCTGCTCGGACTGAATCAGCTCCGACATCCCGGCGACTCGAGTCGAGACCACCGGGACGCCGCTCGCCATCGCTTCCAGCAGGACGTCGGGGATGGCGCCGGGATCGCTGCGGGCGACGACGGTCGAGGAGTAAGCGAGAACCGAGGCGCGCTCATAGTAGGCACGGCAGACCTCCTCGTGCGGTTGTTCATCCACCCAGCGGATCCAATCCTCAAGGCCGAGGCTCGCCACTTCGTTCTCGAGCGCCGACTGCGCCAAACGTCCTGTCATGATCTCAAATTGGAACGAACAGCCGCGGCGGCGCAGAATGTCGGCGGCCACGACCAAGTCCTGCAGCGCTTTTTTCTCATCGGCTTTGGCGACGCAGAGCACGACCGGCGGATCTCCGTTGGTTCGGTGCGGGCGCAGGAAGCTGAACCGCTTTGGATCGATCCCGTGGTGGATGCAGTGCAGCTTGCCGTACCACGCCGGGCTCACGCGGTCGAGCAGGGATCGCTTGTCGGAATGCGTACAGGTGACGACGGCCTGGGCGCGCTCCACTTCGGCGCGCAACAATTTGGGCGGCGTCGTGCCACAGATGTCCTGGGCGTCCGCCGCAAAGCTGTAGGGCAGGCCGGTCAACTGGTGGGCGAACAACGCGACGAGCGCCGGAGAAGTGGCGGAGCGCGCGTGGAGATGCACGACCGGTTCTGAGGAAAGGCTGTCGGCCAGACAAGCCGCTTCAATGAAGCAGCGGACACTCGACCAGTGAGGATGGCGGGCGGCCTGGAACAGCGCCCGTCCGTAGCGCAGAGGCTCGCGGCGCAGTACGCGCCAGTTCGCCTTGAAGGCCGACGTCCAACGGCTTCCGAGCGACACCCGCGTCCACGAGGCGCGAACCTCGGCAGCACCCGGTGCGGCGGACTCGCTGGGCTGGCGCGGAGGAGCGTCGTCCACGGAGAAGATCCGCAGGGGCACTGCGAGCCGCTCGAGCGCCATTACTTCATTGAGAGCAACTGTTTCGGAAAGTTGGGACCACGTCTCGACGACGTAGCCGACGCGACGCTTGTCTTCGGGTTGGGGGACCTGTTGCATGACCCAACTCCAACCGACGCTGTCGGATCCAAGGCCCCCCTTCGAATCCGCATTCTACAGACGTGACGTATATCGCAAGTGACGTACCATGTCAAGTAATATATATATTATTTTAAGTGTCGTCTATTCATGTTGTTAGCCGTATAGGTCGTCACCCAGCCACACGAAGGCACGTAAGACTTGCACGCCGAAGTGTAGTATCTTCCGTGCTGGACTGGTCCCGGCCAGCAGGCACAGTTCCTCCCATGGCTAGCCAACCGAACGGCGGACAGTCGCTGCTTCTGACCCGGTAGAGCGGCGCCGCGAATCCGGGCGCTCTCAAGGGCTCTTCCCTATTCTGCCGTTCCGAGTTAGCCTTGCCGCGGATGCTCCTTTACGCCCTCACGATCTTTCTCAGCGCGTTCCTGCTATTCCAGGTGGAACCGATCAGCGCCAAGATCATCCTCCCGTGGTTCGGGGGCTCCGCTGCCGTGTGGGCAACGTGCCTGCTGTTTTTTCAGCTTGCGCTGCTGTTCGGTTATCTGTACGCCTTCGCGGCGGTGCGATGGCTGCGCTCGAGGATCCAATCGAGACTGCACGTGGCGCTGCTGGCCGTGAGTCTGCTGGCACTGCCCATCATTCCTCGCGCCTCGTGGAAACCCACCGGCGGCGAAGACCCGTCGATACGCATCCTGCTGCTTCTTGCTTCGAGCATTGGACTGCCCTTCCTGTTGCTCTCGTCGGCCAGCCCGCTGCTCCAAGCGTGGTATGCGGAGGAACGCCGGGGCGCGCTGCCTTACCGGCTCTTTGCGCTCTCCAATGCCGGATCGATGCTGGCGCTCGTGAGCTATCCGGTCCTCGTCGAGCCGGTATTCTCCACTCGACACCAGGCCGTCGGCTGGTCGATTGCCTACGCGGGGCTGGTGGTGCTCTTGGGTGTGGCGGCTCTGCGCCCGCGCCGCGAAAGCGTCGCGCCGGAGCGCGTCGAACGGTCGCCGCATCCTCGCTGGACGCTGCAATTACTGTGGGTGGCGCTCGCCGCCTGCGCGTCGTCGCTGCTGCTCGCCGTCACCAATCACTTGTCGCGCAACATTGCGGCGATTCCCTTTCTCTGGGTCTTGCCGCTCAGCCTGTATCTGCTCAGTTTCGTCCTGTGCTTTGAGGGACACGTCTGGTACCACCGGGGCATCTTTCTGCGGCTGTGGGCGGTGGCGCTCGCGGGCATGACGTACGCGCTCTCCCCCGACTACGCCAACGCCGGGCTCAGCCTCCTGATTCCGCTCTACTCGGTAGGACTCTTTCTCTGCTGCATGGTTTGCCACGGGGAGTTGGCGCGGCTCAAGCCTCACCCGGACCATCTCACCCGCTTCTACCTGATGGTCTCGCTCGGCGGTGCGCTGGGTGGAGTCTTCGTGGGCCTCGTCGCGCCCCATGTTTTCCGGGGATACTTCGAATTGGCGATTTCGCTCGGCGTTTGCGCCGTCCTGGTGCTCGTCGTCCTCTACCGTGACGCGACGGGCGTATTCAGCGCCGCGCGATGGAAACCGGCGTGGCTCGTCGCTCTGACGCTCGTGCTCAGCCTCCTCGCTACGCTCGTCTACGTGACCCAGGAGAGCATCGGTGGCGCGCGCCTGCTGGTGCGGAACTTCTACGGCGGCCTGAGGATCGTCGATCAGTCGCGGCCCGACGCCGAACACGAGGTGCGGAAGCTGATGAACGGCACCATCGAGCACGGCATGCAGTTCCAGCAGGCGGCTCGACGGCGTCTGCCCACCAGCTACTATGGTCCTGATTCGGGAGTCGGTCTGGCGATCCGCGATGCCGAGCCGCGCGGCCGGGTGCGCCTGGGAGTCATCGGACTGGGCGCCGGCACGCTCGCCGCCTACGGCCGACCGGGCGACCACGACACGTTTTACGAGATCAATCCTCTCGTGGTCTGGCTTGCGCACACCCAATTCACGTTTCTCGCGGATTCGGCAGCGCAAATCAACATCGTGCTGGGCGACGCGCGGCTTTCGCTCGAGCGCGAGCCGCCACAGGGATTCGACGTCCTCGCCGTGGACGCCTTCACCAGCGACTCGATTCCCGTGCACCTCCTGACGCGCGAGGCCTTCGAGCTTTACTTTCGCCACTTGAAACCCGGCGGCGTGCTGGCGGTCCACGTTTCGAATAAATACCTCGACCTTGAGCCCGTGGTGGCGCGCGCCGCCGAGTCCCTGGGCAAAACGGCTCAACTCGTCGACGACCCGGACGACAAGGACCGCGGCACGTATCACTCGCGCTGGGTACTGGTGAGCGACCGGCGGAGCTTTTTTGACGAGCCCATTATCGACGAGGCGGCCGAGTCGTTGGAAGTGTCGCCTCGCGTGCGGCTTTGGACCGACGATTACACCAACCTGTTCCGAGTGTTGAAGTAAGGCAGGAGGCAAAAGCGGCGCAGAATGTGGGAGTCAGCCCCACAGCCACGCGGGAGAGGGCTAAGATTTCAAATTCCCACTCTTCTCCGCGCGGCGCTTCACCGATAACGCCTACGGTTGGCGGGTGTACAATTCTCGCGGATCGCGGCGGTGGGGTGTCCCGGCTGGGAAAGGAACGAAAGAAGAGAGATGCGGCTCTGCGTAAGTCTCCTACTGATGGTATCGGCGGTCCACGGCGCTCAGGTACAGCAGGCCCCATGCACCGTCGTCGTCAGCGTCGTAAAATCGGTTGGCCCACCAATTCCGTGGCCGCCCTCCTCAGCGATCGGCAAATTCATTCCGCCGGCGATGGTTGTCGGGGTGTCAAATCTGCCGCCCGACGCCTTGGTTGCGAGCGACCGAGGCCAACCTGTCCACATCCTGTCCGTCGAGACGGACAGCGGTCCGCGGCGGATCGCGATGGTGGCCGGGGGTCTGCGACTGCAGACAACGATGGGCCAGCCGATGTCGCAGGCCGTGCCGGTGGCCATCGAGTCCATCCTGTCGAAGGCCCGACCGCAAGATTCATTTGCCTTGTCGATAGCTGGCGATCCGCCCCTGACCCTGCCGTTCGGTTCGAGCCGAGACGCGATTCAGGCGGCCGTCGAGCAGCTTCGGCGTCCGAATCGGGGGAAAGGTGGAGGACGGGCCGTTCTTGATGCTCTCCTCGGGGCCGCCGCTTGGTTTGGTTCGCCGCTGATGGGCGATACAATAGTCCTCTTTGGCGGCCTTCCCCATGAAAGCCGGGGAAGGCTTTCAAAGCTCCGCGGCGCTCTGGCGAATGGGCGCATCCGCTTGCTCGTTTTCACTGGTACCGCGATGACGACGGTCGGAGGTAACGGCTTCTTGATAGGCGACTGGGTTAGCCCCCTCGCCTGGCTGTGCTCGTGGAGCGGAGGCGGCTATGAGTTTGTTGGGTACGGTGGGGCGAAGGCGACCGACGAAAACCGGTGGCTCTGGCAAAACGAAGGGGAGAGCCTATACGGACGGACCACTACAATCTACATCCTCCAACTCGAGCGGACAGGCCCTGGCGTTGCGGTTTACCTCTCCCCACAATTTCGCGACCAGATGCCCCATGCCGCCGTCACTTACCCATGGCCCTTGCCCGTCTGCCCGCCGGCGGGCGTCGGCGGGCCGGTAAGCGGACAGGCGTCCAACTGATCGCGCGCGAGGAACGGCGAAGCGTAGCCACGGCACGAATTCGCTGACCGCCGCAGAATCGAGTGGAGTAGAATAATCCCCTTGCGACAAGCTCCAGGCTCCAGGTCGCGGTCCGGAGGGGCGGACCTGTGACACCCGTGTTCTCTTCGGCAGCTCGAAGCGAGTCATTTCTTCACCGGAGGACATCCAGAAATGAATCGATTTCGCTCGCGCCTTGCAGGACTCTTTGTCGTGCTCGTGGCGCTCAACGTCGCGGTCGCGGCGGCGCAATCAGGTGCGACCATCACGCTCAAGGTGGACGCCACACGGGCGCCCGAAAAGTTGCTTCGTACCGAAATGGTCATGCCGGTGAAGCCCGGCCCGTTGACGCTCTATTATCCTAAGTGGATTCCCGGCGAGCACGAACCCTCGGGCCCGGTCGGCAACGTGGCAGGGCTGAAGTTCACCGCCAACGGCAAGAGCATTCCCTGGAGACGCGACCTGCTCGACGTCTTCACTTTCCACCTCGACGTGCCCGCGGGTACGGATCGCCTCGAAGTTTCCTTCGATTACCTCGAGCCGGGCGGCGGCGGCTTCAGTTTCGGCGCCTCGGCGACCGACAAGCTGGTGGTCATCAGCTGGAACCAGAACTTGTTCTACCCGGCCGGGGTCGAAGCCCAGCAGATTACTTACCGGCCGACTTTGCGTCTGCCTGCCGGCTGGAAGTACGGCACGGCGCTGCCGGTCGAGAACGCCTCGGGGAGCGAGGTCACTTTCCAACCGGTCTCGCTGAACCGCCTGGTCGATTCTCCAGTCATCGCGGGCGAGTACTATCGCGCCGTCGACATTACGCCGCCGGGCGAGCCGATTCATCATGAAATCGACATGGTGGCCGACAGCGAGGCGGCGCTCGACATGAGTCCGGACCTCCAGAAAGACTTCACGAACGTCGTCGCCGAGTCCGGCAAGCTGTTCGGCGCGCGCCACTACCGCGACTACCATTTCCTGCTGACGCTGAGCGACCATGTGGCGCATTTCGGTCTCGAGCATCACGAGTCGAACGACAGCCGCACGAGCGAGCGCGCACTCCTTTCGCCTCTGGGACGGCGAGGCCTGGGCAGCCTGCTGCCGCACGAATTCGTCCACTCCTGGAACGGCAAGTTTCGCCGGCCGGCGGACCTCAGTGCGCCTTACTACGAAGCGCCCATGAAGACGGACCTGCTGTGGGCCTACGAGGGTCTCACCGACTACCTCGGGCATCTGCTCGCGGCGCGCAGCGGAATCTGGACGGCGGAGCAATACCGGCAGTACCTTGCCGACACCGCCGCTTCACTCGGTCCAGGGCGCCCAGGGCGCACCTGGCGTCCCCTCCAGGACACCGCCGACGCGGTGCCGGGCCCGACCTTTGGCCGGGGCGGATGGTTCAACTGGCGGCGCGGCGTGGACTACTACGAGGAAGGCGACCTGCTGTGGCTCGAAGTGGCGAGCATCATCCACGACCAGAGCCACGGCGCGAAGTCTTTCGAGGACTTCTGTCATGAGTTTTACAGTGGACCCAACAATGGTCCAGAGCTGAAACCTTACACTTTTGACGACCTCGTCCAAGCGCTGAACCGGGTCGTGCCATACGATTGGGCGCATTTCTTCCACGAACGGCTCTCCTCGACCTCTCCCGAGGCGCCGGTCGGCGGCATCGAAGCCGGCGGCTGGAAAGTGGAATACACCAGCAAACCTTCCCGCGAACCGGGCGGTGGAGGCGGCGGCGGGAGGTTCGGCGGAGGAGTCGACGCCGTCTACTCCATCGGCCTGCGGCTCAGCGCCGACGGCCAGGTGCAGGACTCGATGGTGGGAGGTCTAGCCGAGAAGGCTGGGATTACCTCCGGTATGCGCGTGGTGGCGGTCGACGATCGCGCGTTCACGGCCGACGGCTTGCACGATGCCCTGAAAGCGACTGAGAAAGCCTCAAAGCTGATCCGCCTGCTGATGCTGAGCGACGACTACTACAAGACCTGCACCATCGACTATCAGGGTGGCGAGCGCTATCCACACCTGGTCCGAGAGGAGGGTAAGGCCGACTGGCTCGATGATTTAGTGAAGCCGCTGGCCGGGAAGTGAGAGGCGCGTCCGCCGCTGCGGGGACTTCAAGCCGTTCGGCGGTAAGTACTTATGCAAACCCTTTAAAGTAAGAATTAAGGGACGTACCAGTGCGTCTACTACACGACTGATATTCTATGTGTAAGTGGTGACTTGACAGAAGGTCAGCAAGGCTCTACAAACGAGGGGCGGAGTACACTGAGTTTTTGCTGTATTGTCGTCGGGGATTGAGTCCAGGTCCGTGGTCGGGCCGGGCTGATCTGGGTTGAGACGGGTTAAACCGAAGGGGGAAGCTTGCCAGTCATCGAGTCTCTTTCTCTAGTCACCATCGCCGTGGACGGGCTGTCGTTGAGCACGCTCAAGCAGCTTGCCAGCACGACGGGAGTCGTCGACGTCGCGGACCCCTATCACCATTATTTTGCCGAGCCTGAGGAGACCTTGCCGTTCGACGCGCCGGATGTCTGCCTGATCGATTTCGACAAGGACTGGGAGAAGGCGGCGGTGACTGCGGAGCGGGTCCACAAAGCTTTTGGCCAGACCGTGATCTTCGCGGCGTCGCAGAAGCCTGAAAGTCAACAGGTGATTCGCGCCATGCGCTGCGGCTGCCGGGAATACCTGGTGAAACCGCTCGATGCGGACGTTCTGCTGGAAGCGTTGGTTCCGGCGTGGCGCAAGAAGCGCGAAAAAACGGCCGAGGATCGGCCCATGGGGCGGGTGCTGGCCTTCGTGGGCGCTAAAGGCGGATGCGGCGTCACCACCCTGGCAACTCACCTTGGCGCCTTGCTGGCCAAAGTTCACAGCCGCAAGACGCTACTCATCGACCATCATCCCGGCTTTGGAGACGCTTCCTTCTACGTCGCCGTCGAGAATCCGAAGTATCACTTCTCCGAGCTCGTACAAAGCACCCGCGAGCGTCTGGATGCCGACTACCTGCAGGCCTTCCTCGCGCGGCACCCCAGTGGTCTGGAGGTGCTGCCGGCGCCGGATGGGCCGGAGTCTGCGGGGCCGGTTTCGGCGGAGGCGGTGGAGCACACGTTGGGATTCCTCAAGTCGCAGTATGATTTCGTCCTGGTCGATTGCCCTCCGGGACTGGGCGAGCGCAACATGGCGCTGCTCACTCACTGCGACCAGATCGACGTGGTCACCGTCCCCGAAATCCCGGCGCTGCGCAACGTGACTCGTTACCTCGCTCACCTCGAGAAACAGCGGTACCCGGCGGAGCGCGTCCGGCTGATTTTGAACCGGCATTCGACGCGCAGCAGTATCAGCGACGCCGCGATCGAACGCGCCGTCGAGATGGCGATCCACTGGAAGGTTCCGAATCAGTATGAAGACGTGAGCACGGCCATCAATACCGGCACGGCGGATTCGCTCCCCACCCACTCCGCTTTTATGCGCAATCTGATTCGTTGGGCCGAAGCCATCATCGCGGAGAAGGGAAGCGCGCCGGTTCAGGCCGCCGCGCCCGCCGCCCAACCCCGGCCCCTCCGGACCGGTCTCCGCCTGACCGCGGTCGGAGGAAGCTAGCCTACATAGCTAGACACCGCAAGCGATAAGCCACCGTCCCGCGTCACGAAGGTGTGCCTCAGGGAGGATGCACGAGAGACTCTGAGGGCGCTTTCTCGGCGCTGTCTTCCTCTCGCCTATTCCTATCGCCGGCTGGCGGCTGCACTTTAGGGTTTCGCGTGCCTTGCTCTTTCGGCCCGGCGCTTCTACTATTCTCCGCTTACCAACCACGGGCTGGCGCGGGGCGGACTCTGAGCGTTTGACGAGCGCGGAGCCTTCTCCATCCTAAGGCACGGCTGGTAGGTGTCTGCGCATCCATCGGACAACGTGCCACTTTGAAGGAGGTCCTTTGATCCGACGTCTGCTGATTCTCGTCTGCCTGCTGGAAGTATTTTGCCCCGGTGTGGCTTTCGCCGGCATCACGGTGGACACGCGAACGGCATTGTTCGTTGACGCGCGCGAGCCGGCGCCGATTCAGTTGGCTGCGAAGGACCTGGCGTCCGACCTCGAGAAGGTGTTGGGCCGGCCGGCTCGAATCGTGCATCAGCCTTCCGAGGCTTCGCCGGTCGTCATCTGGGTCGCATGCGACGGAGACCTACCGAAGGGCGCGGAGCGACCCTCCGGTTGGGAGAAACTGAGTATGCAGGCGGTGAGCAATCCCTGGCCCAGCTCTCCCGCGAAGCAGGCCATCGTCCTCACTGGTTCTGATGTGCGCGGAACGATCTATGCGGTTTACGAGTTTGCCGAACAATATCTCGGCATCGATCCGCTGTACTACTGGACTGACCATCTACCCGCGCGCCGGGCGGCGATTGAACTTCCGGCGTCCTTAAGCCAGAAACCTTCCGGCCCGGTTTTCAAATATCGCGGCTTTTTTATCAACGACGAAGACCTGTTGACCGGGTGGGCGCCCGGCGAGAAGAAAGACCACACTGGGATCTCTCTCGAGGTATGGAACAAAATCTACGAAACCATCCTGCGGCTCAAGGGGAATATCGTCGCGCCCGGGACGTGGATTTTTTCCAACGACCCGCAAATCAGGCTCGCGGGAGAGCGTGGTCTGATCATCACGCAGCATCACGCTATTCCGCTGGGTCTGAATGTGGCGCGCTGGCCGAAGGACGTACCCTACAACTTCAGCACTCACCCGGAGATTTTGGAGCGAGCCTGGAAAAACGCCGTCGCCGCCTACTCTCCCGGCCAAGAAGTGCTGTGGACGGTCGGCCTGCGCGGGTTGTCGGACGTTAGTTATGCCTCCATGGACCCGAGCGTCAGAGGAAACAACCAGGCGCTTGGGCGGCTGATCAGCAAGGCCATCGCCGACCAGATGCGGATCGTGCGCGCGCGCCATCCCGACGCGCAGTTCATCACCACTCTGTGGCAGGAAGGGGCGCGGCTCGAGCAGCAAGGCGACTTGACCATTCCGCCTGAAGTCAGCCCCGTGTGGGCGGACGATGGTTACGGCTACCTTCAGGACAAGGGTGCGGTGACGAAGGGTGAGGGAGCTTACTATCACGTGGCGGTGATGAACTTTCGCGCCAATCAGTTATCGGAGATGGTGCCCGTCGAGCGGATTTTCTCCGAGCTCGGCCGGTACATCCAGGCGGGGGCGACGAACTATCTGCTGGTCAACACCAGCGATATCCGCCCCGTTCCGCTGACGATCAAGGCCATCATGGAAGCGGCTTGGAAAGGCGTGCCGGCGGGTGGAGCCGATGCCGGTGACCAATTCATTCGGCGCTGGGCGGCGGATGAATTTGGCGCGCAGGCCGCGTCTCAAGTCGCGGAGGTTTACGAGGATTACTTCCAAGCTCCGGCCCGCTCTGGCTCGCCGGAGCACGAATACGGCGACCAGCTCTACCATACCGAAGCGCGCCACATGCTGCTGACCTACATGATCGACTCAGCGCTCTATGCGATTCCCAGCCAGGCGCCCAAGTGGGTCGAGCCGCGAATCTTTGGCCACGGGGCCGAGTACACGGAGGAATCGGGCAAGCCGTGGCTGAGTCAGGCGATTCAGACTGAAATCAAGCAGTGCGGGAGCGCGCAGCCCCGCTGGGACGCCGTCTGGAAGAAAGCGCTGGCCGCCGAGCGGCTCGTGGCGCCGGCACGCCGGCCGTTCTACCACGCCCACGTTCTCGCGATGATTGCCATCAACCGGGAGAGCAATCGGATGCTCTTCCAGGTCTCGAAGGCCATTCAAGAAGCGCAAGCTGGCGAGACGAGCCAGGCGCGCGCGTCAGCGGCGTCGGCGCTCGAGGCCTTCAATGGAATCGACCAGGCTGAGAAGGCCGCGGAGTACGGCAAGTGGAAAAACTGGTATCGCGGCGACTGGCTCACGGGTGTCTACCGGACGCGCCAGATGGTTGAAGTCTTCTCGAAGTTCCTCAGCGACCCGCTCACCCACTTGTCTCCGCCGATCTTTTGGGACGGCTGGGAAGCCTATTACCACATCATGCATTACGAGGGTAACCGTTCGGCGGACGTCAACTGAAAACGCGAAGGGCGCCCGTCTCCGTATCGCGAGCGTTTCTGGCGGCAAGCCAACGAGCGCTTCGGTCGCACTCGGATTGAACCTTTCGATCCACGACTTGGAGGCGCGCGCTACATTTCCAAGTACGCCGGGAGTTCGCCAGGGGAGGTTCACTTTGGTGGGACCCTGGCGGGCGTGGATCTGGCGCGATGCGAGCAGAGTCGCTCGGTAGGTGACGGTCAGGATGTGGCGATATCGGTGGCCTTGCCGAGGCGTTGGTTCCACCGGTGCCTCACGCACTGGCATCGGTGAGTGATGGCAAGCTGTTAGCGCATCGACGGACGTGTGCTGGCGGCGTCGGCCAACGCTGCTGCGCGCTTCGGAAAATCATTACGAACTCCGACCGCCGGCAGTCCCCAGAGGAAAGTTGAGCCGGGCAGCCACTCTATTTCAATTGGCGCGGGCCGGGCGGCCACGCGCGTGAAAACCGCACGGTTTCCGCGCCCTCCCAATTATTTCCCCAATTCTCTTCTTGCTGTGTTATAGTACTAGACGGGTTTGAAGAAGTCTGTTTGCTTGAAAAGATTTCGGGCTGTCGTTTGCTCCCTGCCTAATTGACTCCATCAAACGTCGAATAAGCCGCGTCGAAGCAATTTGCTGACGACCGGTCTACGTGTCCACTCCGCATTGCGGTGTGGCAACTTTAGGAGAATAAAAGAATGAAGAATGTATTTGTCGGAAACATGAGTTTTGAAGCTACCGAAGGCGGGCTGCGGTCTATCTTCGAACCATTTGGGGAGATCACACGCGTCCAGTTGATCACCGACCGGGACACCGGGCGGCCTCGCGGCTTCGCTTTCGTCGAGATGTCCAATGACGAGGAAGCAGCCAAGGCAATTGCGGCGTTGAATGGAACACAGATGGACGGTCGTGCCCTGAACGTGAACGAAGCGAAGCCCAAGACGGCGGGGAGCGCGCCACGGGGCGGCGGGGGATACTCCCGCGATCGCGATAGTTACCGCGGACGGTAGCCGTGCTGGTGGCAGCAAACGAGACTTGAACCGGGCCGGGGGGCACGCGCTTTCCGAAAAGCATGTGTCCCTTGGCCCGGCGAGAGAACGCACCTTTAGATTAGAAACGGGAGGATTCATGAAGAAGACGTCTCAACGAGGATTAGATCCGTGCGATGCACCGTTGCTGAAGGAGACCGAAGAATTACGAATTCATTTACTGGGTAATGACGCTATTCGAGAAAGTGTTTCGTTCCGTGCTTATGAAATCTATCAGAGCCGTGGCGCCGACCACGGCCGTGATCTCGAAGACTGGGCGAAGGCGGAAAACGAAGTCCTTTCGCCCCTCATCGAGCACAAGCTAAAACTATCCCGCAAAACCCCAGAAGCGGCCAAAAACGTGACGCCAGCGAAACAAGCCGGAAACCAAACTAGTCTGGTTTCGCGTAGATAGCTCCTCTCTAGTGGCTTGTCGCACAGAGATCGTTAGTACGAGTAGCGGAGTGAGCACCTGAATGGCTGCCATGGGTGTCATCGCGCATACTAGCGGCGGCTCTGCGACACGCCACTAGTCGCCATGCGGTCGCCGATACAACCCGTCTCCGGCCACTTGACCGCTGCAGGCCAGGCTTGACGTTCCGCAGTCGCCAAGCGTATAAAAGGCGAAAGCCCCGACCGACATCGGCTCATCCCTTACTGGCGCCTTGACTCCTGGTACCTTCTCCTCTGAATGCCTGTGAGACCCTGTCAGCCTAGAAACGCTTTGGTCAACGCGACCCCCGCATCAAAACGGCTTGGGCAACCTTACCCAGGTCCAAGTTGCGCGCCAGCTACTCACTGCGGTTCCGCCAGGACGCGGAGGACCACCAGCGTCATATCGTCGTGCTGGGGCGCGCCGGAGGCGAAAGCATCAGCACCAGCCACCACGTAATCCAGCGTTTGTGCGGCGCTGAGGCCCTGGCAGCGTTTGATGGCTTCCATCATGCGAGCCTCACCCCACTCCTCGTCCTGTGGATTCATGGCCTCGCCGACACCATCCGTATAGAGCACGAGCAGATCGCCAGGCTCGAGGGTGAGGTTGGCCTGCTGAAAGGGAAGCTTTTGAGCAACCCGATCACCGTACCGCCCACGTCGAGACGCATTACGTGAAGGCCGTCCGCATTCCTGCGGAAGAGCATGGGAGGGTTGTGGCCGGCATTGACATAGTTCAGAGTCCGAGGCCCGGGTTCGTACTGGGCGTAGAAGAATGTGGCGTAACGGTTGGCGGTGGAGGCTTCAAAAACCAGGTGGTTTACTCCGCTGATCATTTGGCCGAGGTTGCCGGAATCGCGCGTGGCCTCACTGCGCAAGGGGGCCTGAAGCGTCGCCATCATCAAGGCAGCAGCGATGGCTTTGCCCGATACGTCGCCCAGCGCAATGCCGAAGTGTCCATCCGGCAAAGCGAGGAAGTCGTAATAGTCGCCGCCTACGACGAGCGCGGGCCGGCACGCGCCCGCGTAGTCTAGGCCGGGAACCGGCGGCAGCTTCTGAGGAAACAGCCGCTGCTGCACCTCGCGGGCGATCTCGACTTCGCGGTTCAGCTTCTCGCGCTGGGCTACCTCCCGGGCTACCGTGGCTGTGAGGCGGGAGTTATCGAGCGCGAGGCCAGTCTGCACGGCCACGGATTTGAGCAGGCGCAGATCGCTGCTGCTGTAGGGCTTTTCGGATCGCTTCTGCCCCAGGCCGATGAAGCCGAGGAGGTGGTCCTTGGGCGGAGAGCGGCAGCAAGAGTTCGGCGCCAAGCTGCTCGATCTGGCGGCGCTCCTCATCGGTCATACCAGGCCGGCGATAGAGCCACGAGTCCGGGTCGTCCGGGTAGACGCGGGTGGGCTCCCGGCTTTCGACTAATTGCCGAACTGTAGCCGCGCTTTCCGCGAAAACAACGTTCGGAGGCTCCGCATATCCCAGGGCGTAGGCCGGACGGTAGGGTCCGCTGCCATCAATGAGCGCGGCCACGCGCGGGACGTGCAGCGAGTCAGAAATGCGATGAGACACCGTGGCGAGCAGCGGCTGGGTCTCAACCATGGTGCGCACCTTGTCGCCGAGATCGCTCAGGATCTGCTCGGCGTTGTAAGCGTCGCGGAAGAAGCGGCGGTCCGTCCACACGCGCAGGCGGTCCGCGCCTCGCTTCATCCACAGCACAGCGGCCATGCCAAAGGCCACCGCCTCGAGTTTCTGGGGGAGGCGCATCCGGGGATCGGAGGCGAGCAGAGTGGCCGTCACCACCACCACCATCAGAATGAACTGCAAAGCCCGCACTCCGCTCCGGACGAGGGCGTATTGCAAGCCCTGCCGGACGACCACCTGCACGTCCATGGCGCGCTGCACCACGATGGTGTAAGCGAGGGTAAGGGGAAACCCGAACAGCAGCAGCAGGATGATGGTGAAGAACAGCCACTTCGGCAGCAGATCGACGATATTCTTCTTGGCGATCATGCTGAGGACCAGCGCCACCAAGGCGGGTGTCAGGCTGATGCAGGAGCCAAAATAGGGTAAGAATATACTTGACTCCTGTGGCCAGTCGAGGGAAGATGGCGGCAGGGGCGATGACAGCGGAGGAAACGGGGATGATGGGCCATCGGCACCTAGCGGGGGTGTTCGATGACACCCGAGGAGGT